>Ga0105099_10000023_pt1 | contig 106874 bp, 96 predicted proteins | sample PPLLak3cmMay2015_2_FD_79138 | JGI IMG/M metagenome (GOLD analysis project Ga0105099, IMG submission 79138) | Freshwater sediment microbial communities from Prairie Pothole Lake near Jamestown, North Dakota, USA - PPLs Lake P8 Core (1) Depth... | ecosystem: Environmental > Aquatic > Freshwater... | reverse complement strand
CGGGCTGGGCTTCGCTATGCCGATATCATCCAGATGGACTTGTTTGCCGGACTGAGTATGGGGGGACTGAGCGGAATCTATCTCCACTACAAACGAAAAAATGAAATTAAAAAGCGTCCCCGACCTCTTTTAAAGCCATGAAGACTACAACAGATGTAAACCGGGATGAGGGAAATGGTTTAGCCCTATCATCATGAAACGGAGGGAAATGGCGGCTTCCACATCGATCGATGAGTACATCGGGTCTTTTCCCCCTGAAATCGGGGAAAAATTGACGGCACTCCAATCGTTGATTCGAAGCGAGGCCCCGCAGGCCGTTGAAAAAATCAGCTATGCCATGCCCACCTTCTTTCTGAACGGTAACCTCGTCCACTTCGCGGCTTATGCCGGGCACATCGGTTTCTACCCCACCCCCAGTGCCATTGTTCATTTTGCCGAAGAATTGAAACCCTATCAAACCTCCAAGGGGGCAGTCCGGTTCCCCCTGGACCTTCCCCTCCCAACCGATCTGATCAGGCGGATGGTCCGCTTCCGCGTGCAGGAGAACTCAAGAAAAAAAAAGAGAAAAATAGGAATCCTTTTTCTATTCACTGCCATGTCCTGCCTTTGCAGTGCGTCATCCATCCATAAGGAGAAGCCCTGGCCGGAAAAGGTCTCAGTTGTTAGTTGGCAGGAGGTTCTCATTGCCTCACTGCCCCCAACCCTAGTAAAAGCGATGAAGAACCAGGATGAATTCATTGATCTCAATACCGATGAACTACCGCCCCGGTTCCTAATTTTCCGCATCGATCTCGATGGAGACGGGAGCACCGAATACCTGGTCCAAAGCCACCAATCCTATAGCGGCGGCCCAGCCTCCATCCTCTTTCAGGAACGGCAGGGGAAATTCGTCTGTCTTGCTTACTTTCAGGGGATTGATTATTTTGGGCCGCGAGTCAACGGGTACAATCAGATCATCTGCATCGGGAAAGCAGGAGCCAAAAACACGTCAATGCTCCTCTATCAGTACGGTCCCGATCGTTATCACCTGGTCCGACATACCCGATATACGATTGATCCCGATGGCAACTGGAGTTTCATGGGCGAAGAGGTTTTTGTTCCGAAAGATGTCATTTAAACAATGAAGAAAACTCGTTTTCTCGAAGTCGTTCAACCTTCAGTTTCCATCCATTTCATTCCACTATGGAGTCAAGGAATGGATGAAAAAGTACCGTGTGGGAGGACCGAGAAGGAAGGTTCTTGTTTTCTTGTTTTTATTGTTTTATCATCAAATTCATGAGACTGGCACGCAGAGGGTTCGAGGGGGCTTTTCATCGCGCAATGAACCGGAATTAAGGGGAGCTCCATTTTCACAGTTCTGGGGCCGGCCCAAATATTATTGTAAGGAGAACGGGTCATGACTCAACAAAGTAAAACTGGATCAGTGAAAGAGCATGCATCGAAGCAGCGCAGGCTGACGCGTATACTTGCCATAGCCATTGGCTTGGTCGTGCTGGCTTTCTTGGGCATCTGCCTCATTATTGGCGCCGGGGTTCATTCCGTGAGTTCGCAGGCACTCAGGGAATACCCTGGCGACAAGGTCGAAGCCCTGATGAGCCTTATCGAATCGGAGCAACATTCGATTCGGGATCGGAATCGTGCTATTTGGGCGCTCGGCCAGCTAGGGGATTCGCGCGCCCTGGCGACCTTGCAGAAGTATTATACGGGCCAGGAGCCGGATGAGACAAAAGGGTTGTCTCAATATGAGCTGAAGAAAGCCATAGCTCTTTGCAGGGGGGCAACGAATATCGGGGCATTTGTGTGGCGCCGCGGTTCATGGGGGACAAAATAGAGGGATCGGGGACGCTCAACTTTTTTTCTTTTAGAATTAAGCGGGGCAGTGTATGCAATTCTGCTTATACTGCATGAGCTTCCCAACTGACCAATGGGCTGCCTCCCGAAGAAGGCAATCACCAGACCGCCGAAATGCAGTAAACCTTTCGTGACGAACTTGGACTCATCCCCTGGAAGGCGGTCGGAAAACGATTTCGCCAATTGGACAAAATGAAGAAAAACACTATGCAATTTCGGTGAACATTGACATTCGATGACATCTAAGCGATCAAGAAAATGGAAAATTTGGCAACAAAATATCTTGACCTCGGGGCTGTGAAAATCGCCTACCGGGAAAACGGAACGGGTCCTGCACTCATCCTTCTGCACGGAAACTCGGCAAGTAAAGGACAATTCCGCAAGTACCAGCAAGTCTATTTTCCGATGTTCCGTACCATCGCCATCGACAGCCGGGGTCATGGCGAGACCGTCTCCACCGACACCGAATACAGCATCGAACGGTACAGCGATGACATAATCGAGCTGTGCCGGGCAAAGGGCATTACCAAGGCGTCCGTCATCGGCTACAGCGATGGCGGCAATATCGCCCTGTTCCTCGCCAAAAAGGAGCCGGAGCTCTTCCCCAAGCTGGTCGCGATCTCCCCGAACTATCTGGTCAGCGGCTCCACAGAAGGATCGCTCCGACTCACTCGAGCCGCTGTAAAAACATTTCAGATACTCGGGAAGCTGGGCCTTCCCACCCGAAAAGCCATCATGCGGTTCGAGTTGATGCTCAAAGACATCGGAATCACGGCCCAGGAACTGGGCGGCATTATAACGAGCATGCTCATCCTCCATGCGGAAAGGGACATGATCAAAGAAGCGCACATCCGAGAGATGGGCCGGTTGATTCCGGGAGCCCAGGTTCGGAAGATCGGGCACTGCAATCACTTGACGATTTTTTTCAAACGCGAGGCGATCGTCACGATCAAAGAGTTCCTTTCGGGAGAAGGGACGCATTCTGAATCGGCTGCGAATTCCGGTTGCTGCTGACGAGCGCCAGATGCGACGACTAGAGGAGAGACTGCTTTTTTATGAATATAGACCCGAAATAGTTTAAACAAGATTAAAAGGAGAACACCATGCACCAGACGATATTGGTCGCATACGCAACCCGGTACGGCTCCACGCAGGAGGTGGCCGAATCCATAGCGGTGACACTGCGCGAAAGCGGGCTCCTGGTGGATAGTCAACCGCTACGGGAGGTTCGTTCACTCTCCGGATACCGTGCAGTGATTCTGGGGGGGCCACTCCACATATTCCATTGGCACAAAGATGCGCTCCGTTTTCTCTCGCGGCACCGCCAAGACCTCCTGAACCTACCGGTGGCGGTTTTCGTGCTAGGGCCGACTCATGACCCTCGTGATGAACAGGAGTGGCGGGATTCGCAAACCCAAATTGACAAAGAGTTGGCCAAATTCCCCTGGTTCAAGCCGATGGCAATGGAATTGTTCGGCGGTCGGTATGACCCGGCAAAGCTCCGCTTTCCTCTCAAGATGTTTGCCGGCAAGGAGCCGGCCAGTGACATCCGTAACTGGACAAAGATCCGCGCCTGGGCACACAGCCTGGCCGAGAAGCTTCCACAGACGATCAAGTAAGGAGGATAGGGTTATGTCACCCATCATTTCAGAACCGATCGAAATCATGGCTCAGGGGAACCTGCCGAAACGGATTCAGGAATTCATCGGCCGTATCAATACCCAGACTGAAACAGTCAGCATCGCCCGGATGATCAGTCCCGAGAACTGGATCGAACCCGGCCAGAAGCCCGAGTTCGATGAGTATTCACTAGTTTTGAAAGGGATCCTGCAGGTCCAGACCACGGCCGATACCGTGCAGGTCAAAGCCGGTCAGGCCTTTTTCGCCCCGCAGGGAGAATGGGTAAAGTATAGCACGCCTCTTGCCGGCGGAGCCGAATACCTGGCCGTCTGCCTGCCGGCTTTCAGCCCCGAAACCGTCCACCGGGACGAAGGGTAAACCTCCCTATGGTTTGCCATCATTTACGTGGATTAGAAAAGGCACTGAAGGAAGCCGGCTTCACTGAAACCTCACGGGGTCAGGCCTGGAGCCGGAACTGCCGCGAATGGGTCTATTTCAACGTGGTTCTCGATATTGAAAAAATAAGGCTCTGTTTCACTTCGCTCCCTGCGTGGAAATACACGAAAACCTCGATCCAAAATCGGGTACGGAACGGGGATTCTACTGCACCAAGTGCCAAGACGCCGTCATGGGCAGATTGCAGGGGGAATATCATTTCCCCTGTGCCCCTGCCTTTCCACCAACAGTGAACAGGATTACGTTTTCCCTTTTTCCAGAAATAAGAAAGCCTGTTCCAAGTTTTGGTGGGCGGCGGTCAATACCAGGATGTCATTGCCCGCAATGACAAAATCGGCTTTCGGGCTGGGATGACTTTTCCCACCCCGCACCACGGCTACGATAGTGGTTTCGGTGCGCTTGCGCAAATCCAGATCGAGAATGCTCTTGCCGCAAGCATACATCTGTTCATCGATCAGAAAAGTCTCAACCGTCCCGGCCTCGATCAGAGCATTTAGCTTTTCCCAGCGCATGTCGACGGAGCTGCGTCCCCGCAGGATAGCATAATTCTGGGTACGGATCGTCTTGATGATCGTCTCGACCACATTCCCAGGAATATGGTAATGGCGTAGGGCACGGCTGAAGATCTCGATCGAGGTTTCGAATTCTTCGCCGATCACTTCGTTGGCGCCGATGCGAAAGATGTTCTCTATTTCCGAAAGGTAGCGGGTGCGGGCGATGATCTGCAATGCCGGGTTCTTCTGCCGGGCCTTGCTGATCGCTACCTTGGCCGCCCGGGGATCGGATATCGCCATAACCAGAATGGTCGCCGCGGCGATATTGGCCCGTTCGAGCACCTCTTCGCTGGCGATGTCTCCAAAGAGTACGGGGAATTCCTCCTTCTTCAACCGCCGAATGGTTTGGTAATTGAGATCGACGACGACAAAGGGGATCCTGACCCTTTTCAGAGCCAGTGCCAAGTTCTTGCCGGTCAACCCATATCCGGCAATGACCGTGTGCTTGCGGAGATCGATCTTGCCCTGAACCTCGGATTCACCTGTCTCTTTTCCAAAAATGAACTTCTCGGCCATCTCGATCAGCAGCGGAGTGAGCAGGAGGGTGAGGATGGTAGCCGAGAAAAAGAGGTTGAACTGATCACGGTCGATCAGTCCGAACCGCCATCCGGTTTGGGCCAGAACGAAGGTGAATTCCGAACTCTGAAAGAGAAAAAAACCCACATAGAGGGAGTGCTTCGTGGAAAAACGGAACAGCTTGGCGACAAGGAAAACAAGTCCCCCCTTGACCAGCATCAGCAAAAGAATCAGCAGTGCCGTGTTCCGCCAGTTTTCCAGGAAGGAAGAAAGCTCGAAGAGCATGCCGGCAGCAATAAAGAAGAAAGCATTGAAAATCTCTTTGAAGGGCATGATGTCGGAGATGATCTGCAGGTGGAAATCGCTTTCCGCAAGCAGCACTCCAGCGATAAAAGCGCCCAAAGCGAAAGAGAAACCCAGCTTATAACTGATAATGCTGAAGGCAAAAGGAATGAAAACAGCCAGCAGGAGATTGAGCTCACGGCAATTCAGTTTGACCAGGTAACGGAAAAGTCGTTCACCAAAATATTTGAGAATCAGGACCATGGCTAAAAACAGGAAGCCATAAAACATCTTCGCCAAGGACAAAAATGAGGTGGCACTACCCTTTTTCAGCAGAAAGGGGATGCTGATCAGCATGGGAACGAAGGCCAGGTCCTGAAAGAGCAGGATACCGCTGATCAGGTTTCCCCGCACCGAGCGGACGATCCGTTTTTCACTGAGAATGCGAAACACCAGGGCGCTGCTACTCATTGTCAACATGAACGAATAAAACAAAGCCTGGTTCAATGAAGCTCCCAGCACGTAAAAAATGGTTGCCAGGAACACGACAGTGAATCCCACCTGGAGGCCACCGCCCAGAAAGAAGTACCGGCGCACATTCCGGATCTTTTCCTGGTCGAACTCGATGCCCACAGTGAAGAGGAGCATCGCCAGGCCGATCTCGGCCATGGCCTCGACCATGCCGCCGTGCGATACCAGTCCCAGGCCACCGGGACCGATGAGAACCCCGGATAGAATGAAAGCAATGATGATAGGAAACCGCAGCAGGGCCGAAATATATGAAACAACAATGGTGAAACCGAAGATGATCAGGATCTGCAAGAAAGCGCTTTCAATCATATCATGACCGCCTAAATCGAGGCGTGAAAGGCTTTATTCGGCCCAGAGTTTCATTAGGTTGACCAGCACCTCCGACGCCTTTTCGATATCCTCGAGTGCGATCCACTCCAGTTTCGAATGAAAATTGTGGCCGCCGGTAAAAATGTTTGGCGTCGGCAACCCCATGAAACTGAGACGGGCACCGTCAGTGCCGCCGCGGATGATGGCGCGATGAGGCTTCAACCCGGCCATGGCCACCGCCTTCTCGGCTTTATCCAGTACATCGGGGTATTTGTCCAGTACCACCTTCATATTTCGGTACGACTCGGTCACCTTGAATTCAAACTGCGCCGGGGGATATTTAGAAACAGTTTCTTCCAAGATTGTTTTCAAGAAGGATTCTTTTTCCTTCAATCCCGATTCCTCGAAATCACGGATCAGGAATTTGATTTTTGCCTCTTCGACAGTCCCGGTAAATTGGTGCGGATGAACATATCCCTGCCGCTTTTCGGTCGTTTCCGGTGAGAGAGAGTCTTTCGGGAGCTTCTCCACGACATGAGCTGCGATCTTCACGGCATTGATCAATTTGTTCTTGGCCATGCCAGGGTGTACGTTGACTCCCCGGATGATCATTTCCACCGAATCAGCACAAAAGGTTTCATCCTCGATCTCACCCAATTTTTCCCCATCGATGGTGTACCCATATTTGGCATCGATCTCCTCTACGGTCAGGTGCTCCACGCCCCGCCCGGTCTCCTCGTCGGGGGTGAAGACCACCCGGATGCGGGGATGGGGGAGATCGGGATGGGTCACGAACTGCGTCAAGGCATCCATGATAGCGGCGATCCCCGCCTTGTCATCGGCGCCGAGCAGGGTGTCGCCGCTGGAAGTGACGATCGTTTTTCCGATTTTTTCAAGCAAAACCGGATTATCCTTGGGGGATAACACCACCTTGCCTGCAGCCGACAGCATCAGGTCCTGCCCCCGGTATTCGGGGTGTAAAAGAGGCTTGACACCGGCTCCCGATACATCGGGTGAAGTGTCGAGGTGTCCGATCAAGGCGATGGTCGGAACCAGCTTGGTCTGATTGGATTCAAGTGTGGCAAAAACGTATCCCCACTGATTATGAACCACATCGGTCAGACCCAATTCCTGCAATTCGAACAGCAGAACCTTTCCCAAGTCGAATTGTTTCTGGGTCGATGGAAAAGTTGCAGAGCTGTCGTCCGATTGAGTATCGATTTGGATATACCGAAAAAACCGTTCCTTGAGTGTCGGATATTTCATCTTCATCCTCCAATCGCCCATTATAAGCAAAACAAAGGAAAAATGAAACCGTTCTCCATGGCGCCTATCCCGAAAAAACTTGACAAATCATCCAGCAATACGGTATATTTATTACTTAATTTCATAACAGAGAGGAGCAGGTTCGTGAAGAGAACGTTTCAGCCCAATAACACAAAGCGTAGAAAAAACCATGGTTTCCGTGCCCGTATGGCCAGCAAGGGCGGCCGTAAGATACTCAACCGCCGGCGCAGCCGAGGAAGGAAAGTTCTGACCGCAATCTGATGGCCAGCCGGTTTCTCAAACAACAACGGATTCACAATGAAGAGGACTTTCAGCGCTTATTGAAAAAAGCCAAGCGGTTCAAGAATGATTTTTTTTTTATATTATTTAAAAAACACCCATTCTTACAATCGGTTTGCTGTTTCCATCAGTAAACGGGTCGGCAGTTCGGTCCAGCGCAGTTATATGAAACGGAAATTGCGGGAATGTTTTCGCAGCAGGCAGGAGCAGATTGCATCGCCCACGGATATCTGGATATCCGTCAAAAAGATGTTCACCAAAGAAGAAGGCGATCAGATCGATCTGTTGTTTGGACAAATGCTGCAAAAGGTCGATCATTCATGATGCAAAAGGTAGTTTTACTGCTCATCCGCCAATATAAAAAATGGATTTCCCCCCTATTGGGCAACATCTGTCGCTTCACCCCCAGTTGCTCCGAGTATGCCAGCCAGGCTATTCTCATGCATGGACTTCCCCGCGGCCTCTGGCTTGGAGTGAAACGGATCGGTCGTTGTCATCCCTTTCACCGGGGCGGCTACGACCCGGTCCCTGAAAACCCGAATGAGGTAAAGTACTATGGACAATAAACGACTTCTTTTAGCCTTGGGATTATCGATGGTGGTCATCGTCGGTTATTATCTGTTCATGCCCAAGCCGGCCCCAACACTCCCAAAGGCGATTGAAACCGCTCAACCAAACCCAGCGCAAACCCCTCCCGTTGACTCGGGCGATTCCCAGGTCCTCGACATCGGTTCACTGGTCGAACAGGAACAGACCCAGAAAACCTCCTCTGCTACTGTTTTACCTCCTGTGGAGACTGACCGGAGCGATATCGAGGAGCGGACAATCACCTTGGATTCCGACCTGTTCACCGCCACCTTCAGCAATAAAGGTGCAGCACTCACCTCCTTTGTCTTGAAGCATTACCGGGACGAAAAGAAACAACCCCTGGACCTCATCTCCGAACGTAGTCGGCAATCCACATTATACCCCCTCCATTTTTTCCCCTTCGGTAATGACCCCATTTTTCACTATATCAACAGCCAAAAGTTTGTTTATGCCGGGGAATCGACTATCAAGCTCGCCGACGGAAAAGCAACTCTTGTTTTTGAATTCGCGAATATCGAAAAAAACCTGAAAGTTCAAAAATCATTTACCTTTAATGCCGGGACATACCTGATCGATCTCTCTTTCTCCATCATCAAGGAAGGAATTTCCATAGCCAACATCCCGGTCGTATTTGGCCCCGGTCTGGAGAGCAATTTCGAAGCTGGCCAGAGTCAGATCCAAACTCTGAAAATCGCCGCTTTCAACGGTACCAATATTAAAAAAATCGATATCACCAGAAAAAAGATTGAAGCCGATCCCCAGGGACGGATCGAAAAAAAGCGGGAAGCGCTGGGATCGGGTCAGTTGTGGACCGCTTTTGAAACGGTCTTTTTCGCCTCCATCTTCCGTACCGACGTCAATGATGATCCCTATTATTTCCTGATTCGCTCCGTTGGTGCAGAAACCAGCGCGACACCCTACCGCTATCTGGTCGTGGCCAGCCCCAGACAAATGTTCCTGGGGCCAAAGGATGATCACATTCTGACTACTATCAGCAGCCAATTCCCGCAGGCGAACCGGCTTGTCGAATATGGCGACTGGATCGGCTGGATCGTCCGTTTTTTCCTCCGCTCCCTACTAAAGATCAACGAATTAATAGGCAATTTCGGCTGGTCGATTATCATCCTGACTCTATTTCTCAAACTAATTCTGTTCCTCCCCACCTATTCCTCGAGCAAATCAATGGCGAAAATGCAGGCTGTCCAGCCCAAGATCAAAGCCATCCGGAACAAATACAAAAATGTCCGTGATATGGAACAGCGGCGACGGATGAACCAGGAGATCATGGAGCTGTATAAATCCGAAAAGATCAATCCGGCTGGAGGCTGCCTCCCCCTCCTTATCCAGTTGCCTGTCTTTTTCGCTTTCTGGCGGATGCTCACCCTCTCCATCAGCCTGCGCCAACAACCGTGGATTTTTTGGATCACCGACCTATCCAAAAAAGATCCGATTTACCTCCTCCCCATTCTCGGTACTCTCACCCAGTTCATCCTGCAAAAAATGACCCCTTCCGGAGCCGATGATACCCAGAAGAAGATGATGTACCTCATGCCGTTTTTGATGCTTTTTATTTTTCTGAATCTCCCCAGCGGTGTGAATCTCTATTTCGCCTTTTCCAATGTCCTCCAGATAGCTCAGCAAAAATTGATCAACGATAAAATCTACAAAGAAAGAAAGCAGGAGGATCGACAGAAGAGGATCCTAAAAAAGAAGGGACGGGGGTAATGCGACCATGAGCGAAAAAATCGAAGTCAATGCCAACTCTCTCAAGGATGCCCTGCAAAGAGCGGCTATACACCTGGAAACAACCGAAGATCAGTTGAAATATCGCATTGTTACTGAAAAAACCCGGTATTTCGGACACAAGCAGAAGGAAATCTTCATTGAAGCATGGATGGACGACGGCTCCGAAACCGATAAATTGCAAGGATTCCTGCGTCAGCTGATTGCAGGGATGAAACTCGAGCTCAAATACTCACTCGAGGATCAGAAGAGTTTTCTTCGCGTCAACTTTCAAGGTGAAGATTATCGACTCATGCTCTATCAAAACGGCAACCTGCTCAACGCCATCCAATACATCCTGAACCGCCTGTTTTCCGATGAACTGGAAAAAAAGATCTTTTGCGAATGCGAGAATTACCGGAAGAAAAAAGAATCAGAATTGTCCACACTAGCTCATCGCTATGCCAAGCAGGTCAAGCGTTCGGGAAAACCGATCGAACTTCCCGAATTGACCCCCTTCGAACGTCGAATCATCCACATGACCATCAACAAATACAACGACCTCGAATCGAAAAGCCAAGGCGATTCCTTTTTGAAGGTGATCACCATCCGCAAGCGGGATAATGGACAATGACACCATTGCTGCCCTTTCCACCCCCATAGGAAGAGGCGGAATCGGGATCATCCGCATCTCGGGTCCCGACGCCCTGACCATTCTCCGGTCTTCATTCCGCCCGCTGCCTCAGTCTATCGCTCCCCGGACTTTGTATCATGGCCGGTTCATGGTGAACGAGACGGCTTGGGACGAAGGCCTGGCCGTTTGGTTTTCCAGCCCCCATTCCTATACCGGCGAAGATGTCTGTGAAATTTCTCTCCATGCCAATCCGCATTTGCTCGAACAGGTGATCATGCAGATCATCAGCGCCGGCGCCCGCCATGCCCTGCCCGGCGAATTCACCTATCGGGCTTATATACACGGAAAATTAGATCTGCTTCAGGCAGAGGCGATCAACGAAATGATTGCAGCCAATTCATCCGTTTTCGCCCACATTGAATTTGAAAACCTTCAAGGGAAGCTTTCCCGGACCGTTCACGAAATCAAAAAAGCACTGACAGAATTGGCAGTTGCCATCGAAACCGCGATCGAATTTCAAGAGGACCATCTGCTCGAAACGGCCAAACCAGAAATAAAACTCGGCCCCTTGACAGAGCTTCTGCAAACTATTCTAGAAAACCAACGGTTTCACGATGCCCTGAAACGCAACCCCAGAGTCGCCATCGTCGGTGGAGTCAATGCCGGCAAATCGACTCTGTTCAATGCCCTGCTGCAGGAAGATCGTGCCCTCGTATCTCACCACCCCGGTACCACCCGAGATTTTCTCTACGCTTCCCTTCACATCGGTGATATTGCAGTGGACATCATTGATATGGCTGGATTCAGGGCCAGTCCCGAAAACGATATCGAGACCGAAGCGATTGATCGCAGCCGCCTCCAACTGAATGAATGCGATGCCGCCTTCCTCGTCATCGATGCCTCCGCTCCACCTGACTCAATGGATGAAGAGATCCTCACCGCTATCGCCTCTAAACCGCACCGAGTCCTTCTTAACAAAATCGATAGCGCCGATCCATTGGTTCTGCCACTTCATAAAAACCGCTTCGCCAATGAACCCCTCCTCCTTATCTCTGCTTTAAATGCCCTCCGCCTCGACGAGGTCCGCCATTGCCTTCGGGACTGGGTATATAACCTTCGCCCTCGACCGGATTCGGTGGCTCTCAATTTTCGCCAAAGGACCCTTTTCTCAGGAATTCATCAGCGGATTCAGTTGATTTCCCGCTGGCACCGGGATCAAACAATTCCAATCGATCTGACTGCCGAAGAAATCAGGCAAGCCTTGATCGATATCGGGCATCTGACCGGAGAAATCACCTCCGACAATATTCTGACCGAAATTTTCAATAAATTTTGCATCGGCAAATGAACACCCATTCAATCATCGTCATCGGTGCCGGTCACGCCGGTATCGAAGCAGCCACGGCCGCCGCCCGCATGGGTGCTCGGGTCTCTCTGCTCAGCATTCAACTGGAAACCATTGCCCAAATGCCCTGCAATCCCTCGATCGGAGGGATCGCCAAAGGCCACCTGGTCAAGGAGATCGATCTATTGGGCGGATGGATGGGGCGTGTCGCCGACCGGACAGCGATCCATTTTAAAACATTAAACCGATCAAAAGGACCGGCGGTGCGCGCTTCACGTACGCAGAACGATAAAGACAAATACCGCACATTCATGCGATCCACTCTGGAGAGTATTCCAAATATCTCCCTTTATCAGGTCATGGCTGTCGGCCTGAGGACGAAAGGCGAACGGGTTACGGGCGTGAAACTTCAGAATGGGGAATTTCTCGATGCCGATGCCGTAATTATCACCCCTGGCACATTCCTGAATGGCCAAATTATTATCGGCGAGTCATCCTTTAGCGCTGGACGTGCCAATGAACCGGCCTCCATAGATCTCTCCTCCCATTTACAAGAGCTTGGCTTTCAAATGAACCGCCTGAAAACCGGCACCCCCATGCGGTTGCACAGCGATTCGATCGATTACTCTTCATTCACACCCCAACCCGGAGATGAACCCCCAATTCCCTTTTCCATCTATACGCATATTCCCTTGCGCAACCGTGTTCTTTGTTATATCGGCCGGACTACCCCGGAATTGAAACGGTTGATCCAAGACCACATCCACCTCAATCCGTTGTATTCGGGAAAAATCCATGGGATCGGCCCTAGGTATTGCCCATCCTTGGAAGACAAGATCATGAAATTTCCAGACAAAGAGTCCCATCATTTTTTTTTGGAACCGGAAGGAATGAAAAGCAAGGAAATCTATATCAACGGTTTTTCAACCAGTTTTTCGGTCGAAATCCAACGACGTATTCTCCAAACCATCCCCGGGTTGAGTCAGGCCCGGATCACCCGGCCGGCCTATGCCATCGAATATGACGCCATCCAACCGACGCAACTAACATCCACGCTGGCCTCCCGCTTTTTCGGAAATCTCTACTTCGCCGGCCAGATCAACGGCACTTCCGGATACGAGGAAGCAGCTGGACAGGGTATCATTGCCGGCATCAATGCTGTTTTAGCACTGACCGGGAAACCTCCATTCGTTTTGAATCGCAATGAGTCGTACATTGGTGTAATGATTGATGATCTGATCCATCGAGGTTTCGATGAACCCTATCGGCTTTTCACCTCCCGCGCCGAATACCGTCTTCAATTACGTGAAGACAATGTTTTCGAACGCTTGGGATCTTATGCCTTCCGCTACCGGCTGATCGCACCGAAGGTCTTGCGAGAGCAAGAACGGCTGGCCGAGAAACGTCAACGGATCTTGAATATGCTTACCTCCACTCGGGTCATCGATGATGATGACAGCCGGACATTGGCGCAATTGCTGAAGCGCCCCGATATCGACTGGGATATCCTGAAAAATCATCACCCGATTCCATTGAGCGAATCACTTTCCCCTTTCGATATCGCTTATATCGAAGCGAAAGTGAAATACTCAGGCTACATCGATATTCAGAATCGGGAAGTGCTTCGCGCCAACGAGAGGAACGCTGTATTGATCCCAGACGATCTTGATTTTCACTCTATTCCCGGATTATCAACCGAACTCAGACAGAAATTGGAACGGATCAAGCCAGCCAGTCTGGGCGAAGCCAGGCAAATTCCCGGCATCACTCCCGCAGCTCTCAATGCCATTAGTATCTACCTAACATTACAAAAAAAAGCAAAAGGGAATGATTTCCAAAATAAAAACAACATTTCCGAGGAAAAAATCCATGAAAACTGAATTCTATTCCTATGGCGCTTGCCGTGAAGTAACCGGATCCAAACATTTCATCGAGTGGAACGGCCAAATTATCCAAGTCGATTGCGGCATGTTTCAAGGAAAACGCGAGGAAACCTATCAAAAAAACCTGAAATGGCCCTTTGACTCAGGTAAAGTTGCCGCTATCATTCTTACCCACGCTCATTTCGACCATTCCGGAGCCTTACCCATCGCTATTAAAAACAGATTTTCCGGAAATATCCACTGCACGTCGGCCACCCGGGACATTACCCAGATCATTCTCATGGACAGCGCTTATATCCAACAAAAAGACTTCGAATACATTCAGGAAAAGGCTGAGAAACATCCGGACCGCCAACTCAAAGCATACCCTCCTCTATATTCACAGGAAGATGCCGTGGAAACCATGAAATTTTTTACCACGATCAGCTATAATCATTCATTTATCCCAATCCCGGGAGTGGAAGCTCGTTTGTTCAATTCTGGCCATATCCTTGGATCCGCACTGGTCCATTTGAAACTTCTCAACGGCATCTCAATCGGTTTTTCGGGCGATTTGGGGAGAAATAACCTGCCAATCATTCCCGATCCGGACATTCTTCCTGAAATGGATTACCTGATTTTAGAGGGGACATACGGCAACCGCCGGCACGATTCCATCGAAACCGCTAGCGAAGAACTCCGGCTTACCATTATCAAAGCAGTAGAACGGGGCGGCAAGGTCATCATTCCGGCTTTTACCATTGAACGGACTCAGGAATTGATTTACCTTCTTCATATTATGCGGACCGAAAACCGAATTCCCGAAATCCCGATTTTCATCGATTCCCCCATGGCCATAAACGCCACCGCCATCTTCAAGATTCATCCGGAATGCTTCGATCAAGAAACCATCAGGCGATTCACGGCAAATGGGCTCGACCCCTTCGGATTCGATCAGATTCATTATACTATATCGACACGCGAATCGATTGAGATCAATCACGTGGCAGGCCCAGCCGTGATCATTTCCGCCTCCGGTATGGCTGAGTCGGGACGGATTCTTCATCACCTCGCCAATCATATCAGCAATCCCCGCAATATCGTGGCTATCGTCGGTTTCATGGCCAAGAATACACTCGGCAGAAAATTAGTGGATGGAATTCCTATGATAAAAATCTTCGGGAAACAGCATTCGGTTAATGCTGAAATAATAACTCTCAATGCATTTTCTGCTCATGCCGATTACCAGGAAATCCTCGACTGGCTATCCCGTCATAACCTAAAAAAATTGAAAAGGATTTTTCTAGTACACGGCGAAGATGACTCCCTTATAGCGATGAAAAGCCGATTACACAAACACGGTTTTGCAAATGTCGAGATTGCGGAATCGGGAACAAGATACGGCCTTGACTGAAAAACGCTTGACCCAAGCAGGTTTCTTGACAAACCATCGAGCAATGCTTATACTCTCGGCGAAGGAAAGCGATGCGCCGTGAGACAACTACACTCCAGGAATTATCGATCAGAAACGAAATCACCGGCATATTTTCCCTCTTCACCGCCGTGTTCCTTTTTTTCAGCCTGATCAGTTATTCTCCCTTCGACCCCAGTTTTTTCCACACCTCATTCGTCAATGATATCCACAATTATGGAGGCAAGATCGGCGCCGAAATCGCCGCCTTTTTTTTCGCACTATTCGGTCTAGCCTCTTTCTTTTTCATAATTCTCTTGCTCCTTTTCACTATCCATTACTTCCTCAACCGTACCATTCAAAACCTGATCAGTAAAACCGTCGGCATCATGTTCTTCATTCTCGTTTTTTCCTCCTTTCTCGCCAATATTCGCCCAACCTTCGAAATCACCGGCAACCCAATCAATTCTGGGGGCTTATTAGGCTACTTGCTAAACGATTTTTTGACCGCGGAGATCAAGAAAGGACCAGCCCTGTTTCTCCTCTTGATACTGCTCCTGATCTCCTTCATGATTATCACCAAGCTATCCCTGCGGCGGGTGATGAATGCCCTGATCGTCCTGACCAAACAGATGGGCGCAAGGATGTCGGCAATACTGACCCGCATCAGGGAAACTCAGACAAAAAAAACTAGATTGCGCCAGCTCAAAAAAAAGTACGATGACATTGAACAGGTGGAGATCGAAATATCAAAAGAAATAAAGCGTGACATCCCTCTTCGTTCAGAAAAGAAACCCCCCCATAAGCAACCCAGTCATATTCCTGAAGAAAGCTATTTATTCAGCGATCTGGCCCCCCTATCAGGCTCTCTTCCACCCTATCAACCTCCACCAATCACCTATCTAGACAGCCCCAGTGAACGGAACAAAATCGATATCGGCGAGTTAGAGGAAAAAAAGCGAGAGCTATCTCTGCGACTTCAAGAATTTCGGATTAATGGTGAGATTGTCGAGTACACACCGGGACCGGTGATTACCACCTTCGAATTTGTTCCAGATATCGGCGTCAAGGTCAAAGATGTGTCAAACCTGACAGAAGACCTAGCATTGGTTGTAAAAGCCCAATATGTCAGAATCGAAAGGATCCTCGGGAAAAAAGCCATAGGTATAGAGATCCCCAACAAAAAAAGGGAGATTATCCATCTCCGCGAACTTCTCGAATCAAATTCTTTTCGTCACGCCTCTTCTCCGCTGACATTGGCCATCGGGAAAACCACCAGTGGAGAAATCTTTCTATCAGACCTTCGAGACATGCCCCACCTGCTGATTGCCGGTGCAACCGGCAGCGGGAAAAGTGTGGTCATCCATTCGATCATCCTGAGTATTCTATACAAGTCTTCCGCACAGATGGTAAAATTTGTTTTAATTGATCCCAAAAGAATCGAGATGGTCATCTACAATTCTCTCCCCCATCTGCTCACTCCGGTTGTCGTCAATCCCAAATTGGCCAAAAATGCCCTGGACTGGGCAGTTTGGGAAATGGAAAACCGCTACAAAAAACTGGCTGTGCTTCAAGTCCGGAATATCGAGCAATACAATCGCAAATTGGAGATGATGGATGAAAATGAGAAGGACCTTCTCGCCTCTTTAGAAGAAAAAACATCTCTTTACTATATCGTGATCATCATCGACGAATTGGCTGATCTGATGATGGTTTCGGCGAGGGAAGTCGAGGAAGACATCGCCCGTCTCGCCCAAAAGTCCCGCGCTGTCGGCATTCACCTGATCCTGGCCACCCAGCGTCCCTCGATCGATGTCATCACCGGAACAATAAAAAATAACTTTCCCTCCCGGATCGCTTTGGCCGTCCCTTCAAGGCACGATTCTCGAACGATCATTGACCAGATGGGGGCTGAAAAGCTCTTGGGTAACGGTGATATGTTGTTTCTTCCCCCAAAGACCGCATCCTTAATCCGCCTCCACGGAGCCTTCGTTTCTGAACCGGAAACCATCCGTGTGGTCAATCACCTAGCCAAGCAGGAAAAACCTGAGTTCAACACCCAGGTTATCAAGCAGGTCAACAAAGAGGAGGAAAAAGCGGCCAATGGGGAACTGGACGATCTCTTTTTCCAGGCCGCAGAGTGTGTCATCACCTCAGGTCATGCTGCAGCTTCTCATCTACAACGTAAATTAAGCGTCGGTTATGCCCGTGCCGCCCGACTCATGGATCAATTGCAGGTCAAAGGAGTCGTCTCGCCCCCCAACAGTAAAAACCAGCGTGAAATCCTCCTCACAATTACAGAATTAAAAGAAATGGAAAGTGTCAGAGAAGAAGAATCTGATTGAAATCCCTTCAGGACTTTTTGATCCCTTTTACTTGAAAAACAAATTTCTGCAACATCAGTTTCGCCGACTCCTCACCTCCTGTTTTCGATTCGTAATCAAGACGATAAATCAGATTCAAAATCTGTTGAATTTTAAATTCGGGAAAGTGTTGCACGAGATTTATGAATTTATTCAGTATAAATGACGGTTGTTGAAGAACCCTTCCGATATCGGCGACAGGAAAACGATGTTTGAGCAGGAATTTAGCTGTAAAAATCTTGTGATAATATGCGATCAATGTCCCAATGACGAAGGTTGGCTTGATCCCGTTGATAAACAGATAGCGAAGGATGTCCAGATAAGCCGCCGCATCTTCCCGCTCAATCGCTTCGGTCAAATCCCAAATGGAATGAGAATTGATTCCGGAGATCAACTCATCAACGTTTTCCGTATCAAGGTGCTTCTGATCTGAGACTCCCAAAAAAAGCTTTGGTAATTGAGTTATCACACTCATGAAATCATCTCCCTTGATCTCCAGGATCCGTTCGATCGCACTTGTTGAAATCGTGATTTTCCGTTCGGCAAAATACCCTTTTAAAAATACTCGAAACTGGCTATCTTGACCCCGATCTAAATCAACATGTAAAACCCCCGTTCCAGTAAACGTTTTCAAAAAGGTTTCAAGCTTTCCTTTCCGCAATTGCTTGAAGTCATCACGAAGAATATCGAGCGTAATATACACGACCAACAGAACTTGCAAATTCGGTTTTTCTAGATAGGAACGGATCTCTTCTTTCTCTCTGGAGTTCAGAGACAGATACTTTTCCTCACGAACCATGACCACGATCAACCGTTTACTATCCAGAAAAAAACCCGGAGTCTGAGCCTGATGAAACACCTCCAGCCAGGATGTATCCTCCTCCATATCCCGATAGATTCGAAAAAAATTGAAATCGCTCTTTTCTCCTAAATGGTTGAGTACCAAGAGGTCTAAAATCTTTTCACCGAGAAACTCATGGAATCCATACAGTACCAGAATCGGAGGGTGTGGGGATTTTGCATGTAGACGCGCATAAAGATCAAAAAACCCAGTCTGAGTCATTAAAACCTTTCTAAAAGTGCATCCAGGGCAAACTGAGCCAGAGATCGAGCCATTTTTCTGATCTCATCATCGACGAAAAGGAGATCGGAAACCTTCGATTCACAAACCTGGTGAAAGACAATACGTCTGTTTTCAGCAATCAATTCATTTCTTTGTCGATCGATCAAGCGCAAAGCCAAGGTAGTCCGAACCTGAAACGATCGTTTTTCTAGTGAATACGTCATATGGACTGGAGTCACTTGAAAATCAAGGATTTCGCCTTCCAAAACCAAATGGGCTTGCTGTCTCTCAGAAACAACAGTCAATCGAGGCCAGCCATCCATCTCTTCCTGCAAAGCCTGGCGGACAAAGGGAATAGCATCGACACGGAGCGAATGATTGATAAAATTTCCGACCAAAACTGTTCGGGCATCAGATGGAAGGGACCGGGCGCGGCCAACATAATGATAACCGCAAGCAAAACAGAACAATGAACAGAGAAGAATCGATACTTTACAGAAGTTCATTTGACGACGACGCTCAGCATACGATCCTTGATATACAGGATCTTAACGATTTTTTTACTTTCGATGTGGGGTATCACTTTGGTAGATGATAAAGCCAGCTTGCGAACCTCAGGTTCATCTAACCCGACCGGAACGAGTAGCTTATCACGAATTTTCCCATTGATCTGGACCACAATTGTGATTTCATCTTTAGCCGCAATAATCGGATCAAATTTTGGCCATGGGGCTTTGTAAATGGAACCTGGTTTGTTCAATCTTTCCCATATTTCCTCACAGAGATGAGGAGCAAACGGTGCCAACAACAAAGTGATCATTTCAATGATTTCAGAAATCAGAATCGGGTTTATTAATTCTGGCAAGGAGTCCTTTTCTACTGGAGCATAGGTCGTCACTTCGTTCAAAAGCTCCATAATCGCAGCTACAGCAGTGTTGAATTGGAAGTGATCGAAATCTAATTCCACCTTGTGTAAGGTTTGGTGCAATTTCCGCCGCACACTCCGCTCTTGCGGAGAGGCTATGGTGGGAGTATTGGATGACCAATTATTTTGATATAAAGGTAACGCCGCCTGGAGCCAACGCCAGATCCGTGACACAAAGCGGAACGAACCCTGAATTCCCTCTTCGGTCCATTGAACATTCTCTTCGAAAGGCGCCACGAACATGATATATATCCTCAGGGAGTCAGCTCCGAACCGACCGGCGATCTCGTCCGGGGTGACCACATTCCCCTTTGATTTTGACATGCGAGCCCAGCGCCACACGATCTCATTGGGTGGGAACTGATCTTTTTCCTCCGGTTTCAGGACAATCCAATCGATAATTTTATCGTCTGCTTCCGAATGACCGCCTGCTTTGCATGTTCGTGGCTTTCGGCCGGCTGTATACGCTAACATGGAACCCTGATTCCGTAGTAAGAGAAACGGTTCCGAAAAATTCACCACACCTTCATCGTATAACACTTTCGTCAAAAAACGGGAATAGAGCAGATGGGAGCGGGCGTGTTCGATCCCCCCCGTGTAGATATCGACCGGTAACCAGAAATCAAGAGCTTTTCGGGATGCAAACATATGGCTATTTTTCGGATCCACGTAACGGAAATAATACCAGGAAGAGCATGCGTATCCTCCCATTGTATCAGTTTCACGGCGGGCCAGACCTTTGCATTTGGGGCATTGGGCCTGGACAAAGAAATCAAATGCGGCCAAGGGTGATTCACCAGTTCCCGACGGCTGATAGTCGGCAACTTCGGGTAAAAGAACAGGAAGTTCTTCCTCAGGAACCGGAACTGTACCACACCGATCGCAATGAATAATAGGAATAGGGGCTCCCCAATATCGCTGCCGCGAAATCAGCCAGTCACGCAAACGGAAGTTTACTGTCGGTTTTCCGACCTGATTTTCTTTCAGCCAATCAGTAATGGCCTTCTTGAACTGGGCAGTGGTCAATCCGGTGAAAGAGCCGGAATTAATGGCAATCCCATCAGCAGGTTCTGCCTCTTGAAGTGAGTACTCTTCACCTGTACGGCTTACCACTTGGATGATCGGTAAATCGAACTTCCGGGCAAAGGCAAAATCTCGGGCATCATGCCCAGGAACCGCCATGATCGCTCCGGTTCCATACCCCATCATGACATAATCAGCGATCCAAATGGGGATCCGTTTCTTATTCACTGGATTGACAGCAAAAGCTCCGGTGAACTCCCCGGTTTTACTGCGATCCACAGTCAGGCGATCAATCTCCGTTTCACTCTGTACTTGATGAATATATCGTTCCACCTGTTCCCGCCGTTCAGGTTCGGTGAGTTCTCTGACCAACGGATGCTCGGGTGCCAGCACCATGAAAGTTGCTCCAAATAGTGTATCAGGTCTGGTGGTAAACACTCGTAACACCCGATCTGTTCCTTCTACAGCAAATTCTACCTCTGCACCTTCACTTCGGCCGATCCAATCACGCTGCATCTCCTTCATCCCATCCGTCCAATCGAGAGAATCCAGGTCCTTCAGCAACCGGTCGGCATATTCGGTAATCCGAAAGAACCACTGCGGCATCGGTTTTTTTTCTACCAAACTGTCACAACGCCAACAGCATCCTTCTCTCACTTCTTCATTGGCCAAACCAGTTTTACAAGAAGGACACCAATTGATTGGCGCAGTTGCTCGATAGGCCAATCCACGGCGATAGAGCAAAAGAAAAAACCATTGAGTCCAGTGATAGTATTCGGGATCACTAGAGTTGATCTCCCGTTTCCAGTCATAACTGCAGCCTACCTTGATCAGTGTTTGCTTGTACCTCGCCGCATAATCTGGAACCATCTCCCGGGGATTCCTTCCACACCGGATGGCTTCGTTTTCCGCCGGTTGACCGAATGCATCCCATCCCATCGGATGCAAGACATTGAATCCCTGCATGGACTTGAACCGACAATAGGCATCCATCGGTACATAATTTTTCAAATGGCCGACATGTAATCCGGATCCCGAAGGATAGGGAAACATTTCCAGGCAATAGATCTTTTTTTTGTCGCCCGCTTCACACGCTTGGAATGTATGCTGCTTATCCCAAATCGATTGCCACTTTTTCTCAATTTCTTTGAACGGGTACATCTGCTGATCCTTATCTGTAGTATCCATTATACATGATATCAAACACCTCCGCCAATGGCATGACGGCAAAACAAATTTTTCAAACACTCGTATAATTGTACGAAGAGGAACCATGAAGAAAAAGAAAAAATGGCTGTACATTTCAATCGCTATTGTGATTATTTTAATTGTAATGACAAAAATAGGATCACGAAACAACGGCATCCATATCGTCACAATAGAGAAAGCTGAAAAGAGAGAATTGATCGAACGGGTCACTGCGAATGGAGAGATCAAGCCCAAAAAGAACATCAATATCAGCACCGACGTTGCCGGGAAAATTCTTAAATTATTCGTTATGGAAGGTGATCCAGTCAGCAAAGGACAAATGCTGCTAAAAATTAACTCCGATATATATGAATCCAATGCCGAACGGGATCGACAAATCATTTCCTCGGCTCAAGCCGATTCTATTTCCCAGGAGGCAAACCTGAAAAAAGCGTCTCAATTTTTTAAACGACGCAAACAATTGTACGATGAAGGACTATTGTCCTTGGAACAATTCGAAGATGCACGCGTCCAACTTGAAGTTGCTGAGGCAACTAAACAGAATCTTTTTCACCGAATCGAACAAGCGAAAGCTTCCCTGAAGAGCTCCATGGATACCATCAACAAGACATCCATTATCTCACCAATAGATGGTATCGTCACCTCGCTCCGTGTTGAAGAAGGAGAAGTCGCTATCATCGGTACGATGAATAACCCAGGAACCATTCTGATGACCATTGCCGATCTCTCGGTCATGGAAGCTGAAGTTCAGGTTGATGAAACCGATATTGTAAAAGTAAAGCTAAATAAAAAATCCGAAGTGAAGGTCGATGCTCTTCCTGATACCTTAATGGCTGGACTGGTAACAGAAATAGGCAATTCAGCCATCGTACCAACAACCGGATCAACTACGACCGAATCCAGGGATTTTAAAGCAATCATAACCCTAACCGATCCACCCAAAACCCTCAAACCTGGATTCACAGCCACTGCCGATATTATAATCGAGCAGAAAAAAAACTGTCTATCCATACCAATCGCTGCCCTTGTTCTGCAGGAAGAAGAAAAAAAAGCTTCAGAAAAAAAGGAACCAAAAGAGGGCGTTTATATTATGGAAAACGGAAAAGCCGTCTTCCGGGAGGTCAAAAAGGGGATCCCCGGCGACATGTATATTGAAATCCTTTCAGGTTTAGTAGAAAAAGATGAAGTCATCACCGGACCCTTCACCACTCTGAAAAAAATCAAGAACAATGAGCGAGTCAAAGTTCAAAAAGAGGAAAAGAAATAGAAGATGCCCGCCATCATTGAAGTAAAAAACCTCTGTAAAACCTATCAAGTCGGCGAGGATAAAGTTGAAGCGCTGAAAAACATCTCTTTTTCAGTTTCAAAAGGTCAGTTTCTTTCCATTATGGGCCAATCCGGATCGGGGAAATCCACTTTGATGAACCTCATCGGCTGCCTTGACTCGCCTACCTCTGGTCAGTATTACATTAATGGTCAGGAGGTCAGCTCTTTTTCCGAGGATGAACTGGCCTTCATTCGAAACAAAGAGATCGGATTTATTTTTCAAGTTTTTCATTTACTGCCACGCGCCAATGCCCTTCACAATGTCGAATTACCAATGATTTATAGTGGAATTTCCAAGCAACAAAGGCTCGTACTCGCCCGAAACGCTCTTCACTCAGTTGAACTCGACGACCGGATCAGTCACAAACCCAATGAATTATCCGGCGGTCAAAAACAAAGAGTAGCCATCGCCCGAGCCTTAGTTAACAAACCTTCCCTCATTCTCGCCGACGAACCAACTGGGAATCTAGATTCAAAAACTGGAGAAGAGATCATGCAAATTTTTTTCAATTTGAATCGACAGGGGCATACCATCATTATGGTCACCCATAACCAGGAATTAGCCAACAGGACTCAACGAATCCTATATTTAAAGGATGGCGAGATCTATAAAGAAGATCTTATATAACCCCACCATGAAAGATTCAATTTCCGATCTCATTGTTGTTTTCTTTCATCCAGGTGCTGCGATCTCCCGTTCCATGCAAAAAAAAAGGTGGGTGATCTATTTATTCATTTTACTCGTTATTCAGATCATTACCTTTGCGGTTTTGTTTAATTTTAACCGAGTCAACGAATCAGCTCAGCTTTCCGACAGCCAATTGGAAATCATAAAAACCTATGGACCTTCCATAAAAAAACTGATGATCACTTTCACCTTGATCATTATATTGATTACCTATTTGATTGGGGCTTTTTTCATATACTTATTCTACAAAATTGGTAATGCCGAAGGATTGTATGTTCAGTACTTCAGCGGCTTCATCCACGCATCTTTGATCGATGCAGGATTAGGAAATATATTTAAAACCATTTTTTTCAGCATCGAAAAAACAGGATTTGCTTTTTTCAATGCAGCCGCTTTTTTCCCAACTATAACTCAACAAAACTTTCTCTTCCATCTACTCTCCCAGATTGACCCGATATCCCTATGGGCATTGACTGCTTTAGCCATTGGCATTTCCCGGTATTCAGGAATCACTTTAGTAAAGAGTATTCGCATCGCTTTTTACTATTTACTTTTTAAAATTAGTATATTGTCACCATTTTATTTTATTTTTGCCCGATTTTCTTCAAGATAAAGAATTGCATGAATCTCAGTCTCAACTATCCCTGTTTCCCACCGCTATACTAATTGCTTTTAAAAATTGATTTTACTATAATGGGGGACAAGATGAAAAAGATTCTCTGGTTCCTGTTATTCATTCCCTGGATTTTGACAGCAACCATTTATCATCTCCATATCGAAGGACCGATCGAGGCTCTCACCGAAGAATACCTGCAAAAAGCTTTTCACTCCATCCGCAATGACCCGACCGCCACACTAACCATTTTGCAGATCGACACCCCAGGCGGATTTGACACCTCTATGCGGGCTATGATTAAAGAAATATTACACTCTTCGGTTCCAGTTGTCGTATTTGTATACCCCCGAGGAGCCCGTGCCGCTTCAGCTGGTTTCTTTCTCGCCATGGCCGCGGATATTGCAGCTATGGCACCTGAAACAAACATGGGTGCTGCCCACCCCGTTTCCTTGACCGGAGAAACCAAAGACGAAACGATGGATAAAAAAATCACCAATGACGCTTCTTCCTATATCAAGGCTCTTGCAAAAAGCCGCAATCGAAACATGGAACTCGCCGAAAAAGCAGTACGAGACAGTCAATCCTATACAGCCGAGGAGTGTATTAAAAACAATTTAATCGAATATATTGCCAACGATTTAACCGATTTAGTCAAGCAATTGAATGGAACGACTCTCACACGTCCAGACAAAAAACAAGTAAATTTGAATCTATCCGAGCAACCAATAAAAAAAATTGAAATGTCCCAAAGACTAAAATTTCTACGGACCATAACCAATCCCAATTTTGCTTTTATTTTATTAATCATTGGCCTTGCCGGGCTATACATCGAATTTACACATCCTGGTGTGATTATCCCTGGAGTAATCGGCGGTATTTCACTGCTTCTCGCCTTTTTAGCCTTCCAGATTCTCCCCATCAACTATATCGGTTTGTCATTGATTCTATTATCTTCAGGCCTATTTATCGCTGAAATCAAAGTTCAAGGATTCGGGATTCTTGGAATTGGAGGCATCGCCTCCTTCATACTAGGATCATTGATGCTTTTTCATACACCTATCCCGGAGATGAAACCGGCACTCACATTAATCATTACGGTTGCCATGTGCATGGGCGGAGTTTTTCTGTTTCTTACCTATAAAGTCATGCAATCAATTCGCAAAAAACCCCAAGGGGGAAGAGAAGGTCTGATCGGTGAAATTGCCACAACACGATCCGAAATATCACCAGATCAAGGTAAGGTATTTACTCATGGTGAAATTTGGAACGCATTCTCTGAAAACCCGATCAATCCCAATGAAAAAGTGATCATTATCGATGTAGTTGATTTAAAATTAAAAGTAAAAAAAGTGGGAGGGTAAAATGCCGAATTTAAGCTTGCCTGTTATTTTGATTATTTTTGCTGTTTTCTTGATTTTGAACTGGATTAAGGTTTTGCGTGAGTATGAGCGAGGTGTCATTTTTAGATTAGGTCGAGTTTTAGATAAACCGAAAGGTCCCGGGCTAATTTTCGTTCTTTCTCCAATCGATAAACTAGTGCGAATAAGTTTGAGGACAATTGTCCTTGATGTTCCTCCCCAGGATATCATAACCAAGGATAATGTGTCGGTGAAAGTGAATGCCGTTGTCTACTTTCGCGTAATAGAACCGATCAAAGCAGTAATCGAAGTTCAAGATTATCTTTATGCAACATCACAATTATCTCAAACGACGCTACGCTCTGTCCTTGGTCAAGCAGAGTTAGATGCATTGTTATCAGAAAGAGATAAACTGAATAGTCAATTACAGACTATAATTGATGAGCATACTGATCCTTGGGGAATAAAAGTATCAATGGTAGAAATCAAGCATGTTGACCTTCCACAAGAAATGCAACGAGCGATGGCAAAACAGGCGGAAGCCGAGCGGGAACGCAGAGCAAAAATCATTCATGCGGAAGGCGAACTACAAGCCTCGGAAAAGCTCTATCAGGCTGCCAATACACTGTCTCAAAATGGCACCGCCATTCAACTTCGCTATCTACAAACATTAGTAGAAATTGGCACTGAAAATTCAACTACTGTCGTATTCCCAGTTCCGGTTGATCTACTAAACGCACTGTTCACCCGAAAACCGAATGGATAAAACCTATTTCGAAATAAAAATTACCTTTGTCCATATCTTAATTCTTTTAGTGGCGATTGTGTTGTTGGGAATCGGATTATTTTATATGGGTTATAGGGCTGGACATCAAGCAGCCATCAGTTCACCAATCCGTCAAGTGAATTCGCAACAAAAGCTAATAAAACAAAATTCAGCCAGAATTGATTCCATCAATGAAAAACAGATTTTCCAATCAAAACACTCGCAAACAAAGCCCAACTCTCTTGATACAGAGATGGCAGTTTATAAAAACAATTCCACGAAAAGCAATATCAGCCAATCACCAACTGAACCAAATCTAAAAACCTTCTTTGCAATACGGGTCGGGGCTTTTTCCAATCCGGATAATGCAAATCGATATGCCAACTCTTTCCGAAAAAGAGGATATGAAGTTCATATCATCAACTCGACCTCCCAAACCAATAAGCTTCTATTCCATGTGTTGGTGGGTAAATATCCAGATTCAGAAGCCGCAAAAGCAGCAAAAGACATACTTGAAATACAGGAGAAAAAGAAATTCTTGCTCGTACCCTATCAATAATTCGCCGACCTTTTTTTTCTATACTTATAGCTTGTGTTCTATATGTGATAGCTTTACCACCTTTCAGTTTTTTCATTTTTGCTTTTTTTTGTTTGATCCCATTACTCTATCTTTTGGAAAAGTGCAAACCCAAAAAAGCAGCTATGTTTCTGGCTTTGTTTTCATTTTTGTCCCATCTTATCATCCTTTATTGGCTCCCACGTGTAATGATCAAATACGGCGGCACCTCGCCATTATTAAGCATTATTGCTCTTTTTTCCCTTTCTCTCTATATCGCTTTATTTAGTGGAATATTAGGTCTACTTGGTTCATATTTTTTTCGAATCACTCGCTACGCCATTTTTATTATTCCTATATTATGGATTACCAAAGACTTCGCGCTCGAAACACTATTAACCGGCTTCCCTTGGTGTTTGCTCGGATATTCACAATACAAACATATAATTCTTCTTCAATGGGCGGATCTAGGAGGAATTCACTTTATCTCCTTTATCATAATTATGATCAATTGCCTAGTCTATTCATGCTTCAAGTTCCACCAAAGATTTTTCAAAGTGATTCTTATCTTTTTCGTACTCATTTTTGAATTGGGGGGATGGAGCAAACTTATTTCGTTTCAACAACATTTTTCTTCAAAATCGAAGGAATTCGCTGGCATCATTCAACCCAATGTCTCACATGATACTCAATTCTCCCTGTCAACGATCGATTCCAGATTAAGAAAATTATTCCAACAATCAATTTCACTGTCTAATCAGGGAGCGTCATTCATAGTATGGCCCGAATTCACGGTACCTATTTACCCTATGCAAAGTGAATTCTACTTACGAAAATTTCAAACCTTCAGTAGTGACCATGTACCAATTATTGCTGGATTCACAGATTTCCAGGATTATCAACACATATACAATTCTGTTTTTTTATTTTGTAAGGAAAAAACCAATCAATATAATAAAGTTCATCTAGCTCCATTCGGTGAATATATCCCATTTCGAAAAGCACTTTTTTTTATAAAAAAAATAACCGATGAAATCGGAGATTTCACTCCAGGAGATAGAATTGAAAACCTCAATTGCTTAGGACATTCTTTTTCAGTACCCATCTGTTTCGAGATTATTTATCCTGAATTGGTCCGCGCATTTACGCGAAAAGGCGGTGAGATCATCATCACCATATCAAACGATTCTTGGTTTGGTTTTACATCCGCTCCTTTCCAACATTTGGCCATGTCTGTTTTCAGAGCAGTTGAAAACAGGCGGTATTTGCTTCGGTCAACATCAAATGGTATTTCAGCCGCCATTGCTCCTGATGGAAAAATCATCACTTCCATTCCATATGGTGATGAAGATACATTGATAGCTCCCTTTTCATACCTTTCCCAGATTAGCTTTTTTACACGAATAGGTTATCTGTTTCCATACAGCTGTTTTGGGATTTCTATGGTAGTGATTTTACTAACTCTGATTCCAGCATGGAAAAAAAATGACTATAAATCAAGAAAGCATGTTATTTGACTAATCGAACTTCAGCAATATCTGGAATTTCATTTTTTATTGCCTGTTCTACGACACCTTTAATTGTATAAGTGCTCATCGGACAACCGAAACAAGCACCTCTAAGGCGCACAAGAAGAACCTTTTCCTCTTCTAAATAGTCCACATATTCAATGTCTCCCCCATCACGTTGAAGCATTGGCCGAACTTGATCAAGAACCAATTTGATTTTTTCCTGCATATCCATTTTGTTTTACTCCTCTGTATACCGAAGCATCTCTTGCAGGGCATGCGATGCACGCGATAGCATTTCACTAGGTATTTCAATATTATATCGGCTTTCTATCAAAGATCTTTCTATATCCTGTAAAGTCGTTTTCTTCATATTGGAACAGATGTGTGGTGGTCCTGCCGAAAAAAATATTTTATCGGGGTTTTCATGTCGCATCCTTTGCAACAAAGCTTCTTCGGTTAACACTATAAACATTTGAGCATTACTTTGATGAACGAATCTCAACATCCCGCTCGTTGATAAAACTTCATCAGCAATCGCCGATACTTCAGGTTTTACTTCCGGGTGCGCAACAATGAGGGCTTGAGGAAAACGATTCTTCATTTCTACAACATCCACGTATTGAATCCGATTATGAACATAGCAATGTCCTTCATAAAGAATAATTCGCTTTTCCGGAACCTTTTTCTGTACAAAGGCTCCAAGATTCTGATCCGGAAGAAAAATTATCTCATTCCCAGGAATATTTCGGACTACTGAGACAGCATTTGCAGAAGTACAGCAGACATCACTTTCTGCCTTTACCTCAACTGAAGAATTAACATAAGTGACAACTTTGGCATTTGGATGATCTAAGCGCAGACGATAAACATCCTCAGGCATAACCATATCCGCCATTGGGCATCCCGCATCCAATCTCGGTAGCAAAACAATCTTTGTTGGAGACAAGATCTTAGCGGTTTCTGCCATGAATTTAACACCCGCAAAAACAATTATATTCTGTTTAATTTTAGCTGCTTTTTGACTCAATTCAAGTGAATCGCTAGTAAAGTCCGCAACTGATTGCACATCTTCAGATTGATAATTATGCGCCAGAACAACAGCATCAAGAGTCTTCACTAAGTTTCGTATTCTTTTCATAAGAGCAATTGCATTTTTATCCATTAAAAACAATTTTAGAAAAAAACAGGCTTAATGTCAATTGTTAAATAATAATTTAATAAGACGAATATCAAATGTATAAATTATTTTTTCGGCAGCGTGTTTAAATACTCTTCGCAAGAAAGAGAAGCTTGAACTCCCATTCCAGCAGAAATCGCAACCTGTCGATGATTTCCTTTAACCACTTCTCCCGCCACAAAAATACCGGGGCTACTTGTCTTTAAAGAAATATCAGTTGAGATATAACCTTCAGCATCCAGATCAACCAAATTTTTCACCAATTCAGTAGTCGGTACCGTGCCAATTGCCATGAATATCCCATCAAATGCAAATTCTTCAATATTTCCAGATATTTTATCTTTTACCTGAATCGATTCTAGCCTTTTAAAACCTTTAAATCTGAGGACTTCCCTATTCCAAAGAAATTTTATTTTGTTGTTATGAAAAGCTCGTTCTTGTAATATTCTCTCCGCCCGAAGTTGATCACGTCTATGAATGATCGTTACATCAGAAGCAAACTTCGCCAGATGCAAAGCTTCAGCAATTGCCGTATCTCCTCCACCTATAACCGCGATACGACGATCTTTGAAAAATGGCGCATCACATGTGGCACAAACCGATAACCCTCGGCCTCGCAACTCTTTTTCTCCCTCTACACCTAAAAACCGATGTTCAGATCCAGTCGCAAGAATGATCGCATCTGTTGTTGAAAAACCATCATTAGTATTGACTCGCCATGTCTCCCCTTCCCGTTCTATTTTTATTACTTCGTTATTCTCCATTTCCACTCCATATTTTTTTACCTGAAAAATGAATCTTTCCATTAGATCTGCAGGAGATTGTGGATCTGTATATCCAGGGTAATTCTCAATGATGTCTGAAGTAATTATCTGACCACCAAAAAAATATTTTTCAATTATTAATGTACTTCTTAACGCTCTTCCACAGTATAGTGCTGCCGCTAAGCCAGCTGGTCCCCCGCCAATTATAATAATCTCCCAATGTTTACTCATGAACATATCTCATTTATTACTTTCCCAATCTGTTTTGAGTTAACAGCCCCCGTTAGTTGCGATTTGACCTTTTGATTTTGAATAAATAGTAATGTAGGTAATGTTCTGACCAAATATCGAGAAGATGTCTTGGGTGACTCATTTACATTTATTTTAATGATTTTAATAGAAGTACCATGAATTCCCGCAATTAATTCCAGGTTATGATCCATCATACGACAAGGAATACAAGAAGGTGACCAGAAGTCTACAATTAATAGCTTATTATCTTTTAAATGCTGATCAAATGTAAAATCATCCGCTGATAATATTTCAGCCATATAAACTCCTTTATGTTAAATACAAAAACAATCCGAATCATCTTTTTAAGATACACACTAGTTCTCTAGGCAATTTTTATTTTACATACAAAACATCAAATGTCAAGAATTTGTATATTCCGGTGAAATCGACCAATCATTAGTGAAAGATTTGACAAGTTCATGTTGATACCCTAATTTCCCGGCCGGATGTAACTATGAAGGGAGCGAGAGGCCGAATACCTCGATGATCCTTCGTTGGATGGGGTTGGTTTCAGAATAGAGTTGTCCATGGCGTCCCTCGAATTTTATCCTGACAAGCGTTTCCATATGTTCCATAATCTCCCTAACAGTAAGGTTCCTCAATACTTTATCGCCCTTTGAGATGTCCCTTACCCTGCATATAAGGATGAGAGCAAGGAACTGAAGGAAAATGCGACTATCCATTGCAGCGGAGGAGTGGATTCGAAGCCTTCGCATGTAGAGGTGATTCTTCAAGTCGTCAAAGCTGTTCTCGACAGATTCCTTTGCCCGATAGATACGTAAGGCCTCCATCGGATACTTGACGGCGGACGAAAGAATGCAGAAAAAACCCGCGTAACGTTTCCGGTGTTTCTGCACCTCGACGTCATTGAAGGTCACACGCTTCCCCCGCTTCGGGGTATTTTTGATAATCAGGAACCGCTCATAGCACTCCTCGTGTTCCTTAAACCGTTTTCCTTTTTCGACCTCCTGCCGATAACACAGCAGTTCCCGTGTAAACCGATCAAACTCATCCGCCGCCTGACGGGCATTGTATTAAACATGGAGATAGGCGCGGCACCGATCATCGCCCCACTTGCGCAGGTCTGTCGTTACGTAAAGTGCTTCCGCATCATCGATCTGCTTGTAGTTCTCCGGAGACGCAATGGTCTCATAGTGCCGGTCAATAACGGCCTCAACCCACTTGCGTCCTGAAGGAACGGTGATGGTAAAATGATGGCGACGCTTAAATATCTCGTCGATATTCTCTTGACTGTAAAAGCCACGATCGAGCACGAAATGGATCGATCGCATGCCGAGAAAATCCAATGACGTGAGCGTTGTCTTCAGTGTAGCCACATCGGTTATGTTCCCCTGCAACCTCCGGTAGTAGGCTGGTAAACGGCTGCTTTGCCCGAATAAAACGACCAGGTTGATCTGGGGAAGTGACTCCCCTTCGCAGTTGTAGCCGTACCTCACATACTCATTCCGCCGTGAATACGACGAGACGGACGTGATGTCGTAGCACAACATATTCCGCTCTGTCATCTTCCTCAGCCACAAAGAAAAAAAACGCTGCCGGTCACCTTCCGAAATACGCTGCTATAGTTCGCTGATCCGCTGACTGGCGATCAGCTCACCATGCGGATGGATATGTCCAAGGCTCCAGACCTCGCTCCTAGACAGCGGAAGTCCTTTTTGGACGATAAAGTAGGTCAGGCTCATCATCTCCCCATGCATTTCAGGAAAACACCGCCGCACGATCGCCACCAACCCCATCTCCCCGGCGAGTTTATCCAGTAACAGGTGTGGCCCGACAACCTGAGCATTTGCAGCCATGCCTTCTTTCACAAGGAGTTTTTCCAGGATTATCCCCTTGTCCTTTCTCGGGGATGAGATGACTTCACCTGTTGCCTTGTCCAGTTTGCTGATACAAACTTGCCGGTTTCTCGGCGCTTTTTTTTCTTATCCCAATAGTTTTGTACGGAGTAGACATATGTAGCGCCTGTTTTTTTGTTGTGATGATATGTAATGCTTGCCATGGAGAGCCTCCAGCGTAGTTACAATGACGTCATTGTAACTGGCTTTATCACCAATTTAAAGCACGAATCACAAGTTGTGACTACCGTTTTGAAATTCCGAAACACCTACATAGTTACATGTTTCGGGAAAAGAGGATTTAACGCCCATACAATACTGAAGATGGGGTTGATTTGACGCTTACGAATAATCATTTGGAAGATATCTTCCTCTCAAATGATTTTTTAACAAATGTTACAAATAGTGGGTGTGGATTCAACGGGCGAGATTTAAATTCTGGATGAAATTGACATCCCAAAAACCATGGATGATCCGAAATTTCAACAATTTCAACTAAATTACGTTCAGGATTTTTTCCACTGACCATCATCCCATTTTGTTCAAGAATTTTTTCGAAATCAGGATTGAATTCATAACGATGCCGATGACGTTCAAACACTTGCTCAGCTCCAAATGATGCATAGGCTATTGATCCTTTTTTTAACATACATAAAAAAGACCCCAGTCGCATCGTATGGCCCATTGTTTCTATATAGGTTAATTCTTTAAGCTTTAAAAAAACTTTATTAGATGTTTCAGCATTGAATTCAGTCGAATGAGCATCCAGTTTTCCAACAACATGTCGAATAAACTCAATTACAGCAACTTGCATTCCCAAACAGATACCAAAAAAAGGAATTTTACGAATTCTGGCAAACTCAGCCGCTTTTATCATTCCCTCTATTCCACGAATTCCAAAACCCCCTGGAATTAAAAGTCCATCAACGCTTTGAAAGCATTCATCTAAATTCCATTCAAGCAAGGAATCACTATCAATAAGCTTAAAAGTTATCTTTACACCATTGGCAACTCCTGCATGGAATAAAGCTTCAAAAAGACTTTTGTATGAATCAGATAAACGTATGTATTTGCCAACAATGGCAATTGTACACTCACTCTTCAAATTTTTCGTTTTTAAGATCCAATCATCCCACTTAAAATTAACTTCTCGTTCAGGGACCAATCCAAGATTTTTGATAACAATTCTACCCAATCCTTCTTCTTTTAGTAATATTGGAATTTCATAAATATTTTCTACATCACAGGCAGAAATAATATCTTCCTCTTTCAGATTTGTGAAAAGTGCAATTTTCTTTTTTATATCTAAAGGTAAGGGATGGTCAGTCCGGCATAAAAGAATATCAGGTTGAATCCCAATTTCTCTAAGTTCCTTTACACTATGCTGAGTTGGTTTTGTTTTTAATTCACCAGCAGTTTTAATAAACGGCACTAACGTTAAATGGATAAACAATGTTTGTTTATCCTCTAATTCAAGGCCTAACTGTCTGATAGCTTCCAGAAAGGGAAGACTCTCTATATCTCCAACTGTTCCACCAATCTCAACAATTAGCATATCCACTTTCCCTGAAAATGCAAGAATTGTTGATTTTATCTCATCAGTTACATGAGGAATGACTTGAACAGTTTTCCCAAAATAGTTTCCATCTCTTTCTTTTCTTATGACCCTTTCATAAATACGACCTGCAGTCCAGTTGTTTTCTTGAGTCATTACGGCCTGAGTAAACCTCTCGTAATGCCCCAAATCCAAATCAGTTTCCGATCCGTCTTCGGTTACAAAAACCTCTCCATGTTGAAAAGGACTCATTGTACCTGGATCAACATTGAGATAGGGATCGAGCTTTAGCAAAGAGATAGAGTATCCATATGCTTCCAATATATTCGCCAATGAAGCAGCTGCAACTCCTTTCCCGAGAGAAGACAAAACCCCTCCACTAACAAAGATATAGCGTGTTTTAATCATGGTCAAATTGCTCTATAACCTTTTCAATTACTGATAAGTCCTCTGGAGTATCCACACCCTTACAAACTTGGGCTGCTTCAATCATATCAATTTCATATCCATTCTCAAGAAATCGAATTTGTTCTAAATTCTCTAGCATTTCTAGTTTTCGAGGAGCAGTACAATTAAAAAATTTCAATGCTTCTCTATTATATCCATAAATCCCAATATGATGTGAAAAAAAGCGAAAGGACTCTGATTTGACATATGGAATAGGAGATCTAGAAAAATACATAGCCTTATTATTTTTAGATAAAACAACCTTGACAACGTTTGGAGAAATATAATCAGAATAATTATAGTTACAATGATATGCACTAATGACTGGTGAAGAGTTTAGGAATAATTTATTATAAATATTCCGAATTAAAACGGGATCAATCAAAGGTTCGTCTCCTTGAACATTAATAAAAGCATTAAATTTAGAATCTTTCAGTGCAGCCCAAATTCTTTCCGTTCCTGATAAAATGCCTTGTTCTGTCATAGAAACAATGCCTCCAAAATCATTAACACACTTTGCTATACGAGAATCATCTGTAGCAACAATAATCTCAACAGGAAGATTAGCTGAACGAACTCGTTGAAAAACCCAATAAATCATAGGTTTACCTAAAATTAAAGCAAGCGGTTTACCGGGAAACCGACTCGATGAATATCGAGCCGGAATAACAACAGCAATATTCATTTATCCCTAGATTCGATTTTCGTATTTCCCTTACTTTCCAATACTTTTAATTCCATTTGACAGGAGCCTTGAAAGAAAGCACCCTCTTCAATAACGATTTTTGGAGTAATAATAGTACCAAGAACCCTACCCTTTGAAAAGATTTCAACTCTTTCTTTAGCTTTAATATTGCCTTTAACTCGGCCATTAATCGAAATACGATTCACTTCAATATCAGCTTCAATTTCAGCTGTCTCACCAATAACTAATCCACTTCCAGACACAATTTTTCCTTTAAAAATTCCATCCACCCTCATATTATCTTTATATTTTAAATCGCCTACAAACTCCGTATCTTTATCTAAAAAGCCACTTAACCTTGGGGTACTTTCATTTTTCGTATTCATTGTTGCTCCTTGAACAATATAGAGAATATTCTCTGAAACTCATCAACATTATTAAAGAAAATAATTAAATTCCCTTTTCCTTTCGATTGATACTTAACTTTTACCTTTGTCGAAAATAGTTTTACTAATTTATTTTCAATTTTATCAATATCAGGATCAATTGTTCTATTCTTTACCCCGGTTCGCCCATCTTGTTTTTTTACCATATCCTCAACTTTCCGGACAGATAATCCCTTTTTCACAATAAGATTGGCAAAATCAATCATTTCGGATTCGGTCGACAATGCGAGCAAAGCTCTTGCATGGCCTTGATCAAGTAATCCCTCAACAATCATCGATTTTATCGAATCAGGAAGCTTGATTAGTCTATGATAATTCGTAACAGCCACACGACTCATACCAAGTTTTTCCCCGACTTGTTGATGATTTAGTTTAGCAATTTGAATAAGAGCATCAATACCATTAGCAATTTCTAAAGAATTCAAATTTTCTCTTTGAATGTTTTCAACAAGTGAATCAACGACTATCTTGTTTTCAGTATAATCCCGTACAACCGCAGGTATTTTACTCCAATTTAACAATTGAGCTGCACGCCAGCGACGTTCCCCTACAATGAGGCAATAATGATCATCTTGCCTATAAACAACAATCGGCTGAATCATACCCGATTCATTCATAGAATCAGCTAATTCACGAATTCGAAGCGGATCAAAGGTTTTTCTTGGTTGGTGGGGATTTGGTTGTATTTGATCTATATCAATCTCTATTAAACTATTATTTATTAAATTCGACTCATTTGAAATGATTGCAGCAATTCCTTTTCCCAATACATTGCGTTTCATTGCTTCATCAACTCCCTTGCTAAATCCAAATATGCTTTTGAACCTGCAGATTTAATATCATATGTTTGAATGGGCTTCCCAAAACTAGGAGCCTCTGAAAGTTTAATATTTCTGGGAATTACCGATGAAAAAACCTTTGTTTTAAAATATCCCCTTAATTCCTCTTCAACTTGGCGAGCAAGATTAGTTCGCTCATCATACATAGTCAAAAGAACGCCCTTAATTTCGAGTTTCGGATTGAAATTTTCCTGAATTCTACGTATCGTATTCATCAAATCAGAAAGGCCTTCTAAAGCATAATACTCCGCTTGAATTGGGATTAAAACTGTGTTCGCAGCCGTCAATGCATTTATCGTCAAAAGTCCCAAAGATGGCGGCAAATCTATAAAAACAAAATCATAAAAGGAATTAAACTGCCCAAGAACGCGTTTAAGATGAAGATGATTATCATCCTCTGAAACCATCTCCAATTCAAATCTAGCTAAATTCCGTGAAGAAGGGATCAAATCTAAAAATTCTAATTCACTCTTCAAAACTCCTTCTTGATGAATGACATTATCAGTCAATAAAGAATATATATCAATACGTGATTTGTTTTTATCAAAACCCAATCCAGTTGTTGAATTTGCCTGAGGATCAAGATCCACCAACAACACCTTTTTCTCTGCTATTGCTAGAGCTGCAGCTAAGTTTATAGAAGTAGTTGTCTTTCCCACGCCACCTTTTTGATTCGCAATTGCAATGATTTCACTCATGATTTTCCTATTGTTTCACGTGAAACATGACTCCAAATGCAGAGAACTATTTTTTCTCTGTTTGGGATATTATATACACATTTTTTAATATTTTCCATTTCGTTTTCTTTTTTTTCAATTTTGGCTCTCGAAGTTATCGCTAGTAATTTACATATTTTTCTTTTTAAAAAAATCTTTACTAATATGTCTAAATTTGGAAATCCTCTAGTTACAATACAGTCGATTTTGGAATTATAAAGTAAATAATCTTCTACTCTTCCCCAAACTACATCGACATTTGACAAATCAAGACTTTTTTTTACTTCTGTTAGAAAATTACTTTTCTTTTTTAACTTTTCTACTAATATTACCCTTTTTTTAGGATTATTGATCGCAATCGGAATCCCTATTAGTCCATTTCCACTTCCGGCATCCATTATCATTTTTCCATACAATTTATCACAGAGTAAAATAGTTTCACCAACTAAAATCTCTAAATCTCTTTTTGTTATATTGCTTGATGTTAGATTAAACTTATTGTTCCATTGAAGCAATATATCAATGAAATAATCTATTTTATTTCTTTTTTCAATCGATTCATTGTTTGTTCTCATCTTTACAATTTTTGTTTTGAAAATAGATATATTAATATGCTTGACAGCCATACTAAAGCAGTTATCGTTGCATATCTGTTAGGGTTTTTTATTACTAAAATTGGCGATACTAATATTGAAACTATAATAATGATTAAAAATATTTTTATTACTAATTTTTTCAATTTAAAAATTAAAATACAATTCAAACTCTTTAGGATGTGGAATTAGTGAAACTTCAATCAATTCCTCAGTTTTAAGTTTTATCCATTGTTGAATTATTTCATCATTCATTGTATCATTGTATTTTAAATATTCTTGGTCTTTTTTCAAATTTTCAATTGCTTCTATTAAACTGCAAGGAAGTTCTTTCAATTTATTTTTAATTCCCTTCATTTCAGTCGTATTCCCATCAAATGGTCCGAAATTGTATTTTTCTGGCAACAAGTTTTTCATTATTCCATCAATACCTGCTAGGATCATTGCTGATAAAAACAAATAAGGATTTGAAGTGGCATCACCTGGCCGATATTCAATCCGAGTTTCATGTGGGTTTACATATGTGGGAATTCTTATTGCTGCATTGCGATTTGAAGTTGCAAATACAGCTTTAACTGGAGCCTCATATCCCTTTACTAATCTTTTATAAGAATTTGTTGAAGGATTTGCAAATGCAGATAATGATCCAGAATGATATAAAAGGCCGGTTATATAAGAAATTCCAATATCAGAAATGTTTCCATATTTACCTTTTTCATAGAAAACATTTCTTTTTCCATCTACTATATATTGATGTATATGGAATCCATTTCCTGCTTTTCCATAAAAGGGTTTTGGCATAAATGTTAAATACAAATTATTTTTTTTTGCAAGATTAAACAGTACATATTTTATTAATACTGCCTCATCTGCTGTTTTTAATAGATTAGTAAATTTTGTTTCTATTTCATGTTGGTTAACAGCGACTTCATGATGATGATACTTAATATCAATACCCATATTTTGAAGAATATATACAGCCTCGTTTTTAAAATCTATAAATTCGTCATCAGGAGATGCAGAATGATAAAAATTTCTTTTTTCGTTAGAGTTCTTTTTTAGTCTATAATAACAACCATCTTCATTAACTTTGTACTCAGCTTCTTTAAAAATAAAGAATTCAAATTCAGGGCCACATAAAACATTTGTTCCAATTTTTAATTTTATTAAAGAATTCTCTGCTTTTTCTGCTATATACCTTGGGTCTGTTTCATATCTTGTTCTTTTTTCATCGGTATGATAGATATTTGCATGAAAAATTGCTGTTTTTCTTTCTCGAAATGGATCTACTACCATTGTATCAAGATCAGGTATTAATACCATATCACTTTTCTCTGGTTTTGCAAATCCATATGATGATGCATCAAATCCAACACCGCTTTTCAATATTGATTCATTCATCATTTTAGCTGGCAATAATACTGAATGAATTCTTCCTCTTAAATCTAAAGCTTGTAAATTGAAAAACTCAATTCCAATTTCTTTAAATTTCTTCAAGACTAAGCTTAGGGATGCCTTTTCATACATGGCGCTATATTAGCAAAAATAATGTTTTTGTCAATACTTGACACATCTATATAATTTCTTTAGTATTATTTATGATTATTTTTAAAAAAGATAATTGTTTTTCCACATTTGTGGAAATTAATGTGGAAATTTAATTTTTATGAATCATATTGATCAATTAAAAAATTTTTTGAAATCTAAATTAGATGAACCTGTTTTTATTCGTTGGGTTTCACCTTTACATGAAATTGGCATTTGGGAAAACACTATTTTTATTGGATCATCTAATAAAAAATCTATTGATTGGATTAAATCTAATTTGTTTGATGATATCTCCTATTTTTTTCTTCATAATTTTCAATTAAAAGTTAAATTTGTTTCATTGGTTGATGATGAAGATCACATTTATACAGATTCCATTATTAAGCGATGTTATCAATCAAATTCAACGATCCATAAAAAGTATACTTTTGATTCTTTTGTTCAATGCGATTCTAATCGTATTTGTTATTCTTTTGCTTATAGTGTCTCTGAATTTCCTGGAAAATCTTATAACCCTTTATATATTTATAGTGATGTTGGTTTAGGAAAAACACATTTATTAAATGCAATAGGCAACAGAATTATAGAAAACAATCAGAACATGAATGTTATTTATTTAACTTCTCGAGATTTTATGATTGATTATGTTGAATATACTCGGTTAAATAAAAGGTCTGAATTTATTAAAAAATATACATCAATAGATGTTTTATTAATTGATGATATTCAGTTTATTACTAAATGGGAAGGAACGAGCGAACAATTTTATTATATTTTTAATAATCTCATTCAACAAGACAAACAAATTGTTATGTGTTCCGATAAGCATCCCGATCATATTCCTGATCTTGAAAAAAGAATAAAATCTCGTTTTTTAATGGGTGGAATCGCTGATATTTTACCTTATGACCTCGAAAGCCGTATGGCTATTCTTAAGAAAAAAAGTGTCGATAATAAAAGTTTTCATCAAAAATTTTCAATTCCTGATGAGGTTGTTTATTTTATTGCTTCAGGAATTAAAGATAATATTCGTACTTTAGAAGGAGCTCTCCAACGGTTATTTGGATATGCCGAACTAAAGCTTTCTGATTCTTCAAATCAACCCATTACAATCGAATTTGCTAAAGATGCACTTAAACCATTTATAAATATTGAAAAACGTGTTGTTACTATTGATATGATACAAAGCTTTATTTCTGATAAATATGATATAAAAAAGGATGACTTAAAATCAAAAAACAATTCTCCGAGAATTGCTCTTCCACGTCAAATTGCTATGTATCTTATAAAACATTTAACAAAATTTCCCTTAGCAGAAATTGGAAATTCTTTTGGTGGAAAGCATCATACAACCGTAATGCATTCTATAGAAAAAATCGATAAATTAATTTCCATTGATAGTGATTTTTCTAGATTAATAAATTCATTTGTTGAATATTTTAAGGATTGATATTTCCACATTTTCACTTTTTTATCCACATTAACTTTTTTACTATTTTATTAATATGTCAATACTTTTTTAGATTTTCTCATTTCCACATTCATTATTCTTTTTTTTGTTTTTATTGTATGATAATATATAAAAAAAAGGCAGGTTAAATATGCAGATTTTTGTGGAAAAATCAAAGCTTGAAAACGAACTTCGTATTTTCCAGGGGATATTTGAAAAAAATGCAATTATTGAGATATTAAAAAATATTAAAATTACTGCCGTTTCAGGAGGAGCTTTAGAGCTTGTCGCGACTGACTTAGAGATTGGATTGATTTCGAATTTTATTGTAGATGTTGTTGATCCTGGTACATTTACTGTCAATGGCAAAGATTTGTATGAGTTAATTTCTAAAATGCCTGAAGGAGTTGTAGAAATTTCTGAGGAAAATGACCTTCAAATTGTTATTACAAATGATAAAAAAACATGTAAATATAAATTGCTTGGTATGCAATCAATTGACTATCCAAATCTACCTGAAAGCGATTTTTCTCAATCTTATAGCATTCCTTTTCAAAAAATGCTTGAAATGATTAATAACAGTTATTATGTAATTTCACCAGAATTAAAATTTAACTTGGGAGGTGCTCTTTTTTGTATCAATGGGGAACAAATTGAGATTGCGGCTACGGATGGTCATCGGTTGTCTTTTTCATCTTTTCATCATAACTATTCAATAGATAGGCCACTTGAGTATATTATTTCGCGAAAAACACTTATTGAATTGACGAAGATTGGTAGTGATGGAGATCTTATTTTTTCTTTTGATGCAAACAATCTTTTTTTTAAACACAATTCTAGAGTTTTAAGTTCTAGAATAATTGATCAGAAATTTCCCAATTATAAAGCTGTTATTCCGGAAAAATCTAATTATTTTGCATATATCAATACTCATTTTTTATTGCAGACTTTAAGACGAATTCTTATTTTTAAAACAAGGAATAATGGTGTTATATTTTCTTTTTCAAAAGGTAAATTGATATTGGAAAGGAATACTCCGGAAAAAGGTGAAGGTCATGATGAAATCTCCATCGATTATGAAGGTAAATTGATTGAGATTGGGTTCAATGGTAATTTTATTTTAGATTTTTTGACTCATATTCATTCTGATCAAATATGTGTCGAAATGAATAATGGTGGTAATGCATTTATATTTAAACCTGTTGTTAAAAGTGATTTGGATTTTATTTATATTGTTATGCCTTTAAATATCTAAGATTCAACTGATTTATCTTTTATAATGGTCCCGGAATATAAGACAAATAAAATGCAAAAATAAGACTTGCGTTTGGGAACGGTAAGTTGACAATTCGCTGGGGAGCCTCGATGGATCTCGCTTCACTTTTTCTGGCAACGTCCTTTATGGCCTATATATATTTATGGTATTGAATATTTTTTTCAATTTTATAATTGGTGGAAATTTGGGAGAATGAACTCTCGGGTCTTTCTGGATTTTTTTTCGTATTCTTTTAGATCAGTAAAGGTAAATCGGTTCGTGTAATCAGTTCGTTGCGTTGGCGGGAGAAAGGCCTTATAATGCCCATATGGGTTTCAAAGAAGTGTTTCATTTTTCTATTGGTGAGAAGATCAACTCTTTGTTTCGTTCTAAAAAGCAGCGAGAAGAAATTCTCGAAGATTTAGAAGAATTATTGATATCGGCCGATATCTCAGTTGATTTGGTAGCGCGTCTTATCCAGAATTTGAAGCGGAATTCAGCTGGAGAGACTCAACAGATCAGTTTAAAAGTATCATTACAGAATGAGTTGGAAAAATTATTTGCGGCGGCAGATTTCTCATCGTCTCCCAATGCAGAAAAGGAGATTTTTTTGTTGGTCGGCGTAAATGGATCGGGCAAAACCACTACTGCTGCAAAGTTGGCTTGGCATTATCGTCAAATGGGTCGAAATGTTTTGCTTGCGGCTGCCGACACATTTCGGGCTGCCGGTTCCAGTCAATTGGTTTTCTGGGGGGAGCGTTTGGGTATTTCTGTGGTCGATGGATTACGCGGTTCTGACCCGGGTTCAGTAGTTTTCAATGCGATGCAATTACTTTTTCATCGGGAATATAATCTCCTCATTGTGGATACAGCTGGTCGTGTTCAGTCCAAGGTGCACTTGCTGAAGGAGCTGGAAAAACTGATAAAAATCATCCGTAAGTTTTCTGTACATCAACCATGTGAAATTCTACTAGTTATTGACGCATCCACAGGCCAGAACGCTTTTGTTCAAGCAGAAAAATATGCTGAATTTACTGGCCTCACAGGGATGATTTTGACCAAAATTGATGGGACGGCAAAAGGTGGATCTGTAATTAGTATTGTCGATCGGATGAAGCTCCCGATTCGATATCTGGGAGTGGGGGAACGAGATATTGATTTGATTGATTTTGATTCAACTAAATTCGTGGAATCCTTACTTGGAGAATGAACAAAATGGTTTCAATTGGATCCGTTTCTGATCGCTTGCATATGACTCATGCTTTTAAACTCAGCGAGTATGGTCTAGGATATACGGAACCGAATCCATTGGTAGGCGCAGTAGTAGTAAAAAATGGCCGGGTGATCGGCTCTGGTTTTCATGGAATCTTTGGGGGGGCTCATGCTGAAAAGTCTGCCTTAGATTCAGTATCTCAACCGGGTGCGACTTTATATGTAACATTGGAGCCATGTTCTCATTTTGGAAAAACACCTCCCTGTTGCGACCTCATTATTTATAAAAAAGTGTCTCGAGTAGTTGTCCCTGTGGTGGATCCGAATCCATTAGTCAATGGAGCTGGAATTGCTCTTTTGAAATCGGCTGGAATAATTGTTGAAGTCGGTCTTATGGCTGAGCGAGCTGAAGCGGTCAACCGACACTACCTGTTACGTTATCGAAAAGAAAGACCTTTTTTTGCTGTTCACGCTGGTATGTCAGTGGATGGGAAAATGACCGATCGGAACGGAGCCTTCCGTTGGCTAACCGATTCAGAAATGCGTCTTTTTTCCCATAGTCTTCGTGGTGAATTTTCAGCTATATTAGTGGGCCGGAACACTGTAGCAACTGACAATTGTCGATTAACGGTTCGGACCGACGGTTGGAAGGAGAAAAAGTTTTTCCGGGTGATCCTCGATTCAGATAATAGCTTGCCGTCTTTTCTTCATGTATTTCAAGATCAGGAGCACTCTCCGCTGATTATTTTTAGTTCTACCCGAGCTCTAAACCGAACTCCGAAGTGTCAACTCCATTATTTTCTTGAACCTGTTGATGGGCAAATTCCCCCAGCCTTAATTGCGAGTTTTTTGCATGAACTTGGCGTAGCTTCGGTATTGATCGAGGGTGGTGGGCAGGTGATTGATTCTTTTATCCGTGCCGGCCTTGTCGATGAGTATTATTTTTTTACCTCACCTCGTTTGGTGGGTGGGAAACCTTCGGTGGAACCCTATTGCAGTGGTGCGGCTTCTTTAGCCGAAGCATTAGCCCTTCGTGAATGGCGCCTGATCAAAATGAAGGAAGGTTGGCTTCTTCAGGGGAGGAGTTGATGTTCACTGGAATCATATCAAATTTGGGGCAGTTTATCTCATTGCAGCGAGGACGAGAGATGATGTTGACTCTCAAGGCTCCTGAAGTTTCTATACGATTGCAGGTTGGTGATTCGCTTGCCGTGAACGGTGTGTGTTTGACGCTTATGGGGGTCAATTCTGACGGATTGCTCTCTTTTTATATTTCTGGGGAGACTCAGAAATCTTCTAATTTTTCAGATCTATCAGTTGGAGCTCTTCTCAATCTAGAATTCCCGGTAACGCCTGACGGTTTTCTCTCTGGACATCTGGTGACCGGACATGTTGATGGGACAGTCAGGTTACGGTCGATTCAAAGATCAGCCGGTCAAAATCGATTTGCCTTCACTTATCAGAAAACGGAGTGGCGTCCTTTGCTTGTTCCAAAGGGATCTGTATCTTTGAACGGGATTAGCTTAACGTTGGTAGAAATACATACTTCCTGGTTTTCGGTGGAGATCATTCCACATACTGCAAAAAGTACCAACTTGCATCTTCTTAAAACGGGAGAGCGGGTCAACTTGGAACTTGATTTCATTGGCAAATACCTATATAATTTTGTCTCTCCCCTAATGGGAAAAATTCGATGATTATAAATGTACCACAAGCTGTCGACTGTATTCGCAATGGTAGGATGGTGATTATTGTTGATGATGAAAACCGGGAAAACGAGGGCGACCTTATGGCCGCTTCGGAAAAGGTGACACCCGAAATCATCAATTTCATGGCGAAGAAAGGCCGAGGTTTGATTTGTGTTTCACTGAGCGAAGATCGTAGCCGTCAGTTAGATTTACCTCTAATGGTGACTGACAACACCTCCAATTTCCAGACTCCATTCACTGTAACGATTGATGCCAAGCATAATACAACGACCGGGATTTCGGCTTATGATCGATCGGTTACAGTGCATAGCCTGATTGATCCGAATACCAGGCCGGACGATCTTTCCAGACCTGGGCATGTTTTCCCCCTTCGCGCCAAAAACGGCGGTGTGCTGGTCCGGGCAGGGCAGACAGAGGCATCATTGGATTTGTCGCGTATTGCCGACCTTTATCCCTCGGGGACTATTTGTGAGATTATGAGCGAAGATGGAACCATGGCTCGGATGCCTGAATTGATCGAGTTTTCCAAACAATATGATATCCCTATCATTACCATAGAAGAAATAATCCAATACCGGATTCAGAGTGAATCGCTAGTCGAAAAGGTAGCTGAGGCAGATTTGCCGACTATTCATGGCAAATTTACTATTCATACTTTTGAAGACCGGATCAATCGGGAAACACATATTGCTCTTACCCAAGGGCAACTGAGTCCGGATGAACCAATCCTGGTCCGGGTTCATTCACAATGTGTCACCGGAGACACATTCGGTTCCCTGCGTTGCGATTGCGGGCAACAATTGGATGGCTCTTTAGCCATGATCAGCCGGGAGAAACGGGGGGCACTTTTATATTTGCTCAATCAGGAGGGAAGGGGAATCGGATTGATCAATAAGATTAAAGCCTACAAACTGCAAGAAGGGGGAATGGATACTTATGAAGCAAACCTCAGCTTGGGTTTCAAAGCAGATCAGCGGGATTATGGGATCGGTGCCCAGATTCTACGTGCTCTTGGATTGAAACGGTTGCGCCTGATTACCAACAATCCAGCAAAATACATTGCTTTAGCTGGATATGGGTTGGAGATCGTTGAACGAGTACCACTTGAGGCCCAACCTGTAGAAGAAAACCTTCGTTACATGAAGGCCAAAAAAGAGAAGATGGGGCATTTGCTCCAAAAGGTGTGATTCATAGTCATAATTCTGATTAGTTCTCTCAACTTCAGTAATGTCCTAATAAATTTTTCACAATTCGAGCAATAGTCTTTGTCCATCTGGTTCCCGAGGCAGTTTGGAGAGTTTGGGACTTAGTTTGACTTTCGTTTATGGGCAAAAGGCACATTTTCGGGTTTTTCAAAAAGTCGATGCTGGATTGATGCGGGTTTTCGGGGGTATGGGGGTGATTTTTCCGAAAATGCTGTAGGCACACGAAATGGCATTTTAAGTATTGACAAGCCAATATTGAATCGGTATAATCGTAAGCAGTTATGTACCTGCGAAGCACCAAACGAAAAAACAAAAACGGCACCACCACCGAATACTTCCAACTCGCCCACAATGTCCGCGACCCCAACACCAAAAAGCCGATCGCCCAGATCATCCACAGCTTCGGCCGCGCCGATGAACTCGACCGCGATTCTCTGGTTCGGCTGTGCCATTCCATCGCCCGGGTGTGCGGTATCCGCATCGAGTCCGATCCCGAGAAATCTGTCGGCGGGGTAAAGTGGCCGGCGGACATCGAGCAAGTCAAGACGTGCGAGTTCGGCACGGTTCTGGCGGTCGAGGCGTTTTGGGAGAGGCTCGGTATCCGGGACGCCCTGCGCCAGGCGATGGGCGGGAAAGGCAACGGGTACAGGCATGAGGCCGCGCTTTTGGCGATGACGGCGAACCGGTTATGCGAGCCGGAGTCGAAACTGGGAGTATGGGACCGGTGGCTGTCGAGAGTCTACTTGCCATCCTGCTCCGGATTGAGTTTGAGCCAGATGTACGAAGCCATGGACTTTTTCCATGAGCATGCGGCGGAAGTGGAGAAGAGCGTGTTTTTTCATACGGCCAATCTGTTCAACCTGGAGGTGGACCTGATTTTCTACGATACCACGACCGCCTCTTTTGCGATCGACGATGAGGACGAGGAAGACGAGGAGAATGGGGAAATTGGTCTTCGCCGGTACGGGAAGTCGAAGGAGGGGACGTGGAGTCCCCAGGTGGTGATCGCGTTGGCGGTGACCCGGGAGGGATTGCCGGTTCGCTGCTGGGTGTTTCCCGGGAATACGGCGGACAGCGAGACGGTGGAGCGTGTGCGGAGCGATCTTCGGGGTTGGAAGCTGGGCCGGGCGTTGTTCGTGGCGGATTGCGGGATGAACTCGGAGGAGAACCGGAAGGAGTTGAGCCGGGCCTGCGGAAAATACCTTTTGGCGTCGCGGATGGCGAGCGTGAGCGAAGTAAAACGGAAGGTATTGGGGAAGCGGGGGCGGTACACGGTGATCCGCGACAACCTTCACGCCAAGGAAGTGATCGTGGGGGACGGGGAGCGGCGGCGGCGCTATATCCTCTGTTACAATCCGCGGGAAGCGGAGCGTCAGTTGCGGCACCGGGAAGAGGTGGTGTCGATACTGGAGCGGGAGTTGAAGCGTCATACAGACCGGAGGGCGACGGCTCAGTGGGCGATCGAGCTTTTGGCGTCGCTTCGTTACAAGAGATATCTGCGGATCAACGAGGATGGGGAAGTGGTGTTGAACCGCAAGGCGGTAGCGGATGCGCGTCGGTATGACGGCAAATGGGTGATCGAGACCAATGACGATACGATCAGTTACGAGGACGCGGCCTGCGGGTACAAGGGATTGATGGTGATCGAGCAGTGTTTTCGCTCCCTGAAGCGGAGCCAGTTGAAGATGAGTCCGATGTATCATTGGGTACCCCGGCGGATCGAGGCGCATATCCGCATCTGTGTGTTGGCGTTGTTGATCCAGCGGGCGATGGAAATTGGCGGCGGCAAATCCTGGCATCAGATCCGGAAGGAATTGAGAGGACTTCAGACCAGTGAATACCGGACGGGTTCTCATCAATTTTTTCGAAGAAATGAGGTGTCGGAAGCGGTGAAAAAGGAGCTGGAAATACTGGGAATCCCAATTCCCAAGAATGTTTTGGGGGTCAACCCCCTTCGGGGAAGCGATGAAAACGTGTAGACACACGCCTGTTTTTTGCGATCCTTGTAGATAACCATGCACAGAGGCTCCCCAGCGAATTGTCTACTTACCGTTCCCAAACGCAAGTTTGAGCAAGTGGATGATATCGGTTCTGTGAAAGAGGGCTTCGCGGATGACGCGGGTGAAGTGGAGCAAGTGGTAAGCATAGCGGGTTTGGTATTTGATGTAAGCCAAGAGCAGGTAGTAGACCATAGCCGTCCATATCTGGGTCATCACAGCATTGATTGAAGTGCCGAGGAAAGTTTTGATCTTAAGGTTCTGCTTGATCCATTTGAAGAAGTTTTCGATATCCCACCGTTCCCGATAGATGTCCGCTACGGTTTGGGCTGAGAGTTTGAAGTTGTTGGTCATGAAGGTGTAGGTTTTGTCCTGTTGGGTGTCATGCCAGGTCACCAGGCGGAGGCGGTTGGGGTAATTTTTGAACGTAGTGGCCCAGGAGAGTATGACGTCCCGGTCTGCGATGACATTTGGGTTGTTCGATTCGGGTTGCTGTCTTAAAACCTCGATGTTCATGTTGTCCTTGGCGCGAGTGACGAAGGTGATGCCCCGGGAATGGAGATCATGAAACCATTCGAAATCGATGTAGGCCTTGTCCATGACCAGGATGCTGTCCGGGGAAAGGGACCAATCGATTCTTTTGGCTACCCTCACGTCATGCTGCTTGCCGTCGGTGACGACGATGAACGAGGGGATGGTTCCCTGCGCATCCAGCAGCGTGTGGATCTTGAGCGCTCCTTTCTTCTTCCGGTACTTGGCCCAGGGAAACACCGAAAGACAAAGATGAACCAGGGTACTGTCGAGTATCTTGAGCGGCCATTTTTTCGTGAGTTGGCTTTTGGGCGCTACCTCAGCACAACGGACCAGAAGCCGCTGGAAGATGGATTGAACCAGTTGGTAGCTCCGCCTCCCGTTCACGTAAGACAACTGCGACCGGGAAATATTCTTCAAATCAAGATGGTGCCAACTGCTCTGTTGTACCCGCAACCCCGTCTCGATATCCCGCAGGCTTTTTTTCCCGGATGCCTGGGCGTACAGGTTGACGGTGAATTGGTTCCACGCTGTGAAATGCTTCGTGTACCGATCCGCTCCGCTTGCCGATACCGCCTCTGCGAATTGCTTGCGTGGAATCATTGTCAACAATTGACGGAAAACTGTGCTAGAATATCCCATAGCCGGCCTCCTTTGGATAAATCGGTCTCTTCAACCTTATTTTACCCAATCGGATCGCCGGCTCCTATTCCCCGATTTTTATTAGGACACTACTGAGAGAAGATCACACTTGTCCAAAATAATTTCTAAGGATTGACCTCCCTAGCGGAGATGTTAAGGTTTTTTGGGAGTTAAAAGTCATAACAACCGCAGGGAGATCCTTAAAATGGGACGACATGCGTCCCTGTTTAGCTTGTATTTCTCACAAGTATATTTTTTTGTAAGAGTTGAATCATTAGGGGCAAAAATACAGGGTGATTTTGCTTTGCGTACAGCCAAGAGCAGTGAGCTGAAAAAAAATCCCGCCTACAAATAAAAATCAAACTCCAGTTCTATTGCTTTTAAAATTCTCTTTGTGCTAATATTTCCGGGGGTGATCGTTTAGAATAAGATCACAAATAACCGAAAAATATATGAAAGAACTGTTTGAAGAGTATTTGACCTGGCCTCCAGGTCGGCAGCTTCAATTCCTGAAAATCGAGCCATTTCTCAGTTTCACTAAAGACGATAAAATTACTTTTTTAAAAGAGCTATCCCGACAAGAGTCGATCTCCTCGAAAGTGCTTGCCGCTTCTATCAAAATGCTGCGGGAGTTACGTTGGCGTGATCGTCATTTCTATCAACAGTTCACTGAACATGTTGATGTATCGGTCTCGATTGCAGCACGTCGAGGATTAGAGGCTTGCGGACCTCGCGTGGATACAGACTTCTTTAAGATGCGGGAGATGGTGAAAAAACAGAACCGGGAGAGGAAAATCGAGGCGGTTCAACAACTAGTAGGCAGCCAGGAAGAAACCAGTGAAGATCTATTGATTTCCTTTTTAAGTGAATCTGACTTGAAGGTCAGGGAGATGGCGATACGAGAATTATCCAAGCGTGAGATCATCGATGAACGGAAACTATTGGATTTACTGGACCGCTCAGTCTGGAATCTAAAGGCAACCTTGATTGAGGTTTTGGGGAATCGTAAAAGCGAGCTACTACTGGAGAAGGTTGAATTTCTTGTCCGCGATACCAATGCTGAGGTTCGCTTGCGTTTGGTTCAAGCTTTGGCCAAATTGAACCGTGATCACATTCGTAAGTATTTGATCCAATTGACATCCGACAGTCATATTTATGTTCGTCGCGAGGCGACTCGCCTCCTGTCTAGCATTTGATCGGTTTTTTTGCTTCTGGTTTATTGCATTCCAATGGAGAAATAGTCAAGATATCAATTTAATTCCCACTTCAATCGCTTTCAGATTGGCTTCGATTGCATTTTTCGGCGCCCAATGACGGATGTGGTCAACCATGTTTTCATAGCCGATGACCCCGGTAAGTTTCTGAGTGATGGCCAGGCAGACTACTGAAGTCAAGATGACATTGCCGGTTTCCTTTTTTGTTTCGTTGATGATAGGCACTTTGTACAAGTTCCAGTTCTGCGTATCGCCGATCTCTCGAACCAAATGGGAATCGACGACGACAATGGCGTCGGGTTTTAGTCGTTCGCGGTATAGTTCAAAGGGACGTTGATCCGTGCATAGAAAGAAATCAATGGCCTGTGCATGGGGAAAGATGACTCGACTGTTGGAAATAATGATGTCAACTTTGGTCGGACCTCCTCGAACAGCCGCAGTATAAGTTGGGCTTTCGAGGGCAAACTTCGCTTCTTTTTCAACAGCAATATCGACCAACAAGGCTCCAGCTGTAATAATTCCCTGGCCGCCGACAGCCGCGTACCGAATTTCGTATTTGTTCATGATTTTCCCCCTTGTTGGCTCTGCTTGGCGAGTGGTACGATGTGATTGTAATATAGATCAGAATACTCCAGGCGATCAAGATCTTCAACAAAGGTGCCGACGGGAAATTTCTGGCCTCTTTCTTCAAACGATAATTTTTCGTAGTCTTCTTTTTTTAAGGTGTTTTCTTCGATATATTTTGTCATGGTTAGGGGATGTTTCATCTTGTTTCGTCGACCAAGGTTGATATGGCAATTTGACATAACCTCAACTACAGAAAATCCGGGATGTTGGAACGACTTTTTGATCACTTGTTTCAATGGTAGTAAACGATTTACTGTCTCTCGAGCCACGAATGTGGCACGGGATGCGATGAGTAGTTCGGTCACGTGAAATTGGGGCTCAATATTTCCATAAGGGGTGGTTTCGGTGATAAATTTTGGGGGAGTCATGGGTGATACCTGCCCACCGGTCATACCATAGATGCCGTTATTGATTAAAATCATCTTGATACCGATATTACGGCGAGCAGCGTGGATTAGGTGGTTTCCTCCAATGGCCAAAGCATCGCCATCGCCCGAAATTACGACTACCAATTTTTCGGGGCGGGCCAGCTTGATTCCGGTAGCGAAGGTAAGGGCTCGACCATGTGTGGTGTGAAGGGTATTGGTATTAAAATAAGTGGGCATCCGGCCTGAGCATCCGATACCGGCAACTACGATGATTTCATTTGGATCGAGTTTCAGTTCAGAAAAAGCCATGGCGATCGATTTTAAAATTACACCGTCGCCACAACCGGGGCACCAAGGGGTGGGAAATGTGCGGTAGCGTATATATTTTTCATAATCTCTCATGTTACATCTCCTTGATGGCTTGAAGTACTTCTGAAGGGTTGAAAGGTACACCGTTGGCACGTAAAAGGGTACGGCATTCGACGTCACAGGGAGCGATCCGTTCAACTTCATACTTCGCTTGACCGAGATTCATCTCGATAGTAAGAACCTTCTTGGATTTTTTCATTCGTTTCTGTAATGCGGCTCTGGGAAATGGCCAAATGGTAAGTGCTTGGAAGAGGCCCACTTTGATTCCCTGCTCACGGGCCAATTGAACGGCGGCCAGAGCGGATCGAGCGGATACTCCAAAACTGAACAGAAGAATATCTGCATCATCCACCTCATATTCTTTAAAGGCAATGATTTCATCGAGGTTGTGAAAGATTTTTTCCATGCGCAGTCGTTGCATTTTATCCACGGTCTTTGGTTCAAATGAGGGCCAACCATGGGAGTCGTGTTCCAAACCATCGATATGGATGGGATACCCCTGAAAGAAGTCAACTCGGGGTGGATTTTCACCCATGTTTCGATCGTAGATATTCAGGTTTTCGATTTGGTTAGGAGCGGCCTGAAATACTTCATAGGATCCGGGTTCAGGGATTTCAATATCCTCATGGGCTTTGCCAAGGACTTCATCTAGAAGCAAGACAACGGGGTTCCAGAATTTTTCGGCCAGGTTGAACGCACGGATAGTCTCCATAAAGATTTCATCGGAGAAAGCAGGATAGAGGGCGATGATCGGGTGGTCGCCGTGAGTCCCCCATCGTGTCTGCATGATATCGGACTGGGAGGGTTTTGTCGGCATTCCTGTTGAAGGTCCGCCGCGCATGACATTGACGATAACGACTGGTACTTCAGCCATGGCGGCTAAGCCCAAATGTTCCTGCATGAGGGAAAAACCGGGTCCGGATGTGGCGGTCATCGACTTTTTCCCGGCCAAGGAAGCACCGATGCAGGCGCCCAGAGATGCAATTTCATCTTCCATTTGAATGAAGGCACGGTTAATCTTAGGCATTTCCTTGGACATATATTGGGCGATTTCAGAAGAAGGGGTAATTGGGTATCCGGCAAAAAAATTGCACCCTGCAGCCAAAGCCGCTTTTGCAATGATATAATTTCCCTGCAAAACTTGTCTCTGGCTCATTTTGCACCTTCATTTTTATCTTGTTCGTAATTGACGAAGATAGCGAAGTCGGGGCACTGGTATTCACACATTTTGCAAGCGATACAGTAGTTTTCGGCTTCGGCAACCACGGATATCCCCCATTTGTTTTTGGGAGCATCAACCAGTTGCAGGGTGCCAGTCGGGCAAATATGGACACACAGTCCGCAACCTTTGCAGTAAAGTGGCACCAAGGTAAGTTTATTAGCCTTGGGAGAAGGTTTACGAGCCTTGCGGCGTTCTAAGGCCTCCTCGTTTGCCCGTTGTTCTTCTTTCTCCATTGTTACCTCACGGGTTTAAATTTTCAAATTCAAATTTTACCACACTCGGATTTTATTTTGTACTCAATGATTTGGTAAAAAATAAATCAATTCATTTTGACAAATTAAGTTTTTATCTGAATGAATAGAATGAGGGAAAGAAATGTGAAAAGGATCATGGGGATGAATGAAGAAAGAAAAGGGGTTAGAATAGCAGTTTTTCCAAGAGCGCTGCTAAAACTTAAAACTCCCCAGTAGACCAAAGAAATGCATACAGATAGGCCAATTCCAACTAATGATCCCTTTTTTCCCATCATGAATGAAAATGGAAGGGCGATCAGCACCATGATCAATGAAGAGAGAGGATAGGAATAATGATAAAACCATTGAGCTTCGTATGGGCGAGTGTCACTGTTGTTGCGTCGTAAAAAATTGATGTAGTCGCGCAATTGTCGGAGGTTCATTTGTGTAGATACACGGATAATATCGAAAAAATCGGTTTTTTCTTCAGGAATAGATAAAAAGAGTTCGGAGAACTCTGAAAATTCAGGTTCCTGAGAATCCCCACTGTAGATGTGCTGAAATCCGTTACAAAACCGCAATCGATGACGGTCTACAAATTCGGCATATTGGCTGGAAATCCTTCTTTTTAGAGTGAAATCCGGAGTCAGTTCGACCAAGTTGAACTCGATGAAATGACTGGTTTGCGCGTCGAACGTGTTGTAAAAGAAGATTCGATCGTTTCTTCCAGCTACCCAATTCCGGTTTAACTCAATGTCTCCAGGGCTTGCTTGTTTCAGAATTATGTTTCGGATATTATCGGATTTATTGGACCAGTTGGGGAGTATGGTTTCTTGAATCGTGAATATCGAGGTCGAGGCGATAATCCCTAGGAGTAGAGAGGGAATGATAAGGCGGAATAGATTGATTCCGCTTACTTGCACGGCTGTAATCTCGTTGTGCTTGCTCATCAGTGAAAAGGTTAAGAGTACGGCAGTGAGAACGGCGATGGGAGTTACCAAGGTCAAAATATTGGGAGTAGCATAAAGGTTATGGAGCATTATGTATGAGAAGGGAATATGGTTTTCGACGACATCATCCAACAATTCGATGATGGTGATTAAGTAAAACACCGAAACTAGGGTGACTAGGATTAAAAAGAAATAAATTGTGAGCCGACGAAGGATGTAGAAGTCAAGAATGAACACACCCGGTTTCGGGATTTTCACTTTTGCTTTTATTTTGGGGCTGCTTCGGGAGCGAAGGAAAATCTGGAACAGTCTCTCCCAATTGATCTCTTTTTCATTTTTGGCATGATGGAAGGCCAGCAGACCTGCGCCCAACAAAAACATGTTGGGCAGCCAATTCCCCCAGAAAGGTGTAAGGATATGGCGCATGATGAGGCTGCGTGAAGTTGTGTAAAGGGTATAATAAACAAAAATGATGCCGAGTGAGATGATCAGCCCCCCGACTTTCCCTCCCCGTCTGGTCGATACTCCCAAACTGAGTCCGAGTAGACCCAAGGCCAATGAAGAGAAAGGGAGAGCGAGACGGTTATGAAAATCCATATTGGCTAGGAGATTGTTAGGCTCGCGTTTGACAATCTTAAAGAGTCCGGGAAGTGGTTGATGATTCGATCTCGGTGTAAACACCCGGTTTAACTGACTGAATAACACTTCAGTTTTGATGGAGAAGGAGGTCCGCTCAAGTAATTCCGGTTCTTTCTTTTTAAAGCTGTAAATGGCGCCTTTGGATAATATGAGTTCATCTTCTTGGGTTGAGTCAATTCGGTTAAACCAGCCTTTGCGGGCCAGGATGAGAGTGTCCTTTTCTGGGGGTTTATAGGGAGTATAAAGGAGGACATTTTTCCACTCCTTCCCCGGTTGTATATCCTGAAAATAAAGAGAATAGAAGTGGATCTGGTGATGAAAGATTCCCGGTTTGAGGTTGGTGATGTTAAAGGAAAGGGCGATATCGGTGGTCATCCTCCAGAAATGGAAATTGGCTCGCGGAGCTACATATGCGGTGAGCCATAATGTAGTCAGACCGGTGATGAGAGAGAACAGGAGAACCGGTTTCAATATACGCTGATTGGGAATCCCCATGGTGCGGAAGGCAATCACTTCGGAGTCGGTGCTCATCCGACTCATTCCAGCGAGGACTCCCATTAGAGTGGACATGGGGATGGTAAAGGTGAGGAATTCGGGAAGACTTAGGACAATTAGCAAGGCAATGGATTCCAAGGAGACGCTTTTGGAGATTAGTAGGCTTGACAACCTCAGGATGTGATCGACCAATAGAGTAGAGGTATAGACGAGAAGGCCGATGAAAAATGGAGATGCGATTTCTCTTAGGATATAGCGGTCGAAGGATTTGAGCATCGGTTAATCTTATCATAGCCCAATTGGTTTGCATAGAAAATCTCGCTCGGGGAAAAATGCCTAGTATTAAAAAGAGAATCTTAAAATTGAACTTGAAGGGGGATTGGCGTGAAGCTAAGTATGAAAATGAGCAGGCAGACTATTGCTGCGTACAAACGGCGAGGTCCGAGTGGCGTTTCCTGTGGAACCGGCGGGTGGCGATAACCGATCATGGTCAGGAGAAATGCCCAGAGTAGCCAGCCCGGCCAGGCGAACGCACCCAGAAGGATCAATCCTACAATTACGGTAAGTGAAATCCAATGAGCTGGGTTCCCGAAAACGGCATAAATGATGTGCCCGCCGTCCAATTGTCCAACGGGCAGGAGGTTCATCGCAGTAACGATTAATCCGAACCATCCGGCCAAAGCCAGGGGGTGAACCAGAAGATCTGTATTGGCGGGGAGATCGGGAAAGATGAAGAAAGTCAAAAGTTTCATCAAGAGGGGTTCTCCCATCGTGATCCCGCCTTCCATTTGAGAGATGGAGATGACCCGGGATAGGGAAATTCCCAAAGTCAGTACCGGGATGGAAACCAAGAATCCGGCAATCGGTCCGTTGGCGCCGACCTCCAAAAGGGGCCTGCGGTCTAGAAACGGACTGTGGATAAAAATCAAGGCGCCGAATGTGCCGCTCAGGATATGGGGTGGGCCGGGTATAAACAAAGGCAAGGTGGTATCCATTCCGTACCGGCGCGCAGTCAGGTAATGGCCAAGTTCGTGGGCGGTGAGGATGAGCATCAGGAGGAGTGAAAAAGCAATTGTGGAATAGAGAATGGCTGGTTGGCGCAGGGTAAAAAAGAAATCAATATCGATGGAGATATCGGTAGGGGAGTAGAAAGAAATGGAATGAATCCATCCTGTGTAGAGTGTAGTGCATATGGTTAAGCTGAATAGGAAATAGGCCCAATATTTTTTTCTGGACAAAGGCTAAAAGAGGAATAAATCTACCTGTTCTATTTAACGCAGGAATCGGTGGGGCAAACGGAGGCACACTGGGGTTCGTCGAAATATCCTTTGCATTCAACACATAATTTGGGGTCTATCTGATAATAGTCATTGCCCTGGGAAATTGCCTGGACCGGACAAACCGCTTCACAAGCGCCGCAGTTGATGCAGGTATCGATGATTTTCAAAGCCATATTTCCTCCTTTGATCGAATTGACATTTTAGTATGAAAAAATACCAAAGTCAACGGGAATTTTGGTAGTCTAATCGCATTTCTTTTTGCAGATGGAGTTCCCAACGCCAGGCCGATTCAATGATCTGATCAATATCTGTATGGCGGGGACGCCAGTTTAAAGTTTGCTGTAACCGGGAAGAGTCGGCAATCAGCCAGGGGGGATCCCCGGGACGACGGTCGGCTTTGATTACTGGAAAATCCTTGCCAGTGATCCGTTTGGCGGCCTCGACCACTTGAGACACCGAAAAACCCTTGCCATATCCACAGTTGAAGATTCTGCTCTCTCCTCCCGAAAGCAGATATTGGTGAGCAAGCAGGTGAGCGGATGCCAGGTCATCAACATGGATATAATCGCGGATGGCGGTTCCATCGGGAGTATCGTAATCGGTACCAAATATCTTGAGATCTGGATAGATCCCGAGAGCGGTCTTTAAGGTCCTGGTGATGAGATGGGTGGGGTTCCGGTATTCCTGGCCGATGCGGGTCTGTTCATCAGCTCCGGCGACATTGAAATAGCGAAGGGCGATATATCTGAAGTCGGGATTGGCTCTGGATACGTCGGCAAGTAGCATCTCGGTGATCAGTTTGGATCGTCCATAGGGATTGATCGGGGAGAGGGGAGCGTCTTCGTTGACGGGGATTATGGACGGGATGCCGTAGACCGCCGCCGTGGACGAGAATACAAAGTGTCGTACGCCTGATTTTAAGGAGGTTTGAATGAGTTCCAGTGCTTTCCAGGAATTGTTTTGATAGTATTTGAGGGGATCACGCATCGATTCCTCGACCTCGATATGGGCGGCGAAATGAAAAACACTGGCGATCTGATGACGGCGGATCAATTCTGAGATGAGATCATGGTCGGCGATATCCCCTTCTCTGAATTCGCCGGAGAGGATTGCATGGCGGTTTCCCGTCGATAAATCGTCCACAACAATGACTCGATATCCAGCCGAGTTCAGATCTCTGGTGACATGACTGCCGATGTACCCGGCACCACCTGTCACCAGTACTGTCGGTTGGGAGAGATAGGTGTGTTTCATCGTCCCTAGTCTACTGAAAGCGGAATCGCTCGTCAAGGGTCAGAATATGAATAAACTTGATAATGCGATGAAGAGAAAATGCGAGTAGCACATACAATCATTTAATTTGCAATTCCGGGGGATTCTGCCTACAATGAAAAGGATGGTCGACACTTCGCCTGATTTTCAAGTGTATGTCAAGCCGATTGGGTCGAAATGCAATCTGGATTGCTCTTATTGCTATTATCTGGACAAGCCCAAACCGGAGGGAACGAATAGCATAGTGGGAATGCCCGAAATCCTTTTGGAGGAATACATCGCTCAACACATTGAGGCTTGCCGTCAGCCGGTGATTCGGTTTTCCTGGCACGGAGGCGAACCGACTCTACTGGGCTGCGAGTATTTCCAGAAAATAACTGCTTGGCAAACCCGTTTTCTCCCGGCTGGTCGAGTCATTCAGAACGGCATACAAACCAATGGAACTTTGCTCGATAAGGATTGGTGTCTATTTCTCGCCAAGGAGAATTTTGTGGTAGGACTAAGCCTCGATGGCCCTAGACAGTTTCATGACTTGCACCGCCGAAGCAAGGTGGGGAGTGCGACCTTTGATCTTGCACTGGCTGGATATGAACAACTCCGAATCCATGAAGTCCATGTAGAAATTCTTTGTGTTGTGCACGCCGGAAATGTCGGAAGTCCACTCGAAGTTTATCAGTTTTTCCGGGATATCGATGCCCGGTATATTACCTTCCTTCCCTTGGTTGAACCTGAGCTTGGAGCTCCTGAAGGTGTCTCCTCCCGAACGGTACCGGCTGATGCCTGGGGTAAATTTCTATGCTTTGTTTTTGATGAATGGCTGGATAAGGATATCGGTCGAATCAAGATCCAAATCATCGAAGAGGCAACGCGCACTGCTTTCGGGTTGGAGCATTCCCTATGTCTGTTCCGTGAGACCTGTGGAGATATTCCAATTCTTGATCATCAGGGCGATCTCTACTGCTGCGATCACTATGTCGACCAAGGTTATCGTTTGGGGAATATCCTCGAAACCCCATTGATAAAGCTGTTATCCAACCCGATGCGAACCTCCTTTGGGGAGGTTAAGAGGGATTCGTTAACTAGTGAATGCCACAACTGCGAGGTTCTGCCCATGTGTCGGGGAGAATGCCCGAAAAATCGATTTATCACGTCCACAGATGGGGATGTTAATCTGAATTACCTCTGCAGCGGGTACAAATGTTTTTTTTCTCACTGCCTTCCATTTGTCGAGTCAGTTGCTAAGGAGTGGCGGAAATCCAAATCGATTTCCTGATTTAATCTATTTCAATTTGGATTTGAGAAAGGTGATGGTCCGGTTCCAGGCCAATTCAGCTGATTCCCGATGATATCGCTCCGGATTTGTATCATTGAAAAAGGCATGCGCCGCGCCTTCATATATATAAATTTGATAATTTACTGATGCCGCTTTCAGTGCTGACTCGAATGCCTTTATTCCGGTATTGATCCGGTCATCAAGTCCGGCGAAGTGGCATAGCATGGCGGCTTTGATTTGGGAGACGTCAGCTGGATCGGGGGTCCGGCCATAAAAGGGGGTGGCGGCATTTAAATCGGGCGAGTGGATAGCCACCTGATTGGTCATTGCTCCCCCCCAGCAGAAGCCGATACAGCCGACTTTGCCAGTGGTCTGGGGGTGGGTTTTCAGATATTTGACCGCGGCCACGAAATTTTTCACTGTGGTTTGACCATCAAGGTTTCCCATCAGGGTTCTCCCTTCATCCAAGTTTTTCGGAGTTCCGCCCAATAGGGATAGGGCATCGGGAGCAATCGCTATGAAGCCTTCTAGAGCGACGCGACGGGTCACATCCTCGATGTGGGGAACCAAACCACGGTTCTCATGAATCACGATCACGGCTGGTTTTTTATTGCTTCCTTTTGGCCGGGCTTGGTAGGCTCTGATTTTTCCTGTCTCCCCTTTGTATTCCAGGTAACCGGTTTCGAGTTGAGGATCTGTCAGGGTAACCTTCTGTTTACGATTGGGTCTGGCTTCTAGTTCAACTAGTAGTCCTGCAGCCAAAGTCGCACCTCCTGCCAAGCGTGTTACCTTTTTCAGGAACTCTCTCCGATCCAACCTTCCTTGTCCAAACTCGTCGAATAGATCGCTGATCTCTTGTGTCATCTCTATTCTCCTTGCTCTCCCAGTTGCCCTCCAAGAGAGCTGAATAAGGTTGTATACAGATTATAGATGATTTATTCAAAAAAAACACCTTTTCTTGTTTTCTTGGCTCCGATTTTATTATTTTGATGATTATTGTTGCATATTCGACCAATCCCGCCTATAATAGAGGGGTTTGGATACGAATACCATCCTGGATAAGGTGGTTGTCAGACCTGGGATCCGAAGGAGACACTCATGGTAATTGGTGAATTATCCGGCGAAGCTTATCAGGTGATTGTAATCGCCGAAAAATTCGACTCTGGACTTGCCCAGGGGTTTGCCGCACTCAACCGCGATTGTCGGAATGAAAACGACTACTTGCTCCGTTGCAAAGAATTGATTACAGATATTCGTCAATATACATCCGCTTTTTTTGAAAACTCTCTTCTTCACGAGTGCAATCGAAATAAAGATCGATTGTTCCCGGTACTCAATGCGATTGAAGAACAGATAAAAAAAACAATGCGAATGCCGCTAGCCCGCCGGACCAAGCGGTAACTGGATTAAAATTCGATTTTATTGACTTTGTTGTTCTTATCCTCCCATCAATTCAGTTCTTATCATTTGCTACGAATTGTCAGGTATGCTCAGCTTGTATGGTCATTGGAAATTGGACAAGCCTTAAAAAATCGACTAAAATACTATCCAAATAAGGACATTTTCCATAATGGAATCCATCCGGGAATTATTCCGTATCGGGATCGGCCCATCCAGTAGTCATACTATGGGACCGCGAATAGCTACCGAGGAGTTTCTCCGCCGACATCCCATGGCACAGCGGTTTCAGGTTACACTGTATGGCAGTCTGGCCGCTACGGGCAAAGGGCACTTGACCGAACAGGCCATTCGTAGAACGCTTAACTCATATCAGCTCGATATCGTCTGGAAACCGGAAGTCTTTCTTCCCCGTCATCCCAACGCCATGGAGTTTGCTGCTTATGCCGATGAGTGGCTGCTCGAAACCTGGAGAGTCTATTCGATCGGGGGCGGAGCCATTCGCGATGACCTTTCTCCAGCCGAGCCCGAATCGGCTTATCCATTCACCACTATGAGTGATATTCTGCCCTGGACTGATAAAAATGGTAAATCCTTCTACGATTATGTTTTCGTTCACGAATCACCCGAAACCCGAAATCACTTGGAGATTGTTTGGGAGATTATGCAGGTTGCGGTCAATCGTGGACTGGAGGCGGAAGGAACATTACCAGGGACCCTGAGTCTGCCACGTAAGGCTTCGTCTGTATACATCAAGGCATTGAATACGGCGGGATTCCTGCAGAAGATCAGTCTCACCTTCGCCTATGCACTGGCCGTCGCTGAGGAAAATGCGGCTGGAGGTCAGATTGTCACGGCTCCCACCTGCGGATCCTGTGGAGTTCTTCCAGCTGTTTTACAGCAGCTTTCTCAAACCTATTCATTTTCACAAGTAAAAATCATCCGGGCTCTGGCAACAGCCGGTTTGATCGGTAATCTGGTTAAAAAGAACGCATCGATTTCCGGAGCCGAGGTCGGTTGCCAGGGGGAGATCGGCACTGCCTGTGCCATGGCCGCGGCTGCCGCTACCCAGCTTATGGGCGGAACAACCTCCCAAATCGAATATGCGGCGGAAATGGGACTGGAGCATCACCTGGGTTTGACCTGTGATCCGGTTGACGGATTGGTTCAGATCCCCTGCATCGAGCGGAATGCCATGGCCGCTGAGCGGTCACTCGATTGTGCTGCATACGCGCTGCTCGGTGATGGTCGTCATCGGATTTCCTTTGATGAAGTGGTTCGGGCCATGGTTGAAACCGGACGTGATCTTAAGACAGACTACAAGGAGACTTCCCTGGCCGGGTTGGCCCGCATCCGCCGATAATAAACGTCGAGTGCTATTCCAGGAAGGAAAAGATACGACGGATAAAATGCCAGACTTTCCCCAAAAAATCGAGATTGACATAGATCAGAATGGCAATGGCGAGAACCAAGATCGATTTCCATAGAAGCGGTGGGTTTTTTTGCGGTTGTCGGCGTGATAGTATTGGTTTGGGAGGGGCAATGGTTTTTGAATGTTGAGTTCCGGTTCCGAGTTTTGTCCGTTCTCGATTTTTGGATTCGGCTCCGCGATCTTTAAGGGACAGTTCAGCTGGAGGCAATGTAAAGGGTTTCATCACCGGTACGATCAAACGCCGCCACTCTTCCTCACTTCCGGGGCGGCGGGTTTTATCTTTGTCCATCATCCGGTCAATGACTGGTTGATAGATCGAGAGATCACGAGGAAGGCGTGGAATCGGCTCGGCAACGTGCTTGAAGGTGACCGAAATCGTATTTGAACCTTTGTATGGTGGTTTTCCCGCCAACATTTCGAAGAGGACAACCCCCAGGCTATATATATCACTGCGGCCATCAACTTTTTGGGCGCGGATTTGTTCGGGGCTCATGTAGCGAGGTGTCCCCAAAGCTGCGCCGGTAACGGTTATCTGGGTAGTGGCATCGAGCACTCGGGCAATACCAAAATCAAGAATCACTGGTGTACCATCGCTGCGGAACATGATGTTGTCGGGTTTCACATCACGGTGTATATATCCGCGGGCATGGGCATGGTAGAGGGCCTCCGCGATCTGGACGGTGATCGTTAGGGCCTCCTCGGGGGGGATTTTCCGGCGATTCCGTAGCCTCTGCTTGAGACTTTCGGGAAGGTATTCCATCACCATGAAGTGGAGTCGCCCTGCGTTCCCCACCTCATAGATACGGACGATATTCGGGTGGTGCAGGTCGGATATGGTCTGCGCTTCCTTCAAGAAGCGCTTCAAGGGCTGGGAATTGCTGAAGCGGTTTTGGCTGAGGGTCTTGATGGCCATCACCCTGCTTTTCCCGGTGGGAACGGCCATGAAAACATCGGCTGTGCCACCGCTGCCCAGGAATTTCTTCACTTCATATCCTGGAATGGCGGGGAACTTATTCATGTTTTCCTTTCGAATCTCTTTCCATTTTATTGGAAAATTTTCTTCAGTTCCGCGAAGGTTTCGGCAAATGCTTCTCGATTCCCTTCTCGGATCGATTTTCCCGGAATACCGATCCAGGGAACGGTGATTTCATAATTTTCCAGTTCCGAGGACAATTCCTCCATGAACACACCCCGTCCTAAGACGAAATCGATATCTTCAGGAAACTTCCCTTTTTTTTGTGGATCTTTCCAGCTGCCAACGCGGTCGATTTTATATGTGGGACTCCCTTCGGCGCCGAGGATGGCGGTGATCCGGTAACCTTCCCGGGTAAACTGCCTGATTTGACCGGAGATTTCAGTCGCCAGTCGGCGGTATTTCTTCCGAATGACAGGTTGGTTGTAAGCTTTTTTGAGAAGGGGTTTGCGGAATATTCCTGACAACCACATTTCCGGATAGGGAATCTGAATGATTCCGACACTACTCGTCATCAGTAGACCGAACAGTTTCTCCTCTAGTCCTGAGTAGACTGCCAGGTCATCCTCCAGGGAGTGGACGTTCAGCAAACAGTGTGAAACTACAACGATTTTTCCGCTTCTGGCATCATTCATGACTCATTCCTGAGCCATTATATACTTTTCAGGCCGGAATGATCAATTATTTCCAATCAACTGGATCGTGTAGGGGCAATTTCCGATCGGGATCAATCGGGTCCTTCCATGCCTAATTCTCCGACTTGCATCGCATGATCTTTTCAGTAATGACGGTATCCACAATCATTTTGGTCGTGGTACTCGTCCAGAAGAAGACCGGGTAAGTAGGGAAGCTTTGAAATTGCTATCTACACAAAAGCTGGCAATCATTTTCCTACAGGTGCTTTCCTTCCTGTTCTTGATCATTTCTCCCCTGTCCGATTATATGGGATTCTTGGTCTTCTGTGCTGCTCCACTGATCAGGACCTGTGGTCTGGTGTTCCTGTCACTGGGATCCTTTGGCGGATTTTGGTGGAGAAGGCTCTCCTCCAGGAGGAGTTCCCCCCTAGAATGGGATGAGTATGCCCGCCGCTCCTGCCGACTGATCCTTTTTCTTCATTGATTGAAGCGGTCCTGTTTGGGTCGGGCCATCAGATAGGGGTGAGATCCCCATTTCCAGCTTTCCCTTTGAAACCTGAGTTGGGTATAATGGAGTGGTGAGGAGAAATATGAGAAATAGGAATGCAAAAGTTTTAATTGAGACTATTTTTGGGTTTGCAATGCTCACCCATGTGCTTCTCGGTCAACAGATTTCTTCGCCCGGGACAGCAGATAAAATGGCCTGGTTTGCAGATGCCAAGCTGGGAATCTTCATCCATTGGGGGATCTATGCGGTGAACGGGATCGACGAATCATGGTCGTTCTTCAATGGCGCCGTACCCTATGATCAGTACATGAAGCAGTTGCATCGTTTCAGTGCCGCCCGATACGATCCAGGGAACTGGGCGAAGGTGATCCGGGAATCGGGAGCTCGTTATGCTGTCCTGACCAGTAAGCATCATGACGGGGTGGCGCTCTGGGACACCCGCATGGGTGACCTGAGCGTCGTCAAAAAATCCCCGGCCCGCCGCGATCTGGTCACCCCATTCGTCAATGCCTTGCGGGATGCTGGAATCAAAGTCGGTCTTTACTTTTCCCTGATCGATTGGTCCCATAAGGATTACCCGGCTTTCACCAAGAAGCAAAACCGGTACAAGGATGACCCCAAGCGATGGAATCGCTTTCTGAAGTATATGAACGGTCAGATCGATGAGGTTATGACTATATTCCAGCCCGACCTGCTTTGGTTTGACGGTGACTGGGAGCATGATGCCAAGGAATGGGAAGCCGCCGATATCCGTTGCCGGGTTCTGAAGATCAATCCGGAGACTGTCATCAACTCACGGTTGCAGGGTTATGGCGACTATCTGACTCCTGAGCAGCAGATGCCCATCGCCCCCCCTCCGGGCGAAGGCTGCTGGGAACTCTGTTTGACCATGAACGATTCCTGGGGGTATCAGGGACGGGACACCAATTACAAGTCCGCCAATCAGATTATTCGCATTTTCGCCGATTGTCTCGGTATGGGGGGAAATCTGTTGCTCAATATTGGTCCTTTGGAGGATGGAGCCATTCCTTTGGAGCAGGTTGACATTCTGCGGGAATTGGGTTGTTGGAGCAGCAAACATGCCGAAGCGATCTATGGAACGCGGGCCGGATTGCCCCCTGCACTCCATATGGGACCTTCCACTCTTTCAAAGGACAACCGAACCCTTTACCTGTTTCTTCCCTGGCGGCCGTCGGGGCCGGTTGCGGTTAAAGGATTGCTTTCCCGACCCGAAACGATCCGCGTGGTGGGCAGTGATTTACGCCCGATTTTTCGGGTCATGTTGAAGCCGTCCTGGAGCGAAAAGCCGGGAATTCTCTATATCGATCTACAACCCGAAGCCCTGGATACCCAAGTGACAGTTCTGGCACTTGAATTCAAGGAGGCAATCCGTTATCAGGATCGGTAAAAGTGGTCAGAGCAGCCAGTTGCCGGTCCCGCCTAGTTCGTCAATCCGCTTCTGGGCGGTGAGTCGATCCAATCGGGTAGATTCGACGGAGGGAGCGGATTTCAGGAATTTCCGATAAGCGTACAAAGCCTGTTTCGCTTCACCAGTCCCATCAAAAGCCTGACCTAGTATGAAATAGGCCTGGAAGTGCGCAGGATCTTTTTCCAGAGTCTTCCAACCATTTTCGATGGCCTCCCGGAAGAGTCTCTGGTCGATCTGGGCCAGAGCCCGGATGGCATAGGCTTCTGCGTATCCGGGATCGAGTTCCAGGGTGTGGGACGTTTCCACAAAAACCCGGTCGAATTTACCGAGGTCGTAGTAAACCAGGGCACGGATACTATATATCTCGGGATCTTGCGGAGCCGATTCCTCTGCAAGTTTGAGATCGGCCAATGCTTGGTGGAATTTTCCCTGGAGGTATCTTGCCAGTGCCCGCACTTTATAGGCTTCAAAGCTATGCGGGTTTAGGTTCAGCGCTTGGTTGGCGTCGGCGATGGCTTTTTCGTACTGCCCCTCCTCAAAAAAGATCCGTCCTCGGAGATCGAAAGCCGAATTGTCGGTCCGATTCAACTCGATCACCCGGTCAAGATCTTGGAGGGCTTTCTCGGTCATGCCCTGTTCATAATATACCTGCGCCCGGATGACGTATAGTTCACTTAGTTCAGGCTCCCGGGTGAGTGCCCGGTTGACATCGAAATGCGCCAATTCTGGTTGCCCTTTTTCCAGATATAACCTGCCTCGGAGAGTCAATGCTTCCAGATGATCGGGAAACCGTTCCAATAACTGTGATAGTTCTTTCAAGGCCAGATCATATTTTTCCTGTTCATAGAGAGCCAAACCCAAAAGGTAATCGGCATCGGGATTCAATGGATTCAGTCGGAGCACTTCCCGGACATCTGCTTCCATACCGGTCAGATTTCCCCGATGATTACGTGCCAGAGCCCGGATTAAAAAAGCTTCGCTATCATCGGGATCTAGGGTTAGGGCCCGGCCGGCCTGGGTTTCAGCGGCATCCGGTTGGTTCGATTCAAGATGGATATAGGCTCGAATGCGAATCAATTCAGAATCTTCCGGGGTTGTACGCAATGCGGTTGTGGAATCTTGCAGGGCTTTGGCGTACTCTTTCAGCTCAATATAGGCTTGACATCTGAGCTTCAATGCGACTGGTTCTCCCGGAGACAGGCGCAGGACTTCGGTCAACAAACGGGCCGCATGGTCCGGGTAGCCCTGGTCGAGCATGGCTTCACTCCTTTCCTGCCAATCCTGGCGAGAAAGGGTCTGCGGATGCAAAAAGTCTGAAACTACCATGATCCAAAGCAGGACCACTCGTTGTGTCGGTATCATAGTGAACTCCCTCTCATAGCGGGTTCCGGTTATTTCCGTTTTAATTCCTGGTATTGGTGAATCGCTTCCCCGGTCCGGCGAAACACTTCCGGAGAGTCGAGATGGTATGGGCACTTCTCGACGCAACTGCGGCAGGAGGTGCAATCGTCATAGGTTTTATTCAGAGCGGCCAAGCGCTCCAGCACCCAATCTTTCAGATCGTATAAATAGAAATAATTCTTCAGAACATGCAGAAATGCTACCGGAAGTCCCTGCGGGCAGGGTTGACAGTACTCGCAGCGTCGGCAAAAATCGTTCCCCAGCCGTGCTTTCTCCCTTTCCAGGGCCTTCATCTCTGCAACCGTTGGTGCACGGAGCTTTTCGAGAACAGAGAGATTATCATCCACCTGGGCAATCTGGTCGATTCCCGGAATGGCGATATCGATCCCCTTCTGGAATATAAAGCGGAAATTGGCGGATCGCGCCTGGATGTTGCCGCCGCCTATTGGTTTCATGGCAATGATTCCCACCCCCGCGGTCCGGGCGGCCGGGATCAATTCGTCGAGGGCAGTGGTTTCCATGAAATTGAAGGGGATCTGGATGGTCGCGAAGGTAAAGAGACGCAATGCCTTTAGAACGATCCAGGGCTTGTGGCCGGTAATGCCGATCAGTCGAATTTTCCCGTGCTCACGTGCTTTCACAAGCTCTTCAAGGGCTCCGCCTGGAGCAGTCACCCGCTCTAGATCCGGAACGGAGGCAAGGTTGTGAAACTGATACAGATCGATATAGTCTGTATCGAGTTCTCTAAGAGTAGTTTCGAGGTCGCGGCGTATGGAGACCCCATCACGACCGAATGATTTGCTGGCGATCAGCACCTGGGAGCGTTTCCGGCTTAGAACCTGTCCCAGCTTCCTCTCGCTGTCGGTATACCCACGGGCCGTGTCGAAGAAATTGATGCCCCGGTCGAGGGCGTACCGGATCAGTCGTTCCGCTTCCTCCATGCTCAACCGCTGAATGGGAATGCCGCCAAAGCCGATACGATGGACATTCAACCCTGTCTTCCCTAGTTTCACGGTTTTCGATTTGCTCATCGTGACTCTTCTCTCTACAGTTTTGGATCAGCGTTGGTGAATGCCGAGGGATCCAAGCCGAAAAGGGTCAGCATGGAGTGGAACAGTGCCAGAGGAAACCCCATGACATTGAAGTAGCAGCCTTCAATCCGTTCGGCGAAAACGGCTGCCCGCCCCTGGATGGCATAGGCTCCGGCTTTATCCAGGTACTCTTCATGATCGAGATAATGATCGATTTCCGCGATTGTCAGTGTCCGGAAAAAGACTCGGGTTCGTGAAATGGCGAAACGTGTCTCGCCTTTGTGAATCAAGGCTATTCCAGTCAGAACCTCATGGCTCTTTCGCGAAAGGTCCTTTAACATCTTCCGTGCATCCTCCCGGTCGGTGGGTTTGCCGATCACCCTGTCTCCGAGAAGAACAATGGTATCGGCAGATATAAGCAGGTCGCTATAGTAGGGGTTTTTATAGATGCTCATCCCCTTGGCGACAGCCACCCGTTCTAAAAACTCTTCTACCTTTTCTTCCGGGTGTCGGTTTTCATCGGCTTCTGGATGAATTACGACTGGGCGCATTCCGACCATGGTCAACAATTCGCGGCGGCGTGGAGAAGAGGACGCCAGAACGATCTTCATCGGCCGAAATGGTCGCGGAGTTTTTCTTCCAGGGAAGCTCCCAATCCCAATGAAGGTCCTCCGTTCAAGTTGGCTTGCAGTTGTTTCAAGTCACAGACTTGGTGGTTCTTGAAGAGAAGAATCATAGTCCTTGTGCTCAACCCCTTGATTTGTGACAATTCCCAGAGGCTTTCGGGATATTCATCTCGATAGGGGGCTAGAAATCGAGATTCACCGATGATTAAGATATCCTCTATTTTTTTAGCGATGACTTTGCCGATTCCGGGTATTTTTGTCAAATCAGCGCCGACGAGAACCATCTCTTCGATGGAAGGGTGGAATCGGGAGAGATTTTTGGCAGCTCGGCGATAGGCATTGATCTTCTCTTCGCATTCGTTGTGAAGCGAAAGAAAGAAAGCCAGTTTATCTAGAGTGCGGACGATTTCTGCATTAGTCACTCCTGTATCATACCAAACTTGAGGCTAAAAAAAAACCCCCAAAACCTACCTCCAACAGTCTTTGCTAAGCGGGTCGGCATGGGGGAGTTCCTGGTTGCATTGCATTTTTGCTCCGGGCAAGCGATAATACTTTCAGGAGTCAATATGGAACGGGAAGAGTTGTACCGCAAATTGAGTGTTACAAATGAAAAAAAACTGGTCCTGGTCGTATTGGATGGCTTGGGGGGAATTCCCGTCAAGGGGAAAACCGAGCTGGAGACTGCTCAGACACCGAACCTCGATTTTTTCGCCTCGGGAAGTGAACTGGGACTGAGTCATCCTCTGGGCATTGGCATAACCCCGGGTTCGGGGCCAGCCCATTTGTCCTTGTTCGGTTATGACCCCTTCAAATATGAAATCGGCCGTGGAATCCTTGAAGCACTGGGTGTTGGCATTCCGGTAACGAAAAAGGATGTCACTGCCCGGGGAAACTTCGCCACTCTGGAAAACAATCTCATAGTCGATCGCCGCGCCGGGAGGATCTCCACCGAAAAAAACCGAGAAATTGTCACATTCCTGAATGAGAGGCTCCAGAAGATCGATGATGTTGACGTGCGACTCTGCTCGGGAGAAGAGCATCGTTTCGTCCTGGTCATGACCGGGGAAAACCTGAGCGATGCCCTTACCGACGCTGATCCCGAGGGCATTGGCCTGCCGATCAAGTATGCCATGCCCAAAGATGATATCTCGATGAAAACTGCCGATGTGGTCAATCAGTTCATTGATACGGCAACCTCCCTGCTTGGTGACTTTCATCCTGCCAACACCTGTCTTCTGCGGGGTTTTGCCAAGTATCCGATGATCCCATCGATGACCGAGTTGTTCAAACTGAAACCAGCGGCCATCGCTTCCTACCCCATGTATCGGGGCCTTGCCCAACTCGTGGGCATGGATATTCTAGAGACCGGTAAAACCATCGAGGATCAGATCAAAACCCTCAAAGCCAATTACTCGAAATATGATTTTTTCTTCATCCATGTGAAGAAGACCGATTCCTATGGGGAAGACGGAAATTTTGATGCCAAGGTCAAGGTTATCGAAGAATTCGACTATTGGCTTCCGGCCATCATGGAGCTTTTCCCTGGAGTCATGGTCGTGACCGGCGACCACTCCACCCCTGCAGCCATGAAATCGCACTCCTGGCATCCCAATCCCTTCCTCATTCAGGCTGCTTTTCAGCGAACCAGCTTCAAACAGAATCTGAAATTTGGCGAACGGACCTGTGCCGAGGGTATCCTGGGAAATTTCCAGGCCATCGACATTCTCCCGATGATGATGGCCAATGCCCTCAAATTAAAAAAGTATGGCGCCTGATCATCTTCGTGTGGAAAGGTTGGAAGTCGGTGAGCTGCAAACCAATTGTTACCTGGTTTGGGTCGAAGGAGCGGAGAGCGCCATCATCGTTGATCCGGGTGCTGAAGCCGATCGGATCAGGGCTGAAATTACAGCCAGGAAACTGAAACCAAACGCTATCCTACTGACCCATGCCCATTTTGATCATTGCGGAGCAGTTGCGCCGTTACGGGAACTGTATCGGATTCCTTTTTACCTGCACCCCGAGGATCAGCCCCTGCTACTCTCCTCGTTCAGTCGCGATATGTATCGGATGATGGAATTGGCTGAACCACCAGCAGTAGACTCGCCGCTGCAAGACGGAGAAAGGTTGAAGTTTGACCGGATATCCCTGGAGGTGATCCACACTCCCGGCCATACACCCGGATCGGTTTCCTTTAGAGCGATTGATACCATTTTTACTGGTGACACACTCTTTCAGGGATCAGTAGGCCGGACAGACCTTCCCGGGGGCTCATGGGAGAAGCTGCAGCACTCCCTGCAAAAACTGATGAAGTTCCCCCAGACGTGCATAGTCCTTCCCGGTCATGGCGAAGAGTCGACCCTGGCTGAAGAAGCCCAATACAATCCCTTTCTGTGAGCGAACCGACTCCGATTCTTTCCGCCGAAGCCCAAGGGTTTCTGACCTTCCTGCGGATCGAGAGAGGTTTGGCGGAAAATACCTATCTCTCCTATCGGCAGGAACTGGAGAAACTCTTTCGCTACCTGAATGTCGGCCATAAGTCACTGGCTCAGGTCCAGGAAACCGACCTGGTGGAATTTGTCCGGAATGAAAGTCGAAAGGGTGGAGCCTCTTCGTCATTGGCCCATCTGATCTCGGTGATCAAGAGCTTTTTTTTCTATCTGGTCCAGGAGGGGGTGGTCATAGCCAATCCGGCATCGAGATTGGTGCAGCCAAAAAAGTGGCATCGATTGCCGAAATACCTGACCATTAACGAGGTTTCCCGGCTTCTGGAAACGCCCGATCCGGTGAAACCGCTGGGCCTGCGTGACAAAGCCATACTTGAACTGATGTATGCGACCGGCCTGCGGATTTCCGAGGCCATATCGCTTCAGGTTGAGGACATTTACCTGGGAGAACAGTTTCTTCGGGTTCTCGGCAAAGGCAGAAAAGAACGGATCATCCCTTTTGGAGATAAAGCCCGGCAATGGTTGTTACGTTATCTGCAGGAAGTGTGGCCAGCGCAAGCGGCGCGTCATCAGGAATCCCATTTATTTCTCAATGCCGGCGGCCACTCCCTCACGCGCCAAGGGCTCTGGAAAATCATCAAAGGGTATGGGCGGAAGGCGGGGATCCAGGAGGTGCTCACTCCACACATGCTTCGACATTCATTCGCAACCCACCTGGTGGAAAACGGCGCCGACCTCCGTTCAGTCCAATTGATGCTTGGTCACGCCAGTATTTCGACAACCGAAATCTACACCTTCATCGCCAAGGAACAGGTGAAAAAAATCTACGACCATCACCACCCCCGCAGCCGGAAAAAATTGGATTAAAAGGACCCGGGTTGCTGAGCTCTCCGTTTTCGGAATGACAGGATAAGGAAGGCGGCAATCCCGATCGAATACTCCCAGGCTTGGGTGATCAGATGAATGATGAAAGCGACAAGAAAAGGATCGGCGACCGGTACCCCCACCCAGTTGACGGCAATGGCGAAAGCCGCTTCCCAGGTGCCGAAACCGGCCAACCCCTGGATGGGGAGGTAGGCTGAGACCTCAGCCGCGGCAACGGCGAAGTTGAACAGGAAAAACGATGAAAAGCCGGGCCGGATATGGAGAAGACCCACGAAAAACACATAAATGGAGAGGTATTTGCATAGTTTGATCAGGAAACTGATACCGAGGAGGAGGGTCTGCTCCTTTGGACTTTGATGAACCTGGAAATAGACGGCCGCTTTTGTCAGGGTCGATTGGAGGCGATGTCGTTGCGCTGGTTTCAACTGGGAGAGTAAACCCAAAAACCATGGAACTGCGCGTAGAAACAGAAATGCTCCTCCCGCCAAGAGGATCAATCCCGCCAGAATAGGCAAGGGGCTTGCAATTTCTCCCTTCCAGATCAAGACTGCCGGAGAAAGCAGCAAAGCGACTGCCAGAACATCGTAAACAATCGAACTGATAAACCCAGATACCCCCTCCTCCCAATCGATCCCCCGGCGCCGGGTGAAATAGGTGAAGAAACCGAGGGCGGCGGTGCGGGCGGGGAGGAGGTCGACTGAGAAGTTTTGGACCAGAGTGATGAGGAGGAGGTCGAATACCGGAATCCGGTGGGATAGCAAAACCGAAAACCGCCACATGCGGAATCCAGTCCCGATCAGGGAGAACAGGATATACACAGCTACCAGAGAAAAGGTAAGTGATTCAATTGACGATTTCCAGTTCTCTTTCGGTATCCCCCGGAAGGCATAGGCCAGGATCGTCAGGCTGATGAGGAGCGGGGCCAGCCGAAGAAGAAACCGTCGGTGAGAGGGATTCATTTTTTGTTCATGTTATAGCACAGATTGATCGTTTTATATTAAAAAACACCTTTTCCGATCTCCCTTTCCATCTGTTTGCCTGAAAAGCCTGCTGAGCAACCGAGGTGGTGGGCCGAAATCACCCTTTCGCAAATTCGTTGTTTTGTCATGATGCCCGAAGAAAAAGCAGCTGGGGTCGTTGTCAGTACTTGAGATCGAAGCCGGTGTTGAATATATGGAGAGGCGCCTTGCCGCTGGAGTCCTGGCGGATGTAATTCACAGTCCATTCCAGTTGCTTGGATAGGGGGATGGTAATTCCGGCATAAACGCGGTTACTATTGACCACTCCCTCACGGAGGTTGGCGAAGGGCTCGACAGCCAGAAAGGGCTTGAGTGTGAGGGCGGCCAGAGGGATCAAACCGACCAGACGAAGGCGTAGGCGCAGACGCAGGTGGTCTTGAGCGAGATCATCTTCGAATGCACGGAATTCATTGCGGAGTCTGATGTCGAAACCGATCGCTTTGGAAACCGCGATTTTCCAACCCGCTTCAACGGTATAGCGATTTTCTTGGAGGTTGGCCGTGCTCTTTAAAGTGGTTTCACGGAGGTAGGCCAGGCTCAGATAAAAGCTCGGGCTGATGGACCAGGCGATTCCGCCGCTCCAGTTGGTTAAGTAGGCATCGATCAGTGTGAGCTCGTTGAGCCTGGTTTCCTGAGTAATTTTCAAACTGAAGGCGGGGGATACCTTCAGGGAAAGAGAGTTGTTGATCCATCCCTGATCATCGGCGAAACCCGTCCAGATCAGAAGAGGCAGCGATAGAACGAAAAAGAGTCCCTGTTTTTTTTTACTGAAGAGTCTCATGGTCACCATCCTTGCAGGTAAATACCCGTTTTGAAAATTTCACATCTGGGCTGTATTCCAAATGTACTACAATTGTAATATATAAAAATTCTTTTGACAATCATCTGCAGGCAGTATTACTAAAAATTCAGCCGGGAGATCCCGGTTGACAAGGTCGCAGCTCTAGATATAATATGACTAAATGATCCTACGCTCCATTCGCCGGACCGTCGCATACCGGGCACTGCTGTGCGCCCTGTTATGGCAGAACCTGCACATCATTCATCAGCAGGTGATCTGCCATGATCCGGACGGTTCCAGGATCGAGTGCGCCGACCTGCTCGGTCGCTGCTCGTGTCATAACCACGACGAGTACCATCCGGCGATGAATCTTCGGGAAAGAACCGTCTGTGATGGAGCGGTCAGCCCAAGCTTGTATAGCGCCCTTCGTCGGTGCGAAGATATTGCCTTGTCGAGCTTCTGGAGGGAAAGCCGTGCTTTTCAGATTCCCTTCCCCGTAACCGGATCGTCCTCCCAATCGACGGCAGCGCAGTCCATTCCCCTTTCGCTGGCCACACTGGCATCCACGCCGGGGCCTTCGCCGCCAAAGGACGGGAGATTCAGCACTTTTTATTTTTCCATCTGGCGCTGTTGACCCGTCACTCTCCTCGAACTTTTTTACATCCATAGACATCTAAAATTGAGGAGATTATGAATCGATTAAAAATCTTTACAACCAGATCCATTTATCATGAGGAGACCATGAAACGATATCTATATTGCTTGATCGGATTTCTGATAGTGTTTCTGCAAGGGTGCAAGTCGACAGCGAAGGGAGGCGGTCATGAAGCCCATGAAGGCGAGATCAAGGTTCAATTGACCGCGTATACATCGCAATACGAAGTGTTCGGAGAAACCGATCCCCTGGTGGCTGACCGAGAGTGTACCCTTCTGGCCCACTTCACCCGGCTGTCCGATTTCAAACCGGTGGTTGTCAGAAAGGCTTCCCTCTCCCTGACGGTCGACGGGGAGACAGTCGAAGCGACGACGTCCCGTCCCCTTCGCCCGGGCATCTGTCAATTCGCCTTTATGCCGAAGACAGCTGGAAAGGGCCGCATGACCATATCGATTGACACTGATAGGACCGATCGGATCACGATAGACGATTTGACCGTCCATCCTAGTGAAGAGGTAGCCCATCGGGCCGAATCGGCAGCGCAACCTCAATTGCTGGCTGTCACCTTCACCAAGGAGAAGTCGTGGAAAGTAGATTTCGCCACCGACCGGCCGCAAGTCGGTGCTTTCGGCGAAGTAATCAAGACCTTTGCCCAGATTCAATCGGCCCAGGGAGACGAGGTGATTGTCACCGCTAAGGCCGACGGCATGGTCAATTTCAGCGGCGAGCAGGTTCTCGAGGGAAAAAGCTTGACTGCAGGCCAGGGAATCTTTTCTATTTCGGGAGGGGGTCTTGCCGAAAACAACATGGGTGTGCGCTTCGCCGAAGCGCAGAACAATTTCGAGCGCGCTCAGACGGAATATAAGCGGGCCAAGGATTTGGCCAAGGATCGTATCGTCTCGGAAAAGGATTTGCTGACTGCCAAAACCGAGTACGAAAACACTAGAGCCGCATATGACAACCTGAAAGGAAATTTCATCGCTGCGGGGCAGGTCGTGACGGCTCCCATTACCGGTTTCATCAAGCAGGTCTTCGTGAAAAACGGTCAATTCGTGACAGCCGGCCAGGCGATCGTTACTGTCTCACAGAACCGGAAATTGTTGTTGCGGGCAGATGTCCGACAAAAATTCGCGGCGAAACTGGGATCCATTGTATCTGCCACCATTCGTACTCTTCACGATAACCGTTCCTACACTCTGGAGGAGTTGAACGGAAAAATCCTCTCCTATGGCCACAGTGTCAATCCGGATAATTACCTGGTTCCCATCAACGTGCAAATCGACAACCTCGGGCACCTGTTGCCTGGTGGTTTCGTCGAGATCCGCTTCAAGACGGCCGGTGGCTCATCGACACTGAGTGTGCCCGATACGGCGATCTTAGAGGAGCAGGGGAATTGCTTCGTCTTCGTCCAGCTCAATCCGGAACAATTCGAGAAGCGGGAAATCCGGATCGGAGATGGAGATGGATTGCGCACGGAGGTCCTAGCTGGTCTAACCCGGAGCGACCGGGTCGTCACCAAGGGGGCGATCTGGGTTAAATTGGCCGAGAGTTCCGGCGCGCTCGACCCCCATGCCGGGCATGTCCATTGAGTGAAGTGAATGGCCATGTTGAACAATATCATCAGATTTTCTTTGGAAAACAAGTTCCTGGTGATTCTCTCCGCCGTGGTTGTCATGGTGGTGGGAGTGAATACTGCCCTGAACATGGATGTCGATGTCTTTCCCGACCTGACAGCCCCCACGGTGGTAGTGATGACCGATGCTCACGGGATGGCCGCCGAGGAGGTGGAGCGCCTGGTCACCTTTCCCATCGAGGCGGCCGTGAACGGAGCAACCGATGTGCGCCGGGTACGCTCGACATCGGCGCAGGGGTTCTCCTTCGTATGGGTTGAATTCGACTGGGGGACCGATATTTTGAATGCCCGACAGATCGTCAGTGAAAAGCTCAACAGTGTGACCTCACAGATGCCGATCGGCGTGGGGTTGCCGACGCTGGCTCCGCAATCCAGCGTCATGGGGGAGATGTTCTTCCTCGGTTTGCAAGCGAAGCGGACCGATTTGAGGGAGCTGCGGACGATCGCCGAATGGCACATCAAGCCGCTTCTGTTGGGGACGGGCGGGGTATCCCAGGTCACTATCATCGGTGGAGAGTACAAGCAGTACCAGGTTCTGGCCGACCCTCAGAGATTGCGAGTTTACGACGTATCTCTGAGTGAATTGGCTGAGGTGTGCCGTTCCATCAGCCAGAATTCAGCCGGCGGCGTGGTGCGGCAGTACGGGAACGAGTATGTTGTGAGGGGGATGGCGCGGACCGCCGAAATCGAAGCTCTGGGAAATTCGGTCGTCAAGTTCCGCAACGGTAAACCTGTCTGCGTCATGGATGTCGCCGAGGTGAAAATTGGGGGAGCGCCCAATATGGGGTACGCCTCCGAGAATGGGAAGCCTGCGATCATCATTTCCGTATCGAAACAACCTAACACCAACACCCTGGAGTTGACCCGAAGGATCGAAGCCAATCTGGACGTTCTGAGCAAAACTCTACCGGGCGACGTCAAACTCGACAACAAGATCTTCCGTCAAGCCGATTTCATCGAAACCTCCATCTACAATGTCAAGACGGCCTTGATTGAAGGCTCCCTCTTCGTCATCATCGTCCTGTTTTTTTTCCTGCGGGGATTCCGCTCGACTGTTATCTCCCTTCTAGCCATGCCCATATCTCTGCTGGGTACGATCATCGTCCTCAACAAACTGGGACTCACTATCAACACGATGAGTCTGGGCGGCATGGCCATCGCCATCGGCTCCCTGGTCGACGATGCCATTATCGATGTGGAAAACGTGAACAAGCGTCTGAAGCAAAACTTCCAGAAACCTAATTCCGAAAGGCGTTCCTCGTTCACGGTCGTCTTCGAAGCCTCCAAGGAGATCCGGACGTCGATACTCAATGCCACCATGATCATCATCGTCGCATTTCTCCCGCTGTTCTTCCTTTCGGGCATGGAAGGCCGGATGCTTAAACCGCTGGGTATCTCTTTCGTGGTCTCGCTTTTCATTTCACTGATCGTCGCCATGACGCTGACTCCGCTGCTCTGCAGTATGTTTCTGACCAACGAGGGTTTCCTTAGGAGAACCGAAAAGGAAAAGTGGTTGACGCGGAAGCTCTCCGCTTATTACGGGAAATCGCTAACCTGGGCGCTGCGCCACAAGAACCTGGTGATGACCACGGCGGCTGGCTTGTTTGCCGTCTCTTTGGGTCTATTCGCCACCATGGGGCGGAGCTTTCTCCCCGAATTCAACGAGGGCTCGCTGACCCTCTCGGTGATCTGCAAGCCCGGCACCTCCCTTGAAGAAAGCAACCGGTTGGGGACTCTGGCGGAGACGGAACTGCTGTCGATCCCGGAGGTGCTCAGCACGGCGCGGCGGACCGGTCGGGGCGAACTGGATGAGCACTCCCAGACTGTAAATTCGGCCGAGATCGACGTCAACTTCGCCCTGCAAAAACGGAAGCGGGAGGAATTCCTGAGCGAAGTGCGGGCCAAACTAGCCTCCATCCCGGGGGTTGCGGCGACCGTAGGTCAGCCTTTGGGACACCGGATCGACCACATGCTGTCCGGAACCCGGGCCAATATCGCCATCAAGGTATTCGGCTCCGACCTGCATCGGCTTTTCCGCTTGGGGAATCAGGTCAAACAATCTTTGGCTGGTGTGCTTGGCCTGGTGGATGTGGCGGTGGATCAGCAGACCGAGATCCCCCAAATCCAGATCCGCGCCAACCGGTTGCTCCTGGCGGCTCACGGCATCACCGTCGAAAAGTTCAACGAGTTCGTTGAGATCGCCTTCGGCGGGGAGAAGCTCGCGGACATATATGAGGGGCAGATGCGCTTCGACCTGGTCCTGCGGCTGAACAAGGATTATACTGAGACCATCGATGGTATCCGCTCCGCCCTAGTCGATACCGGTGACGGCCGCAAGGTTCCCCTTGAGGAGGTGGCTGACGTAGTCTCCGTGACCGGTCCCAGCGCCATCAGCCGCGAAAATGTCCAGCGGAAGATCGTCGTTTCAGCAAATGTTGCGGGCCGGGATCTGCACAGCGTGATCAATGAAATCCGGAAACGGATCAACTCCAAGATCTCCCTTCCCAAGGGGTACCGGGTCGAATACGGTGGGCAGTTCGAAAGCGAGGTGAGGGCTTCCCGGACCATTCTGTTGACTTCAATCCTTTCCATCCTGATCATTTTCCTGCTGCTTTTTCTCGAGTTCAACCACTACAAACTCGCGGCCATTATCCTGTTCAACTTGCCCCTGGCGCTGATCGGAGGGGTCATTTCCATCTATTTCAGCTCCGGAACTCTGAGTATTCCGGCCATTATCGGATTCATTACCCTTTTCGGCATCGCCACCCGCAACGGCATTCTACTCATTTCCAATTATCAAGTGCTGCAAACCCAGGGCTGCCCGCCAGAGGAAACGGTGATCAATGGATCGATCGACCGTCTCAACCCGATCCTGATGACGGCATTGACATCGGCTCTAGCCCTGATTCCACTTGCCCTGAAGGGGGACTTGTCGGGCAACGAGATACAGAGTCCTATGGCTAAGGTAATCCTGGGCGGACTTCTCACCTCCACCCTGCTCAACATTTATTTCATTCCGGTCGTCTTCAATATGTTCTGTGGCCAGAAAAGCAAAAAAACGGGGGTCATATGAGAACCATAATCTATTGTATCTTGATCGTCATCTGTCTTTCAGTCCGGTTGAGTTCCCAAAATGGGATCGATCGAGTCCTTGGCGAAATCAAAATGAACAACATGACGTTGCAGGCCTTGTCCCGGCAAATCGAGGCGGACAAACTGGGGGTGCGTGTCGGCAACTACCCCGAGAATCCCGAGATCGAGGTCGGTTTGTTGACCGGTTCACCTCGGGAGCTCGGGCACCGCATCGATTTCAGCGTCAGACAAACCCTCGATTTTCCCGCGGTCTATTTTCAGAGAAGAAGGCTGGTCCAGCAGCGGACCCGGCAATTGGACTGGGAGTGGCAAAAATACCGTCTTGCATTGCTATTGGAAGTTCGCTTGCTTTGCCTGGACCTGGTCTATACCAATGCCCTGAAACGGGAACTGGACAACCGGCTGGCCCAGGCCCGGGAAATGGCTGCATCGATTGAGAGGAAGTTCACGCTCGGCGAGGCTAATATCCTGGAATGGAACAAGGTGAAACTCAACTTCCTGAACATCCAGAAAGATGTTGAGGGTAATGACATCGAGCGAAGATGTCTGCTGGCGGAATTATCACGGCTAAACGGGGGCCAGACAGTCGAGTTGACGGAAACCGAATTCCCAACTGTGGAAATGGACGGTGATTTCCAACTCTGGTATAGACGGGTAGAACCGAACAATCCTCAGTTGCAATGGCTGGGAAAAGAGGTGGAGTGTCTGGATATCCAGGTGAAACTTGACCGGGCTTTGAGCCTGCCGAAACTGTCGGTCGGGTACACGAGCGAATCGGTTGCAAACGAACGGTATCAGGGAGTCCGGGCCGGGCTGACGGTGCCCCTGTTTGAGCGGAGCCACACAATTGCATTGAGCAAAGCCAATGCCACGGCGATGCGCAGTCTGGAGGCGGACGGCAGGCTGCAATTCTTCCATCAAATGAAAGCCCAACACGAGCGGGTGATCGCCCAGCAGAAATCGGTTCAGGATTTCCGGATACGGTTGGTCGAACTGGACAGCTCTCCCTTGTTGCATAAGGCCCTGGAAAGCGGGAAGTTGTCGTTGGTCGAGTACTTACTGGAAATCACCCAATACTATGAAAGTTTCGGAAGACTTTTGCAGATGGAGCGGGACCTGGCGAAAGCCCAGGCCGTCTTGCACCAGTATCTAACCGACAACGCTTGAGGAACGGCTCGGTTTACTCGCCTAGAATCCTTTTTGCCGTCTGCAGGGACGTTGCTGCCGGGGCTATATATCCGGCTTCGCCGAGATAGGCCTGGCCGGCATTCAGTACCCAATTGATGAAACGGCGAATAACCGGACGTTCCGGGATCCCCTTGCAGACGAAATAGAGTTCGCGGGCCGGGGGGCTTGGGTAGCGGCCGTCGGAGATAGCGGCGATCAGGTCGTCTCGGGTCGAATAGAACGATTCGGTGGGATCGATGACACCGTTGCCGTCGAGGTCGATGGGGAGCACCGTTAATCCAGCTACCGGTTTCTTGGTAGTTGCGTCGTAGGCATAATTGACGTTGTTATAGCCGATTCCCTGCGGATCCTTGCGGACCGCCTGGGCCAGGCCGGGATCGCCGTAGACGCCGATTCCCTTCAGATGCTCCTGCTTTTTCCCCAGGTACTGCGCCCAGGTTTCGGCGGCACCGCAGGAATCGGAGCGGGTGTAGACGCGGATCAATGATTTTTGGTTCGCTCCGAGTTTCATCAACTCTTCCCAAGTTGATTCCTGGTCATTCAGCCAGAGAGCCATGAATTGGTCGCGGGTGACTCCCTGGACCAGCAACGTGGAGAGAACGGGGTTCTGTTCGTTGATAACCGGGACGACAGCGTCCTTAGCCACTGCAGCTCCCCAGGCGCCTTTCTCCTTTTCCACATCCTGCACGGCTCGGGAGACCATGGCGATATCGACCATACCAGCCAGGACATCGGCCATCCCCTTGCCCGCGCCTCCAGCCGAAACATCGATGCGCAGACCGGGTTCGATCCTCTTGTATTCCTCGGCCCAGCGGATGGTTACCGGGTACAGGGCGAACGCGCCTGATATCGAAATCGTACCCCCTGTTTCCTCTTTCGCACCCTTCTTCCCGCAGCCGGATAAAAGCAATGCCAACGCGACCATCACGATCAGAGACCTCTTCATGAATTCACCTCCAATTGTACTACAATATGACTACTATCGTAATATACTCACAAAAAATAGTCAAACTTTTAAAAATGAAAAAACCTGTTCAGCCTTGACGCCGAGTCGGGTAAAGGGAAACGGTGCTACGAAAACACAATTTTCAATGAGTTCGATTTTTGAAAAGAAGCTCAAATGTCCCTCTCCTCCCGATTGACTTTTCTTCAATGTCGGAACTTCTATGTAAAATACGCAGAAGTGTTGTATAAATAGTTTTTGGAGGAACATATGAACCGAACATCACTTGCGGTTGTTGTGGCGCTTGGCGTGGTGATCGCTTTCCCACCCACCTATTCGTTGTCTGTACAGCAGAAGAAAGGACCGGCCATCCCTAATCTCACAGGTAAGATTCTCACGGTAAAAGGACCGATCGATCCGGCCATCGCAGGACCCACGCTCATGCACGAGCATATTTTCATCAAATTCAAGACTCCGACGACAGTGGCCGGAGAGTGGAATGAGCAGACGGAGGAACAGCGTCAACAATCCAAACTGGCCATAGCGAAGGCTCCGAAAGACTGGGTAGACAAAGGCGTAGATCCTGCGTGGGCAAAAGGAATGCCAGCAGGCTGGAACACGCTCATGAACTTCGATGTTCAACTGGCGGAGGTGATGGAATTTAAGAAAGCCGGTGGCGGAACGATCGTCGATCTCTCGAACTTCGGGCTGACCAGGAGCCCGGCCTTGCTGTTTCGTCTTTCCGAAGTGTCGGGCCTGCATGTCGTTATGGGTGCCGGTTGGTACGAGAGGGCCTTCCACCCTCGCGACATGGACGTACGCACCGTGGAAGAGATGACCGACATCATCATTCGCGACATCACCGTCGGCGCGCAGGGGACCAGGATCAGGGCCGGCATTATCGGTGAGATCGGCGTGGAGGGCGGTCCGCTCACGGAAAACGAGATCAAGAGTACTCGCGCCAGCGCCCGCGCCAGCCTGATCACGGGCGCCCCGATGACGTTTCACATGGGCGGCAGGACGTCCGAGGAAAAGCAACGGATACTGGATATCGTGGCTGAAGAAGGCGTCGATCTCAATCATGTCGTCATGGGACACAACGGCTCGGGAAACGTCGAGGTGATGAAACGGATCACCGATCGGGGTGCCTATATCGAGTTCGATTTTCTGGGTTTCGGAACTGAAACCATCACTGCTGAGGCAACTGAGAAACTGGCCCAGAACATCGTGAACCTGATCAACGGCGGCCTGACTGATCGAATTCTGATAGCGCATGACATCTGCACGCAGCGGCAATTAAAGAAGAACGGCGGCGGTGGCTTTGGCTATATTTCCAACTTGGTCGTTCCGGCCCTCAAGGCAAAAGGCGTCAGCGACGAGACCATCCGGAAGATCATGGTCGACAACCCGTGTCGCGTATTGATGTTCGTCGCGCCCAAGCTCTTTGCTAAGTAGATCAAGATATTCTCTTTCTTGGAATGTATAGGTAACCCAGGGGACAGATTTTGCTTATTATTGCAGTTATTTCTTTACATAATTCTTAGAAGAGCACCCGACTCTGTCACGAACCCCATCTCGGCGAGCACGGCCTGTACTGCATTCGATGCTCGCATCTTTTTCCAACCGTTTCGTTTTGAGAAGGTGTTCTTGGAACTCAAATCGGATGTTTTTTCCGGCGGATGCAACAAATTTTGGTGGCACGAATGGGCATGCAAGCTCGATGACGCATTTGCCCAGCACGGCTGCTTGTAATTGGCTCAGTTAGTTATATTTTACTGGTTGCAGATTGAAAGCCAGCTGCCTTTTTTTTCTATCAAAACTGGAACGATCTCTCATTCATCCCGTCCCTGAGATCATCCATATGATAATGACCACGAAAGAGGGGAATCAAGCCTTTTTCATAGAGGTCACTTTATTCCCCAGAGGATACCCAACCTCGGCCCTGTTTAAATTGAATTTTTCCGTGAATTGGATTAGAATAGACGCTCAGGTAAAGTGAGGACAAATGAGAAATTTTCAAATTCGGACCAAAGTGGCCGATCAGATTGCCGTCATTTATCCCAAGGGGCATCTCGACGCTCACCAGGTGGCCCGTTTCGAAAAAGAAATCGTCCGGTTGATTCAGGACAACCAATTCAAGATCCTGATCAACGGAAAAGATTTGAACTATATAACCTCGGCGGGGATGGGGATCATCATGGGATACATCGAGGAGGTTCGGGAAAAGGGAGGCGACATCAAGCTATGCTGTCTGAACGACCGGGTCTACGAAACGTTCGATCTGGTCGGTTTCACGAAAATCTACGATTTTCTGGATGACGAGGAGATCGCGGTTGAAAAATTCCACACCGTTCCCCCAGCGCCCTGATTTCTCCATCACTTTTTATTCGCAAACCCAATGGTTGAAAATGGTGGTGGAGTTGACTCGCCATATCTCCACTCTGGCCAATTTCCCCGCCACCGATGTTGTCAAGATCGGCCTCGCCCTCGATGAAGCGGTAACAAATGTCATCAAACATTCATTGAAACATCGAGAAACGGAACTCATTACCATCGAGTATTTCGTGGTCGGCAACGGGTTGAAGATCCGTTTGATCTATGGCGGTGTCCCGCCACGGATTGCCGACGAGGAGATCAGCCTGGAGCATATGGTCAAGGAACGAAAGAAAGGGGGCCTGGGAGTCCAACTAATGAAAAAGATCATGGATTCCGTCGATTATAAAACCATCAATGGCACCAATTTTTGTGAGATGACCAAATGGCTGAAAGCCGGCTGACGCAACTCCAGAAGGAGTTGGATCTTTCCAAATGGCAATTGAATGCCATTTACGAGTTCTCGACCACTCTGCAGCCGACCTCGAACGCAGAAGACATCATGCGGGTATTTTTTTCCATCCTGATGGGGAACATCGGCATTTCCCGCGCTTTTTTTTTCGATCAGCGCAACAGCCTGTTCTATAAAAAGGGATTTAAAACCAGCGAATCGGAAAAGCAGGCGATCTGCGACGGCAGCCAGGCAATCGAACCTTTCAGTTGCCTGCGGATGCTCGATGCCGATGTATCGATGAATCCCATGAGGGACATGCTGATCGACAAACAGATCCACTACCTGATCAGTTTCAGCGACAACCAAAGAGTGCCGATCGTTTTGGGATTGGGCCAAAAGCTGAATCAACTGAAATTGTCCGGGACGGACCTGGAGTTTATTTTCTTCCTTTCCCGCTTCGCCTTGATCGCCTTGAACAATGTTTATTTCTTCAAGCAATTGTTGGAAAAAAAACGGATGGAATATGAAATCTCTGTCGCCAGCCAGATCCAACGTTCCCTGCTGCCACAGGAATTGCCGACGCTCAAGCACTTCGATATTGCGGTCCTTTACAAACCGATCCGGGAGGTCGGAGGCGATTATTACGATATGTTCGCCCGAAAAAAAAGTATCCATGCCATTGTCCTGGCTGATGTCGAGGGGAAGGGATTGCCAGCGGCGTTACTGGCGGCTTCGTCCCAGGCCATTTTTCATGCCATGAACGAACTATACCTGTTTCAGCCAGCCAAATTCATCAAAAAAGCCAATACATTGATCAGCGAGATCACCCGCGGGGACCGGTTCATCACGCTTTTCTGGATCCTGCTCGATGATGAAAACTTGTCTCTCACCTATGTCAATGCCGGTCATAACCCACCTTTCTTGATCCGTGGGGAGGAGATCATCCGTTTTGACAAGGGCGGAATATTTCTCGGCTTTCTTCCCAACGCCGATTTCGAGCAAGAAATCGTCCCTGTACAATCGGGCGATATCCTGGTTGCGTACACCGACGGTGTTTCCGAGGTTCAGAACGGCGCGGGAACCGAATATGGGGAAAAGCGGATCATCCGATTCGCCCGTCGCAACCGTCACCTTCCGGTAGCCGAGATCGCCGATCGTCTGGACCGGGATATTCTGACCTTCAGTCAAAAGGAGAAGTTTCGGGACGACTTCACTATCCTGATGATCAAAGTCAAATAAGGAGCACAAATGAATGTTCTTGTTCTCGGACTGCAGTGGGGAGATGAGGGGAAGGGCAAAGCCATCGACTATCTGGCCCATGATTACGATGTGGTGGTCCGCTTTCAGGGCGGTCATAACGCCGGTCACACCATCCACTTCGATGGGCAAAAACATGTGCTTCACCTCCTTCCATCAGGTGTGTTTTCACCCAACACCGTTTCGGTGATCGCTGCAGCCGTGGTCGTCGATCCGCTGCAACTGATCGAGGAGATCAAGGCGGGAAACCTGGAGGGGTTGTTCTGCGAAAAACGGCTTGTCTTGAGCGAATCGGCTCCCCTGATCCTCCCCTTCCATCAAAAGCTCGACAATATTTTTGAAGAATCGCGATATTTGAAGATCGGCACCACCAAACGGGGGATTGGTCCTGCCTATGAGGATCTGACAGGGCGTCGGGCTGTCTTCATCCATGATCTGATCGACTGCGATCGGTTTCGCAAGCGTGTGAAAGCGCTGAATGACTATTACAACAAACTGATCGAAGTCTTTGGCGGCGAACCGATCACAATGGAAAGCTATATCGACGCCTATCTCGAGGCCGGCGAGTATCTGCGGCCGATCATTGATAATACGACCTACCTGTTGCACCGCTTCTGGAAAGAAGGGAAGAATATCCTATTCGAGGGCGCCCAGGGGTGTCTACTCGACATCAGTTTGGGGACATACCCCTATGTCACCGCTTCGCACCCGACCGTGGGCGGTGTGATGATCGGCACGGGTCTTTCCCACAAGGCGTTGCAGAAGGTGATCGGCATCACCAAGGCATATACCACCCGGGTCGGGGAAGGTCCGTTTCCGACCGAATTGACCTGCGCCACCGGCGAACAACTACGGATCCGGGGTGATGAATTCGGATCGACCACCGGTCGGCCTCGCCGGGTCGGCTGGCTCGATCTCGTTGCCCTGAAATACGCCGTCATGATCAATGGAGTCGATTCGCTGTTCGTCACCAAGATGGATATCCTCGATGAGCAGGAGACGATCCGGGCGGCGGTGGCCTATGAGATCGATGGTCAGCGAGTGGAGCGTTTTCCCGGCCATATCGGTGATCTGATCAAATTGAAACCGATATATCGAGATTTTTCCGGCTGGCGATGTGACCTTTCCAACTGCCGCAATCGTGCCGCCCTTCCGGATGCGGCCCGGTCCTACCTCGATTTCATTGAAAATTACCTGGAGGTTCCGATCGAATTCATCTCTATTGGTTCCGACCGGGAACAGACACTTCGATAAAACATTCAGCTACCCGTAGCCAGATCATTGACCCCTGATCAGAAAGGGGTTCTTTCCGGAACTCGGCAGAAAAAACCTCCGCTTTGCCTCTGATGGTCAGAAAAGGCTGCCGAAGAGTCGGATCGCTATCGTTTACTTGACACCGGCGATCGCTTTATCGACCGCGGCGGAAATCATGTCCGGATCGGGTTCTTTGATGAAACCCTCTTTCATCATCAGCTCCAATGCTTTTCTGGCTTCGAGAATATCATGCAAGGTTTTTTTGTATACATCTTCATGGGTTTGTGTCAGACGGGCCACGCCGTTGCGGATCGCCTCCATGGCGACATCGGCAGCCTCCATGGCGAAGACTTCGGTTTCCTCCATTCTCGGCATGATGTAATCGGGATTGATACCCCGGTTTTTGACAGCGAAATCGGCCAATGAATATGCCGAGGCAATGGCCATCTCGTCGGTGATCTTGCGGGCGCGAACCGTCAATGCCCCTTTGAGGATTCCGGGAAATCCCATGGAATTGTTCACTTGGTTGGGGAAATCACCCCGTCCGGTGGCCACGATATAGGCCCCGGCTTCCTTGGCGGCATAGGGGTAGATCTCGGGAACTGGGTTGGCGCAGGCGAAGACGATGGCTTTTGGCCCCATCGATTTTATCCAGGAGGGTTTGACCTCGTCTGGACCAGGCTTGGAAACGGCGATCAATACGTCGGCTCCATGCATTGCTTTGGCGATCTCGGAGAGACATTCGGGATTGGTCTTCAGGCATAGTTCCCATTTCCGGTAAAATGCCTTGTCGGCTTCGATGTCCTGCCGCTTTTTATGAAGTCCGCCTTTTGTATCGAACATGATCATTCGTTCTGGGTTCGCCCCGGCCTGGAGAATCAACCGGGCGATGGTGGTGTTGGCGGCACCGGCCCCGTAGCAAATGATCTTTACCTTGTCAATCGGCTTGTCGACGATTCGCAGGGCATTGATCAACCCGGCCAGGGTGACACTCCCGGTTCCCTGGGCATCATCGTGCCAGACCGGGATGTTGCACTCTTCGCGCAGGGTGTCGAGCACTTTATAGCAGTTGGGCTGGGAAATATCTTCCAGATTGACGGCACCGACGCTTGGTTCGAGCATCTTCACGAAATCGATGATCTTGTCGGGGTCATGTTTCCCTTCCTTATTGTAGGAATTGATGCAGAGGGCGATACCGTCGACGCCCCCAAGATACTTCATCAGGAATGCTTTCCCCTCCATGACGCCGAGACCGCCGGCAGGAGTGCAGTCGCCGTCACCCAAGACACGGGTCGAGTCGGAAACAACGGCTACCAGATTGCTTCGGTTGGAAAGATCGAAGGAGGTGTCGTTATTGTCGCGGATGGTGGTGGAAACTTTCGATACGCCCGGAGTATACCAGACATTGAACCAGTTGAACCCGTAGATGCCAGCCTTTGGCATGGTGGCAATCTTGCCGCCATAGAACTTGTGGGCGCTGTAGGCCAATTCCTTCAAAAACAGAGTCTTTGCCTTGGCCAACTGTTCCTGAGTGAAATCTTTTGGAAAAAGATCGTTCAGGTTTTTCAAGGACAAATCGATTTTTTGCTTACTCATCCGAACCTCCTAGAATTTCTCTTGATTTTTGCAGCAAAACAGCATAACTGTAATCCTTTGTCAAAAACTAGTCAAATGAATTTTCTGTTTTTTTTAGTTGGATGAAACCATTCTGGCGCAGCATGACGAAGAATTTGGCCGACCGTGCTTCGATTTGTTTTTCCCCCTCCCCATACTTGGCGCGAAGTTCTTGGCAGATCATTAGTATGGCCCGCTCGCCGTCGGTCAAAAGCCAGCAATCGCTCCCCAGTTGATCGAGGTGAATGTGAAAATGCTGGGATCGATGCATCAGGTCGATCAGCTTCTTCAACCAGCGCTTTCGAGTCTTTTCCTTAATCAGGTAGACATGGCCATCCTCGGCTTGCTCCCAGGGAATGACACGGTTAGGGATAAAATCGAGAAAGTTTTCAGATTGTTGTTTCATAAAAAAAGAAGGGGCACGGTTTCCCGTGCCCCATTCCCTATCATTTAATGATTACATAGCCGCGGGAGCCGCCGGATCTTCGGGTTTGCCGGCATTACCCAGGGGGATCTTGACCAAGATATATCCGAGGGCGATAAAAACAAGTCCGCTAATCAAGAAACTTGGTTCGGCCACGCCCAACCATTTTTCGGACAGGTTGGGAATCTTGCCATCGTTGAAAAAGGCGATGGCGGCAAATAACAGCCCGATGATGGCCTCCCCGGCGATCAGGCCAGAGGCCACCAGTACGCCGTTGTTTTCCACCCGGGCTTTCTGATTGTCATTGAATTTCCGTTTGGCTACCCAAGTATCCAGTACCCAACGGATTACACCGCCTACGAAGATGGCGGCCACCGTCTCGAAGGAGAGGTACATGCCGACGCAAACCAGCATGGGGCTGCGCACCTGGACCAGGATGAAGGCGACGGCCATGAGCATGCCGACGATGATCAGGGGCCATACCATTTCGCCGCCCACGATCCCCTTGGAGAGGTTGGCCATCAGGCCGGCCTGGGGTGCGCTCAGGACGTCGCCGCCGAAACCGCCGATGTAGCCTTTAAGCTTGGCAACTTTCAAATCTCCGGCGTTGAGGAAGAAGAGGGGAACCCACATGAACAGGGCGGCTGCGACAACGCCGATCAGGTCACCGACCTGCATCTTCCAGGGGGTACCACCGAGGATGTGTCCCACTTTCAAGTCCTGGAGCATTTCCCCGGCCACGGCTACGGCCACGCAGAGAACCCCGGCGACGGCCAATACGGTGGTCACGCCCTCGGTTCCCTTGGCGCCGAGCATGACCATCATCACTGCAGCCACCACCAGGGTGGAGAGGGTGAGGCCGGAAATGGGGTTGTTGGAGGAGCCGATCAAACCGACCAGAAAACCGGAAACGGCGGCGAAGAAGAAACCGGCCACGAGCATCACCAGAGCGGCGACTAGGGCGGGGGCGAGAGTATTGGCCGTGAAGTTCATGAACCACCAGTAGACTACGAAGGTGACAACCGACAAAGCCAGCAGCCCAGCGAAGACCACCTTGATGTTGATGTCCTTGTCGGTCCGTTTGGTGGCCGCTTTGGAGGTGGCCGCCTTTTTAACGTCATCGACCGAACGCTTGATGCCGCCGAGCAGGCTCTTGCGCATGCGGAACAAAGTAAAGGCGGCGCTCATCAGCATGCCGCCGATGGCCACCGGCTTGACGATGTATTGAAAGATATTTTTGGTGACATCGGTCCAGGATAGAAGGCCCGAATCGATGTAGGGAACGAATTGGGGTCCCAGGAGCAGCGTCAGCAGCGGGATGAATAATCCCCAGGAGAGGACGCCGCCGGCGAAGTTGAGCGAGGCAAGCTTGGGTCCGATGATGTAGCCGACCCCGAGAAAGGCGGGGCTCAACGCCGGGGTTTTCCACATAAAGCCGCCGCCGGTGCCGACTCCCGTCACCCCGCTCTTGATGACGGTCCCGGGGATGATCTTTTTCAGGAAGCCGCTGAACTTTTGCCACTGCTCGGCCAGAAAACCGAATTTTACCAGCGACTGGATCAGAGCGCCGATTCCCATGGCGTAGAACAGGTATTTGGCTCCGGTCGCGCCTCCTTGACCCGACTTGTGAATTTCGGATGCGGCCACCGATTCGGGGAATTTTAATTCCGGATCTTCGACCATGACCCGGCGCAGCAGTGTGACGAAGAGGATGCCGACCACGCCGCCCACGAGCATGATCACCGTCGATTTGATATACCCCTGGAAACCGCCGAAGTATTCGGGTGTCCAGATGCTGCCGATGAGAAAGGCGGGGATGGTAAAGATGGCACCCGCGGCCACCGACTCACCGATCGATCCGACGGTCCGGGTGAAGTTTTCCTCCAGAATATTGCCCTTGAACAAGCGCAGCATGGCCATGCCCAGGACTGCCGCCGGGTAAGTGGCAGCGATGGTCATACCCGCCTTCAATCCCAGGTAGGCGTTGGCCGCGCCCAGCAGCAGGCACAAGAACAATCCGATCAAGAGAGCTCTGAGTGTGAACTCGGGCAGGTTGCTCTCCGGAGAAACGTAGGGTTTAAATTCTTGACTCATGGGAATTCTCCTCACTCAACGATTGAAAACCGAATTATAGCGACAGCCAATTAAAAAAGTCAAATCGGAACAAGTAAAGCCGATCGGCTTTGAGAATTCCGCATATTGTGGACAGTTTGCTGGGAAAATGCCGGCATGGCGATTGCTTGGTAATGGTGGAACAGGTAGAATGGAGGAACCAATGAAATCACTGATCGCTCTTGTCGTTGCCTTTGCGTCTCTGATTCTGGCCGCTCAACTGGAGGAACCGATCCACCATGAAATCCGTGTGCAGGTCCGCTCGCTTCCTGTTTATGCCTTTGATCAGGCAGGTGCTCCGGTCACTGACCTGCAACCGGGCGAGCTCAGTTTGTTCGTGAATGGAAAAAAAATCAATTCGCTGGCTCTCCTGAAAAAAAAAATCGATTCAGTTGGTGTTGCTCAAGCCGATAACCGTTCCGATGAACCACTGGCGATCGCCAGTGGCCGAATGACTTTTCTGATCATCGATGGGAATGGAATCACTCTCAAGCAACTGCAAAGGTTGAAAAAAATCCTGATCGCCATTGTCGCTCAGGCCGGCCAGGACGACCGCTTTATCCTATATACGATTTTTCCAACTGGCAACATCCGGTTAATCGTCGGACCGGAGCCGTCCTCCCCGAACCTGATAAACCGGATCGAAGCTCTGACCCGGAATACCATCTCACTTTCGGGGCCCACGCGTGATCCAACTGTATTGGACATTGCCGGAAATAGCGGAGAATCTTATCTGGAAAGATTTTCTGAGTCCGGGTTCGCCGATGAGTCGTCCGGAAATCATCTCGTCAAAGCCATCGGATTCATCAAACATGCGCTGAAGTTATTTACCGAACCCAAGGTAATATATTTGATCTCCAGGGGATTTCCTTTTGATGTCAGCGGAGCTGCCAATGTCAGGCGGATAGCGGCCGGTTTTCAGGAGTCGGGTGCGACAGTTTTTACCATCGATACAACCGATTTCGCCATGCCTTCGCAAACCCACACCTTGCAATCGATCGCAAGGGAATCGGGGGGGCGGTTCTTCGGCTATACCCAGGTTGAACAAACCGCAACTGTTATCCGTGAGTCGGAAAAAGCCTACTATGAGGTTTTTTTCGACCCCGGGCTGATCCCTTCGGCCGGGGAATACCGGGTCGACCTGCGCTGCACCCGTTCCACCGTCCGTCTTGTCACCCCTGCGGCCCTGGCCACATTCCGGAAGTACCCGCGTCTAACCAGGTATGAAAAGGAGTTACTGGCTGTCGATATCCTTCAAAATGGCCTTTGGTCGAAAACGATGTTCAATCCGATCCGGCCTGAGTTTTCTTGCAAAAGCAAGCGCAGTCCCGAAACCAATGTGACCACTATTGACGTTGTCATTCCCGCGGCCGGGATCGGGCAGGTTGCAGACATGTTTCTGATCCGGTTACGCAGGGATGATCAAGTCGTAAGAATCGAAAAACTGGAACGGAATCTGCAGGCGTTAGAATCGATTCTCTTCCGGTCACGCCCCGATGAACGTCTTGCATTTGTCATTCTGACGCGGGACGGCAAGATATGTTTGGCGGCAATGATTGACTGACCCCTAAAGATCTTTAATTGATTCCTCCGGCAGAGATCAATTGGTCGGGGGTGATGATTTTTCCGAAGCGGACTTTCAGTTGTTCCAGGCCTCTTTTTTGTTCGTCGTAAATTTCAAATATCCGCTTCGGGCAGTCCTTTTCTTTGCTGTATGCCTCTTTTTGCAAATCGATGCGATTGATGATATGGTCGATATAAAAAGAAAACTGTTCGTTATAGAGGTCAACGGGGTACTCTTTGCCGATGGTTTCGGCAAAAAACCTGTGCAAATCGGCATACATCGGGATATAGCCGATCGGTGTATCAATCGCCTGGACCTCGCCGTGGGCGCGGCGCTCGAGCCAGGTCAACCACGATTTGACATCACGCTTCTCACCGAGCAGTTTTTTGTCTCCCGCTTGCCCGCCCCGGGCACCATGGGTCAAAAAGTAATTCAATCCGGCCATGATCGGTTTTTGGGTCAGTTTTGCGCTGTTGAAGAACTTAAACTGGGCATCCATATAATCGGCTAACGGGCCGGGAGTAAACGGGGCATTAGCCCAGGGTTGCCGGTTGAACCCTTTGGCTCCCACTTCCGTGGCTGTTGCTGCCGATAGAATGGAGGCGCCGATGGCCACTCCGTGATCGGGATTTTTGGCCACCCATACGGGCGGCATGGTGTCGCTGTCGCGCCCTGAGTAGGTGATCACCTTGATGGGTACCCCCTCGGGTGCATAGGCCAGTTTGGGGTTGTAATTATCTATGGCCATGCTGCTCATGGTGAAGCGAGCATTGGCATTGGACATGGGAATGGCTTTGCCGGTGGCATCGAGTTTTCCCGGGAACCAGTCGCCTAGCCAGTTTTTACCCTTTGCGGGAATGGCTTCTTTATGCCCTGTCCAATGCGGCACCCTTTGCTCATCGATCAGGACATTGGACCAGATGACCTCGGTAGGCTTCTCTCCGCGCAGGCACTTCATCAATATCGGGTCACCCTCAGCATTGACATCTTCGACAATGCCGAAAACGCCGATTTCGGGATTGACGGCGCGCATGGTGCCGTCCTTTTCAATCCATATTTGCGCCAGGTCGTCGCCGATGAAATCGGTACCGACCATGGCTGTGGTTGTTTTGCCGCAACCCGAAGGAGCCGCTCCGGCAAAAAAGGATTTGCGGTTTTGTGGCCCGGTCAAACCGGTGATGAACATGTGTTCCGATAATTGCTCTTCCTGTCTATAGTAGGTGCACAAATCGACGGCGAAACGGTGATTGCCTTTCTTCAGCATCAGGGTGTTACCGGCATAGGTACAGTACATGGAAAAGGTGGTGAACCAACTCCTGTCCATAAAGATACGGGCTTTATCGATCTCCTCGCTCTTGAAATTGCCGGCGGCATGAGTATTGAAGAAGAAGAGCCCGGCTCGCTTGACTTCGGCGTCGAAATGGTGAAAGACAGTTGGATAGAGAATGTTTCCCGAATGAGTGACGTAGTAGGAATCGGTGATCATGATTGCCGGAATGGCGGCTTTCGCGCCGACCGGGCCGCGGTTCCACAGCGAGATCTGCATGGTTTTTCCCTTCATCATCCCGGCCATGGTTGTCTTGATGTATTGGTGAGCTTCGGAGCGGTGCATCTTTTTGGCCAGGACCGAGACATCTTCGCCTTCGTTGGCGATGTAATATGTCTTGTCTACCATCCGCCCCTGATCTTCGGGCAAATCGAAATGGCAGGTGTGTCCGGGGAGAGCCAGCTTGAATTCTTCGCCCTGTTTCAACGCCATTTTCCGGATGTATTCGTCATCTTCTGGAGAACCCGAATTGACCCAAACCCGATCGGGTTTGAGCATAGCCACGGCATTGGCCATTTTCAACAACGCCTCTTCGTTGGAAATTGCAGCGATTTTTTTCAAACTTTCCGGGTCGCACGTTTCGGAAAAGATGGCCTTGGCTTCAACCACTGTTTTAACGGCGCCCAGGTCAGACAAAATATCGATCCCTTTTTTCAGTTCCAATCGCATAGAAAACTCCTTACAGAAAATGTATGAAAATTTTGGAAACAGAAAGTATTCGCAAGAACCGTCATATTGGAGCTTACCAGATCAATCAAAGGTTTTCAAGTCGAGTAGGTTGAAGTGGCTTATTTTAAAGGGGCCGACATCGTGATTTTTTAAGGAAAATAGCCGGATGTAAGGCAGGAATAAGATAGCTCAACACATTTCCGGCTTCCCTTTTGTTCAAGGCTGGAAAGGGCGATCTGTTAATAGCGAGCGGACTCTGTTTTTTTTGGCCCTGTATTTCCACCCCAAATTGCCGACCATGATGTAGAGCCAATGAGGCATGAGAGGTTTGGCTATCATTTCTATAACCGAAACAGGAATCGGTTTGTGATTTTCTAGATGGACGGCTGCAGCTTTCAGCGAAGCGGCGATATGGCGGGTCATGTGGTCATGGTCGGATGGCTTTCGTTTTGATAGCATTGCACCCATACCGAGGGCCAGCGCACCGGCCCACTGGAAACCACATTGATCGGAAAAGATTTTCATGATAGCGACAGCGGGATCGGTCTGCCGGGTTTCGGGAAACCCGCAGTTGATGATGGCTACTAGCTGTTTGTCGCTCAGTTCGGCAAATCCGCGTGAACGAGATCGGATCTCCTTTAAAACTGAAATCAAGGAAGCCGGAAGTTGGTCAACATATAAGGGGAAAACGACCAAAAGCAAGCTTGAATCAAGTAAAGCCGAATAGAATCTGTCGAAATCTTCGGTTTTTTCTAAATCACGGGCAAAGAAACACTTATGGGCGAATCCCTTGAGTTGTAATTCGTTGAGCAGGTATGAAGCAAGGTTATATGAGGCGCTGTTTCGGCCCTTAGGGCTGCCGACCAATAAAATGGCTTTTCGTGCTTTCATGATTTACCCTCAAGGGTTTCTAGAAACTTGTCGGATTCGGCCATCAAGTATTCATCGGTTTCGTCTCCCTCCAAAATCATTATCGCTGTCGACCGAGCGGCCCAGTTGATGGCGTTCCTCTCCACGATGTCCCGAAATAGCTCGATCTCCTCCGGGTTTTTTCTTTCGATGAATCCGATGGCGCCCAAGCTTCTGGTCCTCGGGTAGCGCTGGGGGTGATGGATCTCGCCTCTCACCTTGTAAAAAAAGGGGAGGAGGACGGGAATGATCCGGTCTAGGACTTTTTTCAATTCAGGACCGTACCCTCCGAAAACCAAAGGAGTGAGAAGAATGATTCGATCGGCCACCGCGAGCGCCCTCAGGATTTCCTCTTGTTGATCGTCGATAATGCAGTGCCCAGGTGTTTTGATCCAACAGGAAAAGCATCCCAAGCAGGGAGCGATCTTTTTTTCGTCCAGATGGAATAACTGTATATCAGGCGAATGAGTCGAAACTTTTTTAAAGAGGTTTTCCGTGATTCGATTCATTGTTTTTCTCATCTGGATTGACAGGCCGTTGAGAATGACTGTATTCATAAGCGACTCCTTATGTATAAATGGGGGATCTTTCATGTCTTTATTCATGACAAAATGGTTCTGGAAGGGCAATGTTTTTTTCCTTGAGCAACTGTTGCCAATACTTTTTATGCTCTTCTCCACTTGTCTCGCTAATCCCGGACAATTCAGCGTAAATTTGAATATTCCCTTGGGTTTTCAAATAGGTGATGATCCGCTCCAGAGTTGGATCTGAAAATTGCCCGAATATGACGGCCGTGGCCAAACCCAGCGTATAAAGCCAGATCTGGTCTAGAAGTCGATGCAGAGACTCGTCATTTAGGAATTGAAGCATGGTGTCGTTTTTGAGTCTATCCAGTTTTGCGAGAAAAAACTCATTCAGAATATCATTGTACCCATGACGAGAGTGAAACAGGGCTCGGAAAAGATTGGGTTCGTCACGGGCGAAAAGGACGACGCCCACACCCATATTCAGAAAGGGAATCTGGGTATAGGATTGATATGTACGCTTCTCGAGCAGTTTTCGGCATTCCAGCAGGGTTTCCCGAAAAAGGTTTTCCATGGAACCGAAAGTGCTGTAAATCGGGGCAACTGACGCTCCCATCTGTTTCGCCAGTTTCCGGGCCGATAACTGGTCAAATCCCTGGGAGCGTAGATAGCTCAATGCTTCCTCTAGTACCCGCTCTTTGGTGAACTCTGTTTCCCGTGGGGCCATCTTATTCTCCAGGAATAACAATCGTAATATAACGTATGTTATTGTTAATGTCAAGCCTTGGCATTTCACTTTGACTTTCGCTCTTTTGTTTGATTATAATAAAAAACTTGAGGAGGGTGGTTTTTATGAACCGGACCGTTTTTTTCCTGCCCATTGTCGAGGGTGAGGCTGATGAAGCTCTTTGCCGGAGACTATCCTCATTCCTTCAATCAAAAGACCTCTTTACGCCGATGGCGATCAATGACCTGGTTGCTGTCAAGACCCATTTCGGCGAGGAGGGGTCGAACGGATATGTCCGGCCCCTGTTTCTAAAAATGATTGGTGAATGGATCAAGTCGAAGCAGGCGCTTCCGTTTCTCACCGAAACCTCGACCCTTTACACGGGGATGCGGAATAACGCTATCAAACACATCACACTGGCTCATAAGCATGGGTTCGGGTTTGGCCAAGTGGAGATGCCGATCATAATGGCCGATGGATTGATCGGTGGGGAGGAAACCGAGGTTACGATTCCCGGACGGATCTATCAAAAGGTAAAAATCGCCGCCCTGCTTTCCCGAATCCATTCCCTGATCCTGGTATCCCATTTCACCGGTCATATCGCCGCCGGTTTCGGCGCGGCTTTGAAAAACCTGGGCATGGGATTGTCCAGTCGCAAGGGGAAATTGAACCAGCATTCCACCGCCAAACCGTCGGTTAAGAGAAAAAAATGCACCGGATGCGAATCCTGCCTCCCCTGGTGCCCTCAACAGGCTATTTCCATATCAGAGGGGACAGCAAGGATCGATACGGAGCGATGCATCGGCTGCGGGGAATGCCTGACCGTCTGCCGGTTCGATGCCATCGGCTACAACTGGGGGGAAACCTACGAGCAACTGCAGAAAAAGGTGGTGGAGCACGCCTGGGGAGTTGTGACCGCCGTATCGGGGCGGATTCTCTGCATTAATTTTCTCACCCGTATCACCAAGGATTGCGATTGCATGACCACCTTTCAACCGGTCCTCCCCGATATCGGCATCGTGATCGGTACCGACCCGGTGGCCGTAGATGCCGCCTCGCTCGACCTGGCCGAGCAGGCCGGGAATCGCCCCTTCTCGGGGATCGCCTACGATATCCCCTACCGGGTGCAGATCGAATACGCGCGCCAGATTGGTTTCGGCGTGACCGACTACCGGCTGATAACAGTCACTGGAGACTGATGAGCTTTTGCCACAGGGAATTGAAAAAAGGGTTTCAGTGTGTTATAACAAATCTTACTTCAACTTGAGGAGAAAAAGATGAAGATTGAAAAAAGAAAAAAAGGCAATGTTACCATTCTCGACCTGAAAGGCAAGATACTCTTCGGTGATGGCATCGAGGAATTGAGAACCTCGATCAACAACGTCATCAAGGACAACGAAAAAAATCTACTCCTGAATTTCTCCGAAGTCCCTTACCTGGATTCGACCGGCCTCGGCGAAGTGGTCCGTTCCTACACCACCATCAAGAACCAGGGCGGACAGGTAAAGATCATCAAGCTGTCCCACAAAGTGAAGGACCTTCTCACCGTCACCAAATTGATCACTGTTTTCGAGAGCTTCGAAAACGAGGATGAGGCTGTCCAGAGTTTCAAGTAATTTTCTTCCCCCGTGCTGGTGAAGAAAACACCGCTATATATCCGTATTTTCTTTTCCATTTTTGCTCTGGTGGTTTTCTTTTTCTCCTTTTCCGCCGATTTGAAAAACCGCCAGATGCAGGCTTTCTTCTCCGACGAAGCATCCTATTTTTCCATTACCCAGAGTATCGCCTATGACGGTGATCTCCGCTATGAAAAAAAGGATATCGTCCGCATTCGCGAGCACTTCGGTACGCCGGTTGGATTGTTCCTGAAAAAGGGGAAAGACGGCAACATCTATTTTGCCAAATCTTTTGCCTATCCACTCGTCGCCGCCCCCTTTTACCGGTTGGCCCGCATCCACGGACTGCTGTTACTGAACGGCATCATGCTCATTCTCTCCATCCTGTTTTCCTTCCTATTCCTGCGCCGTTACCATGATGATTCGAAGAGCTTTTCCTTTTCCCTGATTTTCCTGTTTTCCACGGTCGCCTGGATCTATATCTGGTGGATGCAACCCGATTTTTTCAATTTTTTTACTGTTTTCGCCGGCCTTTTCTTCTTTTTCTACCCCTTCACCCACTCCTGGCACCACTATTTCTCCGTGCTTTTTTTTGTCCTGGCCATCCTCTCCAAACCGAGCAACATAGTTCCCATCGGGATCGTGTTTCTGATCCTCGTCCATCGTCGTCAATGGAAACGGCTCCTGATTTCCGGATTGCTCGTCCTCCTCTTGGCTCTTCCCCTGGCTTATTACCTTCTGTCCCAGACCGGAGAGCTCAACTTCATGGGTGGCGACCGCCGGTCTTTTCATAGCCAATTCCCCTTCGAGAGACCGGGATACACCTTCGATCTATCACCTCAGGCTTACAAGATGACTGCCGATGATTACGCCGATCGCTGGAAGCGTCTGGCGATCGATCCGGCCATGGTTACCATGAATTTTTTCTATTATCTGTTCGGCCGGTATACCGGCATCCTGATCTATTTTCCGATCGCCCTTTTTCTGTTGATCGGATTTGTATTTCAACGCAAAGAATTGGAGGATTGGTACATCCTTGCCGCCATCATCGGCGGGGTCCTGATCTATATCGCCGGCACCCCCGATAACTATTTCGGTGGCAGCGGTTCGCTCGGTAACCGCTATTTTCTCAACCTGCTGCCGTTTTTTTTCTTTTTAGGTCACCGTCACCGCAGCTTCCACCTGGCCTGGTTGCCAATGGCTGTCGCCGCAGTGTTTCTCACCGCCACGTTCACTGACGGCCTGGCCAACAGCTACATTCCCCGCAGCACCGGCAATCGTTTCCCGGTCAATCTCTTTCCGGTCGAAAAAACCCAGATCTTCAATCTACCCACCAACGAAAACTATCGGGCCTTTTACCAAAGCATCGGGCAGAAATACCACCTTTTCTTCGTCAACGACCATTTTTACCAACTCGAAGGTGACTATTTCTGGACCCAGGGCAACCATCCCACCGAGGTTCTGGTACTGGCTCCGGCCAAGGTGGGTGAATTCCGCATCGAACTGGGCAACCATGCCCGACCTAACCGCGTCTTCCTGAGATTGGAAAACATCGCTAAAAAGATTGCCCTCAAACCACGTGAGCAAATTCTTCTCAACCTGAAACCGGTTCTCTTCACCAAACTGGGGAACCGCTATATCTATTACCTGCGCGTTCACGCTCGGGCCACTTATTCACCCTATTTCGAAGAACCGGAGGGGGGCGACGACCGCCTGCTCCTGGGCGTTAAGACCCGGATCGAACTGGTTTACTGAGATGTGCGGCATCTGCGGGTTCTATCAGAGGGACGGAGAAGCCGACGCCTCCCTGCTCAAGCGGATGAACGACCGGATCACCCACCGCGGCCCCGATGATGAGGGTTTTTACCTGGAAGGGAGGGTGGGACTAGCCAACCGCCGTTTGAGCATCATCGACCTCTCCACCGGTCACCAGCCGCTGTCTTCAGCTTCTGGTGCGTGCTGGATTGCGTTCAACGGAGAAATCTACAACTATCAGGATCTCCGCCGCGATCTGCTTTCCCGGGGGATCCCATTGCGTACTACCTCCGATACCGAAGTGGTGGTCAACCTCTATGAACTTCACGGTCTCGATTTCGTGCAGTATCTGCGCGGTATGTTCGCCCTGGCCATCTACGACCGGAGGCAGGAGCGACTGATTCTGGCCCGTGACCGGATCGGTAAAAAGCCCCTCTATTATATGCGAAAGGACAATGGAACCCTGGTTTTCGCCTCGGAGATCAAGGCCATGCTTCCCTTCCCGGGCATCTCTCGGGAGCTAGACCCGGAGGCGCTCGACCTGTTCCTGACCCTGGAATACATCCCCGCCCCCCATTCCATCTTTCGCTCCATCCATAAGCTGCCGGCGGGGCACCTGCTGGTTTACGAAAACGGAAAAACCGACATCCGCTGCTACTGGGAAGTGGGCCCGACCGTGCGCGACCGGTCGTTCCCCGAATTACGCGAGGAATTCCTGGCCCTGCTCGAGGAGTCTGTTCGCTTGCGGATGATCGCCGATGTGCCGCTGGGGGCGTTTTTATCGGGGGGGATCGATTCCAGCTCCATCGTCGCCATGATGGCCCGCCATTCCGATCGGCCTGTCCAGACCTTTTCCATCGGTTTCGAGGAGAAGTCCTATAGCGAATTGCCCCATTCCCGGAAAGTGGCCGAGTTGTTCCGCACAGATCATTACGTACGGGAACTCAAACCTGACATCCAGGAACTCGTTCTTAGTTTGGCTCCATTTCTCGACGAACCGCTGGGAGATTTTTCCAATTACCCCACCTTCCTGGTTTCTCAGACAGCCCGGGAAAAGGTAACGGTCGCCCTTTCGGGCGACGGCGGCGACGAGATATTCGGCGGATACGAGCATTACATCGCCCAGAAGGTGTCGGGGATTGTCGACTTTCCCTTACTCCGGCCGCTGCATCAACTCATTGCCCAGATCACCCGGGGGTTTCCGCCATCGCCCCTGAAAAAAGGTCTGGTCAACCGCGTCAAACGGATGAGCGAAGGGTACCACTTTGCGACTGCCGACCGTCACTTCCGCTGGATGACCTTTCTCGACCGGAAACAGAAAAAAGAGCTCTATTCCCCTGGGTATTTCCAGGATGAATTCACGGTCGACCTTCACCGGCGGGCCTCTTTCGCTCCCCATTTCGCTGCCGCCCGTGCATTTCCGGGCATCAACCGCGATCTTTACCTCGACCTGAAGACCTATCTGGTCGACGACATCATGGTCAAGGTCGACCGGATGAGCATGGCCACCTCGCTCGAAGCGCGGGCGCCGCTGCTCGACCACAAACTAGTCGAATTCGCCTTTTCACTCCCACCCCGTATGAAGGTGCGTGGTCCGGTCACCAAGTGGTTCTTCAAAAAGGCCATGGAGGGGATCCTGCCCAACGAGATCCTCTACCGGCAGAAGGAGGGATTTTCAATCCCCATAAAGAACTGGCTGAAGACTGACCTGAAGCCGCTGATGCTCGATACCCTTTCTCCTGAGCGGCTGAAGGCCCTGGACTATTTCAACCCTGAGACAGTCGCCCGCCTGATCGACGAGCACTTGCAGAACCGGGAGAACCATTCCCACCGTCTCTGGGCCCTGATCAGTTTCTCCCTCTGGCACCAGCATTATTCCGCGAATCCCGCCTGAAGAGGCCGGTTTGGTTCCGACCCCGAAAACCATCTCCTCCCGAGATTTCGTGTGGAATCACTGCCCGGGGAGGGGCGTAAAATTTTACACCCCTACGGAAATTCCCTTTCCCATTGTTTTTCGAATGCATATCGTTTCGGTTAACGCCAGTGGTGTCCGGCGAAGAAGAGACCTGTATCCGCAGTGGGCCTGTGCCCGAGGGTACCGCATTGGCAGGTCGCGGCTTGTCACTACCAATCGGGCCATGGAGAATTCCTGTCATCTCCCCGTTTTTTTGATCGAACCCAGACCCCCCAGGTTCACCGGCGGTAGTCCGCATGGGGTGGATTCCCCAACCTGTCCAACGTGCTCCCGGTCCTGGCGTAGGGGCGGGTTCTCAAACCCGCCCTCCAAGGCTCGATCTTTTACTTGCCGGCGTGATTTCAGTCGGATTTGGTTAACAGGACCGTTGTCTTGTACCAGACAGTTCTTGTTTTCTTCATTCCGGCCCTGACTGACGGAAAAAAATCGGGGTTAGGCCGGCTGGCGCCGGGGAGGCCGCCATCCGGGTCCGGAGCGAAATGAAAAAGGCCGCAGGCCCCCGTCCCTTTTTGCAAAAAAAGGGCGAATCTTCTACTGTTTCATCGATGGTAGGGAGGTGGATCGTTTTGATGTGTGGAGCGATCCGTCTATTCCAGGCCGATTTTGGAAGGAGGTCAGGATGAAGCATGGGCAAATTTTCTGCCTGGCGGCGGGATTGGCCGCGTTGGTCGCCTGCGGCAGCAAGCCGGTCATGGTCGGAGAACTTCCCGCCTTTCCCGGAGCCGAGGAGCTGGAGGCCCTCGGATGGAAGTCGGGCTTGGTCGGCATCGTCGTTAAATTCGTTGATATCAATGCCATCACGGCCGCGGCCAACAAGGGCAACGAGTTATTTCAGAATAAGATCTGGGTTCGGGGCAAGCAGACCCCGACTGTGATCATGATCACCGACTCTAGCGACAAAACACACAAGGAGTTGATCCTTTCCATGGCAACCAATTGACCCCGTCCGGCGAAACCTACTTCTAACGCTACCGTAGGGAGCGGGAATGAGGCAAATGCTCAAAACGACGCCATGCAGGGGGCTCGCCGACTCGTAACCCAGACGCCGCAGCTGGGGTTAAAAAACAATCAGCCAAAGAGGCTTGAATGATCCTGATCGTCGGAGCCAGCGGCTTTTTAGGGCGTAAAGTGGCCACCATCCTACCTTTTCAGGGGAGGAAGGTACGCTAGCTGGCGCGAATCCCCGATAAATGGGACGAGCTGAAGTGCCTGGGCGCGGAAATCGAGCCGGGGGACCTCATTGATCCGCCGTCTCTGGCCCGGGCCTGCCAGGGAGGGGACGCGGTTCTTGCTGCGGCTCATTCCCTGCTGGGTAGAGGTAGATACCGATCGGAAGCCGTGGACGAGGCGGGGTACTGCGCCTTGATCGATGCGGCGAAAACAGCGGAAGTCCCCCATTTCGTCTATATATCGATATTAGGATCCGCCGCCGATCATCCCGTGGATTTTTTCCGAACCAAGCACCGGATCGAGGAGTATTTGAAAAAAACGCTTTGCGTTTTACCATTTTGCACCCTTCTGCTTTTATGGAAACCCATGCCCACATTCTCAACGGAAAGTCTATTCTGGAAAAAAGCAAAACGAGTTTGTTGGGCAACGGAACCAAACTCCGCAACTTTATAGTGGTCCAGGATGTCGCTCGGTTTGCCGTCTCGGCATTGACCGATCCGGGGCTGAGAAACCGCAGCCTAGAGTTGGGAGGGTCGGACAACGCTTCAGACAATCAGGTGGCGGAGTTGTATGGAAAGTTGGCGGGTATCGTGCCGGAGGTCAGGCACTTGCCGCCGTCTGTTGCCAGGGTAATGAGCATTGTCCTCTCGCCTTTCCATCCTGGCATAAGTCGCATCATGTATAGTAATAGTTTGCCTGATGAGGCGTTCAGCGAGGTCTTCGACCCGACAGCGCTGCTCGTGGAGTTCTCCATGCACCTGACCACTATCGAGGAATTCATACGTGAACGAGTGGCCGAAATGAAGCCCCGGCCGGCAGACGGAAGAGCAGAAAACAGCATCGATCACCAGGGATAGGATTGTTCCCAGGGAATTGGGGTCTCCAATACTCGGTGAACACCCGCGTCCTGCGGTTTCAGAAACAAATGGTGAAAACCAGGATGTTCGAGCTCGATTAATACTTGACACAGCAGGCAAAACTAGGTGATGTGTTTGCACCCCGAATCAGTGGGCATGATATTTCGGACTATCCAGCAATACGCCGGGGCCAGAAATTGGGTTGTATTTGACTACATCTACGCATCCATTCTCGGTAACGAAGGTAATTGCTACGGTGAAACAGGGATTTTACGAACCGTCTCGGGGTGCGGAGGGGTACGCTTTCATCGCATTCCAGATCGCTCGCAGGGATGATTATCGAGCCGCTTTTATCGTTGGCATGGTCGGAGACAGCCTTCATCTTTTCAAGCTCATACACAGTGAAGCGAACCCTACAGGATTCGTCCTGGTTCTGGTGATCACGAATTTCGTGATGCCAGCCGCAATCGCATCCGTGGGGTTGATCTCTTGGCGCCGGCAGGGTAAAAGGGAAAGAGATTGATACCCCTCCGATCAGTTAAAACCCTTATCCTTCAGGATCTGGATGATCCCCGGTTTCTTCATCAGCGCTTCGATCTCGGAAATTTCCCGGGGCAGGCCGGCGGTCAGGTTTTCACACCCGGAGGAAGTGATGACGACCGTGTCCTCGACACGAACTCCCAGTTTTTCATCGGGAAACACCGCATAAATATCCAGGGCGATGACCATCCCCGGCTGGAGAGGCCCTCGGGGCCTCCCGCCGACATCGTGCACGGCTAGCCCTACATAATGACTGACGCCATCTTGCATGGACCGGATTTGAAAGATATCCTTGCTCATATCGAAACCCTTTTTCATCAGGTTCTCTCTGACCTGGACGCGGATTTCCTCTGAGCTGAGCCCTGGTCGAAAAACCGACATGCACTCCCTCTCGACGGCCAACGCTGCTTCGTAGATCTCGCGCTGCCGGGTGGTGAATTTCCCATTGGCTGGGAAAGTGAAAGAAATATCCACATCGTACCCATTGAGATCAGGACCCGCGTCGATCACCAAAAAATCGCCATCGGCCAATTTGCGATCATGCTTGTAGTAGTGCAGGTAGGGATGATTTTCATCCGAACTGATAATGACATTGTAGGCAAGATCCGCCCAATTCTTGCGGCAGATGTATTCGAAAACGGCCGACAACTCATATTCGAATTGACCGACGCGACAGGTCTTGATCAATTCCATGGCGGCTTTGACCCCAATCCGGCCGGCCCGTCGCAGGGCATCGATTTCCGCAGGAGACTTAATGATCCGCAGTTCCCAAATCATCGGAGAACAGTCCAGTACATTCAGTTGAGGGAACCGTTCTTTCAACTGCTTGACGAATTGCAGCTCGCGGATGAGCCTACCGTCCCATGGATTCATGGTCATCTGATTGAAGAGGGTTCTCGTTTTTTCTACGGAGCATTCCCGCGCCAGTTCCTCCGCCTGGAAAGACAAATATATGACTGGCATTTCAGAAGCCAGTCGCGACAAAAAGGATTGGAACTGTTCGAGCGGATAAACTTTTTCGATCCCCGTCACCTCTTTTGTGTTTCTCACCAAATCAAGGCTGATTCCCTCACCGCGTGCTTCCTTTTCATTGATCGTGAAAAACAGTATACTCTCGTTTTTCCGGCCATCGACGATCAGGATGGCATTGGGGATATCGACTCCGGAGAAGTACATGAAATCGTTGTTTTGCACATACGGAGAATACCCGGCCGCTGGTTGGGCGCCGAGCAGAATGGCGGCGCTGTTGGGAATTTTATCCATCAGTTTTTTCCGACGCGCCGCATATTCCGACCTGTCAAACGGCAGAGAACCTGTGGCAGCAAAAGCTGAAGCGGTTATCAGGCCGACCATCAAGACCATCAAGCGATTTTTTATTTTCATTGGAGCCTCCCATCCTACGCAACCTCGGACTCGATTCTTAAAAAACATTATACATCAAACCGATTTTGGACCTGCAGCGCTTCTCTGCTGTATGAGCCGGAAAGGGGAACCAAGATCGTGTTTATGGTAAAATGAATCAGAAGGAATTCAAAATGCTGACAAACAAAGGCGAGTGGCCGTCATGAAAAGAGGAAAATCCCAATTCAGGGGGAATCCGACATAAAAATGGCCGCAGTCTGCGGGCTTTACTGTGAAGCCTGCTCATGGTTCATTGCCACAACCGAAGATCCTGAAAGACTGAAAAAGCTTGCCCAGCAATTTCTTCTTTCTGAAGATGAGTGCAAGTGCCATGGATGCAGATCGGACCAGAGAATTCCGTATTGCACGAGATGCCCGATGTCGGCTTGCGCAAAGGAACGGGGCATCGACTTCTGCAGCGAATGCAAGGATTACCCCTGTGAGGACTTGAAACAGTTTCAGGCGGCCATGCCGCACCGGGTCGAACTGTGGGGCAATCTTGAACGAATCAAAACTGCCGGTTATAAGCAATGGCTCAGGGAAATGCGGCAAAACTATGCCTGCCCGCACTGTCAAAGCATCAATTCCGCCTACGATCTGAAATGCCGCCACTGTAACAGCGAACCCAGTTGCCCGTACGTAGCCAAACACCAGCAGGAAATCGAACGGTATCTGAAAGAAAGATAACGTATTCCAAAGCGCCTAAATCAATATTTTTCGAATCCAATCGCCCGGTCAATCTGGTACCGCTGGAGTACGATATCAATTCTACTCGCCCGACTGGCTCTCAGTCCAATATGTTATGGACGAGTACATCCGGTCCT
>Ga0105099_10000021_pt1 | contig 107882 bp, 127 predicted proteins | sample PPLLak3cmMay2015_2_FD_79138 | JGI IMG/M metagenome (GOLD analysis project Ga0105099, IMG submission 79138) | Freshwater sediment microbial communities from Prairie Pothole Lake near Jamestown, North Dakota, USA - PPLs Lake P8 Core (1) Depth... | ecosystem: Environmental > Aquatic > Freshwater... | reverse complement strand
TAGCCCCGAATTTTACTTCTATGTGCTTGTCTGTGAAGTATTTCTTTTTGATTTCATCTAATGCTCCGTCGTAGATTATTTTTCCGTGGTTTATGATGATTATTCTGCTGCATAGTTTTTCTATGTCTTGCATGTCGTGTGTTGTTACTATGAATGTTGTTTTGTGTTTCTTGTTTACATTGAGTATGAAGTCTCTGAAGGTGTCTTTTGCTATGACATCCAGTCCTATTGTTGGTTCGTCAAGGAATACTAAGGGTGGTTGGTGCAGGAGCGCGTTGATTACTTCGCACCTCATTCTTTCTCCGAGAGAGAGTTCTCTGACTGGTGATTTCATGACTTCTTCTACTTCTAGCATTTTTGTCATTTCTTTCATTCTTTGTGTGAATTGGGGTTCTGGTATGCTGTACAAGTCTTTGTCCATGTAGAACGAGTCTATTGGCGGCAGGTCCCATAGCATTTGTGTTTTTTGCCCAAATACCACTCCTATGTTTGCAACATATTTTACCCTGTTTTTCCAGGGTATCATTCCTGTTACTATTACTTCTCCGCTGTCCGGCCATAGTAATCCGGAGAGTACTTTGATTGCTGTTGATTTTCCTGCTCCGTTTGGTCCTATTAGGCCGACTATTTCGCCTTCTGCTATGTCAAATGTTATTCCTTTGAGTGCTTCTTTTGTTGTGAATTTTCTTGAGAATAGTGATTTGAGTGCTTCTAACAGGCCTTCTCCTCTTTTGTATGTTTTGAAGGATTTCTTTAGGTCCTTAACGTGTATTATCATTGTGCACCGCTTTTTGTATTAAATACCAAGAGGAAATACTTAAAGGTTTGCAGTTATATATTGGAAAGTTGTCAATTTAAGAAAGGTTCCCTCTATGGAAAACGTAGAATTTTAAAGTTTAGTCGTGGGTGTCGAGGTTGAATACTGCTCCTGAGTCTTTCAGGGTTTCAGATATCTTGTCGCCCAGGGCTAATACTTCTGCTTTTGCGGGTTCTCTGTCTTTCCAGTCAAACACGAAATCAAATGGTCCGAATTTTGTCTCGAATCCTATTTTTTCAAGCCTTTTTGCTATTTCGGTTGCTGGGAGCCCTTTTGTTCCAAAATACATTACTAGATATGTTTTGTATCCCATGGCTGATTTATCTGCTTTCATAATATATAAAATTATCTATAAGGTTTTTAAATAAGTGGGCATTCTTGATGTGTATGCATAAAGAGTTGATTATGATTATTGCGATGATTGGTCTTCCTATGGTTTTTATTTCTTATTTTGAGGGTGTTTCTTCAACTGGTGCTGTTGCTAATGTTAATGGCGAGCTTAGGATGGAGCGTATTCAGTTGTATCTTTCTTTTCCTGTTCCTTATGAGCCTGTTCACCGGTCGATTGCTATGAAGGTGCGTGATTATTTGCGTGCTGGTTCTGGCGGAGATTTTTATTATGTTGACAGGTTGAGGTTTGGCGACCAGTTTTTTGAGAATGAGAAGATGCTTGTTGGTGAGCTTTTGAAGCTTGTGTGTTTGAAGCCTTTGAGTTCTCCTGCTAATGGCAGGTTTGTCACTTCTGGAAAAATGGATGTTATTCTGCTTAATAATAAATATTTTGGTGTTCCTTATCAGGATTTGAAGGTTTCTTGTGATGCTGATTTGGCATTTTCTGCTGAGACTGTTTTGAAGAGGGTGATGGAATTGGATGTTGCTCTTGTTGGTGATACTTTGGCTTCCAGCAGGTGTCCTGGGTCTGCGGTTAAGATTTATGATGAAGCTTTGGAGGATTTGAGGTTTGGTAATTATCAGTCTTGTCTTGTTAAGCTTCAGGCTGCCTGGAACAAGGCTGCTGCTTGCTCATGAGGTTTTCTTGGATTGAGATTTGGGAGATTTTGAAGGCTTGGGTTGTTGTTTCTTTGGTTTTTGGTATTGCTACTGTTGGATTGAAGTCTGCTTTGCTTGTTGCTTTTCCGGTTATGTTTTTGACTGCTGGTGTTGGTTTTCTTTTTCACGAGCTTGCTCACAAGTTTCTTGCGCAGAAATATCATTGTTGGGCTGAGTTTCGTGCTAATAATGGTGCTTTGCTGGTTGGTTTGCTTTTGAGTTTTCTGGGTTTTGTTCTTCTTGCTCCGGGTGGTGTTTATATTCGTGGTGCTTCTGAGAAACAGCATGGTGTGATTGCTTTTTCTGGTCCTTTGATGAACTTGCTTGTCGCTTTGGCGTTTTTAGGGCTTAATTTCTGGTTTTCTTCTGTTTTTTTCTCGTATGGTTTTAGGATTAATGCTTTGCTTGGCGCGTTTAACTTGATTCCTGTTCCGCCGTTTGATGGTTTTAGTGTGTGGCGGTGGAGCAAGCCTGCGTATTTCCTGATTGCTGCTGTTGCGATTGTTTTGTTTGTTCTTTCAGGAGCTTTGTGATTAGTCTGTTGACGTATTTTTTACGTGGCTTCATAAATAGCTTTATAAATCCAAATTCATACTTGATTTAATATGAAAAAAGAGACTTTTATTCAACGTTTTTTTAGAAGGTCAAAAGAGGACAAGTTTGTTACTGCTATTTTTGTGCTGCTTTTTTTGAGCCAGATTGCTGGCAGCGCGATTGAATTTTACGCTGCTTCAAACAGCCAATATGGTGATTTTATTTTTGATTCCCTCGGACCGGCTTTGTTGATTATCGGTTGTTCTTTCTCTTTTGTTTTTGGGATAATTATTGCGGGTTTTTCAAAAACGAGAAGGCACGTTATTGTTTGGAGCGGCATAGCTCTTTTGGTTATGCTTGTTTTTATACAAGTGATGGCATCAATTTGATTCCGCTTTCAGATGGGTGCAGGTCTGTAGATTTCTGTTAATTTGTTTTTTTCTGCGCTTTTCAGGAGTTTTATAATTAGTTTGTCAGCATATTTTTCAATTGTTCGTGCTGTTTGATAGTATTTTTCAACAACATCTTCGTATATTGTTGAGTCGACTTGTCCTGTCAGGCGTAAATATGCTTTGCGTATAGGATTAAATGAAATTGAAGGTGTTTTTATGCTGTCTTCAGGGTCTCTTATTTCTTTGTAAAACCATGATACGTATTCTGGTAACGTGAATACTGGTTTGTCTGTGTTTGTTCTGAGTGTGGCGCGCTGTTTTTTTGTAAAACACAGTATGAGGTCTTGCGGGGCTGTTATTTCTGGAGTGATTTGTCTTGGAATGTGGTCTGTTGGGTATTTCAGTTGTTCTAGGGCTATTCGCATTTCTGATTTGATTCTTGGTGTCCGGAGTTTATTGAGTCCTGCTGAGCTTACTTTAATTTCAAGTCCTGCCTGTTTTGCTTTCTCTCTTGTGATTATTTCTGTTGCAGGGCCTCTTGTGGCGTTGTAATCGCAGACGATGAGAACGTTCATTTCGGATACTTGTCTGCCGGCTGGCTTGAGAAGATCAGTGTAATGCCATATTTCTTGAGTATGTTTTTGTTGCGTTCAACAAATATCCTGTGAGTGGCAGTTTCATCTATGAAATATGTGCATAGAATGGCATCTGTTGCTTGTATTTTTGCCGTTCTCAATGAGTTTGCTGCTTTTATTAGCATTGATTTGTCCAGTCCTTTTTTGCAGTGTATCATTACGTAAAGAGCTTTTGTGTTGTTTGCTCTTATTTCAAGGTCGATTTTTGGGCATCCTTCAGGCACTTTGTAATCAGGTGCGTAGAAGACGTTGTCAAGCGCTGAGCCGTATTTGGATAATAATTGTTCTGCAGCTGGGTCTTCCTGAATTTTTTGGTCAAGTTTATCTTTTTCTGCAAGTTCTGCATCTATCTTTGAAAGCATTTCTTCTAGTATTATTTTGTTTCTTCTGCTGCTCATTTCACTCACCATCGTCGATGGCGACTTGAAGGGTATATAAAGCTTGCTGAGTTTTAAACTATAATTCCAGGGTATAAAATAGCTCTATTTCTTCATCATGAAACAAATTTCCTACGTCTGCTACGTATTTGAAACCGTGTTTCTCATATAATGCCCTGCCCGGAAGATTATCTTTGCCTACGAACAGGAATATTTTTCTTGGTTTATAGCCCTTTTTTTTGAAGTATTCTTTTATTGATTGTATTGCAAGCTCGATCATTTGAGTGCCTATTCCTTTTTGTCTGTATTCTTTCATTACATGTACTTCTTCTAATTCTGCTAATCCGTCATTTGGGTCTTCTTTGACGTGCCATTGTAGCATTCCTACAATCGCGTCATCATTCTTTGCGATAACTGTGAAATTGTGTGTTAGGTAGCATTCAACTCTTTTTTGTGTGAATTTTTTGTCTTTGTAGTGTTTTAAGTAGTTCATTAATTGCAATTTGTCTTTGATTGTTGCAGTGGATATTTTGATGGTCATATGAATGGAATATTGGACGTTCTTATATTTTTATCGGCAATGAATTAGAACATTGCGAAATACCTGCTGACTTTATTTTTTCGCCATTTTCTACCAGGTGAGTAAGGTATGCAACTAAACCTTGCCTTGTTGTAGTGCTCTGACGCTGTTTGATTACTCTATGAGCTTGAATTATCGCACTCAAGAGAAATCTGGGACGAAATCACGAACCGAAACTAGTTTTGTGACCGAAAGAAGTTTCGGGATATCGGATATTTTAGAAGAACGTGCTAAAAAAGCGAAAAATTCTTAAAACCCTAATAATTACTCAGTATAAGTGATTAATATGAACAAAATGAATCCTAATTTTCCAAAGCTTACTGGAAATGACAAAGTGGTTCTCAAAAAAATACTTGACTCAAAAAAGATTGCAGATAGTGATATTGCTAAAACGATGAATCTTTCTCCTCAGGCAATATTCAAGATAAGAGGCAAATTGGAGAACTGCGGCATTATCAAAGGGTACATGCCCATCATTGATTTTAAGAAGGTGGGGATTAATGTCATGATTATTCTGATTGTCCGTCTTACTTCTAGAGTTTGGAGAGATTTTTCAGACGATCAAATCTCGGACAGAATATCTAAAACGCCTAATATCATTGAAGCATACAGGGTTTCTGATGAACAGGCTTCGCACGTTCTCGTACTTGGTTTTAGAGACACTCAACAGAAGGAGCAGTATATTTCGCAGTTACAGACTAAGTTTGCAGAAGAAGTTCAGATTAAGGCGATATATACTTTTTCAGTGGACAAGATTATTTCGCAAAATCCTTTGGGGCTTCTGCATGAGATAATTGATAAGAAAGAGTTTTCCCCTGATGACATATTCTTAACTTATTCACTTAAAAAATAATTATCAACTTATTTCTGTTAATGTGTTTATACTTTCTACCGCAGGTATTAGAACTTTAATAATATTCTAATTAAATAAAAGTGCAAAGTAATGCAATTGCATTTTTTGAGGGGGAGCTGAAAATGAAACAAAAAAAATTATTTAATTTCTTCATATCATTCATTGCAATAGTATTTATGGTCAGCATTATGGCGTGCAGTGTTCATGCTGCGCAATCTGCTGTAAATCTCGGAACGGCTGGCAATTTTGTTATATTGGCTAAAACAGGAATTTCAACTACCGGAGTTACATCAATTGTTGGAGATATTGGAGTGAGTCCAATAGACAGCACTGCCATAACTGGATTTGGATTAATAATGGATTCCTCTGGTCAATTTTCTACGTCATCTTTAGTTACTGGAAGCATTTACGCAGCAAACTATGGAGTTCCTACTCCAACTACAATGACTACGGCTATAGGTGATATGCAAACTGCATATACAGATGCTGCTGGTCGAGTCACACCAGATTTCAGTGATCTTGGAGCTGGAGAGATTGGCGGATTGACACTTGCACCAGGGCTTTACAAATGGGGCACTGGCGTGACAATATCTAATGATGTCACTATTAATGGAAGCTCAACAGATGTGTGGATTTTCCAAGTAGCAGGAACTCTTGGTATCAGCAATGGCAAGCAGATTATACTGATTGGCGGCGCACAAGCTTCTAATATCTTCTGGCAGGTCGCTGGCCAAACAACACTTGGAACGACATCAGTATTTGAAGGAAATATTCTTGGTCAAACAGCGATTGTGCTGAATACCGGTTCAACATTAAACGGAAGAGCATTGGCGCAAACAGCAGTTACAGCAGATGCAAATTCAGTCTCATTGCCTGCAGGAGCACCTGTTTTGACAACAATCACATTACTCCCAACAGCAGCAAATCTTAGTATTGGAAATACACAGCAAATGAATGCCACTGGCTTTGACCAGTTTAGTGCACCAATCGTTGCAATTATTTCATTCAATTCAAGCAATACTACTGTTGCTTTAGCAAATGCTTCAACTGGCCTTGTTACAGCAGTTGCTTCTGGCAACACCACAATTACTGCAAGAAGCGGAAATATAAGCGCAACAAGCGTGATTACTGTAATGCCTGCTGCTGTTTTGACAACAATAGTATTAATGCCAGCATCAGCAAATCTTAGCGCAGGAAACACACTACAATTGAATGCAACAGGATTTGACCAGTACAATCAAACTATAGCTGCAATAATGGCATATGCTTCAGATAATTTATCAGTTGCAACAGTCAATTCTGCAAGCGGCATAGTTACAGCAATTGCCCCTGGAAATGCCACAATCAATGCATCCAGCGGAAATATAAGCGCAACAAGCGTAATCACAGTAGAAACAGCTGCACCGATACTCAATCCTATTGGTTCAAGAATCGTGACGCAGGGAACATGGCTTAACTTCACAATAACAGCCACAAGCCCGTCTGGGCTTAATTTAACATTTGCAATTTCCGGGCAATCTGCAACAGCAAATTTCACAGACAATCTTGATGGGACTGCTATGTTCAGCTGGATGTCCAACTTGAGTGATGTCGGCGTAACTAATGTGAACTTCACAGTCACAGACAGCATAAAATCAGCAAGTGAAATTGTATCAATAACAGTAAACGCATTCCAGGCGCCAACAGCAATTGCAACAAATCCTGGAAGCACATGGACAAACGCAGACTACAATGTCACGTTAAATGCAACAGGATTTAACAACACGCCAGTTGCATACATCAACTACACCTTGAACAATGTTGCTGGACAAATAATTGGAAGCTTCGGAGACGTATTGATAAACACGAGCGGAAACAACACGCTGATGTTTTACGCTGTTGACGCTTTAGGAAACGTGGAAACACCAAACACAATCTACGTGCTGCTTGACAAAACAGTTCCGAACATAACCTCATTAACGCTATCAGCAACAAGTGTAAACGTCGGGACGACAATAACAGGCACGTGCGCAGTAACTGACAACCTCGATACAACTATTACGGGCATAATAACTGGAATAGATACATCTACAGCAGGAACAAAAACCGCTACGTGCACAGCAACAGACTTGGCAGGTAACATTGCAACTGTGCTTGTGGCATACACTGTAAACGCAGTATCCTCAGGAGGAGGGGGCGGTGGAGGCGGCGGATGTTTGACAAATTGGATATGCTCAGAATGGTCAGTATGTTCTAATGGAGAACAGACAAGGACGTGCCAGAAGGAAAAAAATTATTGCAGTGCTAGAACAGTGAAGCCTGCATTGACTCAGTCATGCACTATAACTGCTGTTGCAGCTATTGTTCCTAAAACAGCACCGCCCGCGCCAACAGCACTGCAGACAGCAGATTTAGGCAGCACTGTACTGAATACTGGAACAACAGGTCAGGACAATGTTGGAATTACTCCGGCTGGCGGAAATCAGATTACTGGTGAAAGTGTGATAAAACCTTCATGGTTGCCTTCATGGTGGGTTGCGGCTTTATTGGTGTCCGTCTTAATCGGGCTGGTAATCAGCGGATACTTTATTTTTAGAAGCCCGGAATATGGGTATTATTAATTTTTTAAGTTTTTTTATATATGAAAACCAGGGGGTGAAAAAATGTTTTTTGAAGATGAACGTGGAAAAATATTGATGTCAGAGGAGGTCGACAGGTTGTCGCCTTGGGAAATGGATGCAAGTAAGCTACACGTCTATGAAAGTAAGTTGCGCGTCAATTAAGAACATTGATTTTGGAAATACTCGCAATAAGCAAAATATGAGGGGGGGGATGTTTTGCTATGGAAAACATCAATGTGGTTGAAGTGGAAAGAAAGATCGGATATTGGAGGCATATGTTGTCAAAGATTGAAACAAATATGCTGAAGATGCAATCAGAACGAGTTGACGTAAAGTACAGACTGGTGCATTTGCAGTTTTTGCAAAAACAAGTGGAATTGGTCATATAAAGTAAGTCGGACAATAAGCTGAAGAAGGCAATGAAAATGAAAGAACGAAACAATATACTGAAAAACTTGAACGTAATCATGTGTAAGCATTGCCATAAAAAAACAACAAGTCCAAACTTGGTAGGCATATCTTTGGTATGTCCTTCTTGCAAAAAACCAGTCAATGGTCAATATCATCCATAAGTGCGTAATGATATTTTTGCTTAAATGAGAATAATCAACGATAAGGGATGAAAAGGTAACGGAGGAAAAATGGCAAAATCGAGTAGGGGCGGAAGAATGACTGCGGCAAAAAGAAGAGCTGCAAATAGTGTTGGCGGCACGGGTATGGTGAAGAACAGGCCCGCAGGAATAAATATAATGAGAACTTGAATATCTCAACAAAAAAAGATTTTGTTGGGTTTTTTTCCCCTTATGGGAAATATTGATAATAAAACGGCCAAGGAACGGGGGTGTTCATAATGGTATTTTCAGGAGTGTTAATAGGATTTTTGATAAGTCTGGTCATATCATCAATCATAATTTATGTCGCTGCAAAATTGCTTGGAGAGAAGGAGGGATTTGGCACAGCAATACTGGCTGCATTTGCCGGCGCAATAATATTCGCACTTGCTTCGTATTTCATAGGGACTGGTTGGGTTGCTGCATTGATTGGCGGAATAGTCTGGCTTATTGCTCTTGGCAGTTTGTATGAGATAGGATTGTTTAAATCGTTTATTATAGCTGTGGTCATATGGATTTTTGCAGTCATTGTCAGCGTGTTGCTGCCGACTATCGCTGGACCGCTTTAAGAAAAGCGGGGATGTTAAGATGTCAACCAGAATGTAGAATTGAATTGAAATTTTCAACCAACAGCTATTATATTTACGGTTGAATATCTTTATAATGCGGGGTGGACTTAAAATGAAACTTAAAAAAGTATTATCCAATATCTTTGCGTATTTGATAGTTTTTGCGTTTATGGCGTGCAGTGTTCATGCTGCGCAATCTGCTGTAAATCTCGGAACAAGTGGCAATTTTGTTATATTGGCTAAAACAGGAATTTCAACTACAGGAGTTACATCAATTGTTGGAGATATTGGAGTGAGTCCGGCAGCTGCGAGCTACATTACGGGATTTGAATTAATACTAGATTCTTCTAACCAATTTGCGGCATCATCTATAGTGACAGGCAAAGTATATGCAGCTGACTATGAGCCTTTGACTCCAACTGTTATGACTGCGGCTATAAGCGATATGCAAACCGCGTACACTGATGCTGCTGGACGAACATTACCGGATTATAATGAACTCGGAGCTGGAAATATCGGCGGGATGACACTCGCACCAGGTCTTTACAAATGGAGTACTGGCGTGACTATACCAACAGATGTTACTCTCTCAGGTAGCTCAAATGATGTCTGGATATTCCAGATAGCACAGGATCTTGATATCAGCTCTGGTAAACAGGTTATTTTAAGCGGTGGTGCACGGGCAAGGAACATTTTCTGGCAGGTTGCCGGCCAAGCGACACTTGCAACAACATCCGTTTTCAATGGGAATATTCTTAGTCAAACAGCAATTGTGCTGAATACTGGTTCAACATTAAAAGGGAGGGCATTGGCGCAAACAGCTGTTACATTGGATTCCAACGATGTCTCGTTACCGGCAGGGCTGATGTCTGGTTCAGGACTAACGTCTGGTACAGTGAACCAAAAGCCTATAGTGAAAAGCAACAGTAGTGGCAGTGGAGAAGTTGACAGGGCGAACGGTCAACAGCCGTCGTCAAATGAGGATAAAACAATACTCGCAGTTCAAAATGATTCAAAAAATAAGATTTTATCTGTTGAAAAAAACCAGACTGATCTGGGAATTGGTCAGGAACTCAGTGAACAAATAAGAGAAAGAAAAGAAGAAATCGAGTCTGGCGAATATTATGGCCCTCTCGGTCAGTTAATGATGGTGAGACAATTAGCGCAAAATTTGAAAGAACTGAGGGTTAACGGCGTTAATGCACAAACGGATTTGAATATTACTGCTGATACCGATTCAAACGGAAAAACAAAGCTGAAAGTCATGCTAAAAAACGGTCAGAAAGTTGAAATAAAGATAATGCCTGACACTGCTTCAGAAAACGCATTGGCTGCACTTGGGCTTAAAGTCTGTTCACCTGATAAGAATTGCACAATTCAGTTAAAGGATGTTGGCAGCGGGGAAACAGAAAAAATCCAGTATGAAGTGCAATTAGAAAGACACTCAAGGATTTTAGGGATATTCCAGAAAAAAATGCAGGTAAGCGTGGATGTTGAGGCAGAAACAGGAGATGCCAGAGTGCATAAGCCTTGGTGGGCATTTATGGCTGCTGAACCGTCCGAATAAATTTCTTAAAAAAAGTAAATGGGCAGATTATCGATCTAGTTAGAGGAGGAAACCATGAAAAACTTCATTAGTAAACGCGGGGAAATATTTTCACTCATAGGAGTGGTGGTAGTGATAATAATTATTGTAGTGTTATTTTTGAGGTATTTTTGATTTCAAGGTGAAACAATGATTGAAAATGAAAAAACAGGATTCATGGATGTGATAAAAAACGGATTAAGTTATGTTTCTCAAATCGTATCAGCTGGCATATTTCCGAAAATTGAAGAAGGTACGGAAATGGTTATGAATAATATTGAGAAAAGAATAATGCTGGTAGAAAAAAGAATCCTGAGGAAGTTGTCTTCTATTTTAATAATCGGGTTTGGAGGGGTATTTCTGGCGTTCGCGCTTTTTTCCTATTTTGGGGAATTTTTAGGCTGGAGCGACACTGCAGCGTTCTTTTCAATAGGGATGACAGTTTTTGTGCTGGGTCTCCTGCTGAAAATAAGGGGTTCTGATGAATGAAAAAAATGAAGGGTGAAAAAATGGCAAATGAAACAAATATTTCTGGTATGAGGCAGAAAACGCATGAGAGCGTTGACAAGATAATGGACAAAGCTGAAAGAATAAGAGATGGTGGTAAGAAAGCGATGGCTTGTTTAAAAGAAAAGGCAGTAACAATGAAAGAAAATGTCGATGGCTATATTCAAAAAAACCCGAAAAAAACAGTACTGATTTCAGCCGGAATCGGGGCAGTTGCCGGTGCAATAATTTCTGCAGCGATCATAAGAAAACGTCAGATTGAATTGTGTAAACGAGCCGGATAAATGAACTCTTCGATTAAATGATGAGGCATTCTTTATCTGTGAAAGGGGGTGAATCGATGATTAAAGACTTTTGGACTGAGGAAGAATTCGGCGATGAGTAGTAAAAGAAATGAAAAACACGATGGCAAAACAAAATCAGTATCAAAGAATAGTTCCGTTTATAATATTCGCAATGGCATTGGTTCTATTATTTTTACTTGTCCGGCCGACGATAACTATTTTGTTGAGCAGCATCATTCTGGCATACATTTCTTTTCCGTTGTATAAAAGAATAATTAAAAAAATACCAAATAAATCTATTTCAATACTTTTATCTTTGCTTATAGTTGTCATAATTATATCAATTCCCTTCATTTTTTTAGCATTTGAAATTTCACAGCAGGGGTTTATTTTTTATAATTCGTTATCGAGTAAAATTGCGAAAGGGGCACTGTTTGGTTACGGATGTAATGGTGAAGACTCAAAAGTGTGTTCGATTCTTAATCAGGCTGAAAGATTCAGCTCAGAACGGCTGACAACATTCGGTTTTGACAAGCAACTTGAAAAATTTATGCCAATATTGGATGAGAAAATAACAAAATTTATCATGAGTATGCCGCTTATCATCGCTGAAATTTTCTTTACATTAATTATAACTTTTTTTATTCTGATGGAGCATAAGAACATATTAAAAAAAATAGTTAGATTGCTTCCGCTTAGAACAAAAACAGTAAAAAGGCTTGTCAAAGAATTTGGAAATATAACTTATACAGTTGTTTATGCGCAATTGCTTGTTGCATCAGTTCAGGGAATTGTTGGAACAATAGGATTCTATGTATTTGGTGTTCCTTTTCCGATAATCTTGGGTGCCGTGCTGGCCTTCTGCGCTCTGATTCCAACTATTGGAACAGCGCTTATATGGGTGCCTGCTTCGCTATACCTGATTTTAAGCGGCTATTTTTCCAATAACTACTGGACCCTGGGCAAAGGGTTGTGCTTGTTTTTATACGGCCTTTTTATAATCAGCACAATTGACAATATTCTGTTTGCAAAAATAGTGCATGGAAAAACCAAGGTAAACCAGATAATTGTGATCATTGGAGTTGTAGGCGGCGCCGTTATGTTTGGAATTGTCGGAATATTTATCGGCCCGATATTATTGCCTTTGCTCTTAACCTATTTTGAAACCTTTAAAGAACGCTTCAGGTAATGATAAACTTTCATTTTGTCTGTTGACTTAAAGAGTTGTTATGATTATTGCGATGATTGGTCTTCTTATGTTTTTTATTTATTATTTTGATTGTGGGTTAAATAGCATTCAACTCTTTTTTGTGTGAATTTTTTGTCTTTGTAGTGTTTTAAGTAGTTCATTAATTGCAATTTGTCTTTGATTGTTGCAGTGGATATTTTGATGGTCATATGTGTTTTTTTGCTTCTTTCATTAGTTTTTCGTAAACGTTGAGTATGAATTGGTTGTGTTGCATGTGTTTTCTTTTGTAATTGTCTACTTCTTCGTATTTTATGTTGTGTTTTTTCCAGCTTTTGCCTTCTGATAGCAGATTTTGTAGTATTGGTTGTATTTTGTCAAAGGATTTTACTGTTTTGGCTTCTGTTGTTTGAGATTCTTCGTACTCGTTGAATAGTTCCATGTATTCTTTGCTTAATTCTTCAGGTAGTTGTGAGAATAGTTTGTTGGCAGCGTTTTTTTCTCTTTCTTGTTTGGTGTTTTGTCCTGTTTTGTCGAATGCGAATGTGTCGCCTGCGTAGATTTCTACTAAATCGTGTGTTAGTGCGAGTTTTAGCATTTTTTTGAAATCTAATCCAGTGAGTTCTTTTTCGAACAGCAGCAAAAACATTGCAACGTGCCAGGAGTGTTCTGCGCTGTTTTCTTTTCTGTTTTGGAGGTATATCTCTCTTTCAACTGTTTTTAGCTTGTCTATTTCCTTCAAAAATGAGAGTATCTGGTCTGTTTTTTCCATACTTTTTGGGGTGTTGTTTGAGTATTAAAAATGTAGCCTGAACATGTTCAATATGTTTAATTACTTTATAGTGAATACGTAGGGAAAGGTTTAAATATCGTCTTATTTTTTGCCTAATTGATGAAGAAAGCATTGACTTATACGCTGATTGCTGGCAGTAAGGCTTGTACGTGTGATTGTAAGATTTGTATTTCTCAGATGACTCCTGATCAGGGAATCGGTATAGAAGCGCCAGAGGTTAACTGGAGGAATTTTGTGATTGCTTCAAGGATGGCTTCTGATATTTATCATGCTGAGAATGTGCTGATTACTGGCAAGGGTGAGCCTACTATTTTTCCTGCTCAAATCACTGAATATTTGCATAAATTGGAAAATATGCCTTTTGGCAAGCGGGAATTGCAGACTAATGGTTCTTTGATTGCTAAAGGGGGGCTTATGAATGAGTTTTTGAGGGTTTGGTATGATCATGGTTTGATTACTGCTGCTGTTTCTATTTATCATTATGACCGTGAAAAGAATCATGAAGTTTTCAGGCCAAAAGGAGAGAGGTATTTTGATTTGGGCATGCTTGTTGACAAGCTTCATCGCAATGGTTTGGAAACCAGGCTCTCTTGTGTTATGTTGAAAGGTTATGTTGACAGTGTTGAGGAAGTTTCAAAATTGATGGATTTTTGCAAGAAATATGGTGTTGAGCAGTTGACTTTGAGGCAGGCTGACCGTCCTGAAAATCCTCAGGATTTTAAAGTGGCTGATTTTGTTGACACTCACAGGATTGATAAAGATGACCTTGCTTATAGGAATATTATGAATTTTATTGTTGAAAAAGGTGTGAAGCCTACTGAAATCCTGCCTCATGGCGCAGAGGTTTATGGTATTGATGGTTTGCAGGTTTGTGCAACTACTGGTTTGAGTAATTATGCTGGTGAAGAAAACATTCGTCAATTGATTTTCTTCCCTGATGGTATGCTGACTACTAGTTGGGTTGACCCTATGGGTGCTGCTGTGTTGCACGGGTGGAAGCATGACTAGATTTGATGCTATGAAGGCTGTTTACTGTTATCATTTCCCTGAAGTTAGGGATTTGTTGCGTGAGGTTCAGGATTCGTTGCCTGATGATTTGTGGCTTGTTACAGAGCATGCTGATTCCAGCGCGCTTGAAAATGTTGCTAAGATTTTGAAAATTCCTGCCACAAAAGATGGTTGTGTTGACTTGGATGAGATTCATGTTCCTATTATTGATAGGATTGTTAAAGCTTACAAGAGTGTCGTGCCGGCGCTTGGAGATTTTGAGTTCAGATATCCAACAAGTGGTTCGAGCGAGGGTCTTTTTCATGTTTTGACTAAGGCAAGGATTGATGGTGTGAAGTCGATTAATGTTTTGCTTGGCGAGTATGAGGGTTATGAAGCTCAGGCAGCAAATTTGAAGATGAGAGTGAATAAGTTTGATCTTGACAAGACTGCTCCTAAGAATGTCAGGCCTGGGCTTTGGTTTATTTCTAATCCTTCTGCTCGTGATGGCAACATTATTCCTAATGAGACAATTGAGGAGATTTGTGATGCTGGTCACAAGGTTGTTTTGGATTTAGCTTATGTTGGTGCTACCAGGCCTTACGAGTTTGATGTGAGTCATGAGAATGTTGATTCTGTTGTTATGTCTTTCAGCAAGCCTTATGGAGTGTTCAGGTTCAGGATTGGCGGGTTTGCGTTCTCTAGAGATGAGATTCCTTCTTTGTATGGTAATAAGTGGTTTAAGGATGTTACAAGATTGTTCCAGGCTTTGGCTATTGCCGAGCGTATTGGTCCCAAAAAACTGCATAAGAAGTATTCTGTTGTGCAGAGAAAGATTATTGATGGGCTGAATGAGAGGCACGGATTGAGCTTGCGCGCTTCTGACTCTTTTTTGCTTGCTCATTTGAAGCCTGGCGACAATAAGGCTCTGACTGAAGAGCAATTGAAAATGATTGCTCCGTATAAGCGTGGTAATGGTTACAGGTTCTGTTTGACTCCTTATTTTGAGCTTGAGGGGCGTTTAGAATTAATTAAAAAAGCGTTTTCTGAGGATTAATCAGACTATTGTTATTACCCATCCGATGTTGTTTTCTTTTCCGGATGTGAGGCGTAAATGGCATCTGGTGAGTGATTCTACTCTTTCTTCATATTTTTTTTCGTCTTTAGGGGTGGCTAGTTTGTATGCTTCGAATGTGAGGTTTGTTGATGAAATTGTCATGTGATTGCCGTATTGGTGTGTTGGTTTGTCTTTTAGTCCTTCAACCAATTGTTCTACTGTGTAGTTTCTGTCTTCTTTTTTGAAGTAATTTAAGATTTGTTTTGCAAATATTTTTCTTGCAGAATCTGTGATTTCTGTGATGTCTTGATGAATTAGGTCGTATGTTTTTTCAACGTTTCCTGCGAGTGTGTGAACGACTGTGTCTTCGCTGATTAATGCGGCGTTTCTTAGTGCTTCTGCGAATTTTCCCTTGTTTCCAGTTCTAGCGTGTGCTCCTGCTGCGCTTAGCCAGAGTGTTGGTAGCCTTTTATTTTCTGCTTCAATCTCTAATCGTGAAGCTGAATTTGGTGCTTCGCTGTAAAGGTGTGGTTGTGCTTGTTGGTATGCTTCTTGTACATCCATTTGTAAACCTCAGAATTTTTATAAATTTTATATATGGTATATAAAATTTACGGTATTTCTGTTAATTTTACTGTGGTCTTTCCTTATTATACTGTATTATTATGCTGTCTGCTGTTGATTGTAGTTGTGCAAAGCTTTGGTATGGTTTGTAAGTGAGGTTTGGCTTGCCTAGTCTTCCTATTCTTTGTGCGAACTGTCCTTCGCTGAATATGGCAAAGTATGCCATTACGTTTCCTTCTTTGTCTAGTATTTTTCTGATTTCTTTCATGCTTGCATCGTGGTCTGTGTCTAAGTCGCCGTCTGTTACTATGATTTCTACTGTTTTTCCTGGCTTGCATTTTTTTTGTGCTGCTTGGTATGCTGGTATGTCGTGGTATGTGCTTCCGCACTGCGGGTTCAAAAGTACTTGTTTTGCTGAATTGTTTGGTGTGTCGTAGAATGTTTGCAGTTCTACTGCTTCGCTGACTTTTGTTTGTCCTTGGTTGCTGTAGCTTACTCCTATTACATTTATTTGCTTGTTTACGCTTTTTGCTGCTTTTGCCACTGATTTCGTTATGCCGTAGACGACGTGCATGAGGCAGTCGTATCTGTCTTGTTTTCCTACGAAATTACCGCTTGTCATTGAGCCTGAGCCGTCTACTCTGAATATGATGTTGTCTGGGAGTATTATTCCTGTTTTTTTGTAGTCAAAGTCGATTATTGGTTGTTCCTGCCACTCGTAAATATCATAACGGTATTGGTGTGGTGATAATCTCATTAGGCTCAGTATTCCTGTTTCTTGCTGGAACTGCATTATTTTGTCCATTGGCAGTTCGTGCAGTTGGTCTGGCGTCAGTAATCTCTCGCTGACTTTGATTGGTGTTTTGATTTTTCCTACTTCTTTTGTTTCTGCTGTGATTGTTGGTGATTTGACTGGGAGTTCTTTTGCGTTTCTTTTGTAGTATTCGTCTTTTGCGAGGTTTGACAGTCTTATATTTCTGTTTGTTCTTGGATTGCTTGAGTCGTTTGCGATTGATTCAAGCATTTGTTCTACATCAGGGTCTCCTTGGTTGATTAGGCTTTGGAGCACTTGTTCTGCTCCTCCGCCTGTTTGTCCTTGTTGTGTTTGCCCGTCGCCTTCTCCTTCGTTTCCTTCTGTGTTTGCTCCGTCTCTTTTTTCCTCTTTATCTGTACTGATGTATTTGGCTAGTGGTTCTATGATGCCTTGTACTGATTTGTATCTTAGTTCTGGTCTTATGTTGATTTCTGTTATGCCTTTTACTATTTCTTCTTGTGATTTGTTGCTTTTTTGGTCGTTTATGTGTTCATATAAGTCTTCTACTGCCTGTAGGAATGTTTTTTTGTTTATTCCTATTGCTAATAGTTCATTTTCATCAAGATATTGCACAGTGCCTGCTAGTGTTTCTGTGATTGCTTTTTTGAGTTCCCTGTCTGATACGGTTATTTTGCTTCTGAAGTAATCAAATACGTTTCCTCTGAGTTTTTCATTTCTGCAATGCAGCAAACTGTATATTGCTCTTGTTATCGGGAAGAATTGTGTTTGTGGCTTGTTGTCTGCCAGTTCTACTATGTCCCATGCTGTTATTATTCCGTCTTCGAGGTTTTTGAGCTGTTTTGCTCCTACTTGGAATCCTTTTTTGGTTATTTCTGCGTTTATGTTTGTTTGATATGCGCTTCCGTTTGTTGAGTAGTGGGAGAAGAACGTGTCTATGAGGTAGTCCCAGATTGCGTTTCTTACGTTTCCTGCTTTGTTGTCCAGGTCTCTGGGTGTCAGTTGCGGTTCTGCTCTCTTTATTCCGTTTTTTAGGGCTACGTCAACTTTTTCCATGTCTGTCTGGCTTTTTGGGCAGTAGACTGGGTGGAATAGTTCGTGGAATAACAGGTATGTGAACGTGTCCTGGATTAGGTGTTTTGAGAAGTTTTCTCTGTCTTTTTTGTCTATTTTTAGGCCGAGTGATTGTTCTATCATCGGTCTTACTATTTTTTCGAATTTTTCTAGAACGTAGTCTGGCTTGTATACGTGAGCCATTATTTTTTTGTTGTTTGTCGCGAACATCCAGTGTCTTTTGTTTTTTGGGTCTGGTTCTACTTTTTCTACTGGCGTGTCTGCGAATGTTGGCTGTTGTGAAGAAGTTACGTTTCTCCAGACGCTTTCGGCGTTTGTGAGTTCTTCTAATAGTGGGGTTGCCATTTTAAATGCCAAATATTCTTTCCACTCTTGGCAAAGTATAGTTTGTTTTTACTTCGTTTCTTGCTTTTTGCACTATTTGTGATAATGCAGTGTATCTTGGCAGTACTTGGTCGCTTGGAGCGACATTATTCAATGCGTCTGCAATGTCTCTCTTGTATTCGTGGATGAATCCTGCGAATGATGCGATGTCTGCGTTGATTCTTGCTGCTAACAGCTTTTTGGTGTCGCTTCCATCGTCTAATGTTCTTAATGTGAATGCTGTTTTGTTAAGTGCGTCTATCATTTTCTTGGCGTACTGGTCTGCAGTTCCATTTTTGTCCTGGCTTACTGCTTTTACTGCCATGTAAGAGCATACGTATCTGATGCTTTGTCCTGGGTCATGTATGTCTAATGCAAATGTGTTTTTCGGGTATACTTTTGTTGAAAATGCTGATAGCAGGCTTGTGTAGTCTGTGAATGCCTGGTTGATTACGACGACTGGTGTTATGCCGTTCTTTGTTTGTACTTTGTCGTTGAGCACTATTGCGTAAGATGATGCTATATCTGCCAGTGTTAATGGTGTTTGGAGTTTTCTGAATTCTTCAAGCGCTGATGTGCTGTTTTCTTTTGCTGCTTTGTATGCTTGTTTGTATCTGGTGATTAATGCGAGTGCATCTGCTATTTTGGTGGCTTTTGTTTTGTCTCTTTCTATGAGCTGTTCATTGAATGCTGCTCTTACGCCGTCTATTCTGAGCATTAATTCTGATTTTGGATCGATTTTAGCGTTATACTGGAAGTTTACTCCGTATTGTTTTAGTTGGTCTGTCCAGTCTTTGGCTGTTTGCAGTTCGTCATTGAAGTTTTCTTCAAGGCTGTTTCCGCCTGTGAGCATTATGATGTGGTCTGCTCCTTCTACTGCAGATCTTAGGAATTTGTTTTGTGAGTTTGCAGGGTCAAAGCTGAATGCGTGTAATGCTAAATATTCTTGGTTTGCTCTTGTTTTTTCTTCTGCAGTGTTTGTTTGTGGAAGCAATAATTTTGTTAGTTCTTTTTCGTTTAAGTTAAGGTAGTTTGCTAGTTTTTTGGTGAATGTTTCCATGAATTGTTCGTGGTGGTGGTTTGACCTTCCAGTCATGTTTAATGTTGCAGCTCCTGAGTTGAGTGCCATGTTTGGGAAGTTGATTCTTACCTGCCTGTTTCCTACTGCTCCGTCTGTTTTTCTTGCTCCTGTGTATTGGGCGTCTGGCGGGTTTTGTGCGCTGTGGACTGCTACTGGTTTGACTTTGTCATCTTCATTGTATGTTATCTTTAAAGTGCCGTTAACTTCTGATATTGTGGGTATTGCAAGTCCGATGTCTGCTCGTTCTCCTGTTGGAAGCACTACTTGGTTGTCGAGTAAGCCGAGGATTGCGTTTGTGTCTCCTCTGTTTTGTTCGTCTATGAATAATGCTGCTATTTCTCTTACTGCTTTTTTGTTGATATTAATTCTTAATACTCCTTCGTTTGGGTCTATTTTTCCTTCTATGTAGGGTTGGAGGACGTTTGACATGCTTGCGTTCAGTCTTAGTCCTCTGATGTTTTGTGGTGCGTAGATTGTTTTGAGTAATTGTTCTAAAGTGTATGTTTTTCCTGTTCCTGTGGTTCCTTCTGATAATAGTGCTACTTTGTCGCATTGGAATGATGCGTATACAAGGTCCGCATAATCTATGTCTGTTGAGTTTGCGTTTGGGACTCGTCCTTTTCCTTCTAAAAAGTCGAATTTTAATGTGCCGTTTTCATGTGATATTCTGTAAAGGGGTGTGGGTGCTACTTTTGGTCCTATTACTTGTGATGCTGCCTCTATGGTTGACAAAAATACAGCTTGGTATAAGAGCTCTTTTGATGTTTTGAAATCTTTTTTCTGGTTTGATAGTTTTTGCAGTGCCAGTTCGAGTGTTTTTGTTTCTTGTGTCATTTTAGTACCTTATGCCTTTTAGTAGTTCGTTGAATTTTTTGAGTCTGTCGCCGCATGCTGCGAGTCCTTTGATTTTGTTTGCTTTTCCAACTTCCAATAATTGTTCAAAAGTGATTATGTTTGGATGTGTAGTAATATTTGCAATATCTGATTCAGAAAATGCATATTCTTTTATTGGAATGGCTCTGTTGCTGGTAAATAATGGACTTGGGAATGGTGACCATCCTTTATCACAGGCGTAATTGAAAAATAGTGCGGCATTTTTTCTTTCATCTAAATCGAGCGTTAGCAATAGCAGATAAGGATTTTTCATGACAAAAACTTTTGTTGAAAGCTCTTTTAATGGTAAAATTCCAGGTAAGTACTCTTGAATTTCTGGTTTTGATATGTCAAAGGGTTTTGTTTGGTCTACGATGCCTATTCTGTCTCCATATTCTTCCAGGAAATAATCTACCATGTCTTTTCCCATTAATGATGCTATGCCATTTTTTAGAGAATCAAAGGGTATTTGTGTGTTTAATTTAAGATCTCCAATAAAGTAATATTTTCCGCCAATATTACGATAACTAAGATTTTCAAGTTTGAAAAATGAGTGTCCTAGTGATTTTACGATTGTTTCTATTGTGTTTTCCTTAATACAATCTATTGTTGGAAGATAGAAATCACCACCAGATTCTTTGACTTTGTCTGGGGTTGCACGAATTTTAAGGAAAGTATATAGTGATTGATTTAGTTTTGACGTGTCAACTTCTGGAAAAGCTCCTGTTTGTGATGGTTGTGTATATGATTGAGAAGGTTGAGGTTCTGGGGAGCCGTTGACAGCAGCTTCAAGGTCAGGCAGTTCTGTGCCTTGGATTATTCTGTTGTCTTTTCCGCTCATTTTTGTCCTCGATATTATGTTACTACTAGGTGGTGGTTATAACATATATATTAATGTTTCGATTTTTAGCTGTTTTTTCACTGGACACCTGCCCGTAACCTTTTTATACCGTCGATTTAGCTATGTTGTTGTTAAAGCAATATCAATTATTTACAATATGGAAAATAATTTAATTGTTAGGAAGAAGAAGCCCAACACTAAGGCAGAGGTAGATGGCATTCTGAACCCTACAGTTAAGCAGTGGTTTTATTCCCGTTTCCCTTCTTTTTCTTCTCCGCAGCTGTTTGGAGTGTTTGAGATTCATTCCAGGAATAATATTCTTGTTTCAGCTCCTACTGGTGCCACTAAGACGCTTACTGCGTTTCTTTCTGTTCTTAACGAGCTTGTTGACAGTGCCGAGAAGGGTGTTTTGTTGGATAAGGTGTATTGTGTTTACATCAGTCCTCTAAAGGCATTAAGTAACGACATTTCAAAAAACTTGAAAGAGCCTTTGGAACAGCTTGGCAATCTTGCTGGAAAGCAGTTTGGCATTCGTGTTGGTGTCAGGACTGGTGATACTACTCAGGCTGAGAAGGCTAAGATGCTGAAGAAGCCTCCTCACATTTTGATTACGACTCCTGAAAGTTTGGCCATCCTTCTTTCTTCCACAAAGTTTAGGGACCACCTAAAGAATGTTGAGTGGTGTATTGTTGATGAGATTCACGCTTTGGCTGAGAACAAGCGTGGCACTCATCTTTCATTATCTTTGGAACGTCTGCAGCATCTTTCTCCTGGCTTGTGCCGTGTTGGTTTGAGTGCTACTGTTGCTCCGATTGAGGAAATTGCTAATTTTCTTGTTGGTAATAGGGCTTGCAAGGTTGTTGACATTCAGTTTTTGAAAAATTCTGACTTGAAAGTTCTCTCTCCTGTTGATAATTTGATTGATACTCCTCACGCTGATGCCCATCATGCCATGTACACATTAATTGACCAATTGATTCATGAGCATAAGACTACTTTAATTTTTACTAACACCAGGAGTGCTACTGAGCGTGTTGTTGACCATTTGAAGCATCGTTTCCCAAGTAAATATGTTGGTAATATTGGCACTCATCATGGCAGTATGTCCAAGCGCAGTCGTTTAGAAATTGAGAACAAGTTGAGGAATGGTGAATTGAAGGCTGTTGTTTGTTCTACTTCCTTGGAGCTCGGCATTGACATTGGTTATATTGATTTGGTTATCTGTCTTGGTTCTCCTAAATCTGTTGCTCGTTTTTTGCAGCGTGCTGGTCGTAGCGGTCATCGTTTGACTGAGACTGTTAAGGCAAGAATTATTGTTATGGACCGTGATGATTTGGTTGAGTGTGCTGTTCTGTTAAAGTCTGCTATTGAGAAGAAGATTGATCGCGTTCATATTCCGATATGTGCTTTGGATGTTCTTGCTCAGCAGTTGATTGGTATGGCTTTGGAGCAGGTTTGGGAAGAGCGTGAGTTGTTTAAGGTTGTTAAGCAGAGTTTTTGTTATAAAGACCTTAAGCTTGACGATTTTAACCAAATTCTCAGCTATCTTGCTGGCGAGTTTGCTGAGTTGGAGGACCGTCATATTTATGCTAAGATTTGGCGTGAGGGTGGTAAGGTTGGCAAGCGTGGCAAGTTAACCCGTGTTATTTACATGACTAATATCGGCACTATTCCTGATGAGTCTTTTATCACAGTTAAGGTTGGTAATGAGACTGTTGGCATGTTGGATGAGGGTTTTGTTGAGCGTATGAAGCCTGGTGATGTTTTCGTTCTTGGCGGTGATACTTACATGTTTAAGTTTACCAGGGGTATGGTTGCTCAGGTGTCTGCTTCTGTTAACAGGCCTCCTACTGTTCCGCGCTGGGTTAGTGAGATGTTGCCTTTGAGTTTTGACTTGGCTAATGAAATCGGCAGGTTTAGGCGTTTGATGCTTGACAGGTTTAATGAGGGGGAGAATAAGGCTTCTTTTTTGAAATTCATCAATGAGTATTTGTATGTTGATGGTAAGGCTGGTAATGCGATTTATGAGTATTTTAAGGAGCAGTTTGATTATTGTAAGAAGATTCCGAATGATAAAGCTATTCTTGTGGAATATTATGCTGATGAGCGTGACCAGAAGATTATCTTTCACAGTTTGTTCGGCAGAAGGGTTAATGATTGTTTGAGTCGTGCGATTGCTTTTGCTATTAGCAGGACTGAGCATAAGGATGTTGAGCTTGGCATTAATGACAATGGTTTCTATATTGCGGGTAGCAAGAAGCTTAACCCGATTAAAGCTATTAAACTGCTTAATTCTGATAAGTTGCGCTTGGTGATGAATACTGCTATTGAGAAGTCTGAGGTGTTTAAGCGTCGTTTCCGTCATTGTGCTACTCGTTCTTTGATGATTTTGCGTAATTATCTTGGTCATCAGAAGAATGTTGGCAGGCAGCAGGTTAGTTCTATGATTTTGATGAGTGCTCTAAAACAATTGGATCCTGATTTTGGTATTTTGAAGGAGGCTAGAAGGGAGTGTCTTGAGGATTTGATGGATATTGGTAATACTCAAAAAGTGCTTGAGGGCATTGAGAAGGGTGCGATTAAGATTGTTGAGCTTGAAACTTTTATTCCTTCTCCTTTTGCTTTGAATCTTGCCTTGCAGGGTTATGCTGATGTTTTGCGTATTGAGGACAAGTATGAGTTTTTGCATCGTATGCATGAGCAGATTTTGGCAAAGATTGCTGGCAGGAACGTGGAAAGTGTTAGTTCTAAGTCTTTTGTTGAGGGTGCTCGTGTTGAGCGTAATGAGTTTAAGGAAATTTTGAAGCGTGAGGCTTGGAATCTTAAGATGGTTCCCAAGTTTGCAAAGGCTGAGCTTGTTCGCGTTATTGATGGTGAAAGGAGGAATATTGATGGTCGTTTTCTTGAGGGCATTAAAAAATACCGCACTGAAATAGAGAAGACTTGGCCTGATGAGTTGAAGAAGTTCTTGTTTAACGTGTTTGATGATTTGAAGTCTGGTGATTTTTCTTATGAGGACTTTTGGACAGAGGAGTCTGTTAAGGAAGAATCAAAGGTTGAGGAGGAAAAGCAGGAATTGTTTGAGCAATTCAATACTGCTGCCATGAAGGCAAACATTGACCCTCAGGTTCGTTATGATGTTTACAAGATGATTGCTGGTGACAAGGAAGGTTTCAGGGATGATACGATTAAATGGATGAAACAGTTGTTTAGCAAGACTGTTTCTTCTGTGTGGAAGGATGATATTGCTAAGTTTTTGCAGAAGAAACTGAAGGAATTGTTGTAGTACCAATAAAATTATATACTATTGAGAAAAAAATGTATTCATGCAAGAAGAGGTTGTGAAGGTTCTTGATGCTTATGTTGAGAAGTATACTGGAGATTTGATTTCTAAGTTGAAATTCCTTCAAACAGAGGGTTGGAATCTGTTGGCCCAATATGATAATCTTAAGCTGGTTAATGAAGACCCTGAATTTCATGGAGAAGTCAGTTGTCTCACTCATTCGCTTGAAGTTGTGAATTTGCTTCAGAAATTGTTTAATTTTCTTTTCTTTCAGGAAAAATCTGAGAAAATCGAGATTGAGTTGCTTCAGAAAGCAGTTTCTGTTCTGCCTGTGCCGATAGACCGGCATTTGAATTCTGTGATTGGTAAAAAAACCAGGAAAGAACTGCTTTTTTTTGCTTGTATGTTCCACGATATTGGCAAATTGCATAATTTTGTTGATATGATGCCTGAGGTTAAGGAGAAAAATATTAAGGGGATTGCGAGATTCATTTCGCACGCTGATTACGGCAAATTTTATTTTGATACAGAATTGGATAATATCAATGAAGCAATTAAAAGTAATGAGCAAAAGCTGGCAAAGGAGAAAGATGATGTAAAAAAACAGTTCTTCCAAAGAGCATTAAGTTATCTTACGAATTTGAAGAATGAGTTTGAATCGAGAAACGAGTTTTTTAAAAAGATTGAGCTTGAAGAGGAAGAGAGGAACTATATTGCTTTTCTGATTGGCAGTCATATGGATATGCTGAATTTTTATGTTCAATTCCAGACTGCTTATTCGCATAAAAATGATAACGAGGGTTCTGAAGCGATGAAAACCCTGATTAAGAATTTGTTGAAAAAACTGGACGTATACAAAAGTCTGTATATTGATTGCATTCTTCTGAATTTCTGTGATAATTTGGAGTCTGTTTTGAGCAGCAATAGGGAGCAGACTTCCCTGTATTTGTTCTTGCAGACTTGTTTTCTTGTGTATTTGAATGGTGATGGCTTGCATGCAGGGGGTACGATTGTGTTTAAGGACAACTTTATGGTGTTTGAACCTGGAAAACCCGTAATTAAGTATAATATGGGTGCCTTGTTCACTAAATTCTCAAAACCAGAAGCAATCAAAATCAAGGATATTATAACAAAATCCGCTGATCCGAAATCCGCCTTGAAAGAAGCAGGTTATGATGGGGATATGATAATGGGACTGATTTCTCAATAATTGCAATAATTTTTTATACTGTGTTCTTATTTTTGTGTTATGATTGTTATTATTGGTGCTGGCAAGTTTGGTCAGGCTGTTTCGAAGTTGTTGAAGGCTGAGAACGTTCTTGTTAATACAGAGCCTGATGGCTCTTATAGTGCTTCTTCTGTTGAGAAGATTAAGAGTGCTGACAGAATTGTTTTGTGTGTTCCTTCTTCTGCTTTGGCTGGTTGTGTTGGTACGATTTCTGGTTTTGTCAAGCCTGATGCTAAATTGCTTACTTGCGTTAAGGGTCTTTATGATGGCTTGGTGACTCCTTCCCAGCTGGTTAAGTCTAAGTTGAGGAATCCGGTTTCTGCTTTGATGGGTCCTAATTTGAGTGGTGAGATTATGCTTTGCAGGCCCGCTATGGCTTGTATTGCCGGCGATGATGCTGTTGCCTGGGTTGAATTGTTTGATTCTGAGGTTTTCAGGGCTATTCCTGAAGAAGATATTGTGGGTATTGAGTTTGGTGGTGCTATTAAGAATATTGTTGCTCTTGGTGCTGGTTTGTTTGATGGTTATTATGGGGATAATGCTTGTAATGCTATGGGTAGTATTGCTTCATTTTGTTTGAGGGAGATTGAGCTTATTTACAGGCATAAGGGTGATTCTTGTATTCCTTCTTTGAGTTTTATTGGTGACTTGTTTGCTACCTGTATGAGTGAGAGTTCTCGTAATCATGATTTTGGTCACAAGTTTGGTGCTGCTTTGCGTTTGAATCAGCCTTTGCCTGTGCCTGAGGCTACTGTTGAGGGTTATAGGACTATTCAGATTGTGCAGAAGTATGCTGAACAGCATAATCTGAAGATTCCTGTTATTGCTGCTCTTTACAACGTGTTCTTTAAGAATGAAAAGGTTGAGAGTGTTATTGAGAGTTGGGGTTAGAAGAATCGTCTGGTTTCATTTCAGAATTTTCATTTTTTGTCATATTGCCAATCTAGAAGTTTTCTAAGACCGGAAAAAACTTTTATTATGGTGTCTTTCATCTCAGGTGTGAGTGTTGTATCGTCATGAAATGAGATGTATTTGTCGAAATGTTCAAATGCTTTGTATATGTTTTCATATTGGGAAAGACTGTCTGTTTTTAAAGATAAACTATGCTGCAAATTCTTCATTAAAAGTCTTTTTTCAGGTTCATAATTCCAACAAAAATATAATAGTGTTTGAATATCTTGATAAATATTGCCTATTTTATTAATTGCTTTTTTTGCTGCTTGTTCTGTTTTTTCTTTGTCTTTTAATAGTTCTATGGCTTCATCTTTATCGTTTCCAAACGGGTTGTCACCGGTAATTGCGCGGAATAATGCTACTCCTAATGACCAGGATTCAGAATACTCAGAATATTCTTCTCCATTTGAGTTAATTACTTCTGGTGCTGCGTATTTTCTTGCTCCGTACGTGCCAAATGAAGATAAGCCGAAATCTGTTATGTAAATCTGGCCAGATTTATTTTCTTGTAAGAAATTTTCAAGTTTGATATCTCTATGAAGTACTTTTTCTTCGTGAATTTTTGACATTATTTGTGATATTTGAATAAAATCTCTGGAAGCTGTTTGTACGACTTCAGGACTCAAAGCCCCGTATTGGTCTCTTAATTTGGCATATTTTTGTTCAAGATTTTGTCCGTCTATGTGGTCTTCTATCCAGCCCAGATAATTTGATGTAAACTGGGCAAGTATTCTATGAAGTTGTGGGATTGGAATTTCTCTGTTTTTTCTTAAATCTTCTATTCTTTGAAGTTCTTGTGTTATTAGTTCATTTCTTCCGCCAATTTTTCCCATGTTATCTTCATCATGAGAAGATGATTTGTCTGGTTTATCTTTAATCATTTTAAATACTAAATCGCGTTTGACGTTAGCTATGTCTTCTTTGATTTTCCAAACGTCCTTATAAGCTCCTTCCCCTATTTTTCTTATTGGCACATAACCGTGCATTTCAAAATCCTGTAATAAAACGAAACCCGAAACAACTGCAGAATCGATTTCTTCAAATTTTTCCTTTTTATTCTTTACATCTAAATTCACTATGGAATCTGGATACTGTGCCATTTTTGTTAATCTTTCAAAGTTGACACCGAATTGTAAATTACGGCGATATTGTATATATTCTGTTACATTTCGATTTGCTTTTGGACTTAATGGTAAAATACAGGACATGCTGACTGGAAGAGAAAGAGGAACACCACCATTCTTTATGAATCCAGTATAATATTCATTTAATAAAGCCACTCTGTCGGGACGTTCGTCTAAATATTTAGAAAAATGATTGGATATTAGTATATTTTCAACAAGTTTTCGACCAGATAAAGTAAAAAAGAATTGATTATATAATGATTTATTAAGAAGGTTTTGAATCCAATTTGTTGTGCACGATGTGGATTTTGTTAACATTTGCAAGCCAGAAACAACCTCGGCATCAGCAAAAGAATTTACAACTTGTCTGGTTCCAGGAGGTAGTGAAGAAACGATTGTCTCTAATTTTTGTATGTCGCGTCTCGTTGGGGCTATATCGCTGGGCCAGGGATAAATTTTTTTATCGTGTTCTCTTAATACATCATAAATTTCCTTATTTAAATGTAAATTATATAAACACCAAGATTCCATTCCGTAATTGCCTTTATCTTCAGCAAATTCTTCGTTTTGAAGTCCAAAAAGTCTTGTGAAAAATAATCTGACCATCTGATCTATTCGAAGAGAACTGATAGGAGGTTCATATAAGTGTCTGAACTTTCTTTTGTAATTTTTACGCCGATTTCTCATACTCAGCATGTAAGATTTCCACTATATAAACCTTTTCGTTACTGTTCAGTGAGGAAACCTTTATAAAGTGGAAAGTTTGCGGGTATAACATGATTAAAATTTCAAGACGGGCAGATTATATTGATGAATGCATAAAATATGTATCAGGAACTTATAAAGATACTCTCTTTCAAAAATTGATCGTAGAATGTGTTTCTGAAGCTTCAAATTTGTTGAAAAATATGAGAAACTACAACACATCTGATGGCTTTATTAAAATGAAAACAAAAGAAATGGTAGCAAAAATTTCTGATTGTTTAATAGATTTAAAATCCGATTTTAAAAAATTATCGTTAAATGTTGTTAAAGAATTACTTTGTGCATTAAGTTATAATAACGAGTTATATAGTGATTCCGAATGGCCTGGAACTAGGGATTTTGATCCTTCAGAAGAAATCGTTAATAATTTTGTTAAAATAAAGGAATTAACATCGTCTTTAGCCAATTCAAAATACTGTGATGTTTCAGAAATTCCTGACTTTGCAATATTTCATCCAAGTTTACCTGTCTTTTATCATGCGGAACTTGTTCGATTGTTAAAGGAAGGTAAATCTCAAAATCTTGATGAGATTGCCGAAGTTGCTATTCTTGATCTTCCCAAAGGTTATACTCCCATTAAAAAGTTGGGTAGGGGTGGTTCTGGCGATGTTTATTTGGTTGAGAATGCGGCTGATAAGAGTAAAGAGGCTCTTAAAATTCTTACTTTGGAAGGTAATACTGATGATGTTATGCGTGCTATTGAGAGTGAGTTGCAGGTTAAGAAGCTTAATTCATTGCGTTGCAAGTATATTCCTACATATTATGTGTTCCCACATAAGGGCAAGTTTATCATTTCTATGGAGCCATATGAGAAGACTTTGGACGAGAGATTAGATGAGGCGGGTGGCAAATTGCCTTTGCCTGAAGTTATGAAATATTATGAGCAGTTGTGTAATGCTTTGATTAATTGTCTTACGAATAATATTGTTCATAAGGATTTGGCACCTCACAACATAGGTATTGATTCTGAGGGAAACATTAAGCTTTCAGACTTTGGTGACCCTCTGACCACGATTGATAAACGATTGAAACAACCTCCATTGGACTATTCTTCTCCCAGACTCCTGGCTCTTCCCGAAGGTAGTTTGGAAGTATTGCCTGCAGATAACGTTTGGTCTTTAGGAGTAATTCTGTATGAAATGCTGACTGGACAAAAACCTTTTTCATCCAAAGATATAGAACGTTCTGATAGAAAAAGCCGAAAAGAATATATTCAGTCGAAACAAAATGAATCCTTAAAAGATGATTTTCAAACACTTCTAAGTCAGATTAAAATTTCCGAAGATGATTGCGAAAAATGGTTTGAGAATTATAACAAGTCTATATGGGATTTTTTACATACTTTAGACATTTATTTTAGAGAAAATCGAAATCATGAAAATCATACAGATTTAAACATTCAGATGATTTCAAAAAAATCAAAAGCTGAAATTATTAAAAATGCTTTGAATGATGAGTTTTATGCATTGTTTATAGAGAAACGAGTTTATTCTGAAAAAAGATTTATGCAGGAAATTGTCAGGAATTTGGATAAATATCGATCTGAAACGGGAATACCAAAGGAAAACAAATGAAAGAGTTGTAAAATGGGTAAAATCTTGCAAATCGGTGAGGAATTGGATGATGGTCGTCTGGAGGTAGTTGGTGAGCTGGAGTCTGTTGGTCAGTATGCTGAGATTTATCGTGTGCGTAAGAAACGTGTTCCTTTGGAGTGTCTTTTGAAAGTTAATCTTCCTCACGATATGTTGGATAAGGATGCTATTGCAGAGTCAGCGTATGAATATTCTAAAGAAGATCATATTTCTCGTACTGATAGAGAAATTGAAATGCTTATGATGTTAGATCATCCTAACATCGCTCACGTTGAAGATGTTATTCCATTTAAAGGGCGGTATAAAGGGATTTTGTTCAGGCCCATATCTAAAGCAAAAACTTTGCGTGAACTTATTGCTGAAGATAATTTTGCAAATATTATTGATACTAAAATTGATATCAACATAGATGTGGCGACAAAATTTATACTAAAAGTGAAAAAATTTAATGATATTTCGAAAAGTTTGATAGGTGCCATATTATATTTGAATGGGGGGGGACGATTAATTCTTGCAAGAGAACCTAGAATCCTGCATCGTGATATAAGGCCTGAAAATATTGTTGTGGATAAATTTGATCACGCTTATCTGATTGATTTTGGTTTATCTTGTATGAAAAATGAATTTGATGGAAAATGGGGTTCATTGCAATATGCAGCACCTGAAATTCATAGGTATGTAAGAAGTAAAAGGCATGAGGGTATTGTAGCTTCTGATTTATGGAGTTTAGGGCTTTGTCTTTATGAATTTTTTATAGGCAGGCATTTGATAGATAATTCTGAAGATGTGAATGAAAGAAGAGTTCGTATTATTGATAAAGTGCGGTCTCTTAATCAAAAAAATGTAGGGATAGCCTTTTCTGAAGATTTAATAAAGAAAGTATCAATAATAAAAGAATACTTCAATAATATCAAATCACAATCACCTCATACATTAGCGAATAGAACTAAATCAATGTACAAGATTAATGAACTGGAATTTGACAATAATTTGAAGGAAATGACTTGTTTTTGTATGCCTTTTATTTTTTTAAGATATAGAGCCTATGATGAGCCCTGGCTAGAAGGATTAAAACAAGATATTCAACGGTATAAAAAATGAGAACCATTGAAATTGTTGAATAAGATTGAAAAATTGAGGAATGATTCTTATAGAAAATTATAAAAAACGTCAATTTTTATAACTACAAATGATATATCTCCGTCTCAATATCCTTCAAGTGTGTAAGTACTGACAACATCAGTGCTGTTATTTTTAGTTCTGTTCCAGAGATACCTTTTTTGTTGAAAAGCTGGTATATTTCTTCAAATAGTTTGTCTCTTTCTTTTCGTAAGCCTGATACTTTAAATGTGTCAGGTTTGTAGAAGCATTCGTAAACGTGCTGGAAATAATAGACAGCTTTTTCCAGTATTTGTATCACTGGTTTTGAGATTTTGGTGGTTTCTCTGCCTTGTATTCTGGAGATTCGTTTTAAATCGTCCGCTATTATCTCAAGCATTGCCGTGAATAAGTACAAATTCATTGACATTGCCCTGTTTTTGATGTCTTTTCTTATCAAAACTCTTTGGCAGAAGCAGAAGAACTTGTTTGTTGTGGCTTCTAATTCTTCGATTTCGCTCATATGTGCTGCTTTTCCTGTTTTGAAGTCTTCTAAAAGGGATTTTGCCATTGTTAGATTAAGTAAAAACAGCCTGTTGAATATGTTGTCAAATTCAGATTCATTAGGAGTTGCTATGTTTCTGACGACTATGTGTGTTGGGTGGGCATCTACAAGCTCAAACCCCAGCATTATGCTGATTGCTTCTTTCATGAGTTTTTGGTCAATTGGGTCTTCAGAAGTCATCTCTATCTCGTCATAACCGTCTTTGTACATGACATTCAGAAATCGGCGTAAAAATGGTTGTCCTTTTTTTAGGTGTATTGCGACCTTTTTTGGATGGGAAACTACGCCTTCTGTGTTGATTAAGAGTCTTGCTTCATCTTCTATGACGTCTACTTCGCTTCCTGGCTTCAGATTGTACGTTTTAGCCCATTTGCTGGGCAAAGAAACTGTTAATGTTGACGTTCCAACCCTGTTTATCTTTCTTTTAACCATATAGGGATTTGTAAATTTTCCAAGTATTTAAGAGTTGCGGTTATAATTACGTATTTACTCATAATAATTATAATTGAACAAAGTATATATTTTCCAGTTCTAATAAGTATCTTACAACAAACGTGTAATGTTTGCGGAGGAAAAAAATGAAAAAATTCGGAGCAACTTTGGTCGTGCTTGGCATTGGTGCTTTCATACTGCCATTATTTGGATTGCAGTTCAGGATAATAAATATTTTCGGTGAGGTTCAGTGGATAATTGCCATTATTGCGATAATTCTCGGTATTTTGATGGTAATATTCGGAAACAGAGGTGAGTGAAGTGGATGAAAAAGAGATGCAATTGCTTGCAGCCTTGCGAAAGGATGCAAGAACAAGTCTTTTAGCTTTGTCGAAAGAGCTTAACATGCCGGCTTCAACTGTGCATGACAAAGTCAGGCGCTACAGCGGAGATATTGTACTCAAGCACACCGCATTGCTTGACTTCAAGAAGCTTGGTTTTGAAAGAGCCTGTCTTGCAATAAAAACTACTCCTTCAGGCAGGCAGAGGGTTCAGGATTACATTTCAAAGCATCCGAAGACAAACAACCTGCACAAAATCAATTCTGGTTTTGATTTTCTTGCCGAGATTATTGGAAATGACCAGAAAGAGATTGAGGACTTCGTTTCAGCCTTGAAGCTGATTATGGGCGTTCTAGAGGTCCAGAGATACACGATTATCGAGGATATTCAAAGGGAAGCTTTCCCGGGGGACTAAAATGATAAGGCGAAAAACAGATAGGTATGAAATTAATGTCGAAGAAATAGCTAAAGGAGGTCCAGGTGGGTTTGAATCAACATACCTGACTTCAATTGGAGAACCAGCAAAATCTGAATTGTATGATTTGCTGTCCAGTTTTTCTGGAATGTGTCCTCCATTGGAAAACAGAATTATCCGCCAAAGAAATGGAAAAACTCTTATTGATGCGTTATCATCAAAAGAGAGCATTGGTATTGCATCTGGTTTTAAGCCGAGCGGTCCATTCCATTTTGGTCATAAACTGGTATCTTCAACCGCAGCGTACTTCCAAAAAAATGGTGCACAAATTTTCATCCCGGTTGCAGATATAGAATGTGATATGGATAAAAAACTGCCAAAGGAAATATATTCTTTCTGGGCAGCCGATAATCTTGTTGATTGGGGTGCAAATGGAGTTAATCTGAATGCAGCACACGTTTATCTCCAGTCTGAAGAGTTTAGAGTGCAGAATCTGGCATATCGTGTAGCAAGAGGTCTGAGTTTTGCTCTTGCTGTTGATACTTATAGTATTGAGAAAATGCTCGGAGACTCTAAAAAAGACGGAGATGAAGGCGAATTTCCGTTTATTTTTGCGGGAATCACTCAGGTAGGAGATATTATTCTGCCTCAGCATTCCGACTTTGGGAATTATCATTCTTTCATGGTCAGCGGACCTGATCAAGACGGTCATATGAAAATGACTGTTAGCCTTGTAGAAAAGGCAATACGTCAAGAAATCGAAATTCCAGGTTTGCAAACAACTCCATCGGGATTTTATATACCTCATGTCAGAGGTTTGACGGGAAACAAAGCTAGCTCGAGCAAGCCTGAGTCTACAATATACTTAGGTCCGCGTCTCGAACAGGAGGATTTGGCTTCTCGAATAAAAACTTCACAAGCCAAATTTGAAAAGGCATACGCAAATCCTGAGACGAAAGATGCAGTTGAGAGATGTTCTCTTGACATGGTGCGATACATAGAGTTCTTTAGAAAGCGCAGTAGCGTCAATTTTGGAGAGCTTTGCCAGAGTAAAGAATACAAAGAATTGGCCTCTGATCTTGAAAAGTACAAAGACCCGCTAGAAGCACAGAAAAAAATTGACAATTACCTCATTGAGGAGTGTCGCAAACGCGGACAGGATAACGTTCAGGTTATCCGAGATTGCCTAAAAGATGCTATTTCAGACCATTATGAGCGAAGGAAAGCTGTTATAGAGTACGCCTCGAAATTGTCTGGTCAGAAAGAAGCGCAAGCTCCAGATTTCTGGAAAGTTCCTGAACAAGCTGTTGTAAATCCTGCTAAAAGAACGCCAACAAGATGGTATGACATCGTTGCTGGAGCAAAGGATAAGCTGGTGCCTTGAAAATGATGTTGAAGCAGGTTGCCCAGACAGGAATCGTTGAAAGAATATTGACTTTAGATGACTTGGTACCTCTTGCAGCAAGCAAAGGTTCCATTAACATAATGATGGGTCAGACTTTTGACTCTGGGCAGCCTTTGGATTTAATGAAATATGCTTTATTCATCATGAATCTAAGCGATGCTTTGGCCAAGGATGAATCCAAACCTAACTGTACATGGCTGTTGGCTGACCATTTCATGCCTAAGCATGGTAAGCAGGATCTCAATGCAAGAATAGACTATCTGAATCTATTGAACAAGGTGTATAACGGCAACATAGGTAATGTTTTGTCTTCAGACCTTAGCCAAACCAGAGAATACAAAAATACGCTGGAGACTCTTAAAAATCTAGTTAGAAGGGATTCTAAATTTAGGGATTCAATGGCTGGAGCAGTTCCTCCAGACAAGCGAAGCGATCCTAAAGAGTATGAATATCCAGTTGAGGAACTTGCGACAGTACAGGCAATGAATGCGGATATCAAAATCGGACCTACTTATGAAATAGTGTATGATGCGCCCGCAAGAAATATCTTTCCAGTGCTGGGTTTCAAAAATTATGTTGGAATTCATTTGACAAATGGTGTTCCTTTGGGAAATCCCGTAATCCCTGATGCGGTAGCCAAGGAAATAGAAGAGTTTGGGGTTTTGCCTTACAAGCATAATAGCAAGAAATTGGCAGAGTTTCGTATCGACCCTATTAATGATGGCGAAGAGAAAATTGCCGGATTGATAAAATCTAGCAACAGTATAAAAGCTATTCTCGATGTGTTGGTTATTGCAGAGCTCGCAAAACAGCGTCTTGAACACAACAACATTTACTTTTTATCAGGAATGCACCCCTCAGATTTAGATGAAACGCTTTTATCATCAAAAGCAGGTTTCTCTTGCCTAAAAGAATTAGCATTGAACAGTCTGACGGAATATGTTCTTTTGCCTTTGATGGAGGGGTACTGTGTCACAAAATGATGCCAATCAGGAGACCTCTATCAAAAATAAAATAGAAGAGTTTTTGTCACAGAAAAAACTAGTTCTTGATTCAACTGCCTCAAGCGAAATAATTGAAAGGGCATTAAACACTTCAAAGGAGTTATCTCTATTTTATGGAGAAACATACGACCATACTGGCGATACTATCGACAGCATGAAATATTATTTTTTCGTTGCAAATCTTTCTGATCTTCTGAGAGAACATGGTTTTTCAACTAAGCCGGAAATTCTGGTTGCAGATACTGCTGCCTGCAGGAATGTTGGGCCTGAGCACGAATACAAGTATATGCGTCTCGGCAAGGAACGTGCTAATTTTGTTGAAAGGGTAAATGAGATTTACGGCACCGGTCTTAATATGATTAAGATGAGCGATTATATTGATTCTGAAGATTTCAAGAGAAAACGTCAGGTTATTATGGATGTTTGTAAAAAGGATCCTGACCTCATGTCTAGAATCGAGAAAAGCGTTCCTGTATCCAAGCTCGATATTGAACGTGAGAAGGGTTTCATGTATTCTTTTGATGAAATTACATCTATTGTTGATTTGGATGTTAAAGTTGGTCCTCCTCGTGAGGACTTGTATGATAATATTGCACGGGAGATTTCCAATAGAAATGGTAAAAAAGGGCTTGTTTCTGTATTTTTGACACCTTCATTCCCGATTGGCATGAACTGGTCGTATTTCTTTTCAAATGAGGGCATAGAAGAGTATGGAGTGACTGCCTATAAAGGTGGAAGTAAGAGGCTTCAAGCTAATCGCATTCTTGTAGGAAGAAGTGAACCTGAACAAGTGAGAGAATTGATTAAAACATCTTTCATTTCAACTAATCCTCGTTTGCCGAATCCTGTTTTGGATATCGGCATTATTTGTGAAATGGCTAGAAAACGTCTTGAAAAGGATTATTCTCTGATTAAATTGGCTGATGATTTCTATTCTGGAAAATTAAGTCCTGCTGAATTGAAAGAAAAAGTTGGCAGGGATGTTGAAACTTATATTTTATCGAGGTTTTAGCGTGGCAACGTCAGAACTTGAGCAAAAGGCGCAGTTTGATTACGAAACCAAGCTGGCTTTAAGGGCGAAAGAGGCAGCTTATTATCCTCAAAAAATAGAGGAATTTGGAGTTAAGACTATTGAGCGTTTTGTTGATTATCACCCAGACCCTAGCAGGTACATGCGTATTGGTGCGACATTTGCGCATCGTGAACTTGAATCAATAGCTGATGCAATGGCCAATAACAAGCCTTGGGCTGTTGTTTCAGGGCTAAACCCTTCTGGACCTCTGCATTTTGGTCATAAAGCTGTTTTTGATGAACTGTTATGGCTTCAGAAGCAGGGCGCTGAGATATTTATTCCAATAACAAATGATGAAAGCTATGTTGTTGGAAAAACTGCAAGTTTGGCAGAGTCAAGGCGTATTGCGTATGAATTAGTTATTCCAAGCATTATTGCAATGGGTTTTGAGCAGTCTAGAACACACATATTTGTCGATTCAGACTATTTGGACATTTACAATGTGGCAATGGACATTTCAACGAAATTAACTCTGAATAAAGCATTTGGCGTATTTGGTTTCGATAAGACTGAAAAAGATCAGAATCCTGGCACCATGTTTTATCGTGCGGGTGTTCAGACAGCGCAGATTCTTCTTCCTCAATATGAGGAATTTGGAGGTCCGAAACCAACACTCATACCTGTTGGAATAGACCAGCATCCGTACCTCCTTTTGGCAAGGGATATTGCAGAAAAAAAGAATTTTGTTCCGCCTTCAGAACTTTACTTGAAATTCTTATGGGGTCTGGATGGAAAAGGGAAGATGTCTGCAAGTAGGCTTGGATCCGCAATTTTTTTGACAGATGGGATTGAAACTGCTGTTAAAAAGATTAAAACAGCATATACTGGCGGTAGTCCGCTTGCCCAATTCCAAAGAGAAAGGGGAGGCATTCCCGAGATATGTCCAATTTTTAGTTTAAGGAATTATCATTTTGAAAGTCAGAATTCTTTGAAAGATGATTGTAAAGTTGGAAAAGTTCTTTGCGGTCAATGTAAGCAGGAAGCTGTTAAACAGGTGACTGCATATCTTGCTGAGCACCAGGCGTTGTTATCTGATGCAAGGGAAAAAATGGATCAGTACATACTAAAGACGCCAATAAGATCATTATTTAGGGTAAGTAAAGATGAATGAAAAGACTAAATTGCTCATAGCAGACACGTTTGCGGCTGTGACATTTTCACTAGTTGTTGCTACCTCAATTGAATATTTTTCTGGATTGACTATCTTGCAAATTATTAAGTCGAGAGCAGTAGGCGGTATTTCCTCATCTATTTTTGGCCGTCCTTATGGAAAATATCGTGATTTTATATTTAGTAAAATGAAAATAAGTAATTCTTTTTCTATTAAAAAATCATTTGGTGATGTTTTTGTTTTTTGCACTTTCTGGTTGCCTATATACATCACCACATTATATTTGATTGGTACTGGATGGAAGCAGATATTTATTGCTTGCGCAACTACCGCAGCATTGTTTTCAGTAATTGCCATTCCGAATAATTGGTATCTTGACAAAATAAGAAAGCTTTTTGGTATTGAATCAAAAAAAGAAGATTTAAATACTGTAAATCTCAAACAGGACGTATGCAAAAAAGTGGTTGTCTTTGGCACCGGTTCTGAGATTTCTGTAGTTAAAAGTAAGCGTGGTGGTTGTCTTTGGCGGTGTTTGTATAGGTGTACTGGGAGGCATAGGTCCTGAGGCAACGGGTATTTTTTACAGACAATTTATTGAAAAACTGCAAAACAAGGGAATAATAAGGAAAAATTGTGATTTTCCTCAGATAATTATCAACAGTGTGCCGGCTCCAGAGCTTATTTATGACACAATTACAGATGAGGATATTCAGCCATATCATGATGGGCTTCAAGAGCTAGATAGTTTTAATGCGGACTTTATTGTTATGGTTTGTAATACAATTCACCTTTTTCATAAGGAGCTTCAATCAAAGCTCAATTCACCAATACTTGATTTAAGAGAAGAATTGAAGAGAATATTAATCCAAAAGGACATAGAATCTGTGTTGATCTTGGGAACTCCATTGACAATTAAACGTGAATTATACAAATTTGAAGGTATTCAATGTTATACTCCCACAGAAGAAGAAATGTCGATGCTTAGTGATGCGATTTTTAGTTTTAATCGTGGAATAAATAAAGATGAGCAGGTGAAAAAAGTTAGTGTAATCTGCAGGAAATATCTTGATCAGGGAGCTCAAAAGGTTATTCTTGGTTGCACTGAATTTGCCGCAATGCTTGAAAATACAGAACTTCCGACAATTAATACTATTGATGTGCTTGTTGATGCTACGGTGAATAAATTTTTGGAAAAGAAAAAATTTTTATAACTCAAAGGAATATCAAACAGTTATGCCTTTCCGTTACCTAACTTGGAACAAGCCTCGTTTGCCTACTGAGGAAGAATTGAAAAATCAGTTGTTGAAGGAGAATTTGAAGCCTTATTTTGAGCTTTTGGAGCGTGATGAGGCTTCTGAGGTTCATAAGCACAAGGTTGATGAGGTGCGCGTTGTTGTTTCTGGTAAGGTTGAGTTTTGTGCTGAGGGCAGGTGTATTTTTTTGAAGCCGGGTGACCGTGTTGATTTGCCTAAAAATACTCCTCATTTGCTTAGAAATTATGAGAAAGGCCAGTCTGTTATGCTTTGTGCTGAGAAGGGTCATAGTGTTTATGTTGAGATTTATTGATGTGTTGGAAGGTGAGATTGAAGATGAAAGAAGAAAAACCTGGGAAATTGTATGTTGTTTATGATTCTGATAAATGTTTAGGGTGTGGTATGTGTTGTTCAATTTGTCCGAAATTTTGGGAGATTGGTTCTGATTCGAAGGCGTGTTTGAAAGGGGCGGTTGCTAATCGTTTGGAAATTGCTGGTGAAGACTTGAAATGCAGTCTTGAAGCTTTGAATGGGTGTGTGGCAAATGCTATTAGTATTACTGATGAAAATGGCAAAGAAATTAAGGGTTAGGCTGCATTATATCTTTTCTGATGTCAAGACTTCTATGAAGCGAGTTTTTTGCAGAAAACCTTTGTTTTTAACGAAAATGATAAAAAGACAGATTGATATGTTGGCTTTAGAGGTGATTTTTTATGTTTGAACCAAAGAATTTTGACCATTTGCTCGGTATTTTCAGTGATGTCTTGCTGAAGAACCATTTTACTTTGTATCAGGGCTATGTTTCCAATACTAACAAGCTTTTAGATGAATTGAAAGACAAGGAAGGTGCTGTTTTTGGTGAACTTAAAAGAAGGTTTGGTTGGGAGTTTAACGGCATGCGTTTGCATGAATTATACTTTGGCAATATGTCTAAGAATCCTAAAAAGTTGAATGGCAAGTTGTTGAAACAAATCGAGAAGGACTTTGGAAGTTTTGCTGCCTGGGAGAAGGATTTCAAGGCAACCGGCGCTATGCGTGGCATTGGCTGGGTTATTTTATACAACGACAATGGCAAATTGTTCAACTGCTGGGTTAACGAGCACGATGTGGGTCATCTTGCCGGTTGCACTCCTTTGTTGGTTATGGACGTTTTCGAGCACGCTTACATGACTGATTTTGGCATTAAGAAAGCAGATTACATTGAAGCTTTCTTTAAAGCGATTGATTGGGAGGCTGTGGGGAAGAGATGAAATTCGCTGTCGGCTCTAAGAATCCTGTAAAAATCGCTGCTGTTTCCAATGCCGTTAAGCGTTTTTGGACTGATGCAGAGGTTATTGGTGTTGAGGTTGATCATGGTACTAGTGTTCAGCCTGTTTGTGATGATGAGGCGATTAAGGGTGCGACAAGCAGGGCTGAGTTGTCTTTAAAGCAGGCGAATGCTGATTTTGGTGTTGGTTTGGAGGGTAATACTCATGATTCAGCGCATGGCATGTTTATGGCTGGCTGGACTGTTGTTGTTGACAAGTCTGGTAAAAAAGGTATTTCTGGTTGTGGCAGATTGTTGTTGCCTGAAGCTATTGCTAAAGAAATCAGGAAGGGCAGGGAGCTTGGTCCTGTGATGGATGAGTTTATTGGCGGTCATAATACCAAGCAGAAAGAGGGCAGTGTTGGCGTTCTCACAAAAGGTGCTGTTAATAGGACTGCTGCTTTTGAGTTTGGTGTTATTTACGCTTTGGCTAAGTTCTTGAATCCGAAGTATTACGATTGAGTTGCTTCTACTGTTGGCAGTTTTATGGGCATTGCTTGTCCGCCGTCAAGGTTTCTGAATGCCAGTCCTGATACGTTGTCTGTGATGTAGATTTTTGTTATTGTGAGCCCCCAGGGTTCTCCTGCTGTGCTTCTTACTTCATCAACTACTTCTTTTTCTAATTCTTCTACATTTTTTGAGTCTGTCCATTGTTTGAATGTTTTTCCTCTGCTGTGTTTTGCAAGGATGGACAGGGTGTGGTCTTTTAGTGATTCTTCATAGTCGTGGACTTCCATGCATGCTTTGTATAAGTCTTTGATTTTGTATCTTATGTTGCAGCTGAGGAACATCGTTTGGCTTTTTTCGTCGGTTGTTGGAACGCTGATTGAGCCGAGGTTTAGGACTCTTTCCTGCATTGATTCCTTGATTAATGCCTCATAGAATGGTATGATGAGATATATTCCTTTTCTGGCCACTCGGTCATATCTGTCTTTGTACAATGGCATTCCGTTCCAACGGCTTCTTCTGTAATCTTCTGGCAGGTTTGGTTTTTTTACGAATGGAAGGAAGTCAGAAATGTATAGTCTAAACAGATATTTTAAGTATCCTCCGTTTTCTATTATCACCTTTTTTTCTTTTCTTCTTATGTAGTCTATTTCTCTTTCTTTAAGAAGTGTTTCTATTTCCTTGTCTGTTAATACTGTTGTTTCATTGAGGATTGTTTCTATTTCTTTTTTGTCTTTTGCTTCTTTTATCCTGTTTTTTGCATCTTCTATGTTTTCTCTGACTGTTTTGTGTTCTTGTTCTTTTTTTTGTATGAGATACTTCAATCCGTTTTGTATGAGTGCGTTGAGTATGTAATCTGGTTTTTTTCCTTCCTGGAGATATTTATCCCTTAGTTCTTTGAGTGTTTGTAGCTGGTTTAATTGTGTGCTGACGTTGTCAACTGCATTTTTTAGTTTCCAGTAGTCTTTTTGTTTTCTGAGTTTTCCTAGAAGAGCTTTTCTTTGTTTTTTTAGTTCTTTTAATTCGTTTTCTGTTAGTTTTAATTCTACATTCTTGGGTTTTGCGAGTTCTTTTTTGTATTTGAGTTCTTCATATTCTTTTTGCAGCTGGACGTATTTTTCTTGTTTATCTTCGATCAATCTTTCGATTTCTTTTCTTCCAGGTCCTGTTTCGTCTCTTTTTGATTTTTGCATGTTTTTTGTTTTTTCTTCAAGGTCTTCCTGGAGTTGGTTGTGCACAAATCTAAGATCAATGATTGAATCGTCTATGTTTTCTAATTCTAGAATGTTTTCAAGCTCTCTGCTGGTGAGCAGTCCGCTGGTTTTTATTTTTCGTCTGAGTCTTTTTCTGACAGATAATTCTTCCAGTCCTTTTGTTATCCTAGTATAATCCTTATATCTGTGTTCTTCTATTTTCTGGAGCTGTTGTATTAGTTCGCTTGGCTTTAGTTTTTCCTTGGTTTGTATTGTTTTTTTAAGTTCTTTTGTAGGTCTTTTTGTCAGTATGACTTCTCCTTTCCGCAGTATGAGCCCGTTTTGGTATTCGTATATGATGTCGACTGTATGGATTACTTTTTCGAATATTTTCCATATCTCATCTACTACTGCTACCATTCGTCACCCTGCAGACTTTTGTCTACTATTGGATTAGATGTGTATAAAACAAAACTAGCTAATCCTTCTGGGGTTGGTTTAAGTTATTTATAAGAATTTATGTTACAGAGACGGTAGTAAAAAAAATGAGAAAAAAATAAGAAAAAAAATTTACTTCTTTGTGAAGTAGTAGCCTGCCACTCCTGCAACCAATAGCAGTAAGAATGCTGCGGCTAGTGCTGTTTTTGGCACTTTGTTTGTTATGTCCTGCATGAATGTTCCTGTTATCTGTTGTCTTGGTGTTTCTCGTGTTTCAGGTGTTGGGCTGCTTATTTCTGTTGGTGTTGTCAGGGTTGTTTGTGCGGGTTTTGGTGTTTCTATTGTGCAGGTTGTTTCTGTTGCCGGCTTTTTGGCTTGTTCTGTGCAGTCTGGGTAATCGTTTAGGACGCAGGTTCTTGTTTTTTTGCCATTGCTGCATTGAGTCCAGTCGTCGCACAGCCAGTCGTCTATGCAGGCTGCTTTTATTGTTGCTGCTCCTGTTGTTGATGTGCTGCCACCTCCTCCGCCTCCTCCACCGTTATATCCGCCGCCTGATGGTGCTGTTCCGAATGAGCCGAACAGGCTGAAGTGTGTGACTCTTGCCCAGACATAGTTATTTGCAGTGTCTACTCCTTGCTCTGGTTCTAACTGCCATGCAGCTGATGTTTCGTTGTAATAGTATATTTTGAGGCTGCTTTCTGCTATGTTTGCCGCTGTTAGTTCTGCATCTGTGTAGTACATTTTTATCAAAGCATAGTTTAGTGCTCCTTCTGTTGTGCTGTCAATGAGTATGTCTATTCCTTTTAATGCTGTGAATCCTGTTGGCGCACTTCCTGGTGTTTCTCCTGTTATTGACATTGTTGTTGTGACGTCTGCTGACAGGTTTAATGTTACTGCTGATTCTGTGAAGTTGAAGTCTGCTGTCGTGTTTGCTGTTAAGTCTTGTACGTCGAAGTCCAGGCTGTTTATTGTTTTGTTGATGTTTATTACTACTTGGTTTCTTCCATCTGGCAGGGTTAGTTGGCAGTTATTCATCTCGAGTGTTCCGCCGTTGAATGTTATATTGCCGTCTGCAATCTCCACGCTGTTGTTTATGCATTTTGCAGCGCCTGTTATTGTCCAGTAGACTGATCTGGGAGATTGGTCATATATAGCGTAGTCTCCGTTGTTGAGGAATTGTCCGTTTTCAATGTAGGCGATTGAGTCCCAGTCCACATACAATCCAGTGGCTAATGGTGGTTCGATATAATTGTCGTGGAAGTTTACGTTTTTTATGTTTGCTGTTGAGCTTTCCAGCCTTATGCCTTCATCGTTGTTATAGATTTCTCCGCCTGTTATGTTGTTGTCGTATGCATAATAGCTGTATATTCCTGCAACTGAATGTCCTATTACTATGTTGTTTGTGAGCGAGTTGTCATAGCTGTCTTCACAGCCTCCACTGCAGCTGTCTTCAAGCACTATTCCGTAGCCGGTAATTCCTCCGCCGTAATTGTTGTCTTCTACGGTGTTTGTGCTGACTGTGTTTTGATATGAGCCAAACAGGTATATTCCTATATCGTTGTCGTATACGTAATTGTTTGATATTGTGGAGTCATAGACGTAGTCTAGATGTATTCCTGATCCTGTCAATGCTGTGTTTAGGCTTACGTTGTTGTTTGTTATGCTTAATCCGCTTCCGCCGCTTGAGTATATTCCTTGTTCAAATCCGTATATGTTGCAGTTCTTTACAGTTACTCCGTTGTATCCTCTGTTGTTGATTCCTTTGTACGCGCCTCCTCCTATGATTGAGTAGCCGTTGCAGTCGATTGTTACATCTTGCATTGGGTTTAATCCGTCTGTGTTGGCGCCTGAGCAGTCCATGTCTGCTGTCAGTGTTACGTCATTTTCTATTGTGCTTCCGCAGAATTCAACAAATATTGGTTCTTCATTGTCGCTTGCGCTTAATCCTTCTTCTCCTCCGAAGTCTGTTGCTACAACTGTGATGTTGAGGTCTGCTTCTGAATCTGCCATTACTGTGAATGTGCAGTCTACAGATGTCCAGTCTGCATCATTGTTTGTGCATTCTGTGAATATGTCCATGCTTTCTATTTCTTGTTCTAATTCGCCGTTGACATACAATTGTATTGAGCTTAGCTGGCTCCCTGTTCCTTCAGCTGTCACATCAACTTCATATTCCATGTTGACTGTTGATTCTGAGGTTGGTGAATTGATTGTTACTGTTGGTTCAACGTCGTCTGTCATGTTGTATTGCGAAAATCCGTCTACTGTGAATGTTAAGTCTCCGTTTGGTATGTACATTGTGAATCCTGTGCAGTCGTCATAGCATTCATCGTAGCATTCTTCATCGTCACATTCGTCATCGCATATTGCGTCGCATTCTGCTTCTGACAACGCGAATTCAAATGGCGAATTTGATGTGAAGCTTATTCCGCTGATTGAGCCTTCTCCGTTTATTGTTGGTTCTGTTGCGAATGGCAGTCCGTATAGTGAGATTGTTGTGTTGGTGTCCAGTTCTGCGAATGCTGAGGTGTCTACTGATATGTAGCTGTCTCCGAATTGTCCTGGTGGTGTTATGAATACTGTTAGTGCGTTTCCTAGTGCTCCCATTTTTTCTCCTATGTCTTCAGAAGTCATGTCTATTGATGAGAAGTTGAATGATACTACTTTTTTGAAGCCGTCCCATGGCAATGATTGTCCTCCGTTGCAGTCCGCGTCTCCGTTTGTCTGTATTTCTACAAAGAAGTTGACGTTGCTTAAGTCCAGTTCTTCGCACATGTTTGTTACTGTCATGTTTTCGCATTGTGGATTTTCGTTTGGCGGTGCTGTCATGTTGTATAATGTTATGATGTAAGAATTGTCAACTGCAGGGGGGAAGTTTGGTGGTAGTGCGTCAAGTGCGACTATTATTATTGGTCCGCCGGCAAAATCGCTGACTGCTGCTTCTGCTGCTACATCGCAAGAGCCTTCCCAGGTGCTTCCGCCTGTGTTTGTCAGGTATATTGTGTCTGTGCCGTTTCCGCAGTCCATTCCTGGGAATTGGGAGAAGTTTGCCATTACGGCTGCAGCTCCTGATACGTCTGCAACAACGTTTACAACGTCATTGCCTGAGCAGGGTGAATAGAAATTATCTGGTTCATTGACTGTTACCGAGTTTATTGATGGTCCAGCTGTTGCGTATGCTGATACGCTTAATATTATGGCTATTGCTATTAGAAGTGTTGTTTTGTTCATTTTAACTCCCCCTTTCATGGTGATACTTCTAAAAACTGTTGAAGTGATATATAAATCTTAGGAATTTAGCAAGATTTATTAAATTAGGAAGTTACCAATTGTTCGTGGCGAAAAAAAGAGTTGGGAAAAGGCATTGGTTAGTGCCTGTTATTGTTATTTTCTTGATTGTTTTGTTGCTTGCTGGCGTTTTTGTATATTATGAGTACAAGAAAGCCGCTGCTGTGCAGAATCTTGAGGTTTCTTTTGTGAGTGCTGAGGTTGAGAAGTTGTCTGTTACAGGTTTGACTCTTGGTTTTACTGTTAATATTCGTAATCCTAATGATATTGGTGTTGATGTTGGCGCGTTTAACGTGTACGTGTCTGCTAATGATGTTCCTTTGACTTATTTCAAGCTTCTGCCTATGAAAATCTCTTCTAAAGAGTCTGTTCAGCAGCATTTTTCTGCGGATTTTGGCTATCTTGACTTGGGTAGTTCTCTTGTCAAAGCCATTCGGGAGAAAAAGCTTGTCTGGAGAATTCGTGGCGAGTATGTTTTGGACCTTCCGTTCAATATCAAGTATGCATTTAATTTTGAAAAAGAATATATCAAAAAATAGGGTTCTGAATGTAATCTTTCCAGTAGAGAAATCGTTTTAAAAGGTGTTCTGGTGCGTTTTGTTAAATGATAAAGACGAGGTGGGATTGATGGGCGAACTTAGTGATGTTCTGAAAGAAAACGGCATATCTTCCGGGGTGGTTGCCGCAATAGAGGAGAATAAGGGTTTTATTGTTATTATGGCTGGTTCTGACAGTGATAGGACGCACATTGATAAGATATCATCCGCTTTAAATTCATATCAGATTCCTCATCAGGTCAGGATTGCTTCTGCGCATAAGCAGTCTATGAAAGTTGAGCATTTGATTGGTTTTTATGATTTGATTAAGGGTGCTCTTGCGTATATTGCTGTTGCTGGCGGTACAGATGCTTTGTCTGGTCAGGGTTCTTATCTTTCTGTTAATCCTGTGATTAGTTGTCCGCCTGATGCGCCTAATGACAGTTGCTTAAAAAATCCTCCTGGCAGTTCTAATGCTTACATTGCTAATCCTAAGAATGCTGCGAGGTTTGTTGCTCAGATGTTTTCTCATCTGCCTGGCACTTTTTACAGAGAAATCTTGAAAGCTGAGAATGAAAAGAAGATTATATCATTGGAAGATGCTGATGAAAAACTTAGAGTGTTTCCTTATGTGCGTGAGGTGAAAAAATGAGTTATTTGAGAACTGTTGAAAAGGGCACTAGTGTTAAGTCTTTGGGTATTATTGAAGAGCCGACTGCTAAAAATCCAGGCAGGTTTGATTTTATTTATCGTGACCAGTATAGTATTCTTGACTGGGGCAAGATGCCTTTGCCTGATGGCAAGGTTATGGATAACCGTCCTGTTGCGCTTTCTGCTGCTTTTAATCATGAGCTTTCTAGAAAGTCAGGCATTCCTACTTGTTATTTGAGTCCTGTTGATGATGCTGGCAGTGAACATTTGTCTTTGGACTGGTTTAAAGATAACGAGCAGGTTCCGCGTACTTTGCGTATGCAGATGGTTAATATTTTGAAGCCGACGTTTAATGAGGAAACTAAGAAGTGGGATTATTCTGTTTTCGAGAATCCTCCTGCGAACAATTATGTTCATCCTATTGAGTTTATCTGGCGATTGCAGGCTGGTCCTGATAGTAGTTTTTGGAAGAACGTTACTAAGGGTTGTTACAGGCTTGCTGATTTTGGCTTGCCTGATTTGAGGCCTGGCTCTGATTTGCCTTTTCCAATATTGGACCATTCGAGCAAGTACGAGGATCATGATCGTTATTTTTCTCCTGATGTTGCGCGTGAGCTTGGTAATTTTTCTCAGGATAGGTGGCGCAGTTTGAAGGACGTTCGTATGCGTCTTAACAGGATTCTTTTTGACCATGCTGCGTCTGTTGGCATTTACAGGCCTGATGGCAAGCAGGAGTTTGTTGTTATGGATATGGGTGATGGTGCTTTTGATGTTCTTGGTGATGTTGCTGGCACTTGGCACGAGGACAGGTTTGAGTACAAGACTCAGTCTGGTAAAATTGTCAAGGTCAGCAAGCAGACTCCGAGAGATTTGCATAAATTGCAAGACCCTGCGTGGGTTAAGCAGTGTGAGGAAGCGAAAACTAAAGCAGAAAAAGAAGGTCATCCGAACTGGAAGGCTTTTGTTTCTTTGCAGCCAAAGCCTTTGGAAGCCCAGTTTTTTGACCATTACAATAATTTGATGTACTCTGCTACTAATGCTTGGGTTGGCTGGAATGCTTTCCCGCAGGCTTCTCCTTTGGAGGAGGCTTGTGTTGAGTTTGATAAGTATTTGAGTGATTACAAGGAGAGGTTGAAGAAATGAGCTTAACAGAACTATTGGCAATAACTCCTATTGATGGTAGGTATCGTGAGGATGTTCAGGAGCTTGCTCCATATTGTTCTGAGTTTGCTTTGATTAATAACAGGGTTAAGGTTGAGTGCAGATATCTGCTTGCTCTTGAAGATGTTGGAATGGTTCAGTTCACATCTGAAGTACGGAAAATTCTGAGAAGCATTCCCGAGAACCTGACAGAGGAGGAGGCTCAGTTAATCAAGGATATTGAGACAAAAGGCGTTCCTGGAATTAATAACGGCAAGAAAACTGATCACGATGTGAAGTCTCCTGAGTTATTTCTGAAAAATAAGTGTAAAAAGTTGATTGTTGAAGCTCCTGAAAACTTGCGGGATAAGTATTTGTCGCTTGAAAAAGCTCTTGAGTTGTTCCACATTTTCCTTACTTCTGAGGACGTTAACAACATTTGTTATTCTGTTATGCTTAAGGATGCTGTTTACAAGTGTCTTATTCCTGCTTTGGTCAGGCTTGAAGACAAATTAGTTTCTATGGGCGAACAGTACAAGGATATGCCTATGCCTGGCAGGACTCATGGCCAGCACGCGATTCCTACTACTGTTGGCAAGGAATTGATGATTTTTTGTGAACGGGTTGCTAAGCAGTTGAAAGGTTTGACTGAAATTAGTTTGGAAGGCAAGTTGAATGGCGCGATTGGAAACTACAGCTCGTTTTATGCCGTTAGGCCTGAAGTTAATTGGCCTAAGTTTAGCAAGGCTTTTGTTGAGTCTTTTGGTCTTAAGCACAATCCGTTTACTACGCAGATTGAGCCTCATGATAGTATGGCTGATTTGTTTAACAAGATTGCTCACATCAACACTATTCTTCTTGGCACTGATCAGGATATGTGGGGTTACATTAGTGATGGGTATTTTGTTCAGAAGAAGGAAGAAGGCGTTGTTGGCTCATCTACTATGCCTCAGAAAATTAATCCTATTAAGTTTGAGAATAGTGAGACTAATCTTGGTATTGCTAATGCTTTGTTGCATTATTTTGCGACAAAACTGCCTGTTTCGCGTTTCCAGCGTGATTTGAGTGATAGTGCTGCTCAGCGTTGGATTGGCACTGCTTTGGCTGCTTGCTTGTTGTCTTACAAGAATACTTTGCGCGGCTTGAATAAAGCTGAACCTTATAAGGAAAAGCTTGATGAAGAGCTTGATAAGCATTGGGAGGTTTTGGCAGAGCCTATTCAGCAATTGTTAAGGTTTGAAGGTGTCTCTGGCGCGTATGATCTTTTAAAAAGTATGACGCAGGGAAGAAGATGGACTCGGGAAGATGTTGTTAGGTTTGCCATATCAGCGCCTGTGCGTTTTGAGGCTCATGACAAGCTCAAGTTTTTGACGCCGTTTAATTACCTTGGTATTGCTCCTGAGCTTACTGTTGAAAGTATTGAGCGTGTGAAAGGAATTTTAGCTGAGGTGAAGACTTATGAGTGAAGGGCATTTCAAAGGTCGCGATATTGTTTCGATTGACCATTTTACTACGGATGAGATTGTTTGGTTTTTGGATCAGACTCAAAAGTTTAAGGATGCTAAGAAGAATAATGAGTTTGGTTATAGCAAATTGTTGAAAGATCGCGTGATGGGTTATGCGTTTTTCGAGGCGAGTACTAGGACTCGTTTGAGTTTTATGCGTGCTGCCCGCAAGCAGGGTATGGACAGGATTGGTTTTGGCAAGGCTGAGGGCACGAGTTTGGAAAAGGATGAGTCTTTGCATCATAGTATTGAGATGCTTGCTCAGTATGAGGCTGATGTTTTGGTTATTCGTAATAAGTCTGAGGGTGCTGCTCAGTTTGCTGCTGACAAGCTTGACATTCCTGTTATTAATGCTGGTGATGGCAGGCACGAGCATCCTACTCAGACCATTCTTGATTTGTATTCTATTAGGGAAACGCAGGGGAGGCTGGAAAATCTTAATATTGCGATGATTGGTGATTTGAAGAATGGCAGGACTGTTCATTCTTTGATTAAGGCTTTGAGGCGTTTTCCTGGCAATAAGTTTTTCCTTGTCAGTCCGCCTCAGCTGGCAATGCCTGCTGAGTATGTTCACAGTGAGGGTCATCCTGGCTCATTGGAGGACATTGCTATTTGTTATACTCCTGAAGAGGCGCTTGAGCAGGCTGATATTGGTTATGTTACGCGTGTTCAGAAGGAGAGGATTGCTGATGATAAGGAGAGAAGGGCTGTTCTTGGCGCTATTCAAGTTAAACAGAGTTCTTTGAGAAATGTCAGGCCTAATCTGAAATTGCTGCACCCGTTGCCTATTGATGCAGAAAATCCTGAGATTGAAAAAACTCTTTATCGCACTCATCCACAGCACATTTACTTCTTTAAGCAGGCTGGAAACGGGCTTTACTCACGAGAGGTTGAGCTGTGCGCAGTTGTTGGCGCGATTGGCGAGGACTTTGAAGGTGAAGGATATAGGCATCCTGAGCGTTCTGACAAGAATGTGATGATTCCTTTGCCGATTAGAGAAAAAATTGGTGATGAGAAGGAGAGAAAGTTTGTTTACAGCATTGATAACGGTGTTGTTATTGACCATGTTCCTCCTGGTCAGGTTATCAGGATTTACAGGGAGCTCAAGTTGGAGAATGCTGGTGGCGAGGTAATTTTTGCTGATAACCTGCGCACCGGCCGTCAAGGTATGGAACGAAAAGGTTTGATTAAGCTTGTTAATCATCAGCTTTCCCCAGAGGAGTTCAAGACTCTTGCTATTTTGTGCCCTGAAGCGACTGTGAGCATTATTAATGGCGGCAAGGTTGCTGAAAAGTATAATGTTCAATTGCCTGACAAGGTTGATGGTCTTCTTGAATGTCAGAATGACAGCTGTATTTCGAGGAACCCAAGAGAGGATGCTCCTGCAGTGTTTTACACTGCGAGCAGGAATCCAGCAATCTTGTCCTGTCACTATTGTGATACAAGGCACAGTCTGGAGCGGGGCAATATCAAGATTATTTTGAAATAATTTTTATACTCTCTTCTTTTTTTCTTTTTTATGCTTAAGCTCGCTACAAACATTTATGCTATTGACTTGTGTATTTACCTGTCTGACATAAAAACACTCATAATCTCAGACCTGCATCTCGGCTATGAGGAATCTTTGCAGAAGCGTGGTGTTCTTGTTCCTAAGTCAATGTTTAAGCAGATAATAAAAAGATTGGACTGGATTCTTAAGCAGGTTCCTGTTGAGAAAGTTATTCTGAATGGCGATATCAAGCACGAGTTCGGGACTATCAGCGTTCAGGAATGGCGTGAAGTGCTCAGATTGATTGAGTATTTTGAAAAAAAGAACATAGACGTTATCGCTGTTAAGGGCAATCATGATGCTATTTTTGGTCCGATTGCAAGGAAAAAGCAGATTAAGGAAGTTAAAGAAGCGCGTCACAAGGACATTTTGATTGCTCATGGCGACTACATTCCTGAAAAGCTTTCGAAAGTTATCATTATCGGTCACGAGCATCCTGCAATAACGTTGAGAGAAAAAGCTAAGGTGGAAAAGTTCAAATGTTTTTTGAAAGGTGTTTTCAAAAAAAGTGTATTAATCGTCATGCCTTCTTTCAATCCTTTGACTGGGGGCAGTGATGTTTTGAAGAACGAGATTCTTTCTCCTTTAATTGGAAATGTTGAGAAATTCGACGTCTTTGTCGTTGATGATAAAACACATGAAGTTATGGTTTTCGGGAAGATAAAAGACTTCGGGAATCAGGAAGATAGTTGAATTGTTTTGAAGTTTTGGCTTCAACCAATGATCGTCATCAACGTACCATCTGTCGCTTCCGCTGCTGTAACCGCAATATTTGCATATTGCTTGTAGTTCTCCTATTTTTAGTCTTCCGCAGCTTTGGCACCTGTCCATGGCGTTACTTATTCTTGTTGCGTTAATAAATTTTTGTAGTATTTTATGGAAAGTTTCCGAGAATTAATGTCCAGGTATTAGTGTTATTGGGATGTTTTCGTCCTGGTTTGAGAACCATCTGTCGTCGCCGTCTACGTGACCGCAATATCTGCAGATTGCTTGTAGTTCTCCTATTTTTTCTTTTTTGCAATTAGGGCACTTCATACGATTGCTAAAACGTGCCACTATATATAGCTTTCGTCACACAAAGGTAGTCAAATAATATATTTCAATATAGAAAATTATTCTACTTCTTTGATTGGTGTTTCCTCATCTCTATGGCTGAACCATCTGTCTCCTCCTTCATCGTATGTGTGAAGGCAGTGTTTGCAGAAAGTCTGCATCTCTCCGAAAGTGTATTTTAAGCATTTAGGGCATTTCATTTTTAACCTTTGTATTAGACGGGTGAATCTAAGAACAAGTCCCGCCAACCCTTACGGACTGGCGGGATTGTCGTAGTGAGTGAAGACTATGAATCTGGGGCGTCTTTAAACTCACAAATCCTGCAGATGTACGGGCTTCCGCTGCCCATTATTTCTCCACAACCCACGCAGTATGCTCTTTTCATCGGTTTCAGACACCCCCAAACATCATCCATCACAGGTCTGGTAGATTGAAAAAGCCAATCTTGGTTTTTTTCATCTTTTCATTAGCTTTTTTACTATGCTGTCAAAATAGTCATTAGTTTGGTGCATTCTGACAAATTCTCTGACCTCTTCTATGTCCCGGATGAATACCCGGCTCATTCGAAGTCCTCCTCATCGCTCCAATCATCTATCATTTTGTTATTTGCCTGTTCTACGCCTTCCTCGAAGGCGAGTTCCCATGGAGACGATTCGTCCAGTCTATCTTCTACTATTTCCTCTTCCTCCTCTTCAAAAGGCTCTGGAAAAACCTTTTCAAATACTAGTTTTTGTCTCATAACTCCACCTCCCAGTACCTCTACCGTAAAGTTTACGTAGTTATTATTGGCTTTATATTTTTCCCTTAACAAATATAAAATTTATATAAATGTAAAATTATTAATAAACCAGAGAAAAATTTATATAGGTGCCTGTAATATTAATATAAAAGAGGGGGAATTCATGAAACGAAAGGTCATCCAGATTGCTGAATCAACCCAGCTTATCTCTCTTCCAAGGAAATGGTGTGTGGAACGGGGTATTAAAAAGGGTGATGAGCTTGAAGTTGAGTCCAAGGGTAATAGGCTTCAGATTACTACTGAAAATGAGCTTAACAGCGAGCGTGTAGAGGTAGATATTTCAAAACTTGACAGGACTTCTATTATGTATCTTATCAGGGGTTTGTACAAGAAAGGTTATGATGAAATCAAGCTTTTTAGCACTCAAAGTGTGACTCATCATTACAGGCTTGACCAAAACATTAGTGTTGTTTCTGTTATTCACCAGGAGGTTAACCGATGTCCTGGTTTGGAGATTGTTGAAGAAAAAAACGGTTCCTGTGTTCTTAAAGTTATTGCTGATGTTGACCCTAAGGAGTTTGAAAATATTCTGAGAAGGACTTTTTTCCTGATTTCAGATACCTGCAAGGATGTTATTGCTGCTTCAAAGAATAACGATCGTGTTTTGCTCGAATCCATTGAGGAAAAGCATGACAATGCCACAAGGTTCATCAATCATTCTCTTCGTCTTATTAACAAGAGGAATGATGAGACTAGAAATACGCATTTCATGTACTGCGTCATCTCTCTGCTCGACAAGATAATTGATATTTCCAAGGATTCCGCTAGGAAACTATTAAGGTATAATAAGAAGCTTAAGCCTGAGAGTTCTGATATTCTGGATCATATTCTTCAGGCTTATGAGATGTTTTTTGAACTTTATTACAAGTTTGATCTTGAAAAAGTCCATAAAATCAGCGAATTGAAGGAGAAAATCTATCTGGATCTTCTTAAGAAGACCAAAAATATTCCTCACGAGGAAGTTTTGATTCTTTATGATATGTATCAGGCGCTTGAGATTTACAAGACTTTGACTGAGACCAGGATGTCTATGGAATATTGATGTTTAAATGATATTAAAAAATTTCTAGTTTTTTATATATTCCCAGTTTATTTATAAACTGGAAAGATTTATATATTAAATGTAGATTTTATTAATTGAGGGGATTTCAATGAGAAGAAAAGTCATCCAAATTGCAGATTCAACACAGCTTGTTTCACTGCCTAGAAAATGGTGCATCAAGCAAAACATCAAGAAAGGCGACGAGCTTAACGTTGAAATAGATGGTTCTAAGGTTATTGTTGCCTGTGATTTAAAGCCTCAGATTGAGCGTTTTGAGATGAAGATGAAGGATTATGGTGTTCTTGCTCCAAGGTTTATTCATGCCTTGTATAAGAGGGGAATGGATGAAATCAAGATTTATATGGATACTCCCCAGGAGTTTAATGATTTGCAGAAAATATTGAGCAATGAGACTGTTGGTCTTGAGATAATTGAACAGGGAAAGAATTATTGTGTTGCAAAGAATGTTTCAGGCCAGATTGAGGGTTTTGATAGTGTTTTGAGAAGGACTTTTCTTTTAACCTGCAATCTTGCAGAAGACTGCGCCAAAGCTATGCAGGAAAAAAATTTTGAATCTTTCAGTAATCTGCTTTTGCTAGAGAAAAGCAACAACAAGTTCACCACATTATGCAGAAGATATCTTAACAAATATGGAAGTTCGTTTGATAAGATTGGCCCTGTTTATTTTATTATTGAGAATATAGAAAACATCGCAGATGAATACAAATATTTGTTCCATCAATTGACGGCAATAAAGAATGACCAGTTGAAGATTTCAGGCAACTGCGTTGAGATTTATCAGAAAATTGCTAAAATGATTTCTGATTTTCAGGAGGTTTTCTATAAATACGATAATTCCAAGCTTGTGAATCTGGCTGATGTGAGGAAGAAATTGATTGAACAATGTTATTCTGATTTGAAGAAATCAAAGTCTTACAGCGAAACGATACTCTTGCATCATGCTCTGATACTTATTCAGAAGATATTCAACCTTGTCGGTCCTTACATGGTTGTGGCTCAGGGCCGTTTAATTCAGCAATAACTTCTTTTATTTCATATATTGTTCTTTTTTTGAAATGGTATGTTTTCCTGACATCATCAACAAACATCTTTGATTCAGGCGAGCATACGAGAAGGGTATTCATGCCATATTGTCTTGCAGGGTCTATATCTGTTGTTTCCCGGTCTCCTACAAACAGCAGTTCATCAGGATTTTGGTTTAATTCAGTTTTGCACCTTGCCACTATTCTTTGATAACCTTCTTCATCAGGCTTTGGCTTGACTTCAGAAGCTGTTAGCTGATAATAAAACCACTCATCCTTAAGTTCAAGTTTTGCCATGACCTCAGTTAAAGTGGGTCGTTTGTTATTCGTGAATATGCTTAGATAGAGGTTTTGTTGTCGCAGATCATAGAGTGTTACGCCAAGTTTTGGATCGCTTTGCACATAATCTGCGTGTCTGACTCTGTTGATTATGTCTATTGCTTCATCTTTTTCTATTCCAAATATTCCCATCGCCCTTGTTCTTGATCCTGTTTTTTTGACTGCACTGCCAAAATCAAAATTGAGCTGCTCAAATCTTTGTCCAGTTCTTAGGTGTAATTCTTTAATTATCTCCATATTCACCTTATCATCTAATTCCTTTGGTGACGGGTATAATGTTCCATCGCAGTCAAACCAGATGTGTTTAATTGCCATTACTCACCACATTTTCATAATGCAGCGTGTTATCTTTAAGGTATGCTGCCAGTTTTTTGAATGTGAGCGACAAAGCTGATATTTTAGCGTACATAAGTACGTTTTGGTCTGTTATATCTTTAAGATTTTCAGGCAAATAAAGTTTTGCAGTATCAGCATTATATCCTTTTTCTAAGGTTTCTCTGTGAATATCTTCAAAACGTCTAAATGCATCAATATCTTTCATAGTATTATTTTTGATATGACGGCGAAGTTGGTCCAAAATTGTTGAACAACTGCGGGCGTGATGCCACATGGTTTCTTTTTTTGTTTTCAGTCGCTCTTTTAGAATCTCTTCAGTTATTTCTCCGCGGCTGTATTCCTTGAAATCATTTTTAATGTATCTTTCAGAATATAATTTTAATTTACGGGCCGATCTGTAAAAGAACATCAGATAGATTGTTTGTTTATCTTTGTAGACATCTGAACGATTAATGTCTTCCAGGAATTTTTTTAAAAGTGAATTGATATGTCTTTCATTAGGCCTATCATCTTTGGCATTATTTCTGGACGTAAGCAAAAACGAGCTGTCTTGAGCAGTTATTATGTGAGAAATATCTTCAAGAATATGTCCATATCGGTAGTGAAGGTCAACGTGATAAAATATCTTTTCAATTCTGCGCAGGGAAGAACTCTTTGGTATGGTTGACATGTGCCTCAATAAATCATCTATGGAAAAAATGTACTCCTGTTTTTGAGGGTCATATTTCAATCCGTCCATCGACAAAACGACATTTTTTAATGTTGCGTCACGGATTCTTACTACTTCTTCTGGCAATATGGAAATTGAATTAAGGCAGCTCAATGATTGCACGTATGCTGTTTTCTCTTCTTCAGAGAACAGTTGAGGTGCTAGTTTTTCAAAGAGATTTGGCAAGTCAACGATTCTTGAATAGTAGTCCTCAAGAATTCTTGAGGGAGTTGGTTTTTTCAGGAATGTTTTCAAATCATGCTTAGTCTGCCAGAACACAACATCTTTCACATATTTGTTGATAAGCGCATTGCGAAGTTTCTTCAATGCATTTGTTTTTTCAGGATCCCTTCTGCGTGTACGGTCCACTTCATCATTGATTTTTCTTAAAACCTGATCAAGGGTCGGTCCTTCTATATCCTGCATAAGGACAAATGATGATTTGAATCCGCTTGAATCCAGATGAAGGGGTTTGTAAACCTCAGAGGTTCTGAATTCAGAGTTTGGAAGTGTATTGGAATCTTCATATCTTTGTTGGGCAATCTTTTTATGGTCATTGCCGTTTGGATCATCGATAATAAGCCTGGCAACTCTCCATCTTAATTCATTGGGTATCGGGTTTGTGTGGTTGATTAGTGAGGTTGATAACCTGTCGACGCTTTCTTCGCTATATGTGCCGTTGCCTAGTAAAGGTGTTTTTCTGACACCTGATTCTCGTTGCTTAAGGTATTCTAATGCGAGATCAATGGCTTCTTTTTCAGTGGCTTTCTTTATTTGTGGAGAGGGACGGCAGAAATTCCATTCACGCATTTTTTGTATCAAAAGCAGATTGAAAGCTATTTCTTTTTGTTTGTCATCGGGAAGTATGTTTCTATTTTTCTCCAATTCATCATAAACCAGTCTTACATCACGGAAAAATGTCAGGAAACGCGGAGGATCATATGTTTTTTGGAACAAGTCTCTGGATATTTCTTCAGGAAGTTTTGCCAGATAAGATAAAAGCATTTGTTTTTGTGCAAGCGCCTTTCTGATAATTTCAAATCTGTTTTCAATTTCTGCCATATCGAAAAGGTTATACTTTTCCAAAGTTCGGTTGACCGGGTCTTCAAGTGTCTCTTCGGATAATTCATTCACCAGAGTTTCTATTTCGGGTTTTGAAGCAATGAATAAAACCGGCGTCATGATGTTTTTTTGTATTTCTTCTGACATCAATTCTTTTTTATTGGAGACTATGCAAATGGAGTATTGGGAAAGTATCCTGGACTCCAGCGATGCGACTACTGTTGGTTTTATTCCTTCTTTAGTATGAAATGATGCTTCAACTAGGCTTCCAGTATACGGAGAATCGACTATAAGAATTGAAGGTGGTGCAAATTCTTGAAACAAATCCAACTGCCGAGCCCCCATAGTCATAACTATCCAGTGGTATGAGTACTACTACAGTTTATAAATTTAATGGACGATATTAATAAAAAACGATAAATTTATAAACCATTAATGAGTTATATTGACGAGGGGTAGATTGAAGACTGTTAAAATGAACGACGACCAGAATCATGAAAACTTGAAAGCTTTCTACTTTTTGAACTTTGAAAAAAGGGATGCAGAACTTGTTGAACTCAGGGAAACAGCTTACAAAGGAGATACTGAATTTATGCTGAAGACTTATGAAGACCGTTTGAAAGACCCTAATATGAATTTTTATAACGTGAGCGCTGATATAGAAAGATTGAATCATATAAAAGATCTTGAATCTAGAGTGTTGCCTGAAAAAAAAATAAGTCTTGATGGAACTCCTCTTACATCCATGTTGCCTTTGGTAAAGATATATGAAGCTGAGAGAAAGAAAAACGGTTCGTCAGAAAAAAATAATAACGGCAATTCACAGCAACCTTTAAAAAGCTAATTCTGATATTCTTGGTTATGCCGACTGAAGAGGAACTTATTGGGGAAAGAAGGCGTAAAAGGGATGAGTTGTTAAAACTAGGTGTGAATCCTTATCCTTACAAGTATTCTCCTACTCATAAGTCTGTGGAAATCATGGACAAATACAAGTCTCTTGCTCCTGAGCAGAAGACTGATGATGTTGTGAAGGTTGCGGGCAGAATTATCGCGTTGAGGCGTATGGGCAAGGCGACTTTTATGCACATTCTTGACCAGTCTGGCAGGGTGCAGGCTTATTTCAAGTTTGATGATTTGAAGACTTATGACCATTTGAAGCTTGCTGACATGGGCGACTTTATTGGTGTTGAGGGTGCTGTTTTTAAGACTAAGACTGGTGAAATAACTATTTGGGCTAAGAATTTTGAAATTTTGTGCAAGTCGTTGAGGCCTTTGCCTGAGAAGTGGCATGGCTTGAAGGATATTGAACAGCGTTATAGGAAGCGCCATCTTGACCTTATTATGAATCCTGAGGTTAAGGAAACTTTTATCAAGCGTACTAAAATCATTGATGCTTTACGGAATGCTTTGAATGGCAAGGGTTTTTTGGAGGTTGATACTCCTATTCTTCAGCCGATTTATGGTGGTGCTGCTGCAAAGCCTTTTAAGACTCATTTGAATTCTTTGAAGATGGATGTTTTTATGAGAATTTCTAACGAGCTTTACTTGAAGCGTTTGCTTGTTGGCGGTTTTGAGAAAATTTATGAGTTTGCCAAGGATTTCCGTAATGAGGACATTGACCGTTCTCATAATCCTGAGTTTACCCAGGTTGAGGCTTATCAGGCTTATGGCGACTTTAATGATATGAAGGAGCTTGTCATGGACTTGTACATTGCTGCTGCAAAGGCTGTTCATGGTTCTACAAAATTTGAATATCAGGGACAAATAATTGATGTTAAGAAGCCTTGGCAGGAATATACCATGGTGGAAGCGTTGAGAAAATTTGCAGGGATTGATGCTGATAAAGTCACCATGGAGGATATGAACAAGTTGTGCAAGGAGCACGCTCTTGAGGTTGTTAGAAATCCTACTAAGGGTCAGTTGATTCAGGCTTTGTTTGAGGAGCTGGTTGAGGACAAGCTTATTCAGCCTACTTTGATTACTCATCATCCTATTGAGAGCACTCCTTTGTGTAAGCCTTGCAGGGAGCAGCATTTGAATGAGCATTTCATTGAGCGTTTTGAGCCTTTTATTGCTGGCATGGAGATTGCTAATGCTTATTCAGAGCTTAATGATCCTGTTTTGCAGAGGAAGCTTTTGGAGGAGCAGGCTTCGCAGTTGCGTGCTGGTTCCGAGGAAGCTCACCCAATGGATGAGGATTTTGTTGAGGCTATTGAGACTGGAATGCCGCCTACTGGTGGTATTGGTATCGGCATTGATAGGATGGTTATGATTGTTACTAACAACCCTAGTATTAGGGATGTTTTGTTTTTCCCGTTTATGAAGATATGAAAACTGTTATCGGGCTTACTACCCATGTGGTTTTGTTTGGAAAAAATGGAAAAAAAGAGGTTGTTGCCAGGGTTGATACTGGCGCTACCAAGAGCAGTATGGATAAGTCTCTTGCCAAAGAGCTTGATCTTGGTCCTGAGCTTAAGCATACAAAGGTTAAGAGCGCTCATGGAGTGCGTTACAGGCCTGTTGTTACTGCTGACATTCTTATTGCTGGTCAGGCTATGCAGTCCGAGTTCACTCTTGCTGAGCGCGAGCATATGAAGTTTCAGGTGTTGATTGGACAAAACATTTTAAAGAAGGGCTTCCTGATTGACCCTTCGAAGGAATCAAGATGAAAGCTGCTGTTATTTCGTTGGGAAGTATTTCTTCTCGCTGGCTTGTTGATGAGTTGAAAAAGTTTTTTGATGTTGTTGACCAGATTGATATTCAGGAATTGGAGGTTTCTTTGGGTCAGAAGAATGCCGAGATTCTTTATCAGGATAAGCCTTTGCCGAAGTATGACTGCATTTATGCCAAGGGCAGTTTTAGGTATGCTGTTTTATTGCGTGCTTTGACTACTTTGTTGCAAAAGGATACTTATATGCCTTTGAAGCCAGGAAGTTATACTATTGGTCATGATAAAGTGCTTAGTCATTTGAAATTCCAGGAGTTTGGTGTTCCCCAGCCTACTACTTATATTGCTTCTACTGCTGAGGCTGGTAAGAAGATTGTGAAGAAGATTCCTTTTCCTGTTATTATGAAATTGCCTGCTGGCACTCATGGCAAGGGTGTTATGCTTGCTGACAGTCCTGAGAGCGCTAGTTCCATGATTGATGCTTTGGCTTTGCTTAAGCAGCCTTTCTTGATTCAGGAATACATTGAAACTGATGGCAAAGACTATAGAGTTATTGTTGCTGGTGAGAAGATTGCTGCTGCTATGAAGCGTGTTGCTGCCAAGGGTGAGAAGCGTTCTAATATTCATTCTGGCGGTCATGGTGAGAAGCTTGAGCTTGATTCCAAGGCTAAGAATGCTGCAATTTTGGCTGCCCGTTCCTGCGGCTGTGATATTTGTGCTATTGATATTCTGCCTTCCCCTAAGGGTCCTCTTGTTTTGGAGGTTAACCTGTCTCCAGGTCTTCAGGGCATTACTAAAGTTACTAAGATTAATGTTGCTGCCATTCTTGCTGATTTTCTGTACAAGAAGACTAAGGAGTTTATGCAGAAGGGTAAAGAGGAAATCATGAAGGAGCTTGTTCCTCAGCACGAGATTGAGGGTGTTATGGATTTTCGTGGAAACAGGATGTTGTTGCCTGAGGTTGTGACTATGTCTTCAAAAATTAAGGAAGGTGACGAAGTAGTTATCAAAGCAGGCAAGGGTCGTGTTGAGATTTCTAAGATTGCTTCTAAGAAGGAAAAAGAATAAGTTAGCACTCGCCTGCTAAAGTGCTTGTTATTGTTCCTTCACAGTTTTCTGTGCACACTCTTACTGCTGCTTCTCTTGTTGCAGAGGTTATTCCTTGTTTCATGCAGCTGCAGGTGTAACAGCTTTGTGTGGGGAACTGATAGGCTCTTCCGCCTGAGAATGCTCTTGAGCCTTCTATTGCCACTCCTCTTATCGGTCCGCCGTATTCTTTCGCGCCTGCTACTGCGAACTGTCCTGTTGGGAATGAGGGGTATTGGCTTACAGCGCTTGATTCATAGCATCTTTGTAGGCATGCTTGTAGTGCTGAGCCGCCCATTGTGTTTCTTGGGTATGAATGTCTTGGCGTTCCTACTGGTCTTCCCATGCATTGTGATTGACAGTCAAGCATTGGCAGTTTGTACAGTCCCGGCTGGTCTTGTGGCGGGATGACTGCCATGTTTGTTGAGTTGTTCGTTGGCAAGAAAACAAAAATTGCTCCTATGATTGCAATTGCCAATACTAGATAGACAATTGCTGATTCTGTATTTCCTCTTTTGCTCATATTATGTTCTGATAGGTGATGTATATAAAAAGATTTCCATGGTGTCTGGTTATCCGCTACTACACCGTTTTATATATTATTCAATATATATTTTACAGAATGGAAATTGATTATGATAAAAACAGGAAGATTGCTTTGGTTGCTGTAGGCGGCACTTTGGCTTGTGGCACTGGAACCGGTAAAACTCCTAAAAATGGTGCTGACTACATTAAGCGGGTGGTGCCTGAGCTTTCTGATTGCTGTATAGACGGTTATGACTTTGACCGAATTGATAGCGTTGATATGACTCCAAAAAGATGTTCTGAACTGGCAGAATTTGTTTACAAACTTCTGCCCAAATATGATGGCGTTGTTATTACTCACGGCACTGATACAATGAGTGAAACCTCTAATTTATTGTCTTTTTTATTGCAGGATTTGAACAAGCCCGTCGTAATTACTGGTTCTATGAAGCCTTTGGAGGAAAAAAACTCTGATGCAGTACGGAATGTCAAAGACGCTGTTATGACTGCTGCGAGCGATCTTGCTGGCGTTTATCTGGCTTTCAATGGAAGAATCATAAACGGCACCAGAGCTAAAAAACTTGATCCTACTATTAATGACGCTTTTAGAAGCGTTAAATTTGGTCAGACTGCTGAAACTTCGAATAATAAGTTGTATCTTTTAAATGAAAATGCAAGTTTTAGGAACGGTCAATCTCCTAAACTTTACAAAAATATTGAAGAAAATGTAGTTGTTGAGGAGATTCATCAGGGTTATGATCCTAAAAAAATGGAACTCCTGCAATACCTGCCTTATTGCCGTGCAGTTGTCCTAAAATGTCCCGGAACTGGCGGTATTCCGAAAAATCTTCTGGAACCAGTGAAAGATTTGGTTAAAAACGGAAAAATTATTGCCATAACTTCGAAATGTGATGCTCCTTATGTTGACCTGTCTGCCTATGAGGTTGGTCAAAGGCTTCTTGGATTAGGAGAAAGTGTTATTGATTGCAAAGACATGACTGCTGATACTGCAATGGCTAAGTTAAGGTGGGTTCTTGGTTCGGCAAAACAAATTGAACCTGCGAAAGTTAAAGAAATGATGCAGACTCCTGTTCATTACGAGATATCTATGCCTAAGCCTATTGAAAGGGCATACGAAAACCATAAAATGCCTGAAGTTGTCGTTCAGGCAGCCTAATCACTCCTGCGGTGCCTTGTCCAATGCCAGTTTTAGCAGCATGTTATAGTATTGTTTGAATGATTTTGCTGCGTCTTCGCTCAGGATTCTTATTGAGACCATTGGCTGCATGAAGCACATTATGACTCCTTTATCGTATATCCACAGCAGGGTTGGTGAATTATATTCTTTTGGCAGGAATTTTATTGTTGTGTATGGCATAGAACGCAAAAATTTGATTCTATGCGGATAATAGTCTTCGTTTACTATGTGGTGGAACCAGACTTTTTTCTTTGCTCTTTGTTCGTGCCATTCTTTTACCCATCCTTCTCCTATGGTTTTTGCGTAGTCTTTTGGCACTCCGAGAACGCAGAATTCTTTTGTGTTGTTAATTATGTCTGTCATTATTCTTCTTGCGCCTGCTATGCCTTCGAAGACTGCTATGCTGCTGGGTGGTTTTGCTGCAAGTTGAAGTATTTTCAGTTCTGAAATTGCGTTTTTTATGTCCATTTCTTTTATTTTTGAGAGCGTTAATAGTTGTTCTGGGTCTGCTACTTCGTAATATTTGACTTTTTCTCTTACAAAGTATGCGATAATTCCTTTTTTGACTAGTATATCAAGTGCATCGTAGACGTTTGGTCTGTGTATTTTTGCTTCTTGGGATATTTGTACTGCTGTTGATGGTCCCATTTCTGCCAGTTTGAGATATACTGAGACTTCATTTTTGCTTAATCCCAGGTCCAGAAGCACTTGTTCATTCATTTGTAGTCCTCCTTTTTACTTAGCCATGTAGTATAAATTTCTACTATTTAAACTATTATACTCCAGAATATAAGTTTTCTCTTAGAACGTCGTATTATCGACGGAGGAACTGAAATGACTTATAGTGATGAATTAAGTAAGGATGATATTGCTTGCAAGGGTGTTTATCCCGCTCTTGCGCGTGCTTTGATGCCTGATTTGCATGCTAATACTCTTGAACTTCTTAAAAAGGGGACCTCTGGAAAAGAGTGTGTTGATTTGCTTGTTGTTGGCCCTGGAACAGAGGTCCTTCCTTTTTCTGAAAGGCCTGCGACTGTTGATAGGCTTGCTTCTGGAAATCTGATTCTTGTTGATTATAATGAGAGTATTTGCAAGAAGATTCCTGAATACTTGAAAAGTATTGGTTTCTTGAGCAATCGCGAAATCAAGGAATTGAAAGGCAGATATTCAGGAAATTCTGGTGAAAAAAACATTTATGTTGGTAAGCAGGATGTAAGGGCTGGTTTTCCTGATTTTGCGGATAAAAGCATTGATGCTATTGATATGACTGTTGCTGTTCATCATGCTACACAGTATGAGCGTGACGTATTGAGAATTTTCAAGGATGCTTATAGGATTTTGAAGGATGATGGCGTTTTGCAGATTGGCGAAGGTAATGTTGATATGAAGCACAGCGAGCGCAAGATTAACAGGATTGTCAGAGATTTGCTTGAGGGCGGGGCAAAAGGTGTTAAGATAACTGATAAAAGGTATACTGACCGTGATGCAAGAGAGTTTTATGTTGGTGACCGTGCTGCTGCTTCAGAGATGTATTTGAATGATGCCGGACTGATTAGGATTTCAGGTCTTGAGAGTGCAGTTAAAACAGCTGAACAGTTTAAAAGTAAGGGTTACAAGCAGATGATTCCTGTTGGCAACGAGCTTGTTCTTCCTTTGATTGACGCGTCTATTGAGGAGGACTTCCAGGGTTTGATTGTTCCGGTAAGAGAATATTATGCTCATATTACAAGAGATACTCTTGACCGTATTGATTCCAGCAAACGCGATGATTTTCTGAAAGCGATTGGCAAAGAGATTATGGATGCTGAGCGGGGGCTTGTTGAGTATTACTCTTCTCCTTCAATTGTTATTAACAATCTGGAGAAAGCTGGTTTTGCTGTTGATAAGCCAATATACACAAAGCGCGGTCCTTTTGTAAACTTGCTGGCGAGGAAGGGAAAATGAAAGAAAAAAAAGAATTAACTAAAATTATTGATTGGCACTGGCTTGATGGAGACATAGAAGAGGAATTTGAAGAATATAAAAAGATTGAAAGGGCTGTTTCAGGATATTACACGGATGAGGGTCCTGTTATTTGCAGACTAAGGCCTGAAAACTTGGAAAAAAACAGGGCATTTCCAGTGATTAATATTTATTTAAGTCAATATGAATATTGGGGTCTTGATTTTTCTATGTTAAAACCAATAGGAGATACCTTTGTAAATTTGGTTACAGCACCCATGCGTTATGCTCCATTTTTTAATAAGTCTACTGAACTTTTCACACATTTTTTGATTAATGATGCAGGAATTGACCCTGAAGCATTTATTGAATCATTAGACCAATTGAAGGAAAAACCAATAGGCACTTTATACGGCCCTACAACTCTCTACACCCCAATAGCCCTGCATTTTGAACGGCATGGCGAATATGGCAATCTTAGGGATTTTTTAATATCTGCAAAGAAAGATTACGAATTTGATGCAGAAGCAGAGATGAAAAAATATTGTGAAAAAAACAATCTTGATTTTAAATCAGCATCGTTAGCAATTGACGCACTTTTTCCGATTATCGAATCTTTAAGAATTACAAGATTGAGGAATGATTGAAATTACCTTGTAAAATTTCCAATCATCAGCTAAACTGTCGTAACAAACACTACTACTTCAGTTTATATATTGTATAAGTGCTTCGGATATCATCATTTGAGAGGATTCCAAAATGAGCAACGATAATTATGTGAATGTTCCACAAAAGACTGTTGTAGTTCCTAATTATAAGGAAGTTTTTCATAAAATCAAGGACAGATCAGGGGACAGTAGAAATTTCAAAAAGCCTTTCTTGAACAAGGTTTCTCGTGTTATTGAAGGTGGCGCTGTTGCTGGCAGTGCTTTGGGTCTTGCTGGCTTGCTTTCTTATATGATTGGGAAAAATTCAGATTATAAGGAAGTTCTTCGAAAGTTGGATAATGTGTGGGATGGTGCTGGTGATGTTGTTGGTGTTGGTGAAAGAGCTAAGAGGGATAATGAAATACAGAAAACCTTGGACGTTGCAGTTGAATTGGCTTATAAGCACTCAAAGGAATTGCTGAAAATTGTTACTAATGAAGAGATTGATGCATATCTTCTTACCCTTCCTGAAAACCAGAGAAAGCCTGTAAAAAAATCTATTGAAACAATTGCGAAAGACCTTCCAGAATATGAAAAGCAGTCTGCCGAAATCATGAAGGAGCATGAATTATTGGTTGCGAATATGGGCGATTACAGGTTTAAATTGCAAAGATTGGCTGATGAGACTGAGAGTATTTTAGCCAGCTGTTCTAATTGGATGAGAAACGGTTTTGAAAAATTAGGATTGGATTGGCTTCTTAATATTGTAGAAAGTGTTGACCCTCGCTTAAGGGGCAGGGGAGCTATAATTCGACAGCAAAGATCAGAGTATCTGAAATCAGCTGATCAATTGTATCAGACTTTGGATAGATTGAAAGGTCAGTTGGAAGTCGTTGCCAAAAAGTATGGCATTGATGAAGGGCAGCTCGGCACCAATATTGATGATTGCAAGAATTATGCCGAGCTGTTGAGAAATGGCGTGCCTCTGAATGATGAGCAGAAAAAGGATTTTGATAACAAATTGAACCTTGTCTGCAAATATATGGATGCTTCAATGGAAAGCGGCAAGAAAGTGCTTGAGTTGGCAAAAAAAGTGAATAATACTTACGAAAATGCTAAGGAGCTTCAGCAGGCTAAAGGCACTGTTTATCAAAGTTTTGTCGCCAAAAAAGCTCTTAATTCTGCAAATGAAAACAAGATTTATTTGGGAAAAAATGAGCCAGAAATTGAAAAAATTCAAAGTGATAATAAAATTAAGACAATTCAACAGGATTATTTCGGTTTTAAGAGCGAATTCGGTCCGAGTTCGATAATTGTTGGAGGTTATTTGATAGCTGCAGCTGTAACTTGTCTGGCTGCCTCGCGTGTTGCGAGCTGGATAAGGACCAGGGATTATTCTGCTAAATATGCAAAGGAAAATTTGAAAGAAATTACTTCAATTGTTGAAGAAGCTATTAAGGGTGAGGAAAATGCAGATAAAAAATTGCAGGATGTTTGAAGTTTTGAAAGTTAAGGAAGATGAATGTGTTCAGGTAGTTGCTAAAAAGTTGAGAGATTCTAAAGTCAGGCATGCTTATGTTATTGATGATAAGGGCGCTCCTGTCGGTGTTATTTCTGTGGTTGACATAAGCAATCGGGTTGTTGCAGAAGGCAAATCTCCTGATAAAATCTGTGCCAAGGATGTCATGTCTTCGCCTGTTGAGACAAAGGACGTTAATGACAGTGTCAAGGATGCTTATGAGCTTATGGTTGCTAACAAGCGTTATTCTCTTGCTGTTACTGATAAGGGTATTTTGTATGGTATTTTGCCTATGAATGAGGCTGTAAGCTTCATGATGGGCAGGGAGGTAAAAAATGAGCAGTCTTGAAAAAACAATGGACGTTAAATCTGATGTTAAGAGTTTTGTTAGGGATGAGGTTAAGAGGAGCGCTTTTTCATTCATGCCTTCCTCTCTTGAGGATTCGCTAGATTATTTGGCTAAAGATTACAATGTTAAAAAAGGATTGAAAGCTTCTGGTGACCGTGAGGAACTGCTCGAGTGTGTTAAGGAAGCGAGGCAGTATTTTGGGTTGAACAAGGAAAGTGGTCTTGTTTCCAAGCTCTACCAGTCTGCGAATCGTCTTGGTTATGTTGGTCAGCTCGCTAGCGATGCGGTTGTTATCGCATCTGCGGCCTGGTGCTGGCCTGTCAAGCTTGGTGCTTGCCTGTTCAGGGTTGCCACTGATGCGTTATATGCACCTTATTACTTGCTGAATACAGGTGTTGAAGGTGCTAAGGAACTTCCTAAATATGCAGCTCAGAAAATTTTAGGGATTATTCCCGGGGTGACTGCTGTTGACAAGATGAGTTTGAAGGACAGGCAGAATTGGATGGCTTTGTCAAGAGCAAGGGATAATTTCCTGAAAAGAAAAGAGCTTTACGTGCCTTTGCATTCCAAAATCGGGAACATTCTTTACAAGGGTGCTGATTACATCAAGAGCTTGTTTGAAAGGAAGCCTGGTTATGTTAAGGAGCCTGTGCCGGTTCCTGCTTAATTTTTTTTATTATTCTGGCAGTTTCAACCCTGTGCATCTCCAGTTTATTTCTGCTTTTTTTGTTTCTGTGTTGATTACGCATGCCGGGTTGCATCCTTCTTTTTCTATGTTAAGGTCTATCCACCAGGTGTTTGTTCCTTCGTTGCAAAAGTGTGTCTCTTTTATCATTCCTTGTGCGCATTCGCCTGTTTTTGCTATCGAAACAGCTTCTTCATAGCTCATTCCTTTGCAGTATTCTGCTGTTGGCGCGCATGCTGCCAAGAGCAAAAATAAAATCAATAGTTTTTTCATGTTTTTCACCCAAATGTTGTATTCTCTTGTTTTTTTTATAAATTTTGCGAATCACAAGCTTTTTATAGGACCTGCTTGTTTGCAAATTTTAAAAAAAGTGGTGAGTGAAAATGAACAGTGATATGGACAGTAGTAATGTGGAGAGAAGGTTTGTTTATCACGGTAAAGTGTTGCCTGATAAGGTTTGTTTGACTGGTATTTTGAATGAGGAAGGTTTTAAGACCAGATTGGGACCTTCTTCTTCTGGAAAGACTGTTACTGTATTTTACCTTCATGATGATGGCGCTCGTATTGATTATTCAAGAACTCAAACCTCAAATTTTGGGACTGATAAGTTCATAGCTTCAGGAAATGCTGAGACTGTCAGTGCTGTTATGAAGAGAATTGAGGAGACTTACGCCAAAGTCAGCAAGAAATATTTTATCTTTTGAGCATTACTTTTATCCAGTTGTAGTGCAGCAGTATGTGAATTATTGCTATTGCGACAAATGCCATGCTTGTATAAACGTGAGCGTCTTTAAATCCTCTGCTTCCCAGCCACATCATTATTCCTGTTATTGCTGATGCTAGTAGCGTTATAAATGCCAGAATATCTACAATTAATAGTAGTTTTGCTTTGTTCATGCTTATTTTTAGTGTTTAATTCTTTTTAAAGGTTGTGAATTCGTGATTTTCAAGTACAATAATCTATTTAAAGATTTGATTTGTGGTGTAGTTTATGCAAAGTATTAGTGTTGATGGCATTGAAGTTTCTGTTGGCTCGCATGAGAAAAAGATTGTTGTTCTTGGTTGCGACCATCGGGGTTTTGAGTATAAGAGGCAGTTAATGATTTTGCTTCAAGGCAGGCATTCTATTATTGATGTCGGCTGTTATTCCCCGAATAGATGGGATTATCCTGCTATTTCAGATGATATTGGCAGGCGCGTGGCTGAGAATCCGTTTAAGACTGTTGGTATCGGCATTTGTGGTTCTGGCATTGGCATTCTTATTCCTGCTTCTAAACATCGTGGTGTTTATGTTGCTCGTTGTTTGAGTCCTGCAGAGGCTGAGACTTCTCGCAAACATAATAATTCTAATGTGCTTGGTATTGGTGCTGATTGTGTTGATTTGGAGACTGCTGTTTCTATTGTCCGCACTTGGCTTGATACTCCTTTTTATTCTGATCCTAAAAAAGATGAGGCTTATTTGCGCAGGTTTGTGCAGACTGTTCAACTAGAAAAAGCACTTTATTCTAATCGCTGAATAGCTCTGGAAACAGTGTTTTTTGTGCTTTTGTGATTGTTCTTTTGTATTCAAACCCGTAAATTTCGCTGAAGTCCGGGGTAAAATTGTCTTCTGTTATTTGTTTGTAGTGCAGTCTTGCTCTCTCATAAGCATTTTCAAGGCATCTGTTCACCAGTTGTTTTGCTTGTTCAAGGTTTCCTTCTTTTAGTGATTCGTAAAGTTTAATGCATTTTAGAAGGTATCCTATGTTTTTTTCTGCTTTTCTTCTTTCTTGTATGTCTTTTTGGTAGATTTCTTCTTCAAATTCCAGGAGGAATGAGTCAATTTCGTCCATTTATTGCATAGTATTCTGCAGTAAGATAAAGTGTTGCTCAGTAACTTTTGAGTAACTCTTTTAAACCCTTCATGTTGCGATATTGTTATGAAGCTCGGCATTCTTTACTCTGGTGGAAAGGATTCTACTCTTGCTTTGATGAAATCTCAGGTATATCATGATGTTGTTTGCTTGATTACTGTTGTTTCTGAGAATAAGGAGAGTTTTATGTTTCATACTCCTAATATTGACATTACTTTGCTGCAATCTCAGGCTATGGGTATTCCTTTGGTTCGTGTTGTTACGAAAGGTGAAAAGGAGTTAGAGCTTGTTGATTTGAAGAAAGCTGTTGAAGAAGCGGTTAAGCGTTATAAGATAGAGGGCGTTGTTACTGGTGCAGTCCGTTCAACATACCAAGCCAGTCGTGTTCAAAAGATTTGTCATGAGCTTGATTTGTGGTGTTTTAACCCTTTGTGGTTGTTGGACCAGATTGAGTTGCTTTATGAATTGTTGGAAAAGGATATTCACGCGATTATTTCGGGTGTTTTTGCTGAGCCGTTGGATGAATCTTTTCTTGGTAAAGAGATTGACAAGGAAATGATTGAACGCTTGTCTAAGCAGCAGAATCCTGCTGGTGAAGGAGGAGAAATCGAGACTACTGTTCTTGACGCTCCTGTTTTCAAGAAGAAAATTGTGATTACTGGCAGTAAAACTGATTATAAGAACTTTGCCGGCACGTTTGCTATTATTGATGCTAAATTGGAGGATAAATGATTTTAATAGTTAATATGTGTGAGGATGAGCTTAGTGAGATGGAGTTTGTCAGGCCTATTGCCATGTTGGCAGAGGACCATGTTGTTGTGCATTACTCTCAGGTCAGGCTTGCTGATAGGAGGGCTGCTGAAAAAATTATTATTGCTGGTACTTCTTTGAAGGATTTTGATTATTTGAAGGGCAAATTTGGCTGGCTTAAGAAGACTAAGCGTCCTGTTTTGGGTATTTGTGCTGGCGCTCAGGTTATTGCAAGGGAGTTTGGTTTCGTGCTTGAAGATTTTTCTTTGATTGGTCCGCAAAAGGTCGAGGTTGTAGAAAAGAATAAGCTGGCAGACGGCAGTTTTAATGCTTATTTTCTTAATACAAAAATTATTACAGAATGCCATCCTCTTGCCGTATGCAATGATAAGCCTTGTATGTTCCGCATCCCCGAAAAAGAGATATATGGGTGCTTGTTTCATCCAGAGGTTATGAATGAGGATATTATACGGAGGTTTTTGAAATGAAATGGGCTATATTATTTTTGGTGATTCTTATCAGTTGTGCTCCTGTTTCGCAGGAGATTGGTGCAAAGCCGGTTGTAACTCAGCCAGAGCCTCCAAAGCCTGTGCCTCTACCTGTTTTAGAACCTGAAGTCAAAGCGCCTCAGGAAGTTGCTCCTCCTCAGCCTGTAATTATTCGTGAAAGAACATGTAATGAACTGTGTGAGGATAATTGCAAATCAACAGCTCAGAACGCCTGTACTCAAAAAGAGCGTTCGAGATGCAAGGATGTTTGCGGTGATAATCTTGTGATTGATCCGTCTGCTTGCACGCAGGCTTGTACTTATATTACCCAGCCTAACCAGTGTAAGCTTCAGATGGAGAGGTTCTGTTCTGCTAATTGTGTGAAGCAGTGTCATTAGCGCTTCATCATCACTAATGGAGGGATATTGAATATTTTTCTTATCCAATTTGCAGAGATTACTCTGTTATGTATTATTGGTGGTGTTTTTTCGACTTTTTTGAAGCCGAATTTTATGTAGAATGGTGTTAATTGTTCTGTTGTCATTAAATAGAGTTTTTTGTGTTTTTTTAGGACTTTTGTCAATAGTTTTCTAGCATATCCTCTTCCCCTGTATGGTTTTTTTGTGATTATCATGGATAATTCTGTTATTGTTTTCCATTTTTTTATCGCGCAGAACGATATTAGCTTGTCTTTGTTGTATAGCGCGAATACTCTTGCGCTTGTTGTCGGGTAGGGCAAAAATCTTTCTTTAAGAATTAATTTGAGTGTTTCCGGCACTTCAAACATGCTTGTTTCTATTATTTGCATTACTGCTTGTTTACTGATTTGCTTTAAGTAACTTTCTTATTCGCAATATTGTATTCGGGTCAGGGCATAGTTTGAGGTATTTTTCTCTTTCCTGAATCGATGCTACTCCCGGATAATCTCCTTTCCTACCGAGCATGTCTGTTATTATTTGGAAATGCACGTGTGGTGGCCAGTTGCCGTTTTCTTCAGTGTTTCCTATTTTGCCTATTTGTTGTCCTGCGAGTATTGTCTGTCCTTCCTGTAATTCATGCAGTGAATCAGTGGATAAATGTCCGTACAACGTGTAAAATCCTTTGTGTTCAAGGATTATTGTTGGTCCGTAGTCTCCGAAATGGGCATTGTTTTGGAAGCTGTGTATTTTGCCGTCAAGCGGTGCGCATACTGGCGTTCCTGTTGGCATGAATATGTCTATTCCAAGGTGTATTGTTCTGCCTGCAAACAATGGGCTTCTCGTGTATATTGTCCTGTTTTCGTTGTACCTGCCGATTCCTGCCAGATTTCCTAATTTGCTGAATACGTATTCTGTGAATTCTTGCGTATTCGCCATGTTTACATTTGCAAGTTCTTTGTTTTCTGCTGTGAAGTCAAAGATGTGTGCTTGTTCCAAATCCGCATTTACGATTATGGGCATTGTGACCACTCGCACACCATTAGATCCATGGATAACGGATCTCTTTTCATTTCTTCATACAATTGGTTTGACATTATGCGGACATGGTTTTCATGTATTCCGCATAGCCTTGCTCCCATGCGCTTTACTATTTTGTTGATTCCCGGGTGAGGAACATCATCAGAATAGAAATGTCTGACTTTTTCGTATCTTGCTTCTTCTGTTGCCACAAAGCATAATACTGTTCCTAATCCGCAGCCGCCATTGTTACCAGTTTCAACTGCAACATCGCTGAATTCAGCAGTGCTGAACGGGCCTCTTTCCATAGTTCCTGTTGCAACTACTTCATGATTGTTGAGTCTTCTTGCGACATATACCATTGGACCCGTATTGGAACTGTCTTCTATCATTCGGGGCATTGTTGTTGCCAGGTCAAAAGTTCCGTAACTTCTGTAAGTTCTTTGCATCAGGTTTACTATGCCTTCAGCATCTTCTGGTTTTGCTCTTCTGATTTCATATCTTTCTTGAAGATTATTGCGCAAGTCTATAATTTCTTGTTCTTGTAATGGTCTAATTTGATCGTTCCAAAACACTTCTTCCAGTACTCTCGGAATTAACCAGGATCTTTCTGGTAATTCCCGTAGTCTCTCTGGCTTGTTTTTTGCATAGTCGTTTACAGTATGGTTTTTGCCTGCTATTGTAAAGAAGTTCGGCATTACAGCCTCTATGCCGTATCCTGAATTAGCAAGCGCTATTGACATTTGTTCACTGTTGTATATGTTTTTTGCAGGAACTCGTATTTCGCAGAATCTTGTGGCTTCAGGAAACAGTTCCTCCCAAGCTTCTATTAAGCGCATTCCCTGTTCGATGTTTCTTGCCAAAGGCATTATTCCGCTTGATGGCTTTACCCTTCTGTTGCCGTCAGGAGGATGTGCGCTGTTGTCATATATTGGTGTTACTCCTACAATCCGGCTGGAACAGCGTCCCCATCTCTCTCTTACTGACAGCCAGTTCGGCATTTTGTGGAGGAAAGGTTCTAATGCTTGCTCTAATTCTCCTAAATCATTCTCTCTCACATATTCTCTGAAAAGTTCTTGGTCTCCTGTTGTTCCTATCATTTTACATCACCATTTCTATCTTGACCGAAAGATTTATAATAACTTAATGTTATCTTAATAACAATTATAGGTAAAAATGTTATGGTGACTGTTTCGCATCTGGTTGAGAAGATTGTTGAGAAGAAGCCGTTTCTTGAGGAAGCGTTAGCCAAGGGCATCATTAATTATGCTGCTCTTGCTGAAATTCTTCAGCCGGATATTGAGAATGAATTGAAAATTAAAGTAAAAACTTCTGCTGTTATGATGGCTTTGCGCAGGTTTTCTGAAAAGCTTGAGAAGACTTTTGTTGGTCAGGCTCCGATTAAGTTCAAGGAGAGTGATTTGACAATCAGGTCTGACCTGTTTGAGGTCACTGTGCATAAGTCCCCTTTCATAGATATCAGGAAGCTGTATGATTTAGTTGATTTTTCCAAGGGTGATTTTCTTACTGTAACCCAGGGCTTGTACGAAGTTACTATCATCGCCAGCAAAAAGTATAAGCTCAAGATTCTCAGATTCCTTGAAAAAGAAAGGATTGTCAAGACTGTTGATAATCTGTCTTCTTTGACTGTTAAGATTCCTATTGAGGCGCTTGAGACTGCTGGTTTGTTTTATGTTATTACCAAATCTCTTACTTGGGAGAATATTAACATTGTAGAAATCGTTTCAACGCTTACTGAGATGACGTTCATATTAAGAGAAGATGATGTTTCAAGGGCTTTTGATACTTTGAAGAGAATAATTGAGCAGCATTAGAATTTCAGTTTGGGTCCTGCATTTTTGCTGAGTTTTTTCATGAGTTTTTCAGGATTTTCTCCTTTGAGCATTTTGACCATTTTTTTGGATTGTTTGTATTGTTTTATCATGTCTCTTATGTCGCTGGTTGATATTCCTGAGCCTTTTGCTATTCTTTCTATTCTTTGCGCGTCTATTATGTCTGGTTCTTCAAGTTCTGCTTTTGTCATTGAGTTCATTGCGTGTTTCCATTTTTTGAGTTTGCCTTCTTGTACTTGTAGTGCTTCTTTTGGCAGGGATATCTGTCCGAATCCAGGTATCATTTCGAGTACTTTTCCTAGTGGTCCCATTTTTGACATTGCTTCCATTTGGCTGTACAAGTCCATCAGGTTGAATTCTCCTTTTAGCAATTTCTTTTCTATGTCTTTTGCTTCTTCTTCTGTTATTGCTTCTTTTGCTTTTTCTAGGAGTGCTTCTAGGTCTCCCATTCCTAGGAGTCTGCCTACAAATCCTTTTGGGTTGAATTGTTCGAAGTCGTCTACTTTTTCTCCTACTCCTATGAATTTGATTGCTGCTCCTGTTACTGCGCAGGCTGATAGTGAGCCTCCTCCTTTTGCAGTGCCGTCCATTTTGGTTACTATTACTCCTGTGATGGCTCCTGCTTCGTGGAATGCTTTTGCCTGGGATTGTGCTGCCTGTCCTATGTCTGCAGATATTACTAGTAATGCTTCGTCTGCTTTTGCAGTGTCATGTACTTTTCTTAGTTCTTCTATCAAATCTTCTGATAGTGCGTCTCTTCCTGCAGTGTCTATTATTATTAAGTCATATTTTTTGAATTCTGGCTCGAAGTGATTGTAAATTTTGATTGGGTCTTTTTCTCCTTTCAAGACAAATACTGGAACGTTTATCGGTTTGCCTACTTGCATTAATTGGTCCATTGCTGCTGGTCTGTGTACGTCCAGTCCGAGCATTGCAACTTTTTTGCCTCTTTTAATGAAATACTTGGCTAGTTTTCCTGCGGTTGTTGTTTTTCCTGAGCCAAAAAGTCCGATAAGCATTATTTTGTTTGGTAGTTTGTCTCCTAGTTTGAGTTCTGATTTTTCTCCGCCTAAGAATTTGGTTAGTTCTTCGTAGACTATGTTTATCAGGTGTTCTTTTTTGGTCAGCGCGCCTGGTGTTTCCTCTTTTGTTATTCTGTCTTTTATTTTCTGGGTTAGCTCAAATACGAGTTTTACATTTACGTCTGCCTGCAGCAAAGCTCGTTGTATGTCTTTTACGAGTTCGTTGATGAGTTTTTCATCTACAAAGAGCGATTTTGCTATTTTCTGCAGTGTTCCTTTCAGGCTTTCTGAAAGCTTTTCCAAAACCATAGAATCTCGTCTTTTTATTGGCTTTATAAAGGTTGTTGCTGATTTCTAGTCCATTCAAATCCTTTTTTTACTGATTTTTTCATTTCAGGGGACATCAGCAGGCTGTCTAGTTCTTGTTCTGTTGCCCATTTGTATTCTGTCATTCCGTCTCCTGGTTTTACTTGCTGGTTTGGCTTGAGTTTTAGTATGAAATCTATTTCTACAAAGTGTGTTTCCTGGCTTTTGTACTCGTTTACTGTGTGCCAGCAATGGTATGGGCAAACTGCTTCGGTTTCCACTCCTGCTTCTTCTTTTGTTTCTCTTATTGCTCCGCACACTGGGTCTTCTCCGAACTCAAGTTTGCCTCCTGGCATTTCCCAGTGGTCTGCAAGGAATCCTTCATCTCTTCTTTTGAGAAGCAGTGCTTTTCCTTTTTCGTATATGAAGCCGCTAACCAGTACTTTTTGCATTTTTTTAGAAAAATTTAATTGTTTATTTAGCTTTCCCTTGCAGCGTGTACTGCATGCTCGATTATGGATGGCGTCCATCCTTTTCCTGCAAGTTCCATTCTTATGTCGTGTAGTTTTTTGTTTCTTTCAAACTGTCCTTTGACGTATGCTATCAATTCTGGTGGTGCCGGGTGTATGTGTTGTTCTTTTGGTATGTCTTTTGTTTCTTCTTTTGATGCTGGTTTGTGTGTGTAATGGCTTTTGAGCCAGAATATTAGTATGATTACAAAGATTAGCAATAACAGGTTTGCTCCCAACAATATCATGAGGTATGGAGGTTCTTCGGTGTCTGCAGGTACTTGGATTTCTTTTATTTGGACTGTTTGCGCTCCTGATATTCTTTCTGTTGCATGGTCGAATCTTGTTCCCATTTGGTCTATTGAGTTTTGGAGGGATGCTACTTGTGCTGTTACTCCTCTTTGCATGTCGTCCATGCTTTCCTTCAGCTGTTCTATCTCTCCTGAGCGCTTTTTCTGGAAGTCCATCATTTCTTTTTTGAGTTCTGATACGTTTCCGCCGAGTGATGTTGCCGCGTCCTGCAATCTTAGAATGTGTATGTTATCTAGAGGGAAGTCGTGATAACGTGGAGTAGTTTTTTGGTAGTCTGTTTCAATATTGTTTCCAGCGCATACTACAGTTGCCAGTAGTAATACTAGCAACAAGGTCCTCTTTTTCATTAAGTGTTATTCAGTAGCAAAGGTATTTAAAGGTTATGTTGGATTTATTGCCGTGTCGGGGCTGTCTGCTAGTGGTAGGCTACACCCTTGGGGTATTTTTCCAAACTGGGTGTGACGCGAGTTCAATTCTTGCCAGCCCCATTAGCTAAACTCTTTTTATAGTAACCTTTATAAAAAAATGATATTTAATCATTTAAAAAAGAGGTAATAATAAAAATGTTTAATATCCGGGAAGAGGACAAGTTATATTTGCATTCTTTGTTTTATGGCATTGGCGTTATTTTGTTCTGGAGGGCTATTTGGGAGGTTTCTTCTGTTATGCCTTTGCTTAAGAATTCTTTTTTCACTCTTTTTGTTGGTCTTGCTGTTTTGACTCTTACTGGTTACATTTTTCACGAGTTTGATCCTCTTTCCAGGAAAATGCATTCTATCGGCAAGAACTTGAATTATGCCGTCAACCGGGCTGAACATGGTGAAAAAATCGTTGTTTACTATCATGATAAGACTGCTCGCAGGGAGTATCCTGTAGATGCAGCTTCTATTAAGAGGGTTGAGCATGACATTTTTGTTTATGTTCATGGTGGCAGGGAGTTTTTTGTTCCTACTAATCGGGTCATGTCTATTCGAAAGGGTAAACAAGTTATATGGAAGCTGTAATTACTTCTTCAACGAATCATTTGAAGCTTAAGCATATTTCTGTTGTTATTAAGAAGTTCAAGGATGGCGAGTTGTACGTTAAGGTTCCCGAGAGTGTGAAGAACAAAAAAGTTGTTGTTGTTTCTTCTTTTCCTCCTCCTGCTGAGAATTTTTTGGAGCTTGTTTTTGTTCTTGATGCTTTGAAGCGTTTGAATTGCAAGGTTCATTTGGTTATTACTTATTTTGGTTATGCCCGGCAGGACAGGGTTAATATTGCTGGAGAGGCTTGCTCTGCTGAGTTTGTTGCCCGTGTTCTGAAGAGGTATGCTGATAAAGTTTCTATTTTTGACTGTCATAGTGAGCGTATTAATCGTTTCATTTCTTATCACAATATTATTCCTATTGATTTGTTCCTGCCTTTTGTTCCTAAGAAGAATCTTGTTGTTGTTGCTCCTGACAAGGGTGCTGTTGGGCGTGCAAAGGCTTGGCAGAGAAAGCTTCATGCTGGTATTGCTCATTTGGAGAAATCAAGGCCTGCTCATGATGTTGTTGAGATTGCTACGATTAAAGGCGACGTGAGAGGCAGGACTGCTTTGATTATTGATGATATGATTGCTACTGGTGGTACGATTATTGAGGCTGCTAAGTTGTTGAAGAAGTCTGGCGCTAAGGACATTTTTGTTGCTGCCACTCACGGAATTTTTGCTGGTGATGCTTTGGAGCGTTTGTCTAAGGCACCTATTAAGAAAATTTTTGTTACTGATAGTTTGTCTCAGAGAAAGCATAAGTTGTTGAAGGTTATTTCAATTAAACGCGTTCTTGAGAGCATTAATCGAGCTGGCTTTTGATGTTGGCTATCTTGTTTTTTGCCACGTTTGTGTAGATTTGTGTTGTTTGCAGGTTGTTGTGACCTAGTAGGGCTTGTATGTATCTTATGTCTATTCCTTCTTCCAGCAAATGTGTTGCGAAGCTGTGTGGAGTGTAATATTTTCAGGTTTTGGCCTTAAAAACAGAAATTATTCCAAAACCAACTGTAAAAAATTTGTTGCTTCGACAATGTTGTAAACTCCAAAAACGCTTTCAGTTATTATCCGTATAGAAAACATATTAACAATAATATTCACAATGTTAAACGAATATAACATACGATAAATAATAGTTAGGCGTAATTCAAAAAGTATTTCATTTAGTCGCCACTTTACGCATATTATTTAAATAGAATTTGGTTCTAATTATATTATGGAAGTCAAAATCTTACATTTAATTGATGGAGCAAAACAGGCCATAGGATTAGCAGTAATCATTGATGTTTTCAGAGCATTTTCAACTGCGTGCTATGCCTTTGGTAATGGCGCAAAAAAAATTATCCCGGTAGGGGATATTGATATTGCTCATAGATTAAAAAAGGAGAATCCGGACTTCATATTGATAGGCGAAAGAGATGGGGAAAAACCAGAGGGGTTTGATCATGGTAATTCGCCTACTCAAATTGAAAAAGTTGATTTCACAAACAAAACAATTATTCAAACAACATCCGCTGGAACCCAAGGCATAGCAAATGCAATTAATGCTGATGAAATAATTACTGGCAGTTTTGTTAATGTACAAGCAATAATTGATTATATCAAAAAACAAAATCCTGAAGCAGTTTCTTTGGTTGCCATGGGATCAGCCGGCGTTCATATCGCAGATGAAGATACTTTATGTGCAGAATATATTAAAAATGCTCTTGAAGGCAAAACAAATGATTTTTCACAGATTGTCAATCACTTGCGGAATTATAGCAGTGCACAAAAATTTTTTGATCCTACAATAGATTGGGCTCCAGAGAGGGATTTTGACTTATGTTTATCATTAAATAAATTTAATTTTGTATTGAAAGTAGAACCTTATGATAAGAACCAAGTATTCTTTAAAAAAATTGAGATACAGGGCAGCGCTTAATTAAAATAGCAAGAAAGACTTTTGAACTTCTCCGCTACGCTCTGACGCAACTAACAGGAATTATGCGCAATCGCTGCATGGGAAATTTTATAAATTAAAGGAGTCATTTAGCTATTATGAATGCAACCCAATTATATCAACATCTTGAAAAAGATTATATTACTTCAGTGATGAGTGATAAATGGGCACCGTATATGGATTCTGTTGCTGATTTTCTTAGTGAGAATTTCAAGAAAAGATCTATGGGTTTAGTTTGCGACTTTGCAAAAGAAATCAACAAAGTATATACTGCAGTTTTTCCATCAAGAGAAGTTATGCAAAGAATATTAGATTATGGCACTCAAGATGCAATGCTTTTTGTTCATCACCCATCAATATGGGATATAAGAAAAGCTCCGGAAGTTTTTCAGCAAATGGATAGGGATTTATTGCAACAATTCAAAGATAGTAGAATTTCTATTTACAATCTTCATGTGCCTTTAGATAATTTTGGAGAATATTCAACAAGCGTATCTTTTGCAAGGGCATTAGGGATAAAACCCATGAAACCTTTCGCACCATATTTTGGAGCCTTAGCAGGGGTATTCGGGAAAATAAATTTGGCAACAGTGCAGGATTTAAGAAAAAGATTTCAAGAAGCGGTTGGACATGGCGTTAGTTTGTATGATTATGGGGATAATGAAATCAAAGACAGAACTGTTGCGGTTGTAGCAGGCGGTGGGCTTGATGAAACTATTGAAGAAATAGCGCAAAATAATGTAAATGTCTTAATTACAGGTATTACTGCAAAAAATGATTATTCTAGAAAGGCGCATGAATTTGCTGAAAAACATAAGATAAATATTTTGGGCGGAACTCATTATTCTACTGAAAAATTTGCTTGTATATCAATAGTTGATTATTTTAAGAAAATCAGGTTGCCTTCTGGGTTCATTGACGATAAGCCAGTAATGGAAGATATGTAAGATTTTCCCTTGCGCGACTCTGCATACGCAGTTTTTCCCGCACTTGCGTATGGGAAAAGAGCATAATAGGAAATTCCGATGTTGTCTGCAATTAAATTTTAGTGGCACGAGTGGATAGGGACACAATTTTACGATAACATGACAAGGGAGGGTTTGAAACGAAATCTTTTTTTCTAAAAAACAAAGTTTTTATAAATATCCGATTTGTATAGACATACATGTTTAAAGAAAGGGGTTTGACTAATAAAGAGGCTGAAAATAAACTGAAGGAGTATGGCCTGAATGAGATCGAGGATATTTCCAAAACCACTACTTTAAAAATTCTATTAAGGCAGATTAAAAGTAATTTTATTATATATCTGCTTGCTGTTGCAATGTTTATCTCTTTTTTTGTGGGCAAATCAGTCACAGCATACACTATTCTTATGATAATTTTCATGGTTATAATTGTAGGGTTTATCCAAGAATATAGGTCTGAGAAGGCGATTAGTGCATTGAAAGGCATGCTTGTTCCTTTGTCAATAGTTATCCGAGATGGAAAGGAGCAGGAGATACAATCGGTAAATATTGTCCCTGAAGACATACTTCTTTTAAGAAATGGGGAAAAGATTCCTGCTGATTGCTTATTGATTGAAGAAAAGGAATTGCGTGTAAATGAAGCTGTTCTGACGGGAGAATCAAAAGAAGTGAGTAAGAAAATAGGTTCTGAAAAAAAATATTCTGAAGAGAATTTGGTTTTCATGGGGACATTCATCGTCAATGGCCGATGTATGGCAAAAGTTATACATACGGGAATGAACACCAAATTTGGAAAAATTGCCAGATTGATATCATCTACGGAAAAAGAGTTGCCTCTGCAAAAAAAAGTCAATAAAATTACAAAGTATATGGTCTGTTTGGCAATCATAATATCGGTTTTGACTGGTTTAATTATGATTTCAAGAACTACAGTATTGAACGAAGAAGCAATTCTTGGCATTCTAATTTTAGTTATTGCATTGGCAGTTTCGGCATTTCCAGAAGGTTTTCCTGTAGTGCTAATCACTACATTGGCTACAGGCGCACACCACATGGCTAAAAAAAATGCAATAGTAAATAGAATGTCTATAATAGAGACTCTTGGAGAGACTACAGTAATATGCTCTGACAAGACTGGAACAATAACTAAAGGGGAGATGACAGTCAGGAAAGTTTTTTCAAATAATGCTATTTATGAGGTTACAGGAACGGGTTATTCTGGAAAAGGAGATTTTTTGCATAATCATAAAAGGATTGATGTCAATAATGAAACTGCTTTGAGAAATTTGGTATTTAATGCAGTTTTATGCAATGATTCAATAATAGAAAGAACCGGAAATGATATGGAGTTTAGAACAATCGGCTCTCCCACTGAATCTGCACTTTTAATCATGGGAGTGAAAGCAGGATTATTTAAAGAGGATATGAAATTTAACAGAATTCAAGAAATTCCTTTTAATTCTGAAAGAAAAATGATGTCAGTCTTGTGTGAGATAAACAAGGAAAAAGTTGTTTATTCCAAGGGCGCGTTGGAGTATTTAATTAAAAAATGCAAATTCATTCAAAAAAACAAGGCTATTTCTAGATTATCTGAATCTGAAAAAAAGAAAATACTGGAGTTTAATAAGAAGATGGCCTCTAATTCGCTGAGAACTATAGCCTTTGCCTATAAAAAAGTAAAAACCTTTGCAAAAGATCATTTTGAAAAAGATTTAGTTTTTCTTGGTTTCGCTGGAATGGAGGATCCTGCTCGTGAAGGGGTAAAAGAAGCAATCAGTCAATGTTATAGTGCAGGAATTAACGTTAAGATGATAACTGGGGACAATAAAGAAACTGCGCTCTCTATTGCCGGAGAGATAGGATTGCATGGAAAAATAATGGAGGGAATTGAGCTGGATAATCTTTCTGATGATGAGTTGACTAAAATAATAAGGACAATAACAATCTTTGCAAGGGTTAAGCCTGAACACAAACTAAAGATAATCAAAGCATTGAAATCGAATGGAGAAATTGTTACAATGACTGGTGATGGTGTTAATGATGCCCCTGCTTTAAAAGAAGCGCATATTGGAATTGCTATGGGAAAAAACGGCACAGACGTATCCCGTTCAGTTGCCGATTTAACTTTAAAAGATGATAATTTCAGCACTATAGTGTATGCGATTAGTGAAGGGAGAAATATTTTTAAAAATATCCGAAAATTTTCCACATACCAGCTTTCTTGCAACCTTGCAGAACTATCAATCTTGTTTATTGGTGTCCTGTTATCCCCCCTTTTAGGGTGGCAAATCCCGATTTTACTTGCTTTGCAGATTCTTTTTATGAATCTTGTAACAGATAATTTGCCTGCAATTACTTTGGGGTTAAACCCTTCTTCAAATGACTCTATGATGGAGCCTCCAAGAAAGAATTCAGAGATATTTAATAAAAAATTGTTTATTCTTCTATTTTTTACTGGAAGTCTGCTTACAGTGCTGGTCTTGTCTTCATACTTTGTAATGTTTAATATTTTTGGGAAAACCCATGAATATGCACAAACAGTGGCATTATTCTCGCTTATTGGCCTGGAGATAGTTTCTGCATTTAATTTCAGGTCATATAGAAAAGGAGTTTTAAATAGAAGCTTGATGGTCAATCCATACTTATTTTATGCTTCTGCAATATCTTTGATTGCCACATTTCTAATAGTTTACTCTCCTCTCAATAAGGTATTTGAAACAGTTCCATTAGGCATTGACGGATTATTGATTGTGGTGGTATTATCATTACTACTCGCAATTATTTTTGATTTGTTAAAATATATTAATAGTAAGACCAAGTTCTTTGATTTAGAGCATATATAAATCCACACTTCCTACTAAATGACAGGCGAAATTTTGTCACAATTTGCAGATTGGAGAGACTGACAGCGCTATACGCAATCTGTTTTAGCGAAGGAAAAGGTTTTTATATTGGGCGTTTCGGGCTTTACTTTATGAGAACTGTTTATTTGGCTGGTCCTATTAAGGGATTGGCTTATGATGGTTGTAATGATTGGAGGGTATACGCTAAATCCAGGCTTTTGGACTTAGGTATTGCTGGTGTTTCGCCTATGCGTGCAAAAGAATTTCTTTCTTTGGAAAAAAGTGTTTCTGATGATTATGATAATGTTTTGGCTTGTCAGAAAGGCATTGCTACTAGAGATAGGTTTGACGTGGCATCCTGCAATGTCATGCTTGCTTATCTTCTTGGGGCTGAAAAAGTTTCAATTGGAACTATGATTGAGTTTGGTTGGGCGGATGCGGCAAGAAAGCCGATTATTACTATTATGGGAAAAAAATGGCAACCCTCACGATCATGCCTTTGTCAGAGAACTGACTGGTTTTCGCGTTGAAAGTCTTGACGAGGGCTTGTATGTTGCGAAATCAATTTTGAATTTTTAGTTTTAGCGCGTCTTTTAGCTTGAGTGTGGACTGTTAAGATTAGTGGAACTGGAAGCAGTTATTTGACGAATTCCACTCCTGGAATGTCTTTGAATTCATTATCGCCAGTTAAAAACAGCAGGTTGTTTTTTCGTGCAAATGCGTACCCGATTGCATCTGTGAATGAGATGTTTCTTTTTTTGTATTGTTTTCTGAAAATCAGCGCATCTCGGATGATGTCATCATTTACTTCGTTTGCGTGTGATAGTGATTTTAGCAGGATGTCTGATAGGTTTTGGTCGTAGCGCGTTAATGCCCACCAGCATACCTCTATTTTGTTCAGCACGGTTGTTATTAGAGGGTAATCGCGGTATTTCTCGTATGCTGGGTTGCGCATCAGTAATTCAATAATTGCATATGAGTCAAAAAAGTAGTTTACCATCCTTTTTTCAGCTCGTCTTTTATGTCTTGTGTTGATTCTGTTCTGCGCAGTGGCCCGAGATTCCAGATGTCTTTTGCCATTGGCATCTTTTTGATAATAATGCGGATTTTCTCGTTTATTCTAAGATTCTCTTTCTGAACTACATCGCTAGGTATGACTATTCCTATTGAGCTTCCCCATTTTTTTGTTGTGCATTCAGCTTCAGCCATGTTATATGCTGATTAGATCAAGTTATATATAAATATAACTATTTTACTCGTACCTTAGCGCGTCTACTGGCTTGAGTTTTGATGCTTTGTATGCTGGTATTGCTCCTGCTATTATTCCTACTCCTACTGAGACTCCTAGTGCCATTAAGATTGAGTTTAGTGATACGAGTGTTGTCATTCCTCCTCGTCCTGCCATTGGCATTCCTGTTCCCATTAGTGAGGGTAGCGCGCTGGATAGCATTGCTCCCAGTATTATTCCGAGTATTCCTCCGATTAGTCCGATTATTGCTGAGTTGAATAGGAATATGAGGAGTATGTCTTTGTTTCTTGCTCCTATTGCTTTCATTATTCCTATTTCTTTTGTTTTTTCCAGTACTGAGGTGAACATGGTGTTTGCTATTCCTACTGCTCCTACAATTAATGATACGGCTGCTATTGCTAATAGGAAGGTGTTCATTGTTCCCATCATTTCTGCTCTTGTTTGCTGCATTTGTTTGCTTGATGTGAGCGAGAAGTCTTTTGTTGTTGCTGTTACGTGTCTTGTCTGCATTAGTTTGGTTTCTATTTTTGCCATTGTTTCTTCTAGCAAATTTTCATCTCTGATTTTTATTGTAATCGAGTCATATACGTCTGGTGTTTTGTCGTCTATGACTTGGTATGCTGCTTGTATTGGCATTATTATGTTATTGCTTTGGTCGTCGAGTATTCCTACTACTCTGAATGATTTTCCTTCTACTGTTAGCACTTTGTTTATTCCTAATGGCTGGCTGAAGTATGATGATGACAGTCTTCCTCCTATCAGTATTACGTTTTGGTCTGCTGAGTCGAGCATTCTTCCTTCTTTGATTTTGTTTGTTGTTATTTGTGACCATACTTTTTGGTCTACTCCTGTTGCTTGTATTTTTCCTGTTTTTCCCATGTAGGAGACATTGACGTTTCCTCTTATGTTCGTGTCAATTAATAGTATGTCAGGTATTCCTTTTAGTGCTTGTAAGTCGCTTCTTGCTAGTACTATTTCTTTTGTTGTTGAGGTGGTTGAGCTTCCAGGGCTGTTGTCATTTGGTCCTCCTGGACCTCTTTGCTGGAACATTCCTCCGCCTCTTGAGAATCCTGCAGTTAGTGTCAGTATGTCTCCTCCTAGTCCGCTTAGTTGGGAGTTTATTTGTGCCTGCATTCCTTCTCCTATTGACACTATTGCTATGACTGCTGCCACTCCTATGACTATTCCGATTATTGTCAGCCAGCTTCTTAGTTTGCTGTGTATGACTATGTTTGATGCATGTTTGATGCACTTGGTTAATTTCATGGTTTTTTCTTTTTTATCAGGTCTTTTATTTTGAAGCTGGGATTTTGTAATTTTTTGTTTTTGTATTTTGTATATCCAACATAACTCAATATCAATAACACCGCTCCAATTATGTACCATTTGTATGTTGTAAAGAAGCTTTTTTGTTGTGTCATTCCTCTCCCAGGAAATCCTGTCATGGTTATGTTTGTTGCCAGGTTTTGGGGTGATATTATTAGTTGTTTTTCTATTAGTTTTCTTTCGCCTGTCGTGTCTGTGTAGGCTATTTGCATTAGCAGTGGTTCTGTTGTTCTTTGTTGTGGAATTTGCGGTGTTCCTGCAGTTGCATCTGGTCTTGTCCTGTTTCCGCTTATTGCTTGGGATAATTTGAAGCTTGCTACTGTGTAGTCTCCTTTGTTGAGGTTTCCGATTATTGCCGAGTTTGTTCCTGTGACTCTCCATGCTTTTTGTTCTGGTATTATTACTGAGACAGAATTTGCTGGATTGCTTCCTATGTTTGCTATGCTGAATGATGTTTGCCCGCTTGCGCTTTCTGAGAATGCTACGTCAAAGTCTGTTTCTCCTCCTACGTATACTCCTGCAATTGTCTCGATTGTTTTTGGTGTTGAACCGAGTGTATCTTCGTAAGTCAGGTATAGGTTAAGCTGGTACAACCCTGGCACTGCATTCGAGTCTGCTATTACTTGGTATTCTATTTCTGCGCTTTCTCCCATGTCTACGTATTTTATGTATCTTGTGTTGTCGCTTCCTACTGGCAGGATTATTTTGTCTTCGTTTTCCCAGTAGAATGTCATGTCTCTTAGTGGGGCGTTTCCTTCATTGTTTATGCTGAATTTGAGGCTTGTTTGCTTTCCGGGCAGGAGGTTTGTTTTATCTATGTGTATTACTTCTGCGGTTTCTCTGCTTTTTACGTCTATTGTGAAAGTTTTTACTGCTTGTGCAACTGCGGGTGTTGCTTTTTCGTATGCTTTTACTGTGAATCCATACTGTCCTGATTTTGCTTCTCTGTCAATTTGTAGTTTGTATTTTACTATTTTCGTGTTTTGCAGGTTTTGAAATCCTTGTATTGAGCCTGCTGTTTTGATGCTGCTTTCTCCAGGAGGCATTATAAGCGGGTAATCCAAATCAAATTCCAGCATGAGTTCATTCGCGTCTTTTCCTCCTAAATTTTCTATTCCTATTCTTATTTCAACCAGGTCTCCTGACGTGGCAGGATCAGGGTCTTGATTTACCATGCTCAAGGATATCATCAATACATCTTCTGATGCTGCACTAACTGTTACTATTGACGCAATCATCATTATTAACAACATTATTGGTTTTATTTTCATTTTATTTCACCTCGTGTTTTGTGACGTTGATTATTTCTCCGTCTTTCAGTTCGATTCTTGTGTGGGCATATTTTGCCAGATTCAAATCGTGCGTGACTAGTATGATCGTTTTTCCTTTTTTCCATAGTTCGTGCAGTGTATTCAATACTTCGACTCCTGTTTTGCTGTCTAATGCTCCTGTTGGCTCGTCTGCCAGTATTATTTCCGGATTGCTTACAAGGCTTCTTGCTATTGATACTCTTTGTTGTTGTCCTCCGGATAGTTGTGATGGTCTGTTGAACATTTTATCTCCTAATCCTACGTGTGTTAGTATCTCTTTTGTTCTTTTTTCAGCGTCTGAATCAGAATATTCTAGAAATTCGAGTGGTAATTTTACATTGTCAAACGCGGTTATTGATGGTATCAGGTTGTATTGTTGAAAAATAAATCCTATTGTGTTTCCTCGAAGGGATGCAAGGTCTGACTCGCTCATTATGCTTATGTCTTTTGATTTTAAGTAGACTGTTCCTTTTGTTGGAACGTCTAAGCACCCTATCAGGTTCATCATTGTTGATTTTCCGCTTCCTGACGCTCCGATTATTGCTACAAAGTCTCCTTTTTTTATTTCCATGCTCACTCCTTTTAGCGCAGGTACTTCTACGTCTCCCATTTTGTATATTTTCCAGACGTTTTCCAGTTTTAGGATTGTTTCCATAGCGTTTTTTTAGTCATGTTGACTGCCCATTTGATACTTCTTTGTCACCTTGTTTAGTTCTATTATTGTCTTCAACGTACAAACTTTTATATATTGCTGGAAACTACTTATAAAACATTAGTGAAACCAAGTGAAACCATTTGGGAAAAATTAAAGGGGTTTTGAAACGAAATGAAACTGGATTTTTCAAGGCATAAGCTTCATTTGATAGTTTTAATCCTGTGCTTTTTGTATGCTGGCGCTTCTTTGGTGTTTTTCGTTACTAACTATTCAAATTTTGTGCGTGCTGAAAACATGGAATCACGTATGCGCAATCAGTCATTCCCTGATTTTTCTTCTAATCAAAGCAGCGCGTTTCCGCCTCCTCCAAGGCCTGATTTCAGGGAGGACCGGATGGCAAGAGTTGCTCGTAATACTATGATTACTTCTCTCATTGGCTGTATTGTTTCTATTCTTGCAGGAATATCTATTCTTGATCTTGTCAGGAAGAAGGAGAAAAGAGAGCTTACAAAGAACATTATTGAGTCTATGACTACTCCTGAAGAGAAGAAGGTTATTTCTGCTTTGGAAGATGCTGGTGGCGAGCTTACTCAGGCTCAGATTGTTGATAAGGTAAGGCTTACTAAGGTTAAGGCGCATCGTATTATCAAGCGTTTGGAGCAGATGAAGATTATTACTAAATATCCTTATGGTGTTACTAATAAGATTGTTCTTGAAAAGATTAGCGAGAAGAACGGGAAGTAACTTTTATAAACATATACTCAAACGTTATCTTCATGCAGGCAGTTATTTTGGCAGCTGGTAGGGGTACGCGTTTGCAGCCTTTGACAGATACTATGCCCAAGGCTATGGTTCCTATTAATGGTCGTCCTCAGCTTGAGATTCTTCTTGATCAGTTGAAGACTGTGAAAGTTACAGATGTTCTTATTATTGTTCATTATTTGAAGGAGAATATTATCAATCATTTTGGTGATGGTTCTAAGTTTGGTTTGAAAATTCAGTATGTTGAGCAGAAGGAGATGAAGGGTACTGCTAATGCTGTTTCTTATGCAGAGCCTTTCATCAAAGATGATAAGTTTTTCCTTATTTTTTGTGATTCTTTGTTTGAGACAGACCTGTTAGAGCGTTTGCTTAAGCATAAGTCTGATGGTGTTTTTACCTGTCGTGAAGTTGAGGACCCAAGGCGTTTTGGTGTTTTGATGGTTGAGGGCAAGAAGGTTGTCAAATTTATTGAAAAGCCTGAGGTTCCGCCTTCTAAGCTTGCTAGTTTTAGTGTTTTCATAATGCCTAAAGAGATTTTTGATGCTTGCAAAAAGGTTGAGCCAAAAATCAAGGGCGAATACTGGCTTACTGATGCGATTCAGATGCTTATTGATAATGGCACAGTCTTCGAGTACGAAGTCAGCAAGCACATTCTTGATATTGGTACTCATGAGCAGTTGGCTGAGGCTCAGGATTTGGCTAGAAAGCTCGGATTGTAACTTTAGAGTAGTTCTGCAGGAAAGCTTTATATTGCGACCATAAAGTGCTGTTTTTATGGATATTGAGCGCAGGGTTTTGGATAACGGGTTAAAAGTGTTTATTGAGAAAAAACCGATTAGGGAGTGTGCTGCTTATCTTGTCGTTAATGCTGGTTGGGTTAATGATAGAACTCCAGAGGTTAGCCACGTTTTTGAGCACTTGCAGGCTTCTGGAAGCGGGATTTATGGGAAGAGGGGTGCTTTGAATTATGCTGATTGCAATGCGTTTTCAGAATTTCAGACAACGAGCTATTTTTTTAAATGTTTTTTTCCTGATGATTTGTTAAGGGTGTTGAAGAATTTGAGCAGGGTTCTTGTTAGGCCTCATATCAGGTGGCTGGATAGAGAGCTTGCCGCTGTTAGAAATGAATTGAATGACGGCAAGTGTCCTGAAACAAGGCTGGATGAGCGTATTTTTGCTATTATTTCTCCTAAGCATGATAAATTGATTCCGAGCAATAGAACTAGTCTTTTGAGTCTTGATAAGATTGATAGTGCTGCTTGTTGTGATTTTTTTGACAGGTTTTATTCTGTCAGTAATTCGTTTTTGTATGTTTCAGGTGGTTTGAATTCAGGTCTTGAGGAGGGTCTTGCCTGTTTTGAAAGGATTAAGGGCAATGGCGGAGTCAAACCTGTTAAATTGCCTTTTGAGCGTGTTTTGAATGAGAGGGTTGAATTTTCAAGAAAAAAGATGGAAAAATCTTTTGTGAAAATTGCTCATCAGCTTCCTGCTTTTTCTGTTCTTCCTTTGCAGATTAATATTGCCAAGAATTTTCTGTTCGAGTATTTGGGCGAGGATTTCGGTCCTTTGAACAGGAGGCTTCGTGACCGTCTTGGTTTGTGCTACGATTTTGGAATTGGGACTACAATGACTGGTAATGCTGGAGAGGTTATTTTAAGGGTGGAAGTCAGTCCTGAAGATTTTCTTCTTGTAGAAAAGGAGTATTTGAAGACTCTCGCCCAGCTTTCTCTGAAAGGAATCAGCAGGGATATTCTTGATACTTTCAGGAAGAAGTATCTTATTCAATCGATACATAAGGAAAATCATTTTGATTTGAAAAGGATTTTGAACGAGGTTACTTATGGTTTGCAGCCTTCTCAGATTGAACGTGCAATTGCTGATGTTTGCAAAGAGGATGTTGCTTATGTTGCCCGTTTGTTGTTGGACAGAGGTTATGTTGTTGCAAAGGGTCTGTCTTGAGTTAAGTTTTAATATTACTTCTGCATAGTGGTTAATAAATGACCATTAATCTTGAATATGTGTTGAATGAAGTGGAAAGGGAAAGAAGGAAGGTTGTTTTTTGCAGATTTTTCAATCAAATGATAGACGACAGAGACCAGGGAGTTAAACAATACACCATGGGCTCGTTGAGACATTTGATAACACAAGATCATAGAATATTTCTTGAATTATGTTCTGAGCTGAGCAATGAACGTCTTTTGAAAAACGGCGTGATTGCTGATGCATTAAGAGAATTTGCTGTTCAAATGCCTGTTGAATTTATCGAAGCTGAAGCTGACCCTCTTATTCAATTTTTGGCTATCGGGGCAACTAAATATCTTGATTACAGTGGAATGAACTCTTTTGAAGTACATCGTAAATTCGTTGACAAAGAAAATAACAAGCATGTACGAGCAGAAGCCTTTGCAGAATTGATGGACTTGTTTGTTGGACCAAAACGTGAACAAAACTTTGATGCATTGGACGCAATAGTTAACACTGTTCCTAACAAATTCATAGAAATCTATGAAGAGGTATTGAAGTCAAACGATTGGCGCATTAGAGCAGGAATCGCAAGATCTTTGGGAAGAGTGCTTCAGATAAATAAGAGCAAATTTGTTGAATTCAGCATAAAGGGCTTAAATGATGACGATCCCGAAGTTAGAAGAGAGACGAGAACATCATTAGAGATTCTGGCAGATAAGAAGAATTGTCAAATTGCCTCATCTGTAGGGGTTGAAATATTTTCTGGCAAATACGATACAATAGAAAAATGTGAAGAGATGTGCGGTTTGATGAAAAGTTTGGGAATTCCAGTTCTTCACCCCATGAATTTCTTCTTTAGACAGCATCATCTGTCTGATGAATACAAGAAAAAAGTATTTGAAAGAAGAAATCTTGTAGAAGAGATTAATCTCGGGCTTGATTTTTTAGATAAAAGGGGTTGTGATAAACGCACAATGAAACATTTATATGAACGGAAAAGAATGTTGTCAGAATCATCCGATTTTAATAAAAAAGCAGAATATTTATATGAGGAAATTCTTATAAGTATTATAGAAGGTTTTCCTGGAAAATTTGTTGAACTTTTTAATAATAAACATGATTCAAACGACAGTAGCTTGCGAAGAGCATTGACTGGTGCATTATTCGCATTTGCTCACACAATTACTGAAGATACTCTCATTCCTATCAAGGACGATGAATATGACTTTGTTAAATCATATTTAAACTCAAGATATGTGAAAAATAGAACGGAACAAGAAGTTTTGGAGGAACTAAAAAAATTAGTTCATACAGGAAGCAATTATCAAAAATTTAAGCAGGTTCTTGAAGCCGGCAGGGCAGAAGATTTGGCTGAAATGATTGAATGTGCCAATATAAACGTTTCAGCAGGTACTTTGTTAAAGAAATTAGGCAGTGGCGGCACAAAATCAGCTTACGTCGCAAAGAAAGGTGAAGATGATGTTGTCATTTATGTCTATGCTGTTAATGCGAGGATTAAGCAGTTCATGGAGAATAAAAGAATAGAAAATCTTAGCTCTTTGATAAAAAGGGATGCCCGGGTTTCGCCTTTTAGAGTCAGTCATCCGAACATATGTTACTTTGATATGAACATTGATGCAAGGTCTGGTCTTGAATTCGGTGTTTCTGAGCTGTGTGACGGTGATTTGGTTGGGCTATTCGGTAACGATTATGGAAATGAAGAAAAGACTGGTTTTGTGAAGCAAATTCTTGAAGGGCTTGCTTGTGCTCATAGTTTGGGGATTGTGCATTCTGATGTCAAGCCGGATAACATATTTTATAAAAAGAATGGCGATGGCATAATTTTGAAGCTGGCTGATTTTGGGCTTAGTCAGACATTGGAACAAATATCCGATAGAGAGGATTCTTTCATGAGCATAGGTCATATCGATATAAGAGCTCCAGAACTGCATTCACCTTCAGGACAACGTGGCACTCAGGCAGATGTTTGGTCTTTTGGGTGTCTTTTGTATTGGATGTGGAAAAAGCAGTATCCCTTCACAGTTGAGGGCGTGAGAAGGCCCAACACTCCTGGAGATGAGAGAAAGAGATATGAAAATCTCGCTTACAACCTGAAGATAAGCGAAGAACATAAGAGAAATCTGCTTGACAATCTAAAAGGTATTATGCCTGATTCATTGATTGATATTACTGCAAAATGTTGGAGTACTGACCCTAACGAAAGGTATAAGGATGCAAGTATGGTTATGGATGCCTTCCTGCAATGTTTCTATCCGCTTGGTAAAAAAGAATAAACTGGACTATATACAGAATTTGTCTGAGTGCTTTTCCAAGATGAAAAACTACAAACAGTTCTCCTTTTCTTTTTGACATTAAGCACTTGTAAAAACCAGAGTATACTAGATTGTAATATTTATCATGAATTTTCTTTGCATCACTTATGTTGAAAGAATAAAACAAACCATAAACCATGTCAAACAGTTCTTTTAATCCTTCAAACAAAATCATTGTTTCTTTGGAGAATTTTAATCGGGAATCGTATGAAGGGAGTTTTTCGTAGCAATAAAACATGATGTTGTATATTTGCGTAAGTCTTAAAATCAAAGACCATAAAGCATAGGATGAAACTTTATGTTCGTTTGAAACGATTCTTAAGCAATAATTGGTGTAAAGGTTTACTGCTTTTAGCTGTTCTTTGTATAGATTGAAATTATCCAGGTTGCTCGACTTGAGATCTGAATAAAAATCGCTGAGAAGCCCTTTTGTCATTAAGAAAAGTCTTCTTAATATGACCTCGAATTTTTCTTTACTGGGATCAGTGATGTTTTCTATGACACACTTGTTATTCTCAAAACTGGTTATTTCGTAACCTATGAAATTGTTTTGAAGAAAATCTTGCAGCATAGTCATGTATTTTTTATCAGGTAATTCAAGAACTATGTTATCATGCCCTGATATGTACATGCTGTCCATGTAGGCTTTGAAATATCTTGAATCATCAATCTCTTCTTTTTTGATAACAGCTCGAAATTCTTTTTTTAATATTTGTTTTCCAGGAAAGTCTATGGCTAGCGTTCCTTCTTTGTTGTTTATTTCTATTTCATCTCCTGCCTTTATTCCGAACTGTTCAGTCCATTCTTTAGGCAGAGTGATGGTAAGAGTGTTGTTTCCCTGCTTGATGACTTTTCTTTTCATGTTCCCCCAGTATTGTATAGTATTGGCAGTATTTGAATCTTTCGAAAATACTAGTGTTGAATATATTTACTAGTCAAAAGATATATTTTGTTCTTTGCGCATCATAACCGTGAAAGCTCCGGATGTTTCCGTGGCTTTTACGAATGGAGGTTTTGAAAATGGGTTTGGAGAAAATAATAAGGTTTGCAAGTAATGCTTTCAAAGCCTCTTTGCTTGCCGGCGCGTTAGCTTTGAATTTTGGTTGCGGCGATACAAGAATCACACCCAATAATCCGCCGGTAATTAAGCAAATAGGCGATGAAACTGTCAGAGAGGGGCGTTCTATTGAATTATATCTGGACTACAATATTTCCGATAAGGATGGGGACCCTTTGACAGTCACTCTTGTTAATTCCCGTGGAAAAATAGTGAATAATATTTTTCAATATAATGATCCTGCCGATGATAACTACACCGATGATGTTTATGCAATAAATTTTTTAGTCAGTGATGGAAAAGCTGAAACTGCTGGTTCGTTTAATTTGGTGCAGATAGATAATAAACCGCCTTTAATCAGCTATATTCCCGACCAGACCGCTAAAGAAAGCGAGCATTTCACTTTAAATCTTGAAGATTATATTTCTGACGAGGACGGAGACCCCATGACAGCAACTCTGGTCAATTCACGCGGCAGGATAAATAGCAACATTTATGATTTTTTTGAATTTGTGAACAACCGCGATTACAACTATACTGATGACTCTTACATAATTAATTTTCTAGTTAGTGACGGAGTGGATAGTACTGCGGGCTCTTTTAATTTATTGCATTTAGACAATCGTTTGCCTGTAGTTGGAACAATTCCAGCTCAAATAGTTCGGGAAGGTGAAGCTTTTGCATTAAATTTGAACGATTATGTTTCTGATGAAGATGGTGACCCACTCCAAATAACTTCGGCAAACAATGTTGGCACTATTGTGGATAATTGGTTTCATTATACCCCTCAGGATTCAGATTTTGTTGACAATGAAAAGACAAAAACGTTTTATTTGTCAGATGGGTTCAATGCAAATGTTTTGGGGTCTTTTACCATATTGGAGCAGGACATTGGGATATCCACAACAACTGAAACACTCTCTTCTGGTCTTGAAGCGAGAATTTTAGATGCCGCATATGACGATGAGTCCAGCATTGCAGTAAACAACCAAGACCAAGTTCATATTGGTTATAGAAACGGTATTAGTTCAACAAGTAGTCGAAAAACCTTGCTCGCTAATATAAATGGAAGATGGTTAAGGAATCATATCGGCCCATTCAATTCAGGGCGTTGGAATTCGATAGCAATTGATAATCAGGATCGTCTTCATATCAGTTACAGCACAACCGACCGTAACGATGAAGATTTGATGTACTGTTTGTTGGATAACATCAACATATCTGCAGGTTACAATCAGAATTATGCAGATCAGGGGAGTAGCCTCGGATTGTTTAATAATATTTATTTGGATAGTAATGGAAAACCCCACATCACCTATTATGATTGGCGGCGCGATATAACAAAATATGCGACCAATGTCAGCGGCGCATGGACAAACGCAAACGACATTAATGGCTTAAGTGTAAATTATATGGATTCTCTGGCAATAGATTCAAATAATAAGTTTCATGTTGCAAAAGGAGGATCAAGTCTGAGTTATGTGAATGATGTGGTAGGAAGTTGGCAGTCTCAGACAATTGACTCAACTGCTTGTTCGGCCACTTCTATGAAAATGGACGGCAATGGCTGCATTCACATAGCATACCAGATCAATCCTTCAACAGGTTCTAAAAAACAGATGTATGCATCAAACTCAGGCGGTTCTTGGCAGACTGCAACACTTGAGGAGCAAGTAAATTATCCTTATGAGAATCCGGCAATTGCGACGGATGGAAACCGTGCAGGCATTTTATTTTTAGAGAATAGAAGTTACTCAAGTTATTCCGGGAATTCCACCGGCGTGCTGAAGTTTGCTTGTAATGGCACTGGCAGTTGGAGGGTTTACACGCTGGACAACAGGGATACTTGCTCTGCTAACTCGCTCGCAGTCGATTCGAACGGCAGGTTCCACGTTTCATATGTTGAGAATGTCCAGCTCAAATATTTGAGTTTTACTGAATCAGAGTTGGGGCAATAATGAGCTTAATTGGAAGAATTTTGAAGTGTGGTTTGCCTTTGGCTGCTGCCGGACTAATGTATTGTGCTGGAAGTAATGCAGAGGATGTCAAAAATCCAGATATTTTGAAAAATGAAGCGGTTGTCGTGCAGAAAAAGAAAAAAAACGACTTGCAGCTAATGATTGGGATAAGTATAGGGGGTAACTTTGATAATTCTCTGGATAACCCGCCTAGGACGTTAAAACAGGAAGCTGCGCATCCTTACATGGTTTTCAATGGTGAAAGAATTGATACTACCACTACTCCAAGCATAGCTTCATATTCGCTTGATTCTAAGCTGAAAATTGTGGATTTTGAATTTTCTGCTTTTATCGGCATAAAATATAAGGGTTTATTCATTCAGCCTAAATTATTATTGGATGATTCATTTTCTCGAATTGATTATCAAAAGCCTGAACCTTGGAAATCTATGAGTTATTACGATATAAGGTATGGTGTTGTTTCTGAAACAAAGGTTTTTCCTTTCTCTCTAGGGGTTGGATATGAATTGAACATACACGATTTTGTTCCATCTATTAGTTTTGATTATATAAGAATATCAAAATATGAAGTGTATCAGGGAATCGAATCTTACAGCAGTTTTGAGAAGAAGAGATTGATTGATTCTGGTAAAGGCAGCATGCATTCTTTTGGTCTGGGTTTGACTTATCAGTTGGACATACCAAAAAAGGATGGTTCAAAAATTGAATTTCTGGGCGCAAGATTACAGGGCGAGTTTGGTCTGAAATTGAAATATGAGTTTGGCAGCATTAAATTCGATTCTGGTGATGAAGCTAAATTTGATGGATTTGGTTTGGAAGTTGTATTAGGATTTAGAGTTTAGTATGGAGGTCGAGAAAATGATGAACAGGCGAGATTTTTTGATATATTCGTTAAAGACAGCATTAGCTGGACCGGTGCTTTTGAAAGCAGCTGGCGCCGCTGTGGCATCATGTGCGTTAAGTGCATGTAATACAGGGACAGTGCCGTATCCTTATGGGCGTCTTCCTGAAAACCTTTCAAGTCTGGTTGACAAAATAACTCATCCGAGTTCAAAGATTATTGCTTATTCGCCTACGAATTATAATCCGATGACTGGCAGTTTTCCTTCTGATGACAGCATTAGAAGTGATCTTGAGACTCTTGCAAATCATGGTTTTAATGGTGTTATAACCTATGGTTGTTCTGGCAGTCTTGCTAGTATTCCAAGAATTGCGTCTGAAACTGGTTTTTTAACAATTATTACTGGTGTTTGGAATCCTAATGATTCTCAGGAGAGGCAAAACGCAATTGATTCAAAGGAGTATAGTCACGGGTATTGCATCGGAAATGAACAACTTTCTATTAGTTATAACCTGGAGGAGCTTGAACATGCTCTTTCTAATGTCAGATTTCTTACGGAGAAGCCGGCAACCACTACACAGCAGACTTCTTGGTATAGCGATCCGGCTGTTGTTAATGCTGGTGATTTTATGATGCCTACAGAGCATCCGTGGTGGGCGAATATCCGGCAGCCTGCCGCTGCTGCTGATTTTCTTGTGCAGAAGTATAATGATATGAAGGCTTTGGCTAATGGCAAGCTTGTTTTGTTGAAAGAAGCTGGTTTGCCGACTTCTGGCGATGTTGATGCCAGCGAACAATACCAAAAGGATTTTTTCGCCGAGATGGCATTGAGAAAGTCATGGGGAGAGTTATATTTTGCCTCTTTTGAGGCTTTTGACCAGCCGTGGAAGGATTATCAGCCTGTTGAGCCTTATTGGGGTCTTTGTAAGAGTGATAGAAGCTCGAAGATGGTATTGCAATGAACAAAATACAACCTGAAACAGCATTCTCAAATGTTAGTGAAGAAATTATTATTGAAGCCGTGCGCGGATTTCCTTTGATGCCTGACTATTTTTCGGTTAGGCTGAGATTTAATGGGATTTCCGTATCAGTTGAGGATCGGTATAAAAAAGAGCACTCTGAAAAGTATTTTTCAGAATGTTGCTCAGGAAGGATTATTCCTTTTTCCGAATCATCTTTTTGTTATAAAGACGGATTTTTGCCAGGCAATATTGGTATTGATAGACGCAGCAAAGATTATTCACAACAGGAAAAAGCAGCAATTTTTTCAGCTGTTTTGACAGGGTGCCGACCTGAATTTTTGGAGATTTCTTTTCATGACAAGTTTAGTCGGGAAACTAAAGAAGGTTTTGAATTGTTTAGGAAGAAGGGAGGTTTTCTTGATGCATTGTTAGCTAAAAATTATGGATTGAACTCCATTGATTTATGGGTTGGAAAAGAGGAATTGGCTTATTACTATTGGAGGGAGCATGAGGACTGGAGTCCTTTTGTATTTTGTGATAAAGAGCTTAAGCTTAGGATTCCAGCACCAGGAGTGCCTGCGGAAGATAGAAAGGAATTTCTTGAGTGGAAGGCACAGTTTGAATACGAGCTGAATAAGATAGTGCGTGGTGTTGGGTTGGATTATTGCTGAAAAATGCTGACTGAAACAGAATTGAAAATAATCAGCTATCTTCGGAATAATTCACGACAGAGTGGTTCTTTGTTGGCAAGAAAAATTGGGATTCCTGCTTCCACTCTTTTTGATAAGCTTCACTCTTGTGAGAAAAGGTTCGTGCGCAAACACACCTCCCTGCTGGACTTTGACAAGCTTGGGTTTTCAGCAAGGGTGCAGATTGTGCTTAAAGTGCCTGAGGAAAGCAAGGCAATCATTCAGGATTTCCTGTTAAATCACGGAAGTGTGAATTCTTTTTACAAGGTAAATAACGGTTTTGATTTTCTGGTTGAATGTATTTTCAAGAACAGGTCTGAAGCAAAGGATTTTGTTGAATATTTGCAGAAAAGTTTTGGCATTATTGATTTCTGCACTTTTGATGTTCTTGAAGAGTTGCGGAGGGAGGAGTTTTTATCATGCCTAGAGAACTCGAAGAGCTAAAACAGGAATATGCTGAAGGCAGGCTTGACGGCATAAAGGAATGTCTTGAACTGTTTATTAGAAGATATAAGGAGCCGATTAAAAAATTTTCAGAACAGCACAAACTTAGCATTGATCTTGGATTGAGATGTTATATTATTCTTGGCAGAACAATAGATACTAGAAAAGAAAATTTGGATCAGCTGGAAGAAATTAAAAAAGAACTTTGGTATCGTCGTGAGGAAAAATCTGATTTGCCTGAGAGTGCAATAATTAAAGATTGGACGGAAAAGCATGCTGCTGGTTGGAGGGATCATAGGGTAATGCAGATAATTTATGTTTACCTGCAGGATAAAGAAAGATATTTGGCGCTGTTGCCTTAATCTTCCATCCTTGGCAGTATGAAATATGCAAATCCTGCTAAGAGTATGATTATTATCCAGAATAATGTCCAGGATACTATTCTGAATGCTACTAGTGTGAGCAATAACACGCAGATGATTATTCCTATTAGTCCCAGTATTTTTTTTAGGTTCATTTTGCACAGTTAACAGCTGCTATTGCTACTTCTATTTGTTTGTCGGTAGGCTTTCTGGTGGTTAGTTTTTGTGTCCAAATTCCTGGATAGGATAGCCATTTGAGGCATTTGAATCTCGCGCTGAGTTTCAATAATTCATAAGATATTCCTGCTACTGCTGGTATGAGTATTATTCTTGCTGGTACGTTGTAATACCAGTGTGGTGTTCTTACTACTGAGAATACTACTATGCTTACTGCTACTACAAATATCAGGAGGTTTGTTCCGCATCTTGCGTGTTCTGGCGGGAATTTTTTTGCGTTTGTTATTGTGAGTTTTTTTCCGCTTTCATAGCAGTGGACTGTCATGTGTTCTGCTCCGTGGTATTGGAACATTGTTTTGACGTCTTTCATCATTCCTATGGCAAATAAGTATCCTAAGAATACTATTAATCGTAGTATGCCGTCGAGTATTCCAAATTTTATCGTGTCAGGGTTATATACGAATTTGGATGCGTAATAAGGCAATAATACAAAGAGGACTATTGTCAGGATTATTGCTATTCCGAATGTGAATATCCATTCTTTTGTTCCGAGTTCTTCTTCGTCGCCTTGCTGGTTTGCGCTCCATGTGAGTGCTTTGATGCCTATCACCATCATTTCATACAAGTGTATTATTCCTCTGATGAATGGTATTGCGAGTATCTTGTGTTTTTCTGTTGCGGAAACAAATGGTTCTTTTTTTGTTTTGATTTTTTTGCCTGTTCTGACTGCCATTGAGTAATTGTCTGTTCCTTTGATCATTACTCCTTCAACGATTGCTTGTCCGCCTAGTGGTTTCATATTTCTATTGTTTCTCCTGGTGTTAATATTTTTACCGGTATTTTTGCTAGTTCTTTGAATACTTCTGCATCGTCTCTTGTTCCTGTCCGGCTTCCCCAGTGTATTGGTATTGCCAGTTTGGGTGATATCATTTCTGCGTTTTTTGCTGCTTCTTTTGGTCCTGCTGTTTGTGTTCCACCTACTGCGATTAATAAAATGTCTGGTTTCATGTCTAGTGTTTGTGGCAGGTAGTCTGTGCCTGCCATGTAATATATTGTTTTCTTTTCTGATAGTACTGCAAATCCTATTGAGTCTCCTTCTTTGTGCGGGTTTTTTACTGGCATTCCTACTATTTCCACTTCATCATACTTTTTGCTTTCTCCTGGGTGTAATACTCCACACGGGTAGAGTTGTCCTGCTACTTCCTGCGTTCCTAGTATGTGTGTGTCGTCTCCTGTTGCTTTTTTTATTCTGGTCATGTTGCAATGGTCGTAGTCAAATCTTGAGATGAGAATTATTGAGGCTGTCGTGTACCATTCTTCTGGTCCTGCGTATGGGTCGATGTAGATGGTTTTGTTGCCTGTTTCTATTTTGATAGAAGAGTGCCCTAGCCAGGTGAGACGCATAATAGAACTTTGGCGCGGTGGATATTTAAAAGTTTACTTCAAACCATCAAGTTTTGTCAATAGTATCCCACGCTTTATCTTCTTTGTTGTCCCACAATTCCTTCATTTTGATTTGTTGAAATTTTGAAAAACCTATCATCATGTATTAACAATAAATTAATGAATTATAAAGATTTCTAACAGCAAACCTGTGAACTAACGTACTAAATCACTCACATACTTTGGCAGTTTTTTGCAATGTACTGAATCAGCAGGAATTAGCTGCCCTCCTGCTGCGCGTTCCAGGATTGCTCTCAGATCAGAGTAGTACCATAACTCTCCCTCAACTGAATCGAATGAAAGATTACGTCTAAAGTCAACAGTGGGGGTGATATAATCCGGGTCCAATATTGCTCCGTTATTTCGTCCAGCAAACAACAACTCATCGATTTCACTAGTAACTTTGATATAATCTCTTTTAAGTTGTGCTTTGTCTTCTTCTAATTTTTTTATTTCATCAGGATTCATTGTCTCACCCTCCTCTACTTTCCATCCATTCCCCAGATTCCAGGTCCTAATAGCCAAAGGGCCACGACAGCTAACAGCAATACTGCGTCTTTTATCGGATGCGTGATTCCTCCGAATGGGTTTGTTGTTATTGCTACGAATAATATTAGTGCTAATGGTGGCGTTACATATTTTATCTTGTAGCCTGCTATGACTGCTGCTCCGCAGATTAGTTCTATCATGATTAGCAGCCAGGTGAATAGTCTTGGCAGTGGGAATCCTAGGTTTGTTATTGTTGCTATTACTCCTGTTGCAAGGAATATGCTCATTATTCCTGCTGTTAAGAAAAATCCTCCTACGCCTATTCTTAGCATTAATGACGCGTATTCTTTCATTATAACCACCCCTCGTGTATGTTTTTTATGCGGTGTTTTTGTTAATAAAGATTGTTGGCTTTGAATGATTATTTTTGAGATTTACCAAAAAATTTAAATATAACCTATATTCTACAGTATACATGATGACCGAATCTGAGGCCAAAGTCGCAGTAAGCGATGGTTGTCTTCATTTTAATTAGTCAGAGTTCTAAAGTTGGTGGTTGTCTTCATCATCGGTTCTAATTTCTACTATGGCGGTTGTGGTGTAACGGCAGCATGCAAGACTGTGACTCTTGCGGACCGGGTTCGACCCCCGGCATCCGCCCTGAACTTTTTTTATAATTGTTGGCGGATGACGGACTCGCAGAACGAAATTCTGCGTTGCTCGGCATCCGCCCTAAATATTTATAAAGAACAGGAGGGATTAACATGAACATGCAATTTCAGCGTATAAAAGGGGCTGAGGATTTTTATCCTGCGGAACAGGCTGTTGAGAAAGCTATTGGTGACAATCTTAGAGTGCAGGCTAAAAGGTTTGGTTTTCAGGAAGTTAATATGCCTGCTATTGAGACAATCAAGCTTTTGACTGCTAAATCTGGTGAGCAAGTCAAGGAGCAGATTTTTGTTCTTGAAAAGCGTGGTGCTGAAGAGCTTGGTTTGAGGTTTGATCTTACTGTTCCTATAGCGAGGATGTTTGTTTCTAAGCAGAAGGAGTTGCAGAAGCCTGTGAAATGGTTTGCTGTTGCTCCTATGTGGCGTTATGAGGCTCCTCAGGCCGGCCGGTTGAGAGAGTTCACTCAGTTGTCTGTTGAGTGTTTTGGTTCTGATAAACCAGAAGCAGACGCGACTTGCATTAACCTGATTATTGCGTGTATGGAGAGTTTTGGATTGACCTCTAAAGACATTAAGATTAAGATTAATAACAAGAAATTGTTGGAAGGTTTGCTGTTGGAATTAGTAAGTAAGGAGAAGTTAGAGGATGTTATTCGTATTATTGATAAGTCTGCTAAGATTAGTGAGATTGAGTTCATGCAGGAATTGAAAGCTTTTGGTGTTGATGAGAACAAGATTGAGATTATTAAAAAAATCATCAAAATTCAGGGTTCTCCTTCTTGTTTGGATAAAATTCGTGAGCTTAACCCTAAGGCTCTTGCTTTGCAGGGCTTGGCTGAGCTTGATAATACTTTGAAGTTTGTTAACAAGGAGTATGTTGTTGTTGATTTGAGTATTGCGAGAGGTCTTGCTTACTATACTGGTAATGTGTATGAGTGTTTTGACAGGGAAGGCAAGTATCGTGCTTTGGCTGGCGGTGGTCGTTATGACCAGCTTGTTGAATTGTTTGGTGGCGAGCCTACTCCTGCGACTGGTTTTGCTATTGGCACTGCTACTTTGACTTTGTTGCTGAAGGATAAGGGTTTGTTGCCAAAGGTTGAGCTTGGTCCTGACTATTATGTTGCACCTGTTAATGAGGATATGATTCCTAAGGCTATGGAGATTGCTGCAAAGCTTAGAATAAACTATAGTGTTGATATTGATTTGATGCGCAGGAAGCTTGCTAAGCAGTTTGAGTACGCTAATTCTATTGGCGCGAAGAAGATAGTTATTGTTGGCGAGAAGGACTTGGCTGAGGGCAAGGTTACTGTGAGAGAATTGGCAACTGGCAAGGAAGAGAAGGTTGCTGTTGATAAGCTATGAAGCATAAACTGTTGCGTCCAGACCAAATCGTTACATTGAGAGATTATCCTTTGTACAATCCGCATATTCTTAAGATTTATTTTAGGGTTTTTAGCAGGAATCAGGGTAAAATTCTGCCGCCTTGTCCTGTTATTCATAAATCAGCAGGAATTCCTTTTGTTAAAGGCAAAAAAAGGTATAATGCCCTCTTGCAAGGTTTTCTGGATAAGCATCCGAAAGCTGAGTATTTTCTTTTGGATGGAAGTCATAAGACTACTGCTGCAACGTTGTCAAAGAAATTGATTCCTGTTGTTATCATCGAAAAAGATGATGATTTGAAGAAAGCAAAAAAATTAATTGAGTCTGGTGAGTTTTTCGGCTGGTATTCTGTTGAAAATTCTATTAAAGAAGCTCTTAATGTGTTGGCTAAGCATCATTTTGGTGCTAAAAAATTCCTAACCGTGGAAGATAAGGCTAAACTGATGGTTAAAAACAAGGATATTCCGGATTATATGATTTATTTTTTTCAGAATGTTTATAAAAGAATTTAATTTTTAATGAATAATTGAAAGAATAATAGAAAATGGAACTTAAACAATTGCAAGATAAAATCACGGAAATATTTCTTTCTAATTCGAAAAGGGACAGGATAGATGTTAATGATGACTATCTGATGTTAAAAATAACTGAAGAACTCGGCGAGTTTGTGCAATCATACATAGTTCATAAGAGGAAGTGTAGGCCGGAAAAATTTTTGTCTCCTGATGAATCTAAAAAAGAAATGGCTAAGGAATTGTCTGATGTAATCGGATTGGCTTTAGTGATTTCAAATATTCTTGAAATAGATTTGGAAGAAGCATTGATTAAAAAGTGGATTACCCGGGAATGGATAAAGAAAAAATGATTTTTCGCAGGCTTATTTTTGATGTGTTCTCCAGTTAAATGATGCCTGCCGATTCACCTGTCTTGTCAAGAGTTGTGCCGTTTCTGTTTGTCTTTATTGAAAATTTTCCAGTATTATATACCGTAGCCTCGCAAACGTTTTATACTATAATGCCCTGTTTTAGAGTGGTGAAGAGTTTGTTATGAGCAGTGATAAGATTAGGGTTGATAGTAGTGTTTCTGATACTTTTGCCTCTAATTCTTCTAATCCTGAAGAGTCTTACAATCATCTTTTAGGCAGGATGCTCGTTGTTAATGAGGAGTCTCTTTTGATTTCTAAATTTTTGGGCGCAGGTAATATGGCTGGTGTTTTGAGAGCGGTTTATCAGGATGGGATAAAAAGTGGTGAAACTGTTGCGATTAAGGTTCTTTCTCCTGAGCTTAGCCGTCCTAATTCCCCTTTTGTGGAGCGTTTTAAGAGGGAGGCAGAGGCTATGAGGTCTTTGCCTGTCCACCCAAACATTGTTGGTTTTTATTTTTCAGGCTGTGATAATAGGATTAATCTGCATTTTATAGGGCTTGAATATGTTGAGGGAACGAGTCTGGACAAGATTGTTAAGCCTATTCCTGTTGATAAAGCCTATCTTGTTGCCAAGCAGATAGCGCGTGCTTTGGTTGTTTCATATAATAATAACATGGTTCACAGGGATGTGAAGCCCGGCAATATTCTGGTGACTTCTAATTGGAATGCTAAGCTTAGTGATTTTGGTCTGGTTAGGGGGATGGGAAATGTCAGGCAGACTGTTGTTGGCACTGCGTTGGGAACTCCTCTTTATATGGCGCCTGAGCAGTTGAGAGGGAGGGATAATTTTTCTTCTGATGTTTATGGTTTGGGGGCTACTTTTTACGAAATGCTGGCTGGCAGGCCTCCTTATCTTGGCGAGGATATTGATGAGATTTTTTCTCAGATAGAGAATCCAAAAATCGAGCCTCCGCCTCTTCGGGGAATAAATGGTAAAATATCTATGGAATTGGAGAATCTGGTGATGAGGACTTTGGCAAAGGACTTTAAGCAGAGATTTTCCAATTCAGAGGAATTTCTGGAAGAGTTAAACAAGCTCAGTTATGTGACTGAGCCTGAAAACAGGGAGGCAGTCGAGGCGCGCAGACAGGATGAGTTGGAAAATATTATTGGCAAATGGAGAACTGTTGATATTTCAGCATGTCGTTTTGATGAGCAGTTGCGTTTTATCAATGATTGGAAGCGTTTGCTTAGAGGGACTGTTCAAAGGCCTGATACTGTTCTGAAAAGGATTGGTTGGCTTGAAGATATGATGAAAGTTTGGACTGTGCTGGAAGAGGAATATCCTGGAATTTCTCAGAAACACAGTTCACCAAAGTTTATGCTTGCTTGGGAGGAAAATAGGAGAAAACATTGGGGTATTAAAAAGCCAGTTCCCCCTAAGTCTTTTGTTGAGAGGCACAGCAGGAAAATTATTTATGGGACTATTGCAGGTCTTGTTCTTGCTCTTGCTGGCACTATTTCCGGTTTTGTTGGTTATGATCATCATCAGAAGGCAGAAGCGAGGAGAGAAAAGGAGTGTTTGATTTTAAGGTATGATGACATTTATGGTGGTCTTGAAAGAAGTATTTCAGTTTTTGATTTTGAAAATTTGGCTTCTGGTCTGAATGAGTTGAGGGGTATTGCGGGTCAGGATTCTTTATTGAAGGGGAGGGTTGATGAGTTGGAAGCTAAGGCTAAAAGGGTTAGGGAGGAAAAGGAGTTTTCTGATGTTTATTCTGGATTGAAGGGAAAAGTTGATGCTGCTTTTGAGCTGGTTGAGAGAAGCAGCAATGTTAGTGTGAGATTGCAGGATAAAACTCTGATTCTTGTTGAGGCTTTGGCTTTGATTAAAGATTTTGAGAAGGATAAGGCGCGTTTGAAGAGAGAGCACGCGGATGAATTGAATGAGAGGACTGTTAGTTTGAAGGATATGATTGGTGATAAACTTCCTGCTTTGGAACAGTATGCATCTGCTTTGGAAAAGTTTGGCGAAGCTGAAAAACAGCAGTCTTACTGGAGGGAGCAGTTGGGCAAAGGTATTTTTTTCAGCAGGATTGATGTTGTTAAGCTTAAGGGAGACCTTTCCAATTATTTTGTTCTTTTGAATTTGGATAATAATAAAAGACATTTTAGGAATGATCCTTCTTATGAAAGTTTGATAAGTAATATTCAGGTTTATGAGCGAAATCTTACTACTGTAGAGCGTGATTTGTCCGTATCCAGATACAATGCTGCTAAGAAAGAGCTTGCGATTATTATTGAATCTACAGGATGGTTGTCTAAAAATTATTTCTTGGATGATGCTGATAAGAGGGTTGGCTCTATTGATGCTTTGATTTCCAGTATTGACAATCATTTGAAGAACGTTAATGATATTTATCTGTTTTATGACAGCATTGATGTTTTTGCGAAGGGTTTTGAGAATTCCAAGTCGATTTATCAGTCTGCTAGAAAAAAGTTTGATGAGGTTGCTGTTTTAAGGAAGAAGGCCGGCGAGAATGATGAATCAGCTCTTATTGCCTTGGGCAGGTTGTTTTTTGATGGCGGCTTGCTTGCAGATTCAAAGAAGTATTTTGAGAGGGTTAAAAATGAGGATTTGAGGAAGTCTGCTGGTGTTTATCTTGAAATAATTGCTTTGGAGGACGAGATTGCAAGGCCTGAGAGCAAGAGTTACAAAAAGACTCCATCAGGTTATGATGTTTATTCTTTGGCAGGTTTTAGGAAAGCAATTGATGATTATGATGGTGCTAATGAGGTTGTGGTGAGGGAGAGGCTTAAAGAGTTGAACAAGTCTGGTTTTGCAATAAATATTGATACTTTTGGCGAACTGCACGAGGCATTTTATATTGCGCTCAGGGATAAAGGTGATGTTGATTCTGCCAGAATGGCTGTTTTTGATTTTTTGAATTCAGAGTATCAGAAGATTGATGACGAGCTTCAAAAGCAGGAGGCCGTTGTCAGGCCTGAATTGCTTGAAAAAAGGGTTAATCTTTATGACAGTTTAAAGAGTGAATGATTAAAAAAATCTTTGATTTTTTAATCGACAATCTTTAACATTTGTTCTATTATTCGATGGTGCTGTTTGAATTATTTGATATTTGTTTTTCTTCATCAATGTGGTTTTTGCTTTTTTCACACTGCCATTTACCTGCTCATTGATTATAAATTATTTTATTTATCTTCAACAATATAGTTATTGCAGGCAATATTTATAAATCCTTAAAAATAATAAGCGTGTATGAGTTTTTTTAAGGACAAACACAAAAGAAGGGATATTTTTAAGGATTTTTTTTCTTTGCTTTTAATTCTTGTTCTGTTCGTGTTTGCGTCTTATCTTGTTAATGTTTACCAGCCTGAGATTGAGGCAGTAATTGGGGCTAATTCATTTTGGGGAATGTTATTATTTATGTTATTGTTCATCTTATCTGTTGTTTTTACTCCCATTAGTACTGTGCCTTTGATTCCTATTGGAGCGCTGCTTTGGGGTGTTTTGATAACTACAGTTCTTTCAGTGTTTGGCTGGACTATTGGTGCTGTGATTGCATTTAGTCTTGCAAGGAGATTTGGCAGGCCTTACGTATCTAAAATCATTTCATTGAGACAGATTGAGAAAGTGGAAAAGTATATTCCTGAGGAAAACATTTTTTTGACTATTTTCTTTTTCCGTGCTGTGAGTCCTTTTGATGGTTTAAGTTATATTCTTGGATTATTTACCAGAGTGAAATTCAGGACTTTCTTTTGGGCTACTTTGCTTGGTTTGATTCCTTTCTGCTTCGTCATGTCATATCTTGGTTCGCTGCCAACCATGGCGCTTATTATCGGGCTTATTCTAGCAAGTTTATTCTGCATAGCAGGTGTTATTGGGATTAAGAGAAAAGTTGATTTAAAAAAATAAAAAATCCTCAGTTCTTGAGGATGTCG
>Ga0105099_10000020_pt1 | contig 109593 bp, 150 predicted proteins | sample PPLLak3cmMay2015_2_FD_79138 | JGI IMG/M metagenome (GOLD analysis project Ga0105099, IMG submission 79138) | Freshwater sediment microbial communities from Prairie Pothole Lake near Jamestown, North Dakota, USA - PPLs Lake P8 Core (1) Depth... | ecosystem: Environmental > Aquatic > Freshwater... | reverse complement strand
TGTGCGACGTGCTGATCAACAGGATCGAGAACTACCGAGATGCACTGATGGCTGACACGATCCGATCAATGATCGGTCGCCTGCAGACCCACGTCGGGGACCAGTAGGAGGATACCATGATCGACGCAAAGCACTGGCACAATGCACTGGCCGTCCAAAGCGCCTGCAACCTGTCCGGAGTGGTGATCAGCTTCGCCGAGGCAATGCGCGCCCTGTGCGCCGAGGGGTTGGACACTGACAGCCGCAACCGGCACCCGATCGCGATCCTGTTCGCCACGCAGATCGCCCACCTCACCGGGATCAATGCAGACGAGAGCATGACACGCTACAGCAGAGCCTACAGCGAGGCAACCGAGATCGCCAAGGCGCAGGAGTAGCCAATGCAAACCGTCACGATCACCCGGGAGGACTGGTCAGGCGAGCAGGCGAAGGTGGAGATCCTCGAGGATGGATCTTTCAAGCTTATGGGCTACACCTTCCGCCTGATCCGCCGGCCAGAGCAGGAAAGCGACGACTGCTTTCCATACGTCGCCGATATCCACGGGGACAGCTGGGATGCAAAGCTGGGAAGCGTTCACCGCTACTACCGGGACAACAACTACACCGCAATGGGGACTGGGATCAGTCGCGACAACAACGATCCGATCCTGGCTGCTGCCAAGCTACTTTGCAACCTGATCTGAGAGGAGGATCTCATGGGCTACGAGCTGTCAATGCTGGTCTGGCGAGTGTGGATGGATAACCAGATCCGCGCTGCCTGCCTGCACGTCGAGGAGGCTGCTATGCTGGTCAGCTGCCTTGGCAACGGATCGACGATCACCTACCACCACGAGGCCACGCGTCACGACGTGGTTGTGTGGAAAGAAGGCCTCGAGGATCAACCAGCTAGCGAGAGCTACGACAACGTGGCAACAGTGGCTCACTCGAGAGCAGGACGATACCACCTAGTCGTGACATAGGAAAACTGAGATCGACGATATCGAGGCCAAAAGGAGATCATAATGGACCGCCTCTTGTACCTCATCGCTTCGATCCGCTCCAACCTGACCCCAGACCTGCGAAAGGTCGAAACCCCAGCCGAGGCCAATCCCGTCGCTGGTCACTGCTACGTGGCAAGTGAGGCTCTCTACCACCTCCTCGGCGGCAAGGAGTCAGGCCTCACCCCACACAGCGGAAAGCTGGGCCAGGGCATGCACTGGTGGCTGGAGGACGAGACTGGCGCAGTGCTAGATCCGACCATGGATCAGCTGCCCGAGGGCTACAACTACCACGCCGGCAGAGGGCGGGGCTTCCTGACCAAGACCCCCAGCAAGCGAGCCCAGACGCTGATCGAGCGCGTGCTGGGTCCAGACGATCCCGTTGTGGCAGTTCAGGCTGAGCTTGACTCTGCTACCTGGATCAAGGAGTAGCCTATGGCTATCCGTTCCGAGCGCAGCGTCGAGCACTACTCCCGAGGCCTCGAGCTGGCCAAGGCGATCCAGCGTATGTGGGATCTGAACGACCGAGAGCGGCCCTACATGCCGTGGCCCACCTCTCAGATCATCAATCCCAGGATCGAGGCCATCATCCGGGAGTTCGACCTGACGGTCGAAGAGTGGCACTACTGGTGCAAGAACGCCGCCGAGTGAGAGGTAGCCCATGAGTGACTTCTCTATCACCGCACGCTGCCCTGGCTGTGGCCAGCGCTTCGCCCCCGACGACGGGCTGTGCTGCGTTCCCTGCCGAGAGTGTGGCACCTATGGCCAATGGTTCTACTGCGAGATCTGCCAGGACTACCACTGCAATGACTGCCACTGTGACGGAGAGGACGAGGAGGTAGATGGGAATGAACACTGATCAGCAACTACTCGAGGATCACCCTGGCTGCAAGACTGCCCTGCGCAAGTACAAGGCAATGGAGGGTCGCTACTGGAAAAACAAGCTGTGCTGGGCCTGGCTGCGTGGTGACGATCTGTCCTGGTGCGGCGAGGGCTGGGAGCTGGCCTGGCTGCGCACAGCGCTAGGACCGAAAGGCCTATACAGGGTGAAGCTGTGAAAAACAAAATCAAGTGTCCATGGTGCGGGAGCATAGTCGGCTTCTCAATGAGTGACAGGCTCATGCCACACCTAGGACCAGGAGGTGTGCGGTGCGTGGCTGGAGGCCAACCCAAACACCAGGTGCTTGACCTCATCGAGAGCAAGAAGAAACGGCAAGGAGGTTGATCATGAATGCCTCCCAGACGCTCTGGGAGGCTCAAGGAGGCACGTTTGAGGTTGGGTTAGTGCCAGGGGATTAGGCGATCAACCGATGCCTCTGGCGAGGCCTGAGAGGCCTCGAAGTAGCCTGGCGCCCAGCCAGGTAAACTGAGATCGACAATAACGAGGGGGAGATGATTCAGAAGTCTATTTATTGATCTTGAATTGTTGATCTCCGCTGCTACAACTGGAAAACTGAGATCGACGATACCCGCGCCATGAAACTGCAACAGCCCAAACGCCGAAACCCTCACGCTCTCGACGCTCTCATGAGGAAGGCCTCCCGCTTCCGGAACCGCAAGAAGGACGCCAACCGGAAGGCCTGCAGGGGCAAGACCGGGCTGGAAAACTGAGATCGACGATACCGGAACCGAGGAGAGACACATGGTCACCTTCCAAAACGGGATCTGGATCGCCAACTTCAGCTTCGAGAACAAGTCGATCCCCAAGGCCGCTGGCTTCTGGTGGCACGGTGGCAACTGCAAGCCCGGCTGCAAGGCGTGCGCCGCGAAGCTGGGCAAGGTCTGGTGGACCCCATTTGCCGAGAAGGCAGCCAGACTCGAGCAGTACTGCGACCAGGCTGCCAAGGACGCACTGACCCCCCACCTCACGGTCGTGGCCGCTTCGAAGGCAACCGACGCAGCAGTCGACCTGGCCAAGCCCGCTGGCCTCGAGTACCTCGGATACCAGAAGGCTGGCATCTCCTTCGCCCTCGGTCGCAAGGGCACGCTGGTCGCAGACGAAATGGGCCTCGGTAAGACGATCCAGGCCATCGGTGTCTGCAACAACGATCCCGAGATCAAGTCCGTCCTGGTGATCTGCCCCGCCTCGCTCAGGGTCAACTGGCTGCGCGAGTCTCAGAAGTGGAGCACCCGACCCTGGACCTACTACGTGGTCGAGAATGGCAACCCGATCCCTGCCAATGCGGACTACGTGATCGTGAACTATGACCGGCTCAAGGATGCAGTCCTCGAGTCCCTGATGGGCCGGCAGTGGGGCGTGATGATCTGCGACGAGGCCCACTACCTCAAGAACCCTGATGCACTCCGCACGCAGCGTGTCCTCGGAGTCCAGGCCAAGTTCAAGAAGACCCCCACCGGCTGGGCCGAGACTTCGCCGCGCAAGCCTGGCCTGGTGGATCAGGTGGCAGGTCGCGTTCTCCTCCTCACGGGAACCCCGATCCTCAACAGGCCCATGGAGGCCTTCCCGCTCCTGCATGCACTCGACAACAAGGCCTGGCATAGCGCCTTTGCATTCGGCAAGAAGTACTGCGACGGAAAGCAGATCCAGGCTGGCCGCAAGTGGGTCTGGGACTTCACTGGCGCCTCGAACCTCGAGGATCTGCAGCAGCGACTCCGCTCCTCGATCATGGTCCGCCGGCTCAAGAAGGACGTGCTGACAGATCTCCCAGCAAAGCGCCGCCAGGTGGTTGTGCTCCCGCTGAACGGCGACGCCTCCGTGGTCGACGCTGAGAATGCAGCCTGGGAGCAGCAGGAGGAGCACCTGCAGGCTCTCCGACTGGCCGTGAACCTCGCCGCAGTGTCCGGCGACGAGGAGGCCTACAAGGCCGCTGTGGCCGCCCTGCAGGAGGGCGCCAAGCTGGCTTTCGAGCAGATCAGCGCCGCCCGCAAGGCTGTTGCACTCGCCAAGCTCCCCAAGGTGATCGAGCACCTGGAAGGCATGGCCGAGGCTGGGATCGAGAAGGTCGTGATCTTTGCCCATCACCACGAGGTGATCGACACGCTGGCCAATGCATTCGGCCAGACTGCAGTGGTTGTCGACGGTCGCGTCGATCCCATGAAGCGCCAGACCCTGGTGGATCGCTTCCAGACGGACCCCGGCTGCCGCTACTTCATCGGCGGGATCAAGGCCGCTGGGGTTGGCCTGACCCTCACCGCTGCCTGCCACGTCGTCTTCGCGGAGCTGGACTGGACTCCTGCATGGGTCAGCCAGTGCGAAGATCGGACGCACCGAATCGGCCAGGTCAACAGCGTGCTGGTGCAGCACCTGGTGATGGACCGCTCCCTCGACTGCCGAATGGCAGAGCTGATCGTCGAAAAGCAGGAGATCAGCGACAAGGCCCTGGACCTCGCGACCCTGGTCAACATCCCCGTGGTCCCCTCGAGCAAGGGGGGTGGTGGTGTCAATGCAGACAAGCGGCCAGCCAAGTACCCGGTGGCCACCGACGCAGAGCGCGAGGCAGCAATGCAGGGGATCCGCACCCTCGCCGGCATGTGCGATGGGGCCAGGACCGAGGACGGCTGCGGCTTCAACAAGCTGGACACCGCAGCTGGCCACGAGTTGGCCAAGCGTAGTTTCGCTCGCCCCTTCACGGACGGAGAGGTCTGGTTCTCTCGGAAGCTGATCCGAAAGTACCGCAGACAGCTGCCAGAAACTATGGTGGCGATCCTCAAGTGCGAGGCCAAGGACGAGTAGGTAGCTAGGAACAAAGGAGAGAACAGCCAATGCACTTCAAACTGAAGATCACAGATCCGAAACCAGATAAAGATGGAAACGTGCAGTTCACTCTGGATTGGATCGACGGCAACGGCAATAAGCGAGGTCAGTACTACAGGACCAACCTGGACGCGTACCTCGAGCACCTCAAGTCTCTAGGACACACCGTCGACCTGGTAAAGTGAGATCGACGATACCGGTACCGAGGAGAAAACAAATGGCCGACCAGTTCTTCCAGATCGAAACCCGCTTCAACAAAATCGACGCTCGCCGGGATCGTCGATACGGCAAGGAGTGCTTTGTCTCCGTTCGCTGCCATGGCATCGGCGACCCGGAGAAGGATCAAGGCACCGTGGGACTGTTCCGAGAAGTGCTGGCCAAGCACCTGCCTTCCGCCAAGGTGGAGATCAGTCGCTACAGCTACAGCCGCACCGCCATGAACTACACCATCCGAATCGGCGTGGTCAGCATGGTGGACAAGCCAAGCCTGATCCCAGACGACGAGCACATGCGCAGCCTGATCACCCTCACCGACGAGCAGGTCTTGGAAGCCGTCAAAGCAGCCCACGCCGAGGCCCACACCATCCACGAGGCTCAGAAGGCCAAGGAGCTGACCATCAGCCGCTCCGCGCAGCTGCTGGACTGGTACAGCACCGAGGTCCACAAGAAGGCCAAAGACGTGGTGCGGTACCAGCAGAGGCTCGATGCCCTCATCGCCGAGTTCAAGGCCGAGGTGGAGGTGCAAGCGAGCAAGCTCCTCGACGAGACAATGACGGACCTCGAGAAGCAGGACGTCGAGGGACGATTCAGCGAGGCCGCACGTCAGATGTTCAAGATCAACGCCGTCGACTACGTGGTCAAGAACAAACAGTCTGGATTGCCGGCGCGCTGGCCCTCGACTGGCTACGAGAACGAGACAGCCAAGGCATTCCTTCGCGAGGGGGCGGACAAGAAGGCCAGCTAGGAAAACTGAGATCGAAGATACCGTGGTCGGAGAACACAACGAACAACGGAGAGAGACAATGAAGACCGCCTTCGAGAACCGCACCAACGCCTACACCTTCGACCCCAACGAGCTGGTGCTGATCGACGATCCCAAGCATCCCATGTTCGACCCCAGGATCAACCTGCCCCTCGACGAGGGCTTGGTCCTCAACATCATGTTCCAGGGGGTGATCGAGCCAGTGGTCGTGGTCAAGCAGCAGGACAAGCCGGTGGTCGTGGACGGCCGGCAGCGCGTCCGCTGCGCCCGCGAGGCCAACAAGCGGCTGAAGGCCCAGGGCAAGGAGCCGGTGCGGGTGACCGCTGTCCTGCGCCGGGGCACCGAGAGCGACCTGTTCGGAGTCAGCATCAGTGCCAACGAGAACCGCCAGGACGACACGCCGCTGGGCCGGGCCAACAAGTGCTCCCGCTACCTGGCCATGGGCCGGAGCGAGGAAGAGGCCGCCGTGACCTTCGGCGTGACGAAGCACTGCGTGCAGGCCTGGATGAAGCTCCTCTCCTGCGCCGCTCCGGTGCGCAAGGCCGTGGAGGAGGGCAAGATCGCCGCCTCTGCCGCAGCCAAGCTGGCGGACCTCCCCGCCGACGAGCAGGTAAGCACCCTTGACGGTCTCCTCGAGGAGGCCAAGAACAACGGACACAAGCGCCCCACCGCTCGCAAGGTGGCCAAGAAGACGGGCAAGACCTCGGCGAAGACCAAGAGCCGCAAGGAGATCTTGGCCAAGCTCGATGAGCCGGGCCTGTCGGTCGGATTCAAGCACGCCTTGCGGTGGGTGCTGGGTGAGGAGGACTAGAATGGCAAGCAAGGGAATGCACACTAACCTGATCGGCCGCAAGGTTGCACCCAAGAAAGGACTGCTACAACTGTGGCCAGTCACCAAAGAAGGATCAACGATCCAGCGGCACGACCTCGAACCACAGCACCTGGAGTACTGCGAGGCCACCATCATGGCTGCGTGGGTCGAGTCCAGAAGTGGGCCGAGTGACACCTCTATGATCCGGATCGCCACAGAGTCCGCGACCGGCGACACCAGGGAGTTCTTCCTGACCCACGTGCGGCTGCTGCCCAAGGACAAACTGACCGAGGAGCACTGACATGGCACGGCAGATCGTCAACTGGAAGTCCGCACACACCGAGCACATCGACGACGATCGCGGATTCCAGAGTCCTTGGTGGTGGAAGGAGGACACCAAGCCCTGCAACTGCAGTTGCAACGTCAAATGCACGCATCGAGCCGTCGGCTACAGCGACTTCCTCTACTACGAAGTAGAGTGCCTCGAGTGCAAACACACCTGGTGCCTCTACATCGAGGGCTAGGAAAACTGAGATCGATGATACCGTAGTCGGACAAAGGAGCAACACATGTCAGAAACCCTTCAACGCATGCTACAGGCTGAGATCAACGCTCCACAGTCCGACCGGCAGACCCTTGAGGAGAAGTATGGCCAAGTCTGGAACACCGAGGAGCTGCAACGGGACTTCGAGGTACTTGCCTTTGGTGCCCCCTTTGTCGAGGTGCGTCGCAGGAGCGACGGCAAGGAAGGCTCCTTGATGTTCCAGCACGGACCAAGATTCTACTTCAAGTGGGAGGAAAAGTGAGATCGACGATACTTTAGTCGAGACCACTACCGAGAGAGAGAGGACAACATGATGTGCCCAATCCTGGTCAGTCAGTTCGAGTGTGGAAACCAAGGACGAGAGAAGGACATCGGAACGATCATCCGAAAGGTCCACCAGTCCTCCTACTACGGACCTTCCTTCAACGGCTGCTGCACCAGCGTCATCGCCAAGCAGACCTACCTCTGGGTCGAGTACAAGGGCAAGAAACATGTCCTGAGGACGACACACCACTGGCCCAGCCTCGTCGGTCCCGTGGTGCCATACGAGATCGTCCTTCCCGGTGAGATCCAGTCCTTCATCGAACTTCAGAAAGGAGCCTGACATGCCACGCGTTCACCAGGTCAAGAAGGCCCAGAAGGACTACCCGGAGAAAGGGATCAAGAAAGGCGAGTCCTACTACTGGTGGGCGTTCCGCTACGGCGGAAAGCACATGAGCAAGACCTACCCCAAGGCATCGCAACTCACGCAAAGCGACTTCCTCTCGAGCTACTACTCGACGCAGGAGAGTTTCGACGCAGCCATCAGCGACTTCGGCGAGATCGATGATCTCATTTCCGCCTGCGAGGAAGCCAAAAGCGAGCTGGAACAACTGCAGAGCGACTGCGAGGACAAGGTCAGCAACCTCGAGAACGCCTTCCCAGGTGGCAGCCCGACCATCGATCTGATCCAGGCCCGTGCCGAGAACTGCGAAAGCACCATGGGCGAGCTGGACGATGCTATCAGCACCCTCGAAGAGATCAAGAGCCGATTCGAGGAAAACGACGACGAGACATTCGAGGTGGGCGACCTGGTGACCTACCACGAGGACGAGTACAAGGTCACCGAGGTGGACGAAGACCCCACCATCGGAGGACAAAGAATTACGATCAAGCCGACGTCAGAAGAGAGCGAGTCCATCCGTCTATCTCCTGGGATGCTAAAAGAAGAGGACAAGGTGGAGAAGGTCAAGGACGAGGACGAGTGGCGACAGGAAGCCGAGGACGCTGTCAGCGGCATCAACTGGGATGCGGAGTGAACCATGGCCAAGGTCAGCACCCACGAGAGATTCATCAAGGTCACGGAAGACCTGGTGCAGCAGCTACTCTCGATGGAGAAGGACGATCTAACCACCTTCGAGCAGCAGGCTCTCCAACGCATGTTGTCCCTTCTAGGCAGAGACGAGAACGAGAGGAAATGATGGCACTGACCCAGACAGAGAGAGCGATCCTTCGGCAAGCTGGGATTCTCAAGCCCGGCATGACCGACAAGGAGGCCCTCAAGAGGCTCTGTGAGAAGAGCGAGAGCCCAGAGCCAGCTCCCTCGGGTCCGCCATGCAGAGAGTGTGGCGAGAGACAGGCCAAGGAAGACAAGAACGGATCAACGTGGTGCGGATACTGCGGGCTGGAGTACTACCCGGAAGAGCTGACCCAGGAAAAGTGAGATCGACGATACCGTGATTGAGGAGAAGCCAATGATCAGCAAGCTCGAGAGCAAGAACCCTCCGAAAGATCACGAAGAGAAGTGGGGCAGCTACAACGACTTCCCTCCGGGCTGGACCAAGATCACCATCAAGGAGCTGGTCCAGGACACTCGCTTCAGCAGCTACGCACCCCTGTTCATCGAACACCGACAGATGCTCCCCACCAGTGGCAAGAACCGCACCATGGTCGACGCGTGGCTGTACTTCTACGACGACGGAACCGGAATCGGGATCGTCTGCAACTACTGGGGCGAGAAGATCTCCTACTTCCGCTTCGGCTGCAAGCACACGTACCAAGGGATCAGCTCCGAGGAGTGCCAAAAAAGAGGTATCTACCACGGCGGACGCTGCTATCATGTGAGCGTTTGCACCAAGTGCGGACACCTCAACGTAGTCGACAGCAGCGACTAGGAGATCACCGTGGCCCGTCCAAAGTCCAGGTCCAAGTACGTCACCCTCAGCACCGGCTACAAAGTGGACATGAGAGAGAAAGACGCCGGAGAGCACCTTCTCAACTCGATCTTCGGAGAATGCCTCGTGGACATCAAGAGGCATCTCCAACCAACAGACCTGGATCGATTCAACGACCAGCTCATGAATCGGATCCTAGAGGAATGCAGCTACGTATCAAAAAGGTACGGGATCATCTACTGGCGCCTGGCCTCTGCTGTTCTCGGCAAGCTGGTTGGCGCTGTGGCTGACATGGAGGCCAGTGTCGACGAGAATGAGGACTGCAAGGACTGTGAACACAAGGACTACTGCAAGCTGCGTGGCGGACACAAAGCACCCTGCAGCGAGAACCAACTGAACTAAGAGGGCGTGATGGCAATGGTTACTTTCATGGTGGTTGGGATCAGCCAGATCGGCCGAAACGTGGACATCCAGGTTTGCACCGTCACCAATGACGACCAGGCCGATGCATTGCAGGCCAAGCTTGAAGAGCTAGCCAAGCCCCTCGAGCTGAAGGTACTTCGTGCCACCACAACATTGCCAAACGAGGCAGTCAGCTACCTCGAGGATGAGGTCAGAAACAACCAGGAAGACTGAGATCGAAGACACTATGGCTGAGGAGAAGAATATGGAGAACCGAATGCTGATCTGTGTGAAGGAAATGCAGGTGGGAGACCTCGTCATCTTCGGACCCGCCTCAGCCTTTGCCGGAGTACAAGGAGTCGAGCTACTCACCGAGGAAGTCGTGGGAGTCTCCATCAACCTTCCCTATCGCACCGTGGACCTGAAAACCGCCACCAGAGCTGTCTTCGACATTCCGATGGACCTCCATATCGAGATCATCAGGAACTGATCATGAAGATCTGGCGCTGTCCAAACTGCAACACCGGCCTGCGAGCACCAAAGACCATGCATCACGACGATATCCGGCGCTATTGCCTTCCCTGCTCAGAGAAAGCAGGATCACTGATCCGACGAGCCATGGTGTCTTCTTTGACCATGCAAGAGAACCGCAAAGAAGAGACCAAAGCCCGGCGGATCCAGCTCCAAGAGGAAAGCGACTGCTACCCGTGGCGCATCAGAAAAGAATTCACCCAGATCATCAAGTTCATCTGCTGGAACAACAGAGATGAAGTCAAGAGAATGGGAATCGAGATCGAGTACAGCAAGAGGATGGTTGGGTCCACCTGCCACTTCGATGCCAAGACCCACAAGATCATGCTGAAGGCTGGCAAAAAGCGTGCTCACGCCTACGCCGCAATGCTCTGGAGCATTGCCTGGGCAGACACACACATCCTCAGCAAGGTGGCCCTCAACCACTACGACACGTTCCTGAGCGCAGCCTCTTCCCTTCTAGGTGAAACGTTTCACCACTGTGGCTTCGGTGACATCATCTCTGCTCTCGAGCCGTACGTGGAGAACATGAAAGACTCCACGGTGACCAGCGTCAAGGTACGGCGCCAGTCCAAAAGGAAGAAGAAGCCCAAAACCAAACTCGGATCGGCAATCTCAGGACGATCCAAAAAGGCTGTGTGGTGATGGACCAAAGAGAAATAGACTGGATCAAATATGGGATCGACCCATACGAGGAGGAAAAGGCACCTGGGAAATCTCTCGAGGAATACGCTCGTGAGCAAGCCTGGCAGATACAAGAATTCAGAGACACGGTACGAGAAAGGATCAGGTACCTCCGTGACAAGGCACTGAAAGCCAAAGCAGCCGGAGAACTGGAAGAGGCCACATCCATCGCGGAGCAGGCCTTACTGCTTGAGGCATCATGGAAGATCTACAGCCCAGAACCTCTGTAGCCTATCCGTCTTGCGTGGGTTGCGGCTTCTGCTGCAAGAAGGCACCATGCATCGTCGGCGCTGCTCTCTACGGTCACAAACCCCCTTGTGGGGCTCTCCGCTTTCAAGATGGTCGCTACTGGTGTGGTCTGGTTCTTGATGCGAATAAAAAGGATCGACTTCGGATTGAACGGCAGCTATACATTGGTGACGGGTGCTGCTGTACTCTGAATTCAGATCGACGAAAGATGGTTACGCCATGTCCGTCTACATCCTCATCTGGAACTGGGACCTGAACCAGTGGGAAGTCTGGGAAGAGGTAGTGCTCTGGAAGCTACTCAGGCAGTGCAAGCGAGTCAACACTCAATGGAGTGACATCGAGTAGGAAAAGTGAGATCGACTATATTTGCTCAGGATGAGAACACTTCGACCATACCAGAACTCCTGTCTCTCCAGCATCCTGGACGCTGTCATGGTAGGCAAGCGTCGGATGTTGGCTCACCTGGCCACAGGTGGCGGCAAGACAGTCATCTTCTCTGAACTGCCCAAGGTTCTGAGTCGCAAGCGCACCCTCGTGATTGCCCACCGAGGCGAGCTGCTAACCCAGGCCCAGGACAAGCTGCAAGACGCTGGCCTGAGCGCTGAGATCGAGAAGGCCAAGCAGAAGGCCAGCGAGAACTGCCCGGTCGTGGTGGCGTCCATCCAGAGCCTCAACACGAACGGCAGGCTCCTCAAGTTCAACGCCAGCGAGTTCGACCTGGTGATCATCGACGAGTGCCACCACGCCTCAGCACAGAGCTACCGTCGGGTCGTGGACCACTTCTCGAGCGCAGTGGTGATCGGCTTCACAGCCACGCCATACCGCTCCGATGATGCAGACCTCCTCGAGGTCTTCACAGACGGTGTGATCTTCTCGATGGGCATGGACGAGCTGACCCACAAGGGCTTCCTGGTCCCGATACAGAAGATCGAGCACCAGGTCGAGTCTCTGGATGCAGAACACGTCCTGCAGGCCTACAAGACCCTGGCCTCCAACCAGAAGACGATCATCTTCTGTCATGACGTGGGGCACTCCATCGAAGTGGCCAACGCATTCAACCAGGGCGACATCAAGGCCTGCTTCGTCCACGGTGGCATGGACAAGGAAGACCGCGCCGAGACACTGAAGCAATTCAGCCAGAGCAAGATCAAGGTGCTGGCCAACTGCAACGTGCTCACCGAGGGCTACGACGAGCCCACGGTCGAGTGCGTAATCCTGGCCCGTAACACCGACTCTCGCTCTCTCTACGAGCAGATGATCGGCCGAGGAACCCGTCTGGCACCCGGCAAGACTCACCTGAAGGTGATCGAGCTGGCAGTGGCTCCAGTGTTCTCTCCTCGAACTGCAGCCCGCTACCCAAGCTTCTCTGCACCTCCCAGAGTGGTCTTCGGGCAAGCAAGACCTCCTCTTCGGGAGCGCCTCGAGAATGCTTTCTGGATCGTCCTCACCCTGGCGATTCTGATAGCCTGCCTCATTGGGTTTGGTCTGGCTGTCCGGCACTGCGTTCATGAGCTGTCGAGCACCCACTCTGCACCCACGAAGACCATTGCACCCCAGAAGAAAGTGATCAAGCATGGCAAGAGAATCCGTCATGCTAACCATCGCAGGCAACGACTTCACACAGTCACAAGCAGCGAGGTTGGCCTTTGAGATCTACATCCATGAAGGATTCCACTTTGACCAGGCCTACGTTGATTGGGACAGGCTCGCGCAAGGTGTGCTCAACCGCAAGGACTTCGGGTTCCTCCTCCTGTACTTCCTTGACAAGGTGGCAGACGACGAGGTCAAAGCACTCTGCGTGGAAGATGTGGAGAAGATCAAAAAGGAGATCAACCGATGAGGTTTTGTCATGGAAGAGAAGAAGCTCATCTCGGACGAGGATCAAGATGCGCTGCTGCGTTATGCCATTGACCGGGCGATCCGCAAGGGTGTCCCTACTGAAGCTCTTGAAGGGTCTCAGGACCCAATGGACGTAGCAAAACGTGTGGCCCAGTGGGAGAAGCTCAAGCTTCTTGAGGAATGTGATCGTAATCGAATCAAAGCCGGACTGAAGCCTCTTCGCAACAAGGTAATGCACCACATGTCAGATGCAGACGAAAAGTAGCGTCAAGGATTAGAAGATGCCAGAGTCGAAACTTACGAGTCAGGGGATACGTGATCTCAACACGTATCCACGCAACGGGAAGCGTAGGCCAGGATGGAAACTTGTGCTTTGTCCAGAATGTGGGGGCCATGGCACAGTCAGGGACTGGGTCTTCATGGAAGACTTTACCGACGAGCTACATCGTGTGGGAGACTGCCCTGTAGGCCGGCGCCAGAACCGCGAGGTCTGCGATCGTTGCAACGGTGACGGAAGGATTGCAGTCCCCTGGGAACCAAGGCAGAGACGATGAAGCGGAAAGTCAAAGCCAAGTTTGTGGTGGAACTGGAACTGCCACCCACGGCGACCAAGACTGACGCCCGAGGCTACATCGAAGAGTGTGTGCGTAGTTGGCGTGGGTCTTTATTTCCTGGAAACGACTTCGAGGACGCAGATCCGATGTGGGACCTTGATCCTAATTCGGTCAAGGTGTCATTCTATCGTCGAGAGAAGACAAAAGCTATTCTGTACACCAAGTTGGATCAAGTTGAGAGCGAGAAAAAGTGATGCCAAACAAAGACTGGACGGTTGCAGAGCCCATCGATCTTGGAGAGCAGCTTTCTCCGTGGTCGAAGTACAAAAGAGAGATGAACAGCCGACTGGTGGTGGCCTGCAATGGTGGAGCTGGATGTGTTCTCTACGCTATCGGTTCCTGCTGGGCAGCCTGGCACGAAGGCTCTGGTAGCTACAGGCTCGATGACAATGGGCTTGACAATGCTCCTGATGGGATCAGCATCTGGGAAGGCAGGATGCATAGCTGGGGGCCTGATCGGGATGGGGAGTACGACGCTGAGCTTCGAGGCGAGTTCCGTGACCCGACTGAAGACGAGTGGAAGCTGATCACAAAGGGTAAAGCTCCCTGGGACGAGAAAGAGTGGGAGCTGACCTGGGAAGACGTGAAGGACTGGGAGATCTGGAACAAGGATGATCTGGAACTCACATTGCTACCAGCCAATCATCCTCAGAAGGATTTCCTCACGAAGGGGGCAACACGGATCAAGGAATTCCAAGCCGAATCGTACGAAGCAGCAAAAAAGATCTACGACGAGGTGATGTGCCAACCACGACTAGTGACACAGTGAAGGTGTCGTTCTACTACCGTACGAAGAGGGATCAATGAGCCGATCAATCAACAATTGCGACACGGACTGGAAACGAGAGTGGGAAGAGGAGATCACTCTCACACCAGAGGAGCAAAAGGAAGCCAACAGGCTGAAAGCCATCGAGGACAAAGAAACCGCTCAGATCCTTGAAGACCTCCACATGCTCCGCCTGGAGATGGACCGGGAGGACAAGGTTCGGCGTCTCCACCTCGGTGTTCTGATGCCCCGCATCTGTCTTCTTGGCGGTACGCCAAGAGCTACTTGAAGGAGCGTGGCTGGAGAGACGAAGCGATCTGGTTACTCTCGGACACAGAGCTTTTGGAGGCGGCAGACACCGAGGCGGCCTACGAAGAAGAAGTCGCCGACTACGACGAGGACTACGAAATAGAGGCTCGATAGCGGTCAGCCTCGGGTGCCCCCGAGGCGAGTCTGCTTTCCGCTACGGAGTGTCGCCAAAGGCCGCTGGCGGCTGGCGCCAACCGGCAGACTCCAACAGGCCTATGACGCCTCTGTGGAGAGAGTAGAACAGGGAGCAGAACGATGTCAACCATGACGCAAGACCTTCTCGTGAAGCTCCTGATCGATCGAGGCTGGCGGGTCATCTCCGATCGAAGCGACGTCGAGGAGCTGTGGCGGGACTCCCGTGGCATCTCGATCCACGCTCTCTCCCCCAACGGCTACATCCTGTCCATCCAGGCTGGCTTTGGGCTCCACTCCATCCCCGGGGCCCCCGCTGAGTCCTACACCGGGGTCGAGTTCGCGATCTGGAAGTCTCTAGATGACGAGGGCCGCCGGCACAGCGACTTCATCACCGACGTCAGGATCCACAGTAACGACAAGGTGGTCAACTACTCTGACTTTGGTCACCTGAAGAAAGCGATCGAGTTGATCGAGAGGTGGACTCAAGCTAATCCACCGGAACAGCTGAAGGTCTACCGGAGCGAAGCACCACATCGGGACATCAACTGATGCCAAATCACCCAGTGTTGGGACACCGCCAGTTCCTTGCCTACTGCAAAACAGCCGTCAAGTTCTACACCAGACGATACCTGCCCAAGATCAAACTAAAAACGATCAACTTCAACGTCAATGGTCTAGTAGATCTTGTTTTCGTAGGAGAAGAAGACCTAGCGTGGGTATTGCACTGCCTCGAGAACAATATGCCTTTTCAGATCGGCTCAGTCAGCTTCTTCGAACCAATGATAAGGCGGGCAGCTCCATGGATTATTGACTAGGATCAACCAATGCCAGGCAGCAAGCCCAAACTCCCGACCGCTTACTCCATTTATGGCATCAATCAGTTAATTCTAGATCAATATCCAGATATTTGGATCCACAAAATCGATGAGGACCGAGGACTACTAACCATCGTTGTGTCTGGGATCAGTGAACGAGAAAGAGAAGACCTGGTCTGCTCTCTCTACGATCACGTTCCTGCTGGAATAAAGATCTTAGTGAAGCTAGCCAGCACCAGGAGTGAGTTCTTCAAAGCAGAACCAATCAGCCGTCCCAATGCACCTTGGAAGGACATCACGTAGCGGGGGCCTCTTGCTCTTCTTCGTCCTCATCGCTGTCTGGTGGAGCATCGATCACCGATGGGAAGGAAGCAGGAAGCTGATTGGTATCGGGAATAGGCTCCATGGCCGGCGTGAGCCCGGCCTTGATGATCGCCAGTGCCACAAGGTCTTGAGCTGCCGGCGTCCAGCCTTCGATCACCTTCGAGGTCACGACGTGCCGCACTTCCTGGGGTGTCTTGGAGATGAGGCCGATGTCCATCAACAACTTGGCCTGGTCATTGCGCGCCGCCCGTACCACCTGCAGGAAGTTGGCCCGCTGGGTGGAGCCAGGAGCGCTCTTGGAAAACTGGTCCCAGGCCTGTGTCTCAATCTCCTCGTACACCGACAGGGACTGAGCCAGCACGTAGTCCTTCTCGAGCTTGCCCATCTTGGTACGGGTCTCCTCGGAGATGGCCTCGAGGTCCCGCTTGACAGTCATGTGCCCGACACCCAACTCCTTGGCAATGGCACGATACCCCATGCCTCGGAGCCGCAGTCGTATAACCTGCTGACGCCTATCGGTAATCTCGTCAAGAGATCCCTTGCGAGGGCGCTGCATCAGCTGCCCTGGTGGAACGGGTGGCGGTTTCTTCTTAATCTTCCGAGGTCTACCCATGATTGTATCTCTCAGGTGTACCACGTTACCGTAAGTGGTCACGGAAGAGGTGTCAAGACAGAAGGAAAAAGATCAATACTAGTAGTATGTTGTGCAATAGGTATTGACGAGGCCTACATGCCCATGAGACGCTGGAGGCCTCATAAGAACCAACAACTGTACCCAAGGAGGCACAGACACACCATATCCCCCAAACCCTGGTAACCAGCCCTTTGGTCTTCCTTGGAGTCCAGTGTGATCCTGGTTCTTATGAGACCAGGGGGCGGGGGTCTTTGCGCGTGTGCTGTGGCGAAAAATGGATCAACTTGGAAACCCAATCGCTGACACAAGCATCAAACCTGGACCCAAGCTTCTCCTTCTGCTCCTCCTCTGGCACGATCGTTCCCTTACCAAAACCGAGCTAGCCGGCATGACCGGACTCGGGTACCGCACAATCGAGCGCTGGCTCGCCGACCTCGAGTGGACCCACAAGCTCGTCACCTCTGACCACTCGAACCGGCAGGCTCGCTGGTCTGCTTCCTCCTCCCTCAAGTTCCAGAGGCAGCCTTCCTGGCCGGAACCACGTCACGGAAGTCCGTCTCTAGAGACGGACCTAGTAGACGTACGTCAGGAGAGTCCGTCCCAGAAGTCCGTCTCCACTGACGTGGTTGAGGACGACGAGATCCAGAAGCTGGCGAAAGAGCTTAAGATTGCAGCCGGCGAGGGCGTGGATCCTGAATCTTCTCCCGCGCCCATCAAAAAGAGCCCTCCTCCAACGAAATCGGTCGCGGCTGAGATTGTCAGAAGAAATAAGGATCTACGTGGACAATTCTCAAAGAATCTCAATTGTTCACCTGTTGCCGGCTTCCCTTCCAGGGGATCAGTAGAATCTCTTCCCCCGAAGGGGGAAGAGTTCTATCCATTAAGATCAATCTTAAAAGAAGATCAAAGTAAAGAAGAAAGAAGAGATAGTAATAAATAAAAACGCGCGCGTGCGCGCGATCTATAGCTACGGAGTACGGAGTATGGGGTCCGCTGAATTTGAGATCAAGTCAATTAAGATCAGCAACTCTGATCTTGATTCACATTGGGCAAAATGGCAGGAGCATCTCAAGCAGTCGATCATCAATTCAATGAGGATACCGACACCCATGCAAACATTTTGGATCAAAGGTCATCACGCCATCCGAAACCAAGACCTTCGCCCAGGAGATCATCTTGACTTCTGCGACAGCAGAGGGATTGTGGCCACTTTGGAGGTAGTCCAGGTCAGGCACAGCCAGCAAAGCATCTCGCCGGAGATAGAACTGCTGGTGCCTCAGTCTGGGCAGGTCCATTTGCCGATGGGGCTGCTAGTGCGGTCGGCCGATTCGGCCTATTGCACCTGGGTTTTGGAGCAGACGATTGACATCGACAACACTGCACCATCTTCGTTCTTTACGGAGACACAGCAGCTTCCATCATCGAGTTTGGCATTCCGCACAACGTTGACCAATATTGATCCGAATTCATTGAACAGACCTAGTCACCAGCAGTTCATAGAGGTCATCGAGGCCAGTCTTCGAGACTGGCATCGTGGCGGAAAGCAAAAAGCTCTGCAGGCCATTGCTGAGAAGATGATCTCTGAAGCGGACAAATTCATCGGTAGCCGTAACAATGCACAGACTGCTCAGGAGATCCATAGCAGCATGTTTGAGATCGTCAATTTTGCCAAGAACCACATGCCCAATTGGGCCATCACCGATTCAGAATCTGAGATCAAAAAGATCATCGATGGCATTGTACTTTCCGTTGGCCACACAGGAAACACAGATCACTTCCGTCGTGAGTATCTTGGCCAATGGCCGCAAGATGATCCTTCAATGCACATCGCTGCTGTAGACGCAATGATGAAAGCTGCTGAGGAGGAAGAGAAGGCCAGGAAGGCCCGCCGTATCGAGCGTCCTGATGCGCCATGGAAGATTGAGTGAGTGAGGTCAACCTAGAACTTCGCCGGCAGTTGGAGAAGCTGAGGCAGAGCATGCGTGTGAGGCGCCCAGAAGCCCCGTGGAGGATGGAAGACGATGGCCAGGGTGAAGCTAACCAAGATGCAGGAACGCGTCTTGAGAGCCCGTCAAAGAGCGCTTGGACCGTCGTCGACATCCCCCTCTTCGGGTCTCGAAAGCCAGTCTTCTTCGGAGGAAGTGGGAACATCTTCGGGGGACAGCCCCTCAAGCCCCAAGATTTCGAAGATGCCGCCGCCGCGCTCGCGAGCAGCTTCGGACAACCAACGCAGCTCTTCCTCCCGTCAGCACTCCACCGATCGTTCCGAGAGGCTATCAACTACCCCATCCAATCCAGCGGAAGCGATCTCATATTGCACAGTGGCGGAAAAATCGCCACCATCTCAGGATCGAAGGTACGCCGCAGGAAGGGGGAAGATTGATCCAGCATTCATGATGGCCTTGGCCTACGAGGCCGTTCTTGGAGAGTACCGCCTCAAGCCAACGCTTCGCTGGGTGAACCGGCACAGTGAGCTTGATCCAGAATCAAGAGTCTACAAGGCTCTCCTGGAGGCATCCAAGATCGCCGACGAGATCAAAGCTCCCTATGAAGATTTCTGCCGGGCCCAATTCTTCTGGATTCATCGCACGCAGAGACGAGCAGCGAAGCCTTACGAATTGCGAGGAAGGACTGGTGCATTTCCAGCAAAAGAACGCTACAAGGAGTACAGGAAGCGAGTAGATTCAGGTGAGATTTCAGCTTCTGTTGAGTCACGCGTGATTTTCAATGCGAAGATCACAGATCAGGAACTTGACAGGATCAACAAAACTAGGCTAGAACGATTGATGCTAGACTGGGGCCTGGACGAGAGACAGTGCATCGAAAGATTCGCGCCAGTCGGGATCTTCGATACCCGCTGGTTGATTCATAACTCGGTGTTCAACGAGTTAAAGCGATTGGGACGAATCTGATCATGCTGTACTTTTTTCTTTGCTTCATCGTCGGTGTGTTCGTCGGCCGCTGGACGAGTCATGTGGGTTTCCAGAGACGGCGTCATCGAGAGGTGAAGTACGTCCTGAGGAGGCCCCATGCAGACGATCTTTCTGGCACTATTCTTCCTGTTTCCAGAACTAGAACATTCGACGATTGAAAAGTACTACACAGTGCAAGAAGTGAAAGTGGCAATCCAAAAAGTCGCTCCACAGTTGTCGCGCAGACTGGTGCGACACTACGCGAAGATTGTCCACAAGGTGACATCTCGTAGAAGAATTGATCCTCTACTGCTGGTGGCATTCATCACACACGAGAGTCAGTGGAAATCTAATCTTCGCTCTTCAACCAACGACTATGGATTGGGCCAAGTGCATGTGTCTGCCAATGGATCAGCCAAATTCCTAGGACGCGAGAAAGAGCTGTATCGTCCTCTAACGAACCTGCAAGAGTGGAGCCGGCTGGCTGAGATGTGGCGGGCCTACCACGATCGAACATGTGACGACAAGCACCACTCTTGGTGGAAGCATATGAAGTGGGGATACAAGATCAAAAACCTCAAGCCAACGAAGGTCGACGTGCTGTATCAGCAGTTGAAGCAGATGTTCATACTCCGTCGCTCTGAAGTGTGATCGGGACCGATGTTTTGTTCCCACGCCATGCGGAGTCTTGAAAGGATCCTCAGTGGCAACTTCCAAATTCTCGTTCAGCCGGGACTTCCAAATCAAAGTCCTGGCTCTGATGATGAAGGACTTCGAGTTCCTTCTCCTCGCTCAAGACATCGTCGAGTCGGCCTACTTTGCCGACGGCATTCTCGCCTGGTACTTCGAGACTTTTCGTTCCTACTATCGAAACTATCAGATGAGGATGGACGACATCGCTCTTCGTAACGAGTTGAAGAAGGACTCAACCAACAACAGGATCAAGTCCGCTGAGGTTCACTCGTTCCTTGAGGTCTACAAGAAGATCAAGGAACCTGTCGACAACAAAGTCTACATCATAGAGGAGATCTCCACCTTCTGCCGCCACCAGGCGATCAAGAAGGCCATCCTCGAGGTTCCACCCCTGCTCACCAGGACTGCTACAGACGATACAGCCTTCGACGAGATCGAAAGTCTGCTTTCGAAGGCACTTCGGGTCGGGACCTCAGTTAACGACATCGGCAGCCAGTACTTCATCAGCTACGCCGAGCGCATTGCCAATCGAATCATCCGGCAGCAGATGAAGATCATGCCCACGGGTATCACCGAGCTGGACGAGTTAATGGGTGGAGGCGTCAAGGCCCGGCAGCTTTTTCTGTGGATGGCCCCTACATCTCGAGGCAAGTCTATCGCTCTGGTCCACTGCGGCAAGCGAGCGGTGATCTTCAAGAAGAAGGTACTGCACTACACCATGGAGTTGAGCGAGGACGAGGTAGCTGAGCGCTACGATGCCTCGTTCTCCAGGATCAAGGTCAAAGACCTAGTGGACCAGGAAGCGGAACTAGCTACTGCACTGGGCGACATGGGCAAGGTCTTTGGCAATAGCTTGATCATCAAGTACTACCCGATGCATGCGCCCACTATCCACACCATCCGGGCCCACATAGAGAAGTGCATTGGATCTGGATTCATACCAGACCTCATCCTGGTCGACTATCTGGACCTGGTGAAGAGCCACGACCTGCGCTTGGAGAAGCGAGAGCAGCTCACAGAGATCACGCTGGGCCTGCGTAACTTGGCTGGTGAGTTCGATGTGCCTCTCATCTCAGCCACCCAGAGCCGCCGGGCCGCCTATGCCAAGGAAACCCACGACGAGGAGGACACGTCGGAGGACATCGGCAAGGCCATGCACACCGACCTCCTGGTCACCATCAACCAGACTCCGAAAGAGGCCAAGGAAGGCATCATGAGGCTTCTGCTGGCCAAGAACCGCAACGGTCCCAGGGGCGTCATGGTCCAGATTCAGACAGACCTCGAGCGCATGTGCTTCTACGACCCGACGGTGGAATTCAACAAGAGCGGCGAGAAGATCATCACCGTACCGACGATCCAAAAGAAGCCACCACCTTTGAAGAAGACTACGATCAGTCGCCCGCCACGGGTACAAGTAGGACCACCATAATCCTATGTGGGTTTGGTTCAGCACAACAAGAATGACGGTGGGAGTGGAAGTTGATCAGGATGGTGTAGTTGTGAGCACTCCTCCTATTGTCAGACGCTTCAAGGGTCAACGCGCAATCCAATTGGAGCGCTGGTTGAGGCGTCAACCCGGTTTCCGGATGGAGTACATTCATGATCGACGAAAAACTGAGGCGGGCACTTCAGAATTTTGATCTCGAGAGCTACGTCCACGGCACCTTCGACAGAGTGATCCCATCAGGGAGCAGCGAACTTCGAGTCAACTGCTTCGCTCCCAAGGGCTGCGCCGGCTCAGACACTCACGCACATCTTTGGATCAACATCCACAAGAAGGCCTGGATTTGCTACAAGTGCGGCTATGGCGACCCAGACGTGCAGCGTGGTACTGCTTTCTTGCCCCGCTTCATCGCCGATGCTGAACACATTTCTTTCCAGGTAGCTCTTCAGAGGGTCATCAAGTCTGTCGAGATCACTCCCGACTGCGAAGACCTGGATATGGCTCTGGAGAGGATGTTCGAGCTAGAGGAGGGCACTGGGGAGGAGGAAAAGGTCGTACCTGAGCTTCGGACCATCGACATGCCCAGGCAGTTCTACAAGCTCTCTGAGGCCACTGGCAGAGCTTCCCAGAGCTTCAAGCGCTACGCTGGCAAGCGAGGCTTCCCAGATGACCGGCAGGCCCTCTACGACGTCAGGTACTGCGTTTCCAAGCTCCCTTTCCTGCCAGAGAAGTATCAGAACACCTTTGTCAAGCGAATCATCTTCCCAATCTACGATCAAGAAGGAACGTGTCGATCTGCTGTAGCACGAGATGCTGGCGCTGCTTGGGAGAGGCCCAAGTGGGTCAACTGGCCAGACACAGATCTTGCTCATTTCTTTTGGCCTCTTGGACGCTGGGTGGGAGGCCTCTTCCATCCCAACTCCATGGGCCTTGGTCGTGTGGTCCTCACCGAGGGCATTATCGACGCGCATGCGATTCGGGAGATGACGAGCCGCCTTGGCTTCGCCTGCTTCGGGAAGAAGCTCAGCGATAGCCAAATTGATCTCTTGCAAAGGAATCGAGTAAAAGAGATCATATTGGCATGGGACCGAGACGCAAAAAGTAAGATGATCAAGATGGCTGAGAAACTCTCAGGCATGTTCATCGTCAAGGTCTTTCCGTACCAACACGAGGCCTGGGACAGACTCGATCTGGACCTCGGCGACACACTAGATCCTAATTGCCCATTGCACTCAGCCGAGCTGATGGAGGCTGAGGTCAAGGCAGCGATCGACGTGCAGTCGCCGGAGTTCTGCAGTTGGGCAGCTCGATGAGCGAGATTCTCATTGTCAAGACTGCTGATCTGTTTTTGATCCGGCACCACACCGGACGATTCATGACCTCGAACCATCCTGAAGACGCCGGGTTGATCAAATGGAGCGTCAGATTGCTGCAGCAGGTAGCGTCTCAGTTCCAAAGGGTGGTGATCTTTTATGACATCGTGAAGGAACGGAGCGCATCTTGGCCAGGTACGTCGATCCGAAAGTTGATAAAAGAGCTTGGATTACAGAATGTTGAGGCTGTAGAGTACTCCAGCTTGGACTCTCAGAGGGCCATGGAAACGTGGAAAAAGCGTATCATGGGCCTTGGTGGGAAATGGGATCGACCTGCAAATCACTTGAATTTCAACTACATGAACATCGATACCATCGTGACAAACGATCGATTCCTGTGGGTAAACTCCCATGGTGATGAAGAAAATGGGATCATCCCTGAAAAAGTTACTTCTTTCATGGACTTAGCTAAGGATAGAGAATCAAAGGCTATTTGGTGATCTCGTATAAAATGCTTGCTATCCCTATGATACATGTGATAGTCATGAATTCCATGCTGAGCACAGTCGATAGGCTGGAAATTAGAGATCGACTACAACGGGGTCGTGCAGCTGGCTCTCATGGAATAGGAGATCAATGTGAGCGATATCAAGAAAACCCCGCCCCCGTTGGGGCCACGCAAGGCTCCGGCAGCCTCGCGAGAGAAGAAGGCCTTCTCCCGTAACGCGACCTTCGGGCTCGACCTGAAGGACGACGTGGAAATCGAGGGCTTCTCCGACTCGACTCGCTACACGCCTCCCATCGACCCGGGCTACATCTTCTCCAAGGACGAGACCCGGGTTCTCCTCCTCGGCATGACCAACCGAGACCGGGTCCTCCTGGTTGGACACACCGGCACGGGCAAGACGTCGCTGGTCGAGCAGGTGGCTGCCAGGCTCAACTACTCCGTCTTCAAGATCAGTTTCGACGCCTGCCTCACCCGCAACGACCTAGTGGGTGAGTGGGTGGTCAAGAAGGGAACCATGGTCTACCAGCGGGGAATCCTGCCAGTGGCCATGACAACCCCCGGGACGATCATCATCTTGGACGAGTGGGACACCATCAACGCCGACACCAGCTTCGTGATTCAGCGACTGCTGCAGCGGGAAGATGGCAAGCTCATGCTCCTGGAGAAGGGAGCGGACGAAGATGGAGAAATCGAGATCGTCGATCTGCACCCGGACAACGTGATCGTGGCCACTGCCAACACCTGCGGGCAGGGCGACGACACTGGGCTCTACGCTCACGGAACCCGGGTGCAGAACTACGCTCAGCTCAACAGGTTCGGTCTCACGATCAAGATGGACTGGCTCAAGCCGGAAAACGAGGAGAAGATGCTGCTGAAGAAGTTCACCAGGCACACTCCTCCGCTCAAGAACCACGAGGCTACCGCCTTCGTCAAGTGCATCAACAAGGTGCGCGACGCCTTCGCCAATCACCAACTGAGCGTTCCCCTCTCCACTCGCGACTTGATCAACTGGGTGGAGAAGTACCTCTTCATCGGAAACCCAATCACGGCAGCCAAGTACTGCTTCCTAAACCGCATGAACACTGAGGACGCAGAGGTCTGTCGAGGCATCGTACAGAGAGCTTTCGAGGACACATAGGATGTTTCGCTACCTTGCTGTGCTCCAATGCACCAAAGAGGACTACGACGAGATCTATATGGAGCAGATGGTCACAGCAGCCCAAAAGCTCACAGATACGATCGCGGGGTGGTTGAAGACAAAGAATCACTGCGACCCAATTCTTACTGTAGTGCTACCGGCGGGAGTGCAGTTGACTATTCAGAAGGTGGATGACGAGGGAGTAATCGATCTAGAAGAAGTGAGAGTGACCTATGAGCGATCCCCAAAAGCCCCTTGGTGAGGTTGTCAGCATCTTCGAGCCGCTGCTGCGCAGGGTCCGCAAAGACCTGGCCACGGGGCCCATGGACGTCAGCTACTTGTGCTGCAAATACGGAATCGAGTTCTTCCTTCAACTCCTGAAGATGACAGAAGACTTTGTCATCACCGGAGAGGGGGCTGACAGTAGCAAGTTCGTGGAGCTGAGGAAAACAGAGATCGACAATAAGTGAACCATGGACGATGAGCAGATCTACTGCACTTCCTACTGCAACCAAGGGCACAGGCTCTCGGATGGCATGCCAGTGAATCACATGTGCCACATCCTGCCACCCAAGGCTCTGAAGTTGGAGCAAGAGGGTGCTGACTCAACACTGATCTTGGAAGCCATGCTGGAAGGAATGCCTTTCGAGACCTCAAGGGGGATCAAGCGATGAAGTGCCCACGGTGTAATGGAACTGGAAGCGACACCAGCAAGTTCCCAATCGCTGGCTGTGGTCTGTGCGAAGGGGACGGAAACATCCAGTACGAGGGCTACCATAGCTTGGACTCACTGCCGATCAAGCGTGGAGACTACGTTCTGATCCCAAAAGGAGTGATCATCAAGTCGACACACCCACAGCGTGGGCCCAGCTACGACAACCCACGTGGTAGGAAGGTCTGCATCCATCACCTGCTCCCCGGCTCCACAGCTGGCATCCTGCCTGTGACGAATCCTACTGTGGTTTGGACAGGCCACGGTGGGTACTGGTTCAGCTGTGACATCAATGATGTGGAGAAGGTTGAGGCACCATGAAGACCGCTCGTGTGCAGCTCATCGAGAACACCACTGAGAAGCTCAGCCGCATTTTGGCTGAGAACTACGGCATCGAAGTAATCTTCAAGGGTGATCTCTGCTGCACCGACGGCAAGCGCATCTTCCTCCCCGTCATCGGCGAGGGCGCCCCCGAGGAATTCCTGCAAGCCATCCCAGGCTTGGTGGATCACGAATCCAGCCACGTTCTGCACAGTGACTTCACTCTTGGCACCAAGATCAAGAAGCACAAGACCCCCAAGAAGCTACACACCATGGTCAACATCTGCGAGGATGCTCGCATCGAAGCAGCCATGATCAAAAAGTGGAGGGGCTGCCGGCCCAACTTTGAGAAGACTGCTTCCTGGGCCACTAAGAGACTCATCGGCAATTGGGATCGCTTGTCCGAGTGGGGCAAGCTTTCTCAGATGTGCGGCGCAGTGGCCGGGCTTGGCCAGGACCATGAGTTCACCAAGTGGGTCAGGATCACGGAGCCCAAGCTCTGGGAGTACGTCGAAGAGGTTGCTCCACTCCTGGTCACTGCCAAGGACCAGCCAGACAACAAGGCCACCCTCGAGTTGGCTGAACAGATCTTGACCAAGTTGCACGAGCTGGCTGAGCCGCCACCAGAGGAAGAAGGAAACGAAGGTGATGAGTCTGAGTCCGATGGTGATGGAGATGGCAAGAAGAAGCGTCGGCGTCGCCGGAAGGACAACAAGAAGACAGAGCCGGGTGATTCTCCGGCTGCTCCAGGAGATGATGACGAAGATCAGGATGAAACGGATGGGGATGGTTCTGACGAGGAAGAGGGTGACGATCTGGACGAGGGAAACGACACTCCCGAGTCGTTGAAGTCTGACTTCGATCCCACGGACCAGCAGCAACAGCAGGATGACCAGCTATCTGACCGGCAGCAGTTGGCGAGTGAGGAAGCTCGTAAGACGCAGCAACAGTCTCGTGGTTCCTACCTGGTCTACACCACGGAGAGGGATGAGATCAGTCCGGTCCATGGTGGTGACATCCAGGCAGCTCGTAAGCTCTTCGACGAGAGCCGAGCGATTACCAATGTCATGAAGATGAAGATGATGCGGAACCTCTTGGCCCGCAACCGCGCTCTTCGAGACCCGGGTAAGGAGCGTGGGAAGGTCGATCGACGGTCCCTCTTCCGTGTCAGCCTCGAGACCAGCAAACGAGTCTTCTGGCAGCGTGTCGAGGCCCCGGAGTTCAATACCAGAGCCAGCCTTTGGGTGGACCACTCTGGCTCCATGCACGGTGCCAAGCTCAGACTGGCTGCTGCCAGTGCCATGCTTTTCGGTGAGGTACTGGAAGCCCTGAAGATCCCATTCGAGGTCTGCGGGTTCTCGACATCCACCTCGTCCTATGCAGGCTACTCAGTCTACGAGAGTGCCTCGCCTGCCGATCAGAAGGTGTTCACTCGCTGGGGCGGCATCTGGGTCGGGGTTTACAAGTCCTTCAACGAGTCGTGGCACGTGGTCAAGCACCGATGTGCTGCCATGGAGCGACAGCAACACGACAACACCTACGACGGTGAGTGCCTGAGGCTGGCGGCTCAGAGGCTCCTCTCATACCAGGAGCCTCGTCGCTTGCTGTTCTGGTTCAACGACGGTGAGCCGTGCCCAAACGTGCAACAGTTCCAAGAAGATCATGAGCTGTACCTCAAGAGGGTGGCCAAGGAAGTAGAGAAAGCAATCGAAGTCTTCGCTGTCGGCATCATGACCGACAATGTGAAGAAGTACTTCAAAAACTCAGTCGTGATCAACGATCTGACAGACCTTCCTAAGGTGATGCTAGGAGAGTTGGATCGGCTACTGCGGAAGAATCAGCAGGTCCATATAGGTGCCCGATGAATATCACAAGTCCTGACGTACACAGAGCGGTGAAGTGGTTTGCCCACTGGATGGTGACCCACATGCCGTCCCTTTCCTTCGATGATGCGTTGCAGGACTTGTGGCTCGAGGTCGTGACTGCCACTCCGCGCTACGACGACTCAGAGAACACCTTCCTCACGTTCATTGGCCGGCATCTGCGGTGGCGAGCCATCAACATGATGGAGGCAGAGGTAGCTAGAATCAAATACAACACTGTCTTCGCTGCTGAGACTTGTAGTAGCTACTCAATCCCAGAGCAATCATACGACAGCCTGATTGAGAAGATCAGTAGCCAGCTTGGACCCATGGACAGGAAGGTCTTCCAGACTCTGGCCAATCCTCCAGTGCATCTGGTGACAGACCAGGTGAGAGAGCGCGGGACCATCGCTAACTGGCGGCTGGCTTCATATCTCGGTGTGACCAAGAGGCAGGTGAAGTACTCCAGAACCAAGATCAAGAGGGTCATTGACAGGCTGCTGAGTGAGGTGCCCGGTGAAGCCTATAACCGATCCTAAGAAGTGGCAGAAGCTAGTCAACATCTGGCAGGGTGGCTTCTGCATGGATGCGGTGGAGTACACGTCCGAGACCTGGGACGAGCCCAACGCAGCAGAGCTGCGGATCAAGTTCCTCGAGAAGCACATCGAGCAGGAGAAGTGCATCGATTGCGGTCTGGCCAACGAGGTCAAGCGCATCGAAGAGCAGATCGCCAACGAGCTTGGGTCAATAGCAGTGAAGGTGTTCGAGTCTGGTGGAGACATCACTAAGTTTCCTGGAGCGGCCAGGCTTAGAGCTGAGAAACTCATGAAGTTCAGGTCCGTCCTGTCGCCGGAAGGAGCTGCGGCCTTTGACAAGTGGGTCGACATTGTCAATCAACGAGCCCCACTCGAGGAGATGGTATCGAACACGGTTCCGTTTCGTATCCCCGGCATCCCAGGTGATCCAAATAACAAGACCACGTTCATCAATGGTCGGGACCTGGTTGTGGAGCTGTACCTCACAGCATTGGCGACGTTTCGAAAGGCCTCTGCAGCCACCGAGCTGGGAGAAGCTGAACGTCAGAGAGCCAGTCTCAACTGGGGATTGGTCAACCAGGCACGCATCTTCGAAGTGCCGGTGAGTCTATTTGCAAACTTCTACCACCTCGCAGATCGACTGACCACGAAGAACTGCGGTTGGGACTACGACGGTGTTGTAATCAGAGATGATGATCATGCTGCCAAGTACATGAAGACGATCAAAGATACCTGTGGCAGTATGTGGCCAGAGAAGTTCCCATTTGATGTTCTCTACCTTGCCATCGATCCGCCATTGGAGATGTCAGAAATCCAAAGGATGGCTTATAACATTAACAGCCTGGAAGAAACTGGATCAGCTTGGCTGTGTGCAGTCATCATTACGTCGACAGGAACTGTGTTCACACTCGCCAATATTGTCCACGGGAAGCATGGAGAGCACGCAAGCATACTACCATTCACTGATCGGAAAGGGGACGAATGGGTAAGGCCGGCAACGTTGATGCCTTGGGTGGTGACCTGGATTGTTGAGTGGATCAACGATCACCAGGTGACCATCGAAGAGAGGACCAAGTCCTTCGGCTACCGGAACAGGTACAAGAAGTCCGCCAAGCGAATGAAGTTGCAGCACATCCCCGCGCCCTACTACACGATCACCATGCACGAGGACATCCTGCAGGAGAAGCAGCGGCAGGTTCTGTCCGCCCCACGCAGGCATTGGGAATTGCGATACCGGCACGATGTGCGAGGCAGCACCAACTGTCGAATCATGCGAGGTCCGCTACCACTTGATCCAAAACTAGAGAAACAGCTGCGTCGAGACAAACGTCGAAAGATCTTCACAGACCAATGGCCCGACTCAGAGACTGCCAAGGAATTGGCCAAGCGAGGCGTGGCTCCAAAGAAGCGAGATGAGTGGATGTCCGTGCTTTTGTTCTGGCGCAAGGATCACATCAAGGGTCCCAGGAACGCGCCGTTCATCCCAGCCATCCGCCGGTCAGCTCGACGAAAGAAGGATGTAGCATGAGCAAGCGATTCATCGTGAAGGTCCAGCAGCCTCTCTTTTCCTCTGACTGGAAGGAAGGGAAGGACCCTGGGTTCTATATCTACGATGAGGATCGAACCTTCACGCAATTCTTCAACCCACCCGAAGCGTTGGTGAAGGCTCTGGGGGAGAGGCCCAAGGCGTACTTCTGGGCCACGATCAAGAATGGGACTCTGGACATCGATGTGGGAACTCCTTGCGACCAAGATCAGGATTGGTGAACCATGAGCTTGAAGTGGGAAAAGGTGCCTGGCCAGAGGAGATCAAGAAATGAATAAGAGTCTTCTCACCAAGATCGACAGGTTCTTGGCCCAGAAACGCAAAAGCAAAGGAGGATGGGCTGAGGTCCAGCCTACGGATGTGCCGCAGCTCTGTGGCATCATCGATGCTCTGATCGAGGCCAAATTCGACAAGGACCCAGACGGTGACCTGCCGATCGAGTTCACAGTCGTGGACCGCACAAGGTTTGAGCCCATGCACTTTGCGCCCACTCCCTACCTGGGGCTTGCCCAATGTGGTGACTTGACCCCGGACCAGGTACAAGACATTTTCGATCTCCACATGATGAACCTGACCATCGCACATGATAGGCTCAATGTAGCGCACAATATCATTAGACACGAGCGGACTAAGACCACAGAAAAGCGGTAACTCCTGATGACCGACAAAGACGACACCATGCCCATGCTTACCCACCACGCCATGGGCTTCAAGCAACCAAAGAAGAAGATCGATGATGACGGTGACGAGTTCGAAGAGCCTCGTCCAGAGCCGGAACCCATGTCCATCGATCCGTTCATCGAAGAGATCGCCAAGCTCAAAGCTTCGCAAAGTCCGGCGGTACGTGACACCATTGAACGAGCCCCATGCTTCGGTCGCAACTGGTTCATCGACTCTGTGATCGCCACCGAGAACGACACAGACGTGGGCGGAATCTGTGACCAGTGGGACTGTGATCTGAGATCGCTGTGTGAGTTGGTCTACACCAGAGCTTTGGGCGTAGAGCAGAAGAAGGAAGAGTCACCTGCGTCCTACCAGGACACCCAGGAGATCCCACCTCAGACCATAGGCAAGAACAAGCGTAAGAAGATCAAGGTGAAGGTTAGGAAGTACACCCGCTTCCCCTACGTAGACCAAGGAAGGCCGATCGACAAGTTGGCAACATTGATCTGGGAACTGCTTGGGAGCCCTCCTGCTCTACCTGATTCCTGGATGTTCCCTTCGGTAAAAACCAAAGAAGATCTAGAACTTGCGCCAAAGCAATTTAGGGATCGCTTTGGTTCTGGAGTTATGGTATCAAGGCGATCAAACTACCATCAGTTCTTTAGAGATGGTTTTCACTTTTTGCGCTTGTGGATGACAGCGCCTGGCGGCGGATGGATGGATATCTCAGGCGACCTCGCGAAAGCGGTCCTAAAGGTCGTGCCCACACTGAAGATCGAGCATCCTCCTCAAGGCATGCTGCGCAAGCGGTACAGGTTCTACCCACACCGAGTCTACATCCATCGAAAGGCGCAAGTTGATCGTTTTGCCGAGGTGTTTGAGCATCTAGGGATCATGCCAATGGCGGACCAAGAACAGGAGAAGGGTCAATGAAGATCAAGGGTTTCAACTCCAAGGAACAGAAGTGCTACGACGTGCTCTCAGACGGTGAAGTTCACAACATCGCTGAGATGAAGAAGAAGTTCGCCAAGGACGCCACCGAGCGTTGCAAGGAGACCTACGAGAAGGGCTGGGGCGAAGAGGAAGTCGACGCCATGGCCCAGAGCATGGTCCGCAACAGCATCCGCCGGTTGATTCGTGACGGCTGGGCTGAGAAGTCAGCCTATGGCACTTACAAGCTGACCACGACCGGCAAGCGGTGGGTCAAGGATGGCAAAGAGGCCACCAAGTCCTTCGGCACCAAGCGTGGTCGCAAGCCGATGACTGACGAGGAGAAGGAAGCGGCTCGCAAGAAGCGGGAGAAGGAGGCCAAGGAGGGCGGCGGCAAGAAGAAAACAACTGCCAAGGCCAAGTCCGCTGCGAAGACCAAGAAGACTGCCAAGGCCAAGCCTGCTGCCAAGAAGACTGCCAAGGCCAAGCCCGCTGACAAGAAGGTGAAGAAGGTCTCCATGAAGAAGGCCGTCAAGACGGCTGATGCCCGCAAGCACAACGGGGTGGGCAAGAAGAAAGCCGAGGAGGCCAAGAAGCGGGCAGCCAAGCAGGCTGTCAAGGACAAGGCCGAGCAGGCTCGTGAGCGTGCTGAGGTCGAGACCGACACCAACTGATCTACTCTGCCTGACAACCTGGGAGATCGTCATGGAAGATACTGCTGCCTCGAGAGTTGGCTCGCCCTATACTGTTGTCCGCACCATCAAGGAGACTTCTGTTGGTCCGGAGGAAGAACCTACCGTGAAGATCGCGGCTCTGGTTCAACAGAGGAGACGAGACGACGGTAAGCTGAGCCGCGAGTTCGTTTCAATCCGATGCGATCTTGGGAAGAAGGTCATGTTCTTCTCCGTGGCAGCAGCCAAAGATCTGATCTCAGGTCTGACCCAGGTGGTTCCAGAGGCAGACGTCGAAGACGCTCGCATGCGTCAGGAGTTCGAATCCAGGCGCAAACGTGACCAGGAGGACTGGGAGAAGCGATTGTCTGGAGAGGCCGGCAACGGTAGCAGAACTCATCGAACAGGAAAGACGGAACGAGACAAGAAGAAAGACAGCTACAAGTCTCCAGAGAAACGAAAGCAAGAGAAGTCTGAACGTGACCGAGAGATTCGGTCCAACATGCAGAAGAGCACAAGATAGGAGATCATCATGGCTACCAAGGCCAAGGCGGGCAAGAAGAACGGCAAGAAGGAGCTGTCCCCGGTCCAGAAACTGCAGAAAGAGATCGATGATCTGGAAAACCAGATGTACGATCTCCCAGATGTCCCTGACTTCTACCCCAACTGGGACGTCATGGAAGGCTGCAAGACGGAGCTGAAGAGCTTCCAGAAGTCCCTCAAAGCAGCTGGCATCCAGGTCGATGCCTCGCAATACCTGTTCCTCTGCCGGCAGCTGGTTGACGCTGCCAGGGCTCTCGAGAAGGACATGAAGGCCGAGGAGAAGAGGTTCGCTCAGAAGAACAAGGATCTGCAGAAGCAAATCAACGACAAGAACAAGCAGATCTTCAAGATCGAAGATCAGGAGCGCAAGAACACTAGCGCTCGTCCTGCACCCACGTTCACGAATCTCTAGCAGGAGGGTCACATGCCGTTCGTCGTCGACGTGCAGTGTGAGTGTGGACACGTCCGTACAATTTGGCTCAAGAACAGCAAGGCAGAACCTGACGCCGACGACACGGCATGCCCCAAGTGCAAGAGCACCAAGTTCGTTCGCATCGTCGGAGGCAGTGCCTACCTCCAGAGCAACGACCCAGAAGTTCGTAACGCCATGCTCAAGAAGAGGAGCGAAGATCACTCTCGTGCCAGCTTCAAGGACAACCTCGAGCGTGTGAAAGACTACGCTGGCAAGCGTGGAGTGAAGCTGTGAACGGAGAATGAAGTGAGCGTAGACTACGATCGTCGAAGGTGTGAGGAGTTCGTCCAGCGAGTCCTTTTCCAGGGGGACCCGTTTTTCGTACGGTTCTGGATGCACGCCAACGGTCTCGTAGATGGCAGACCCTTATACGATGGCAGACCCTTCTACTGCCTCGACGCCCTCTACGTTGAGTGGCACAACATGAGCCTGTGGAACAAGCAGGCTGTGCTCTTCCTGATGATTCCGCCTCTCGATCGAATCGCCTCTGAGAAGGCACAAGAACTGTGTGGCCTGGCAAGACAGCAGGAGCCTTTGTGATCACACCCATCGGACTGAATGATCCGCTGAAAGCTAGGACATGGAAAGGTGTGGCAGGGGGAGTCTACACCCTGATCGACACCATGCCACTGTGGAAGCACTTCCACAAGCAGCTCATGACACGAAAGCAGGTGGCCTGCGACACAGAGACCAACAGCCTGGATTTCTCTGGCGGCCACATCGTAGGCGTCAGTTTCAGTTGGGGTGCAGAGAACAGCTACTACATCCCTGTTCGGCACGAGACCGGAGAGCAGCAGCTAAAGATCGAAGACATCATCGATGACCTGAAGGAATTCTTCGATCAAGAAGACTTGATCACAATTTGGTTCAACGCCAAGTTCGATCTTCACTTCTACCTGAACGAAGGGATCACACCTCGAGGAGTGGTCCACGACGTTCTGATTCAGCACAAGCTGCTCAGAGAGACTGGCTCTGCCGAGTTGAAGGAACTGTCCAAGCAGGAGATTGATCCCAATTGTGACATGTGGGAAGTGGCGATCGACGATTTCCGCACCAAAAAGGGTCGCGAGAAAATCCCTGCGCCAACGCCGACCAATCCCAAGCGCACGCTGATGCGCAAGAAGAAGAATGTCCATTACGGGATGGTCCCGATCAACATGATGACGCCCTATTCGGCGTCAGACACCCACTACACCTGGGCTCTCTGGAAGAAGAAGATGCCCAAAGTGGCCGAGAATGAAGATCTGCGCAACCTCTACCTCATGGAGAGCCAACTGCTCTGGGTTCTCCTCGAGATGGAACACAGGGGGGTGTACATCAGCCGCCAGTACCTTGAGAAAGCAGGACCGGACCTCGAGGCTGAAGCCAAGAAGTACGAAGAGTCAGCACTGAAAAAGCTTGGGGCACAGATCAACCTCGCTTCCAACGATGAGCTGGCCAAAGCTTTTCAGCGTCTGAAGATTCCACTCACGAAGAAGACAGACAAAGGGAAGATCAGCCTCGACGTCGAGGTCATGGAGAAACTCGCTATCAAGTACGATGTGTGCGAGGATATTCTTCACTTCCGACAGACCAAGAAGCTCAAGAGCACCTACGTTGAGAACATCCTCAGCAAGCTCGATCCCAACGACTACCTTCATTGCACCTACAACCAAAATGTGACCACGGGCCGCATGTCGAGCCAAGGTCCCAATTTGCAGAACATACCTGCGAAGACCAAGACGATCCGAAAGGCTTTCGTCTGCCCAGACGGATACATCATGGTCTTCATTGACTACTCGCAGGTCGAGGTCCGACTGACAGCTCACTACAGCCAAGATCCAGTACTCCTCGACTGCTACAATGTCACCAAGCGTGACGTTCACACCAACACCCTCTGCGAGGTGTTCGGCTACGACTACGATGAAGTTCTGAAGATCTTGGACGACAACGCCCATCCCAAGTTCGAGGAAGTGTCCCTCCTTCGAAAGGTAGCCAAGACAACCAACTTCCTTGTGATCTACGGTGGCGGCGCCGAAAACCTGCGGGCTAAGATCAGCTCCCCCAAGAGGCAGTTCGCCAAAGATCAGTGTCAGAAGTTCATCGACCAGTACTTCGCCAAGCTCCGGCAGCTTAAGCGGTGGATCATCAGAACGTCTGGCCTAGTTCTGACAGACAAGTACGTCCAGAACTACTTCGGTCGCTACCGCCGGTTCGAGGAGTTGAACAACCCAAGGCTGGAGAAGTGGGAGCGCGAGCGCTGCCAGCGACAAGCGGTCAATTTCCTGATTCAGGGAACCTGCGCTGACCTGTTCAAGGTGGCCATGGTCCGGGTCGGCGACATCCTGCGCGGGATGAGATCTCGGCTCGTCATGACGATCCACGACGAATTGGTGTTCTACATCCACAAGAACGAGTTGCCGGTCCTCAACCCAATCGTAAAGACTATGGAAGACTGGAACTTCTCGATTCCCATCATCGCCGAGGTCTCCTATGCCCGTGATTCTTGGGCAGGGAAAAAAGCCCTCCACATGTGAAATCGACATGGCCGATTGTCCAGTAAGACCCACCTCGCCTGTATAAAGGGCAAAGGGGACACGATGGACAAAGACTTCAACGGGCTCGCAACACCACTCCAAGTCAACGACAGAGACTGGGGCAACCCAATCGCTGACGATGTTCAGATCGACAACGGGAACCTGGATCAAGAGTTCCTGGGCCAGGCTGAGAAGTATGCCTGGTGGGCGTTCCTGACCGAGCACGCAAAGGATCAGGTCAATCAGATCAAGTCGGAGCTGGACGTTCTCTACGCTCGACTCGACCACAAGGTCAGGACCAAGGCACAGATCGCTGCCGTCGATGCCAAGACCAATAAGCAGGTTCCGATCAAGTACACCGAGAAGATGGTCGAGAACGAAGTCACCACCTCCACTGAGTACCAAGAGCTGCTGTCCCGATACAACAACGCCAAGAAGCAGGCAGGGCTCGCTACCGCTGGCATGATGGCAATGAACCAGCGGCGAGACATGCTGCTGCAGCTGGGCGCCAACTACCGGACAGAGGGACAGGCTGATCCAATTATCCTGAAAGAAGCCGCCCGCGAGAAGGCAGCTCGCTACGCAGAGGAGCGTGAACGACGGAAGGAAGAGCGCAAGAGCAAGGCTGAGATGGCTAGCAAGGCCCAGGAAGAGTCAACCACTACCCCTCCAGCACGCAAGCCTCCCATGAAGAGGCCCCAGTAACCCAATCTGCCGCTGAGCAGGTAACCCAAAGGAGATCGAAATGGCTCTGAAAGCTGACATGGCGAAAGCCCAAAAGAAGGCGGCAGAAGAAGCTGCACGAGCAGCAAGCTTCGGCACCTTCGGCACCCTCAAGTGGTGGAAGCCCAAGAAGGGCAAGAACAAGATCAGAGTAATGCCACCTTGGACCGGTGAGGGGCACAACGCCTATCAGTGGTGGCGGGAGGTCTGGGTACACTGGGGGATCGGCCCCGACGACGACAACAAGCAGAGCGTGGCTTGCCTCGCCAAGACTCCCGAGGCCAACAACCAGCCCTGCCCGATCTGTGAAGAGGTCGAGCGGCTTCGCAAGTCCGGTGATCCGGCGGACCTCGAGTTGGCCAAGCAGATCAAGGCCAAAATGCGGGTCTACGCCAACATCATCGATCTCAAGGACCAGACGTGGACCGCTGATGAGATCGAGGAGCTACAGGCTGCTGGCGTGGAGGAGAACAACCTCCCCGCTGAAGGCGATCCCAAGATCCAGGTCTACAGCTTCGGCTCTGGCGTCTTCAAGGAGCTGCTGGACTACTACACTGACGTGATCGACATCACCGATCTCGACGAGGGTCGCAGTGTGCTTCTCACTCGCGAGGGTGATGGGATCAACACCAAGTACCGCTGCCGCATCGAGCAGGAGTCGACGAGGGCCCCGGTGCCGGATGACGAGCCCAAGCTGCACAGCCTCGACAACATCATGCAGCTCAAGACGGGTGCCGAGCTGAAGGCGATCCTGGAAGGAGTCGATCCGGAAGAGGTCAAGAAGCTCGAAGCCAAGAAGACTGGAAACAAGGACAAGGCCAACAAACTCGCCGCCGCCAAGAAGGCACAGGAGGAGTCGGAGGACGAGGAAGAGACCTCCGAGGAGGAAGTAGAGGAAGAGACCTCTGCCGAGGAAGAAGCTGAAGAAGAAGCTGAGGCCGAGCCGGAGAAGCCCGCTACCAAGCCTGCCGCCAAGGCCCCTCCAGGCAAGAAGCCGCCCACCAAGAAGGATGAGGACTGGCCGCCGGTCGATGACGAGGGCTTCCTCGACTTCGACAAGCTCACGGATGACCAGATCGAGGACAAGCAGAACATCGCAGTCCAGGACACCAACGGCACCTCTGTCTACGTGCAGTGCTATGGCGCAGCGCGTCAGAGGGACGAGGACGACGAGAACTGCTCCCAGAACTGCCCCCTCTTCAAGCGCTGTGGTGAACGCATTGCAGCTCTGGACGCTGCTGAGGCCGCCGCCAAGGCGAAGAAGGCACCCGGGAAGCCTCCTGGCAAGCCGGCCCCTGGGAAGGCCCCTGGGAAGGCTCCTGGCAAGCCGGCACCCAAGGACGAGGGTGACGGTGACGTCGACGAGCTGGAGCGCCAGATGAAGAGCGCAGTCAAGGGGAGGAAGTAGCGCAGCCCATCAGCAGGAGCGACCCCCCTCGTGACCTGCTGTTAGCTGGGATGGGGGGCGGGAGATCGTGGATGCCCTCCTCGCGATCCCGCCCCCCATTTTTCTTGAAAGGAGTCAACCATGTTGGTCGTTGTTTCGAAGATCAAAGCCATGGCCAAGGCCGCCGGTCTTCGCACCTCCCTCGAGTTCTGCGACAAGCTCAGCGAGGAAGTCCAAGCCGTCATCATCCAGGCAGCCAAGAACGCCAAGGCGGCCAAGATGAGCACGATCAAAGATCGGCACATGCCAAAGATCGTGCTAGAGGATCCGGAGGAGTAGGTGAATCCCAAAGACTACGTCCAAGGAGTTCTCGTCACCGAGTCGCGTGACATGGCAGACATTGCCACTCGTGCCACTACGGTTCGAACCATCCGCCTGCTGCATGCAGCCATGGGGTTGGTCACCGAGGCTGGAGAGTTCCTTGATGCTGTGAAGAAGCACATCTTCTACGGCAAGGAGTTCGACAAGACCAACCTCGTCGAGGAGCTGGGAGATCTTTTCTGGTACATTGGCATAGCCTCTGATGTCCTCGACCGCTCCTTCGAAGAGATCATGCAGATCAACCACAACAAGCTCGCCGCTCGTTACGGGAAGGGCTTCAGCTCTCAGGCTGCCAACGATCGAGATCTTGCCAAGGAACGCAAGGTACTCGAAGAGAAAGAGTAGATCATGCCGAAGACGCCTCCAGGGAAGAAGCCACCTGTTCGGCAACCCGCTACAGCGAAGAACAATCCTGCCATCGATCTGGTCACTTTTGCTGTCAAGGGCATGGAGGATAAGTTCGGGAAAGGCGCTGCCATTACTCCTGAGGCGGACACCGTGCTCTGCAAGGTCGATGCGTGGGCCAGTTGCAACAACTTCGTGATCGACCACGCCATCGCCGCCGGCAATCCCAACATCCCGGGAGGCATTCCGTTCGGGCGACTGACTGAGATCGCCGGCAGGAATGGCAGCGGCAAGACAACGCTTCTTGGTCACGCTGTGGCGTCGACGCAGCGAATGGGTGGTATCGCCTGCGTGGGAGACACGGAACAGGCCCTGGACCTCGGCTACTGGAGCCAGCTGGGTGTCAATCTCAGCCACCTTGTGCTCTTCCAGAGCGACTGCATCGAAGACGTCTTCGAGAAGGCTATCTACCTCATCCACACGATCAAGGACAAGCAGGCCAAAGTCCCCGTACTCATCGGCTGGGACTCTCTTGGAGGCACCCCGACCCGGGCACAGCTCGAGGCCGCCACCGACGCCCATTTCTATGCTGAGGCTGCCAAGGTGGTGGGCAAGAATCTGCAGAAGGCCATGGCTCTCATCGCCAAGGAGAAGATCGCTCTGGTCTTCGTCAACCACCTCTACCGAGACATCAACGTCAAGTACGGTGATCCATGGCAGAGCTATGGTGGTGAGAAGGTGCAGTTCTGCGCATCGCTCCGCATCAGGCTCATCAAGGGTTCTCCGATCAAGGAAGGTGGTGCAGCTGGTGCTGAGGAGGACGACGAGAAGGATGTGATTGGGCACCGCAACTGGGTCCACATTTTGAAGAACAAGATGGGCCCCGTGCTTCGCAAAGTCCAAGTTCCATGCCTCGGCAACCATGGCTTCTCGGAGGATTACACAGTCTTTGAGCAGGCTGTGCGAATGAAGATCTTTGAGAAGAGCAAGAGCTGGATCAAGTGGAACGACGAAGACATCAACTTCCAAGGCTGGGCTGGGTTCCAGGACAAGATCATTCCTCATCCTCGCTACCGAGAACTAGTCGCTGTGGTGAAGGAAAAGTACAGTGAAGCAAAGGTCTTCGGAGGGTGACGAATTTTGTTGATCTGGATCGCTGTTAGTAGGATGATGTCGAATCGTTAGATATTGAAGATCGAGGGGACCAATGTCAATTGACGATCCCACCATCCCACAAATTGGTTGGTACTTCCAGCTGGGTTCGAAGCCCAAGCAGTGCAAGGTATGGCATGACGGCAAGCCGGTCCCAAACATCACGCGACTGACCTTTGAGGTCGATGCCAAGCTGCCATTGGCAGTGGCCCACGTGGATATCTTCGGAGCTGCTGCCACGGTGGTGCTGCCAGATGAGCAGGTCAAGATCCTTCAGAACCAATACGAGCTTCCTGGGATTGGTCGCACAATCAAGCCACCTCCTGACCTGAAACAGATCTCTCTCAAGCAGTGCATTCAGTGGCTGTTCACCAGCGCCAAGGACTGCATTGACTACGACATCGTGATCTTCTTTGCAACACACGCTGATAAGATCTTTGTTGATGAAGTAGAGCACCCAGATATGCCGGGGGAGGTCTACTACTCCTTCATCGACTTCTACCTTACCGATGGCATAGAGATACGATGGTCCCTGGACGAGGGGTGGAGCAGTCCAGTCGAAGAGGCTCTTCGTTCCATGTGGACCCTCCTACGCCATGGTCGATGAAGAGAAAAAGACCATCTGGGACATCCCTGGCGTCGGACAGCTAATCTCAGGGATCAAGACGGAGCTGATGAAGGTCAGCTCCAACGACGTCGTGATCCACGTCCAATTCCCTGCCGGCACCCCGCACGATCGATCTGCTGCTTTCGCCCAGGCTATGCGGAAGGAGTTCCCTCCTAGAGTCCGCATGTGCTTCACCACACCTGGTGTGAAGATCAGTGTCTCCAGGCCCAAAGAGGTCAATCTCACCTTGCAGAACTGTGAGATGAGCATGGCTGATGTCCACGACTACGTAGACAAGGCGTTAGCTGAGGAAGCTGACACGGTGAATATCGTGATCTCAAATATTAAGTGGAAGAGGCTATGAGCCTGAAGAAACCAGAAACCTCCGAGGAATTCATGTCCACCTTGACCAAGCACGTTTGCGACAACTGCAAGAGGGAGACAACCGACTGGTACCTGGAGATAGGTTGGATTCAGATTCGCGGCCAGGGAATCTCGATTGCAAAGGGTCGCAAGCCAGATAGGACTGGAGACACTCACTACATCAGGCTTAGTGAGACAGGCACTCTAGACTTCTGCAACATCGCTTGCTTCGTTGAGTACCTCCACAGAGTGCAAAAACCCAAAGCAGAAAAGTGCTCAGAGTGTGGAGCTGAGAAGACTTCATGAAGAAGAGTCATCGCATGGTATGTGAGATAGACGAGGTACGCTTCGGCGCCGTAGGTGTCCGAAAGGGGCTACAAGATGCAGTCCAGAAAAGACTCGACGAAGGGTGGACACTTCGTGGAACTGTCAATGGGAGCAGTGACGCATACCTGATCTTTGTTCGTAAAGAAGCGGCGAAGACATGAAAGTCCTGCTCTTCAGCGACCTGCACGCTCACGCCTTCAAGGCGTATTCCACGGTCCTTCCGCAGCCCGTTGGTAGGAACAGCCGTCTGCATGACGCCATCTTGATCCTTCAGGAGATCAAAGCCATCGCCGACAAGGAAGATGTGGATGGGATTCTCTTCGGAGGGGACCTCTTTCACATCCGGCCAGGCGCCGGGACAATGAAGATCTCGACCTTCAACGCCATCTACGATGCGATAGCTAGACTGAAGATCGGCAGGGAATTTGTAGGGCTCCTGGTTGGCAACCATGACCAGGGCGATCGAGCCGGGCGAGAGCACAGCATCTACGCCTTCGGCTCCATCGTCACGGTGATGGACAAGCCAGAGTGGTTCAACTTCACACCTGATCTCCACGTTTTCGCATTGCCGGCGCAAAGCAAGAATGCTCCAATAAAAGAGATCATTGATCTGAATCTAAACCCTGACTTCGAAGGTCAGGCGATTATGCTTGGCCATCTTCCGATAGCCGGCGGTGTGGTTGGCTGCAACTTCCACATGCCGGACGAGAGCGCTACCAAGGTCGATGATTTGCGGCCCGACTACTTCCGTCGCATCTTCCTTGGTGACTTCCACAAGCCCCAGACGCTTCAACCCAGCGTCCAGTACATCGGTGCTACGCACCACCACAATTGGGGAGACGCAGATCAGCGCCGAGGCTGCTTGATCTGGGACACTGAAACGAACGTGGTCAAGTTTCACCACCTGACCTCAGCACCCAAGTTCGTGAAGGTGCCGATCGACAACGTCTCCAACATGACCGTAGTGGACCTGCAGGGCAACTTCATTCGCGTGGTCCATAACGCTCCTCTTTCTGGTGCAACAAGCGAGCAGATCAGGGTCGAGTACCTGAAGGCTGGGGCCAAGGTTGTAGAATTTTGGCTTGATCAGAAAGCCAGTTCCATTATGGGTGCTACCAAGAATAATGAATTCCACCCCGCGATGGACCACGAGGAGATGGTTGTCACCTTCGTCAAGAAGGAAGTCCCCGACGACCTGGACGAAGACAGCTTGATCGGTTTTGGTAACAACATCTTGGCCAAGGCGCTCGAGAGATACGAATGATGACGCTGGCCAAATTCCCGGTGTCGACGGTCAGGAAGTACAGCAGCCGCTGGGGATACATCCGAATCCCAGCCACGGTACCAAATGAGATCGGTGCGGAAGGCTGCAGTGTTCATGGTCGAAAGTGGAAAGAGGTCTCCGAGCTGATGAGGCGTGTCTTCGTTGTCGAGGCTAGACCAAGCCCGATAACGGATGACATCCTGTACCTCTGTCTCAGTCCATTGTTCGATGAACTGGAAGAGGGAGCTGAGCCGCCGGAATACGAGGCATGGTTCGAGATGAATCGCCGTGAAACAGACGGAGAAGAGATCGTAGAGTTCAAGCGATTCAATCGACTTGGTCACATTGTAGTTCAACGCGATATGAGGTGGTGAGCCGTGGAAGAGATCAACCTCGCCAACACTTCTACCCAACCCAGCGGAACGTGCCAGAACTGCCAGCAAAGACCAGCTACAACATTCTGGACTGGCACAGAAGGGACATTGGCGTTCGTTCACGGTATGTACCAACAGTGGTGCATGGTCTGCTGCCTCAAGGAGCAACTGAGATACGCTCGTGAGCAAGCAGCCCGCATCCCAGAGATAGAGGCCCATCTGGCTCAGCTCGAGACCAAAGAGGAGGAAGTTAGTGGACGCACTACTGAAGATACTGGAGACGAGGGCTCCGACAGGGTGGTTCTTACCGTCTACAGTAAGGATGACGGTTAGCCAAATGCGAGTGTTGGAGCAGCGAGGCTACGTGGAATCATCCAGAGTCGGATCAAGAGTCATCCACTACCGAATAGTGCCACGCTGCAAGCTTCACGGTGAGAAGCTGCCATGTGAGAAATGTCATGCCAGCACGATTTGACGACTGCGAGGTCAAGCGAGCCACTGATAAGGCTCTCCTCATCTACATCCCAGACTTGGAAGAGAGCCGCTGGATTCCAAAGTCAGCTGTCCACGACGACTCAGAGGTCTTTGACGATGAAGAGAACAGTAGAGGCACACTCGTCATCGTAGATTGGTTCGCTGAGAAGGAAGACCTTGTATGATCTTTATTCGCACCATCATCGAAAACTTCTTCTCCATCACTGACAGGGTGACCTGGGAGATGGAGAACCAAGGCCTGGTTCTCATCTCCGGAGAGAACTACGACAGCCCGGCAGCGGACAGCAATGGCGCCGGCAAGTCGACCCTCTTCGAGGCGTTGGTCTGGGCCCTCTGGGGCAAGACTACGAGGGGTCAGACCGGTGACGGTGTTGTGAATCGCCAGGCTAAGAAGAACTGCATGGTGGAGGTCTGGGTAGGTCACGAAGACAAGACCTACTGCATCAGCCGCTACCGCAAGCACGACACGAACGGTAACGATCTCGAATTCGAGCACTACGAAGGTGCCTACTCCAACGATCTGAGCCAAGGCACTTCGACTCTGACCCAGGACAAGGTCAACGCTTTCCTCGGCATCGACTACGACACCTTCATCCAGGGACCAATGATCCCTCAAGGGCACTTCAAAAAGTTCTCAGAGATGACCGATGGTGAGCAGAAGGCCATCTTCGATAGGGCTCTGCAGACTGGCGTTCTGGCTGAGGCGCTGAAAGAGACCAACGATCGTGTTTCGTTAGTCAGTCAGCGCTTGACCCAGGATGAGCAAAACTACGCCACCCTGGCAGAAGATATTGGTGATCTACAAGACACTGTGCAGCGCTACGAATCGGAACGGGCCAACTGGAGCAAGGACAAACGCTACTCGCTTTGTGACCTGGCTAAGCAGATCGTGGCCGTAGTCGAGCAGCAGGAGGTCTTGTGGGAGCAAAGTCAGGCGATTGACTTCTCCAAGGCCCTTGCTGACTCCAAGGCCACCACTGCTCACCTCAAGGGTCAGAGCGACGAACTGAAACAGAAGTGGGACGACCTGAGAACTGAGATCAAAGACAAACTGGCTACTGCCAGAGCAGGACATAGGTTGGCTTTGGATGCGCTGACCGCTCTGAAGACTGAGGTTGTTGACCTGGAGCGCATGGAGGGATCGCCGTGCCCAACATGTAGACAGATTGTCAACGAGACACATATCAAGTCCTGCCACCACACTATCGAAAAGAAGATCAGTGATAAGAAGGCACTAGCCAGTTCGCTGTCCAAGCAGATTGAGCTACTCGAATCTGATCTGACGAACAGCCAAGAAGCCCATAACGCGGCCTACACCACCATCGTAGCCAAGCTCAATGAGCAAGAGACCTCCCACCTCAAGCTGGTAGACGAGGCCTCAACAGCCAAGGCTTGGGTCAACGAGCTGGCAGCACTGAACCGGCAGGAGTTTACGCTGCGCAAACTGTTCAAGCAGAAGCAAACCGAGACCACTTCGTTCAACGACTTGATCGACGACGCTCAACGATTGGTGGTCACGAAGAGGGAGGAGATGGCCAAGGTTCGGGCCTCCATCCGCCGGTTGCAGATCGATCTGGAGCATCTCCACTTCTGGCAATACGGCTTCTCCAACAGAGGGCTGAAGAGTCATATCCTGGCTTCGGTGACGCCATTCCTGAATGAGCGGGTCGATCACCACATTCGGGCCTTGGCCGGCGACGAGCTGTCGATCAAGTTCAACACCCAGACCACCCTGAAGTCAGGAGAGACCCGTGAGAAGTTCTCTGTACAGGTCACCAACCTCCACGGAGCGGATTCTTACGCTGGCAACAGCGGTGGAGAGAAGGGTCGAGCAGATCTCGCGATCAATTTTGTCATGTCTGACCTTATGTCTTCGCGCTCTCGGCGTCCTTATCCTCAGCGATTTCTCGATGAGCCTTTTGAGAACCTGGATGAATCCGGTGTTGAAGCTGTCATGGAACTGCTTTCGGATTTGGCAGTGGATGCAGGGTCCATCTTCGTCATCACTCATCTAGATTCAATGAAGGGGCTCTTCGCGAAGACGCTGAAACTGATCAAGCGCAACGGCGTGACTCAGCTCGAGGCGTCATGATCAGTTTCAAACTTCCAGATGATGCCTTGAACAAGGCACTATGTGACTTGGCCATCAATGACATCAAGGAATCCCTGTCTAAAATCGGATGGGACATGAGTATGTTCGCTGGGCCTCTCAAAGTCACGTTAAGGTCAGATCTAGGTCCAGACTACAAGTTGTCATTGTTTGCTTCGATCAAGGTACAATCCGCTGCGAAATTAGTGACTGTGGAAGATGTCGTCTCCCACATGGCACTGCTGACCGTTGGAGATTCATCAGAGCAAGCCAAATTGATCTCAATGCACATGAGGACTATGGCTCATGAGATGGTCGGTGGCATCCTCAAGGAGTATGGCACCAGCTACGCTGAGGAATCCAAACGGCGCTACGAGGCCTTGAAGAAGCAAGCTGAAAACCCAAACTACATCTTCCCTAACTTCCCTATTATCTCTGATCCAACATTGCCTCCTGGCACAATGAAGTTGGTATCTCCAAATGGAGAGGTTGTAATGAAGATCAAAGAAGAGACAGTCAAAGAAGCTATCGACGATAGAAAAAAGAACGCCAAATGGAAGATCGACTGACACAGGAGTTGATCATGAAAACAGTGTACATTGCAGGTCCATTCACAGCGCCAACTCCATGGCTAATCGAGAACAATGTTCGACGGGCCGAAGAGTTGTCACTGAAGGTGTGTGCCCTAGGCAATGTCGTAGCTCTTTGTCCACACACCATGTACAGGTTCTTTTATGGTATGGAGACGGCCAATTACTGGTACGAGGCCACTCTTGAGTTGCTTCGACGGTGCGATGCTATTATCATGCTCAACGGATGGGAACAATCCACCGGAGCCGTTGGAGAGCACACAGAAGCTATCGAGTTGAGCATCCCAATCTTCACTGAAGATCAGCTTGATCTGGTGCAGGACTGGGCCAAGCTGGTACTACCAAGCCAGCAGGAAGTTCACAACTGGCTGCAGCTGGAAAAGGCCAAGAGGAAGGGTCACCATGAGTAGCCAGAAGAAAAACGATCAGAGGTCTCCATTCGAGAAGAAGATAGCCGAGAAGAAGGAGAAGGCCGCCGAGCAGGAGGAAAAAGACATCCAGGAGGAGTACATCCGAGCACGGGCTCTCAAGGAGTGGCCTACGGTCAAGCACCTCAATCAGGCGCTCCGCTACCTAGAGGTCTTTGCTCAGCTGATGAAGATCAAGCCATTCCTGGCCTGGATGAAGAAGCACATCGAAATTCACGATCAGGTGAATCACCAGGAGAAGACGATCGACACCTTCGTCGTCTACAAGGACGAGACCCAAGAGATCCACGCCCATGACATCCCTGACGATGCGCCGCCAGACCAGAATCTGATTCGCTGCCCTGGCTGCGGCGTGCTATTCGACGCCAACGTGCGGGCTCCGGTGATTCAGCTCGCCACTTCGATCCCGAAAGATCTGACACCCCCTACGAAGAAAGAGTAGTCCGTTGCCGAGCCAATCAGTGGCTCAACAGGAGGCTATGATGTCAAAGAAGAGTGGTTCCAAAATCGATCTGGTCAGGAAGTTCCTTCTGACTGACCCACAAGGCACGTTCAAGGACTTCGACAAAGCGACTCCGGGTGTGCTTTCGTCATCGTACTTCGCAACGATGAAGAGCCAGCTCAAGAAAAAAGGTGAGCTGGCTTTGGCCAGCGGTGCCAAGGTCAAGAGGGCTCCGAGAAAGGCGGCAGGAATCCCCCCGGTGAATGGCTCTCTCTCGTCCAAGGTCGCCGACCAGAGAGCATTCCTGGACTGGGTGGATGTCGGCATTGCCAATGGCTATGTCGACAAGCTCAAAGATCATCTCGCGTAGTCCGATGGAAGGGGTGTCCCTGTGGGAAAGCCGTTAGTAATTGGGATCGACAACGGACTCTTGGGAGCGATCGTCGTCGTCGACGTGAACTTCCGCCTGGTGGACTACAGGGACACCCCAACCGTCAACCTCGGCAAGAAGGGCAAGGTCAAGCACGACTTCGCCACCGCTGAGATGGGCAACATACTCAGAGAATTCATGGCTTTGAGCGACAACGTCATGGTCTGGTTGGAACAGGCCCAGGCAATGCCCAAGCAAGGGCTCAGCTCCACGTTCAAGACGGGACGAGGGTTCGGTTTGTGGGAAGGAATCTGTATCGGATTGGGGATCAAATATGATATAGTCCACCCCGCTACGTGGACCAAGGTGGTGTTGAGAGATGTGCCGGCAGGAGACCCCAAAGCCAGGTCGATGACGAAGTGCCAGCGGCTGTACCCCACACTGCCGCTGACCAAGCCACGAGGCAAAGTTCTATCCCTGGACGGTCGATCCGACGCATCTTTGATCGCCACCTACGGCATGCTGCAGATGAAGGGTCAAGACCCAGGAGAGATCAATGTCAGACAAGTCGAAAAAAGGCCGCCCCCAAGAAGAGCCTAAGCCTAAGACACCCGAGGTCCCACGATGCTCCAAGTGCAGACAACCCGTGCTGCGTTGCACATGCAAGGACAATGAGCTGAAGAAATAGAATGAGCCAGGCTGAGCGTGCATACGTCGCCATCGACGTGAACAACCTCTGGCATTCCTGCCGGGAGATCCATGGCAGGGACGCGAGGGTCAGCTACTCATCTCTGAAGCAGCTGATCTGTTCCAGACAGTTCGCGAACATGCCGCGACAAGCGAAGATCGTTGCCTATGCTGTGACCGTCCAAGGCAGCGACAAGCAGCCCGCTCAGAATGCTCGCTTCCTGCGATCACTCCGCAACCTTGGTTTCACAGTGAAGACCAGAGATATGAGGATCGAAAAAGGTCTTCTCAAGCCGTATGCCACGGATTGGGATGTTGGAATTGCCGTTGACGCTATCAGCGACATCGATACCTTCGACACCTTCGTGCTGGTTTCTGGTGACGGTGACTACGCTCTGTTGCTTGAGAGGTTGAAGAGGTTGAACAAGCGAGTTGAAGTGATCACTTTTCAGAATGTCGCCTCGAGTCTGCTGCACAACGCCGCTGACGAGATCATATTCTTGACGGATAGAGAAGTGTTCCAAGACCCGGGAAGACGGTCATGAACGAAGAGATCAAGAAGAACCCGCCTCCCAAAAGGACAGCGGTCAAGATCAAACCGACACGGCAGGCCGTAAAAATCAAGAAAGACGAGCAGCCAATCCAAGATGTCCTTGGTAACCTGATGCCATCGCAGCAGGCCCATGACTTCTCAGGTATCAGCTCAATCTCTCCGGCTAGTGTTAGCCCAGACCAGTTGAATGCCCTCAAGCAAGAGAACTTCCTGCTATGGGCTTGCACAACAGGTATCGAGGTTGATCACAAACCGTTTGACATAGACTCGCACAAGTACCTTATTCCGATGTATCTGGATCGAAACAAGGAATTTGTGCTAATGAAGAGCGCCCAGATGGGTGCCACGATCTTCGTTCTGCTCAAGCTCTTCTGGTTCTGCCTATACCGTTCGGTCAAGGCTTGCTTCTTCTTCCCCACCCAGGATGATGTAGCCCTGCTGTCCAAAGATCGGCTCTATCCCCTGGTGATGAGCAACCCAGAGTTAGCTGATGCCGTTCAAGACACTGACACCATCGGATTCAAAAAGGTAGGAGCCAAGTCTTCCCTCTACATGCGCCACCTCGGCGGCGTCGCCTCCAAGGACTCTACCCCATTTGACATGCTAGCCTTCGACGAAGTCCGACTGATGAATGCAGCGGACATCGACCAAGCGAGGGAACGCGTAAGCCACAGCATCTTCAAATGGATCATGCAAGTTTCCACCGCCGGCTATCCACACGCGGACATTCACCGGCAGTTCATTCAGGGTACTCAGAATTACTGGCACTCTAAGTGTAACTGCCCTGACGGAGTGATCTTGTCTGAGGTGTGGCCAGATTGCATGGCCATCACTGACAAGGAGATCTACTACCGATGCCCCCGTTGCAAGATGAGGATCAACGATCCCCAGAATGGCCGATTCATACCGCACAATCCTGGCGTGGACGTCTCCAGCTACCACATCCACCAGATGATGTCGAAGTTCATATCGCCGGCAGAGATCTGGCGTGCCTTTACCACGACCCAAAACCTGAAAGAGTTCCACAACGCCAAGCTGGGCAAGCCATACGTCGATGCTGAAAACGTCCCGGTCAGCACAGATGATCTGATCGCATGCGAGAACACAGACATCCTGTGGGGCCCTGTCAAGGGCCGCAAGAGCCAGGTCGCCATGGGCGTGGACCAGATGTCAGGCAACAACTACGTGGTCATCGCGGAGCGCCAACCTGGAAAGAAGAGAATAATCCATTACGAGATCATCGACAGCATGAATCCGATGTACTACGAAGGTGGGCAGCGGATCACTCCGTTCAAGCGCCTCTACCAATTGATGAAGGAGTACGACGTCGATCTGTGCATCATCGACGCCATGCCTAACTCCAATGAGGCGATCGACTTCGCTCGTACTTTCCCACGACGTGTCTTTGTGGCCTGGTACCTCGATAGCCATGGCACTCAGAGAGACATTGTGCAGTGGGGAGACCGTCCCAAGGACAAGATGAACGTCCGCAAGGGTGGACCAGGACTCAAGTTCAAGTACACTTGCGTTCTCAACCGTTACATGTCGATCGATTTCGCACTTGCTGAGATTGCCCACCGCAATTGCGAGTGGCCTGCCCCAAGCACGCTGATCCAAATGGCCCGTGGCCTTGAGACCGGCCGCTACGAACCCCAGGCGATTTTCCGCAACTACTTCTACTTGCATGCCACGAAAATCGTTCGGCAAAAGGCTGTCGTCAACGAGGAAACTGGCACGTTCAGAATGGAGTGGGTTAACCTCGGTCTGGATCCGCACAGCGTGCATGCGTGGAACTTCTGCAACATCGCCTTGGAACGATTGCGGCGCGTGCCACTCATGACATTTGGTTAGGATCAAACTATGAGCCATCCAGACTTTGAGGTTGATCAATGGGTCGAGGTAAGGTCTTCCAATTTATCCGCCGTGGGGACAAAGGACGACTTCCTGATCGTCCAGTTCAGGAACGGGGAGATGTACCGCTATCCGGATCTAGCACACGAGATGGAAGAGATCCTGAATGCGGAGTCATCGGGGAAGTACTTCCACCAGAACATCCGACACCAGAGCTACGAAAGGCTGGAAAAGGGAAGCTGGCCGGAAGCCCAGTAGAAGATCTGGGCGACATCCCAAAGCTGTCGCACAAGGAAGGTGGCCTGGCGAATGTCAAGTCCTACTGCCGATTCTACTTGAAGAGACCGTGGCGCCTCCTGCTGATGAGCATCTGCTCTGGTGGTGGGACGAGACCTCCGTGTGTCGACTTCTACTGGTGCCTGCAGAAGCCATTCAAGGAGAAAGACCCGGATAGCTTCGACGAGGGAGAAGAGGATTAGATGTTGTTCATCAACACTGACAGCTCAATTGAGCCGTTCAACCCAGGCGGCATTGTGTCTTGGGCCTTCATCGTCAAAAACGGACAGAACCTAGTACACCAAGAGGCCGGTATCTCGGTCAAAGGAGGTGCTCTGGCAACCAACAATATCGGAGAATACCATGCCGTGATTGCGGCCATGCTGTGGTTGATCAAGCTTCCTGTGGGGAAAAGACAACCCGTCATTATCAAGTCAGATTCACAGCTCATCGTGAACCAGTGTAGCGGTACCTGGGAATGCCGTGACGAGAAATTGGTTCCTCTTCACGAAATGGTGATCAAAGCCAAGGCTCGTTACGGTCGGGGTGTCACCTTCCAGTGGATTCCCAGAGAAAAGAACACCGAAGCGGATGCGTTGTCGAGAACTGTGTACGACGAAGACGAAGTCAAGCACTTCAAGGATAATCAGATCGATATCCTGTTCGAAGGCGACGATATCACATTCTGAGGAGATCATTGTGAGACGATTGATCATCGGCTTCGGCCATAAAAGGTGCAGAGGCAAAGACACAGCAGCAGCCATGGCCTTTGAGAACCTGCAAACAAGGGGCATGAAAGTGCGCCACGACGCCTTCGCCTACTCCCTGAAGGAAATGTGCAGGGTTGTCTTCGGCTTCAACGATGAGCAACTCTACGGTGACCTCAAAGGCATTCCTGATCCATATTGGGGATTCACACCGCGCTGGGCCCTGCAGTACGCCGGCACTGAAGCCATGCGGAAAGTGATCGACGACCAGATCTGGGTGAAGACCTTCGTCCGGCGAGTCCAGCAGGACCAGCACACCTCGATTCTGGTCACCGATCTGCGCTTCTCCAACGAGGCTGCGGCGATCAAGCATCTTGGCGGCTTCATGGTTCGTTGCAAAAGAGATGTTCCATTCGATCCGAGTATGGACACACATGATTCGGAGATCGCCTTGGATGGATACCCGCACTGGGACTATGAGCTGGACAACAATGGGTCTCTCGATGCTCTTCGAGACCAAGTCGACAAGATGATCGACCACATGCTACTGGGAGAGCTGAATGCAGAAAACGCCACCCAAGATCAAGCCAAAGACGACACCACCGCCAGCTAAAACCAACAAGATCAGAACGATCTTGATGATGAACGCAGTGCAGAGCAAGGACTTGATAGCACATCTGAGAAAGGTACGAGAAGAATCTGGTGATACGTACCAGTTCGACAAGACCAACCTCGGAATCATCTTGCTGTGCCTGCAAGGAGGAGCACAATGAAGATTGTGTGGCAGTCAGTCAAGCGGGAGTTCATCATCCCCAACGCCCAGAAGCTCATCGAGGTGTGCGGGCGGACTTGCTACAAGTCCGAGGACAAGATCACAGCTGAGAGCGCAGCCAAGTTCGTGAAGATGCTTCTCGAGCGCGGTCACGAGTCCGTGATCGAACACGGCTGGGCCAGTTTCAGGGTGGTCTGCGACCGAGGCGTGAGCCACGAGTTCGTTCGACACAGGCTCATGAGCTACTCGCAGGAGTCGACGCGCTACTGCAACTATGGCAAGGACAAATTCGGGGGAGAGATCACTGTCATCGAGCCTCCAGGACTCACAGGGGAGACTAGAGATCTGTGGATAGCCTCCATTCGCATGGCAGAACACAGCTACCTCGGAATGATCACCATGGGAGTGCCGCCTGAGATCGCCCGTTCTGTCCTACCCACCTGCCTCAAGACCGAGCTGGTGGCGACAGCAAACCTGCGTGAGTGGCGCCACTTCCTCAAGATGAGGACGTCGACCAAGGCTCACCCACAGATGCGAGAGGTTGCTATCATGATCGGCCGCATCCTTCTCGAGAACTGCCCCGAGGTATTTGCAGACTACCGCGAGGTATTGGCATGAAGCCTCTACTCTGGGTAGAAGGAATCATTGGCTGTGGAAAAACCACGTTCTCCCGCGAAGTCGGAAAGCGGCTCAACTTCTCCGTCATCGAAGAGCCAGTCGACACCAACCCATACCTGGAGAAGTTCTACCAGGACCCAAAGACCTATGCCTTTGGAATGCAGATCTACCTTTTGCATCGAAGGTACGCAATGCAGAAAATGGCTGCCCTCATCTCTCTGGGAGTTGGGCCCTTTGCCGGCGCGATTCTCGATCGCTCTCTCAGCGGTGACCGAGTCTTCGCCAGCCTGCACACTGCAATGGGTAACATCAACCAGCTCGACTGGGATACCTACGAGTACTGCTACAACGTCATGTGCCACGAGCTTCTTCCACCCACCAAACTGATCTTCCTTGACGTTCAGCCGAAGACGGCATACGAACGTATGCGACAGCGGAACCGTGGGGCTGAGGCAGCTGTGGCTATCGACTACCTCGAGCGACTCAACGAAGGCTACCAGAAGCTCCTGCAAGAAGCTGAGTCTGGCTTGATGCCTTGGGGACACGCTGTAAAGGTTTCCAGACTGATCTGGGATCCAACCACTGCCGTTCCGGACTGGGACGCGATTTCGGCGACTATCAAAGATGTCTGCACAACAAAAACGTCCTCGTTCAGGTAAACGAAACCTATCTCCGAAGCAGATGTCTGAGCAGCTGCTGGCGATCTTCCATCAGATGCTGCACCAGGAGAGCTATAGGATCGAGCTTGACAACGATTCCAAAATGCGGATCACTGGTGTGCAGGAAGGAGAGCTGTTCCTAGCCGTCCGGTGCAAGGTCTTTCAGGTATCCAAGCCTGTGCCGACTCCAAAGGAGCCAGAACCACCATCGGGAGAGCCAGAAAAGAAACCATAGGAGAATTGGAAACTACATCAGCAGTGGTGAGCTGCCAGCACTGAACGTGGACGTGGACGAGCACGGAAACGTCATCTCTAGGGATGGTGTGGGACCTGCTGGAGACCTAGGCAGCAGCAACAGCTAGCGCTTCCGCTTGACCGTCTCGATCGCTTTCATCCCCAATTTCAGCAACCAGACAGCAAAGCTGTGACGAGTCTGCCGGGCTCCTGGAGGGACCTCAGCTGCAGCTGCTGATTGCAGACGACGGAAGTCCGCCGCATCCTGACCTTGCAGGCGGACGGTGAAGACCTCAGGTGGGGTTTGCGGTTGGTCTTCTGGGCGGCGGGGCATGAGCTACTCTCCAATGAAGCTGGAGAGCGCCTGTGGCAGGTTGGCGTCCAGGCCCACGAAGTTCATCTGACCCGCGTCGTCCGGGTCTGCCACCGAGTACTCATTGGCCGCAAAGGCCACGAAGGCTCCCTTGGTTGTGGTGCCCATCTTCTGGCGATACTGCTGCATTGCCTGGTGAACCTTCACTGGACCTCCCCAACTCTCATTGTCGGTGTAGGTGATAACACCGTCGAACTTCTGCTGCTTGGACTGCGCCCAACGGAACGGCAAGCTGCAGTCCGTGCCTCCGAAGGACAGATGGGAGATCGACTCCACGACGTCATCCAGACGCTGCTTCGGCGAGATGCTCAGCGTCTTCAGGCTGTCGCAGAAGCCGACGATCTCGTAGTCCTCTTCCGTCCGTGCCGTGACCATCGCCATGGCTGCCGTCGCCTCCCTGCAGGTCAGCGGAGAACCAGCGCACGGCGATCCCATCGACCCTGATACGTCCAGGGCCAGAAGCAGCCGCTTGCCCGTCGGCGTCACTGTCCCGAAGGACAGGTAGAAGGCCTCATCGAGCGCGTCGATCACCCGACGGTTCGGGTTCCAGCTCAGCGAGCCCTTGATGCCACGGCCCGTCCGGTAGACCGCCAACGCAGTCAGCACCGACATCGGGTGCATCCTGGCCTTCTTCAGACGCTCCATGTCCGTCAGCGTGTCCACGACCTTCTGCACCGCCGCCGACTTGCCCTCTAGCAGACCCACCGAGGTCATCTTGCCCAGGTTCCGCAGCATGGCGTGCGGTGCCATCGAGTTCAACAACGCACCCCAGACCCCCTGCTGGTCTTTCCACTCGTTCGGCACGCACTCGTGCGGCAACTTGAAAGCACTGATCAGATTGGCGACCTCATCGGCGTTCTTTGCCTCTTTGATCTTCTCCCACGCCCAGATGAGCGTCAGCTCTTCCGGAACCGCCGCAACCGCCGACAGATCTTTGGTCCTGCCGTGCTTGACGTAGTGGAAGATTGCCTGGAACAGCTCATCCGACGGAGTCGGGTGACCGATCCGAAGAGCGTCCAGGTGCGACCACCCATCACGAGCCTGATACTTCACGACCTGGTGAGCCAGATGAGCCGGTGTCTGCTCCAGGTACCATCGTGCCACTGCCCGCTTGAAGCCGTTGCCTCCCTGGTGCCCGAAGGCCTTGGTGTACTGCAGCCAGTGGAACAGGTGGGTCGAGATGCGTGCCACCAACGGCAGCGACTTGTACGCCAGCTCTTTGGTAGCCTGATCACCGAGCTGCGATGCCATGGCCAGAACCCACAGCGCCGGATCGTTCTTGAACGCACGACCGGACTGGCTGATCTCGACGACGTGGTTGACCACCGCCACACCATTCTGTCTGACCAGCCTCATGGCCGCATCGCTGGCGACCTTGGTCATCTCGCGTTCCGAGGCGTAGTAGGTTCCGCCCTCCGAGCCCATGATCAAAAACCGGTTGAGGCGCACCCAGTCATCCACGGCGAAGCCGTAGCCACCGGAGCGCATCTTGATTTCGTTCTTGCCCGGGGTCGGCTGGGTCTGCGGAGTGCTAACAGTCGAGAACGAGCCACCGAAGTTCTGCACGGTCCACCTCCATGGGCGAACAAAAGGAGAGCGAACAAAAGATCGACCCTGGGGTTGTTCACCAAAGAAGGTAACCCAAGATCAGCGGTCCACTCTCACAGCCAATAAAGATTGAGGAACAAGTTGTTGATCTGGGAACACTCCTGCTGTGCTGCCTCTACACTATCGATCACCTAAGTGACCGAGCTGGAATTGAACCAGCCCCAACAGGTCCAAGGTAACCCAAATCGTCGGTCCCTCAATTCTCCTTTTCAGATCAAAAAACATGAGGAACAAGTTGTTGAGCTAGGAGCGGGGCCAGAGGCCCCAATCAAAGTGAGAGTTTGATAACCTAACTCAGTCGGTCCCTCATGATCCTATTATCCCTATGAATGATTCTTTGTCAAGCAAAAGAATCAAAAATAATCATGAAGGATTTGGCGGGAAGAGCGGAGGGTGGAGGAGTCGAACCCCTAGCCTTGCGACCACCCACGGGTTCAAACCGTGTTGCCAACCAACCGGCGGCACCCTCCAAGTTGTCCGGTTTTCCTCCCTGTCCGCTACGTAGAGGACAAGGAAGTATTCCGGACAAGGTTCTACGGCTGCAGCTCTGTTGTCCAGTAGTTCCGCCACTCTGGTGGGATGTTGCCAGCATCCCGCAGAGCGACGTTGAAAGTGGGCACCCACGTCGGTCGAACAGGCTGCGTCCGCAGACGCATTCCCGATTCTCTCAGCGTCAGGTCAGCCTTTCGTGCATTGCACTCCTGGCAGGCCATGACGATGTTCTCCCACTCTGTTCGACCACCCCGAGACCTGGGGATGATGTGATCGAAGGTTAGAACCACGTCACGTCCGTGGGCGCCGCAGTACTGGCAACTGAACTTGTCCCTCGCCAGCACATTCTGACGAGAGAACTTGATCCTCTTCTTGCTGGCACTGATGCGATGGTTGAGCCTCACCACCGCCGGCATGCCCATGTTGAAGTGGACCTCCTGCTCGTACTCCTCCAGCACGTCGACCTTGCCACGGGCGATGTATCCCATCGCCTTGGTCCAAGGGACGGTGTTGATCGGCTGGTAGCCTTGGTCGAGTACGAGCGTTTGCATGATTGCACCAATAGCAGATCGTGGTCGTTTTCACAAGTCGTAGCGCGAGAGGGATTCGAACCCTCACTGTCCGGAGCTTGAGGCCGGTGCCTCCTACCAGTTGGGCTACCGCGCCATAGTACCAGGGATGGGATTCGAACCCACACTGTCCAGCGCCTCGGGCTGGTGCCACTACCGATTGGGCTACCCTGGCATATCAAGATCGAGGAGACTGGAATCGAACCAGCTTGCTCTCGGACCCCATCCGAGCGGGTCATCCAATGCCCTACTCCTCGGTGTGCCCCCGGAGGGACTCGAACCCCCACTTGATCGCTTTTAAGGCGATGCCGCTTCCTCTTGGGCTACGAGGGCTCGTGGCAGCAGCTGGGATCGAACCAGCAATTCCCGTTTTATGAGAGCGGTGAGGAGTCCCTCTCCTCCCTGCTGCCAAGTACCGGGGAAGGGATTCGAACCCTCAACAGCCAGATCCTAAGTCTGGAGCGATCTTCCATTTGCGCCACCCCGGCGTGTAGCCTGCCCAGCAGGACTCGAACCTGCATGCACCTGATCCGTAGTCAGGGGCCCTTCCTTTAGACCATGGGCAGATGATGGGCGGTGAGGGAGTTGAACCCCCATTATTCCTGAGTGTAGGTCAGGTTCCATTCCGCTAGGAGAACCGCCCAATGCTGCGACTGGGAGTCGAGCCCAGACCTGTGCTTTCGGAGAGCACCGTGCAGAGTCCCCTACACTATCGCAGCTCAGTGATCCCGGCAGGACTCGAACCTGCATTGATCCTGTTTAGGAAACAGGTGCCCATCCTTTAGACCACGGGACCTTGGCACACCCGGCTGGACTCGAACCAGCATGGATCCGGTTTAGAGGACCGGTGCCCATCCTTTGGACCACGGGTGCATCAGAGAGTCCGGAGGGATTTGAACCCCCGTGACCTGGGTTGCAGCCAGGTACCTCGCCTCTCGGACACGGACTCATCAGCAGGGTTGGAGGGAATCGAACCCCCTCGACGACGGTTTTGGAGACCGTCCGGCTACCTCAGCCTCAACCCCATCAGTCTCATCAGTGATTATCAGTGATCTTCATAAGTGAAATGCTGATAATCAGCGGAGCCGCCACAGAGAATCGAACTCTGCCCTCCTGCGTACCAAGCAGGCGTCCCGACCACGTGGACTTTGGCGGCAATCGACCCCGCACAGACCATCCCTTCTGACAGACTAGTCATATCGGCAATGACCTGTGCAGGTAGTGGAGAGTAGGGGATTTGAACCCCTGATCCAGCCGTGCAAGGGCCGTGTGATCCCAGTTTCACCAACTCCCCGAAGTGGGCACTGCCGGACTCGAACCGGCGATCACCTGCGTGTCGAGCAGGGGTCCTTGCCGCTAGACGAAGCGCCCTCAGTGACCCCAGGGGGAGTTGAACCCGCCGTTGCGTGGGTGAAAACCACGGTGCCTACCGTTAGCAGATGGGGCCGTCAGTGACCTTGGAGGGAGTTGAACCCATCGTTTCCTGGGTGAGAACCAGGTTGCCTACCGTTAGCAGACAAGGCCATTTCAGATCAGAGCCGGATGTCGGAGTCGAACCGCCCTGGCGCCTTACAAGTGCGCTGACTCCCCAGGAGTCATCATCCGGCAGTAGGGTGAACAAGGGGTTGAAGCTGGAGTTTTACGCGCTCTACCGCTGAGCCACGGGCCCCCGAAGGAGCCCGACGGGATTCGAACCCGCGACCTCGTCCTTAGCATGGATAATCCAACCTCTGTCGGTCCACCCAGAGCCGCCACCCAGAGTTGAACTGGGTTCTCCGGTGTACGAAGCCGGCGCGTCACCCTTTACGCTTTGGCGGCGAAGATGCCAAGGAAGGGATTCGAACCCTCACTGTCACGCGCCTGAGGCGTGTGCCACTTCCTGTTGGGCTACCTTGGCATTGGTCGGGATGGTGGGGTTCGAACCCACGAAACCTCTCGCTCCCGAAGCGAGCGCTCTCCCTGGCTGAGCTACATCCCGGATCAACTATACGGTGCGGGTGCGGAGAGTTGAACTCCGTCATTCAGTTTGGAAGACTGACATGCAACCGTTAACATCTCACCCGCATGCGATGAGTCGTGCTCTGACAGCCCGTCAGCCGTAAGACGCCCTTGGGGACCGGGATCAGCTGCCGTCTCCGTGTCAGTCGACTCATCTAGCGGAGAGCCTGGGAATCGAACCCAGCGGGCCTTTCAACCCTCCTGCGCTTCCAACGCAGTTGCGCACCCTGCTTCTCGCTCTCCAATCCGGCGGAAGGTGCAGGAATCGAACCTGCTGGGGCGTTACCCCCTGACTGGTTAGCAACCAGCTCCCGTACCATTACGGGTCACCTTCCAGAAGCCGGTGCTCTACCTGACTGAGCTACAGGTCCCTTGCGGGAGCCTGGAGGGATTTGAACCCTCGACCTCCGGCGTTGCGGCTGCAGGGAGTCGAACCCTGTCTTCAGCGTTGGCAACGCCGCGTGCAACCACAAACACCTCAACCGCGCTAGCAGGGGTTGGATTTGAACCAACGTGCTCCTGGTTATGAGCCAGGCGAGGTAGACCTCTCCTCAACCCTGCGGCGGACGCGAAGGGAGTTGAACCCTCTTCAACCGGTAGACAGCCGGTCAGCCATCCGACAGCTTCCGCGTCCATGGTACAATTTTCAGATCAACAATCAGCGGAGGGTAGACGAATCGAACGCCCGGTCTTTCGGCCGCCCATGGGTTCGGACCATGTTGAGGACCATTCCTCAGTACCCTCCAAGAGTGGACCCACCGGGAGTTGAACCCGGGATTCAGCCTTGCCGAGGCTGCGTGATCCCATTTCACTATGAGCCCAGAGAGTGGAGACGGAGGGAGTCGAACCCTCACTTCAGCGTTGCGAACGCCGTGTGCTCCCGCTATCACTACGTCCCCAAGCGCTCCCCGCCCTGGCCCGCCTGCGCCGCCCTCCACGCCCATTCAAGGGCGATCTGGCCCGCTCTGGTAGACCTGCGCAGGAGCATAACATGTGCGAGGGCGAACGAGGGGAGTCGAACCCCCTAGAACCTGATCCACAGTCAGGCGCCGCACCGTTTGGCTTCGTCCGCCATGATCTTCTTTTCGCCTCGGAGAGAATCGAACTCTCGCCTGTCGGTTATCGGCCGACTGCTCGGACCACTGAGCCACGAGGCGGATCAACTTTACTGGCTCCAGAGGAGGGACTCGAACCCCCAGCCATCGCCTTAACAGGGCGCCGCTCCACCTTTGAGCTACTCTGGAATGAAGATCAGTCGGGGAGACTGGAATCGAACCAGCTTATTCTTGCTCCCAAAGCAAGCGGGTCATCCAATGCCCTACTCCCCGTTTTCGGGTGAGAGGAGTCGAACCTCTATTCATGGATCCAAAGTCCACGGCCCTACCGTTAGACGACACCCGATCAATAGGCCCGGAGTGAATCGAACACTCACCAACCGGTTATGAGCCGGTGGCTCGACCTTCAAGCTACAGGCCCAAGTGGTGGCAAGGGACGGAGTCGAACCGTCGTTCCCAGATTTTCAGTCTGGTGTCCTACCGATTGGACGACCTCACCAAACGACCACGACCAGCTATTCAATTGTCAAGGGCCAGTTGCGCAGTTCCGGGTGAAGGACTCGAACCTTCGATGGCGCGGTCAGAGCGCGCTGCCTTTGCCGCTAGGCTAACCCGGATCAATTCTCAATGGGCCCGGAGGGAGTTGAACCCTCACTTGTCGGATTAAGAGTCCGCTGTGCAACCATAACACTTCGAGCCCGACTTCCTTCAGTGCCCCCGGCAGGACTCGAACCTGCGTCTCGATGGGTAAAAGCCATGTGTGCTAGCCGCTGCACCACGGAGGCTTGATCTGACTCAAGCCTCTGTTTCAAGCGGTGCATGAATTCCTGCAAGCACATAGTCGATCTCCAATGGGTGGTCTAGGAGTCGAACCTAGATAGCCGGGGTTACGGCCCGGGGCCCTTCCAGTTGGACGAACCACCCAGAACAAAAAAAAGGCCGCTTGGTTTCCCAGGCGGCCTCTCGAGTCCTATGTTTCCTCGAGTCCTAGCCGCCTGGCGCTCCAATGGGCTCGAGGGTATTCGGGTAAGACTGCAGGGTACCCAATTCCCTCGAGCTATGATCTGGGCGCACGCTAAACGAACACGTCCCGCGCCAACTCCGGGCGCTCGACTTTGTTCGTTTTGCGGCTTGGAACATCATTCTTCATCCTTGAACTAGGTCGGGTCGTTTGTCAACCCTCTTTTTTCGCCTCAGTGATGGTTTCGTAAGCAGAGTTGATCTCCTTCAGGATTTCCTCGTCACCGCCCCGATCTGGGTGATGAATAAGAGCCAGGGCTCGATAGGCTGCCTTGACCACCTCGATTGGCGCAGTGGGTAGCAGGTAGAGCACATCGTGCGGTGTAGAAGCCGTCCTCTTGGGCGGTGCCTCCACGTCATCGAAGGCACTCATCCTGATGGCCAGCTCGATCTGTAGGCCACCTGGCAGCTCTGAGTAATCGACATGACCGAAGTAGCGACGGGCCACCACGACCACACGAGCCAGCTTCGAGACGTGGACCTCCCAGTACTTCTTGTCTGCCACCCAGCGCCGATAAGAAAGAGGAGTGATCCCACTTTTCATGAATTCAGCAAATCGCTTATTGTAGCCGAAGCGAAGCTGGCAGAACTTGGTATCGGGATCAAAGGTGATCTTGAGCGTGGTCATACGAGTCTCAGGCGAATCTCTTTGGTGTCGATGTCACCCAGGATGAAACGACGATCGATGTCCTGGCAGACCTGACCCACCACACCAGAACCAGCGAACATATCAAGCACCGTGTCACCTGTATTCGACGACTGCTTCACCAACAGCTCGATCAACTCTCGAGGCTTCTCCGTCGGGTAGTAATCCGGTCCCTTGAGGCGACGATGCTGGAGGACGTCACCTGGTCCTAGATCGTTTAGCTGCCGGTGCTTGTTCACTCTCACGATCTTCTCAGCCATAACGATGAATTCGTGCTGGGCTCGATAATGATAGCCCATGCCGGCGATCATCTTGTCCCAGATGAGAGCCTTCCAGTACTTGAAGCCGGCGGCCAGGATGGGTGAGAAACCGAGGTTGACATTCGGAGATTGAGGAGACCAGCCACAGGTCACCACGTCGCGAGTCTCCTCGTCGCAGAACATGTAGATGTGAGTCCCTGGCTTCATCACTCGGAAGAGCTGCTGGAACAGCTCCCCGTATCGGGCGTTGGGGAAGGTCGTGAACCAATCGTTGCTGGAGGCCTTGGAGTGCTTGAGCCTGGTCTTCGATCCGACAGCTCGATGCTTCTCCAGGCTTTCGTAGGCGGGATCGAAGATTGACAGATCAACAGACTCTGAACTCAGCTCTTTGAGCATGTCGATGCAGTCCCCGGTGAAAATCTTGCCGCCAGGCGCCTGTTTCCAGCCTTTCACCGGAGGTCGAACAGGGGGAGGTTGCTTGATCATAATTCCTCTTGGGCCAGTTGTTGTCGCTGTACCCTGCGATTTCGTCTAGTGAGAACCAGACGCAGCATACGATTTCGTCGACGCTTCTTACGCGTCAGTTGCGAGCCACCTCGAAGACGACGACGATCTTCTCTTCTGCTACACTTCACGGCTTTGGTGCCTTCAAAATGATCACGGTTCTCATTTTTGCCTCATGGGTGGTGGTTTCTTTTTCATTCTAATCGGCGGTCTACGAATAGGATCAACAGCAGAAGTCAGTTCAGAAACCTCCTCCAACCGCAACCAGAGCTTGGTACGACCACCATCTCTCACACTGCCAACCAACATGCACATGTGGTCAAGTGTTGGGTGTTTGATCTCGGCCTCTTCGATTTGAACCAGATCACCTGTCAGCTCTGCCAACAACCTGGCTTGTTGGCTATTGTTGAATTTCAAGATCACAGTGTCGTCTTCCAGTCGTAGAGACCGTTGGCAAACCCACGAGCCTGGAGTGCGTCGCAGGTCTTGGGGCCAGGCACACCGTCGATTACGAGATCGAGTGCCTTCTGGGTGATCATCCAGTACTTGATGTCATCAGGCATGCCCTGATGAGCGAAGTCGAACTCCTTGAACCCAGCATCGGCTTTCAGGCGCTTGAAGATGTCGATGCCAGGGTCGTGGGCCTTGTCCTTGTGGTTCTGGTGGCAGTGACCGAACACCCCTACACAGTCTTCGCCGCCACGCTTGATCCGAGAGATCTCGGAGTTGTCCATGGCGATCGGCATCTGCATCTGGATACCAAAGCGCCGGCAGAGCCAGACCACGAGTTTGACCACGACGTCGAGCTGGCCCTCGTACACCACGCCCTTCCCATCCTCGTAGATCTCGATTCCGATCGAGACCTCATTCATCGAACTTGCGTGGTAGGTCGCATCCTGAAGTAGATCTGCGTGGCAGTAGACCGTCCCGTCCCAGTCCACGGACAGGTGAGCACCAGCGTTTTTGCTGCTCGTGGCCCAAAGATCGGCGATGCGCTTGCCGAGATTGGTGGAGGGACCAAAGCCAGCCTTGACCTTGGTTTGGATGTTCTTGGTGTTGTGCAGGACGATCGAACGAATCCAGCGGGTCTTGCGCGCCCGCATGTCTTCGCCCGCCTTGAGCTTGAGCTTGGGCTCGTCCTTGTAGTTGATGATGGTGAGTCCATCAACCAGTTCTTCTTTGCCATTGATGATCAGTCCTGGCATTTCGATCTCCTATTCTTCTTCGTCAACAATTCGTTGTAGACGTTGGGACAGGTCTTCCGTTCCCACGGCATGACCCGTAGTAGCTGGTACTCCGGATAGATCATCGGCACAATCACCTTGGCCGCTTCGTGGGCCTCGTTCTCATCCTTGAAGGGACCGGTCCATTGGTCCTTCTTATAGGAGACCCACCAACCAACAGGGCTGATGTGGATCACGGTATCCATGAAAAAACCTCTTGACTTTTGATCTCAATCGACCACAACTTGGATCGATGCTTACTGAGTGGAGACCATGTACCTTCGTTGCGACAGATGCGGGGCCCCAGCTCACCCAGCCCTGCCAGGCCTGTACGGCCTAGCACACGCCAGACTATGTCTGGTGTGTTCCAACGCTGTCGTATGCGCTTCCGTCCCAGTACCTGTAGTACCAACGGGAGCGGTACACTCAGCCCAGCTGGTAGAGCGTGCGCCAGATCAGCGGTTCTTCGGAGACCACGACCGGGACGCCCCTGTGGCGGACTTGATCGACGAGGCCTATCCGAAGGCTGCTTGATCACTCGATGTCCTTGTAGGGCGCATCCTCACGCCTGACGATGTCCGTACGTTCCTTCTCTGGCCTGATCATCCCATACACCACAGGTGATCCAAAGGACTGCTCTTGCGCTGTTAGCTCTGCGAGCTGCAACGTGTGCCTATCGACGATCTCTGTGATCATACATTGCTTCTTTTTGCCGTCACCAGTGTCGATATTGATGAGCATCCCAGGTTGAAACTGGTGTGGCCCACTCATGGTGATTGTGAAGTCTTGTGGACGACTCCCCTTCCACGTAGTAGCCATGAAAGACTTACCTCGCAACGATGATCTCGAAGCAGTCTTCGGCCTTATAGTCCTCGAGGCGCTGCAGACTGTGCTTCAGGAGGTACTCGTGGGTGAAGTCGGCTGTGTCCACCACCTCAAGGGTGTCCGATGATCCTCCTCTGCGGAGACCTCGACCGATCCGCTGCAGCGTCTTGATTGACGACTTGCCTCCACCTGCCAGCACCATCACGTCGATGTTGGGGATGTCCACTCCCTCATCCAAGATCGACGTGGCGATCAGCACCTTCAGAGCGCCGCTCTCGAACTCAGCCAGAGCACGCTGTCTGACCTCGGAGGTCTCCTGGCCGTTGATGAACTTGTGGGGTACAAATTTACAGTACTTCCACAGGTTCTCATCCAACCTGTCACCGTGGAAGATCTCCTTGACGAGCACGATGACGCTCTTCTTGGCGGCGACCTTCTCCTCGATCTTCTTGCACAACGCCCTGTTTCGATAGGGATTTTCGACGATGCCGATCTGGTACACGTCCTGGTAGGGCGTTGCTGGGTCGATGTCGTCGGGCTGATCTATGCGGATTATCTCGATTTTCACCTTGTTCGAGATGCCCCGTTGGATCAGCTCCTTGTTGCGAATTTCCGCGATGAGTGGACCTGTGACACCCACGAGCCGCAGATCTGCCCCGTCTGTACGCTTCAGGGGAGTGCCGCTCATCCCGTACCGGAAGAACGCGTTGCAGGCCCTCAGGACGAGATACCAGCTGTCCGCCCCGGTATGATGGCATTCATCCGCGAAGACGAGCTGGGAGCGCTCCAGGAGCTTCCTGCCACGTTCCTTGGCCAGGCTCTGGAAGAGGGTGGGGACCGAAGCTACCGTGACCCAGGAGCCCTCCTTCCAGATGCCGTCCCCAACTACCCCACAGGGGTCGCTCTCGGGCAGCCTGAGCCGCTTGGTGAAGCGTTTGGCCGTCTGATGGAGCAATTCCTTGCCCGGCACCAGGAACAGCGTGGGAAGGCGCAGGGCAGCGGTCACGAGGCAAGCAATCTCGGTCTTGCCCCCGTTGGTGGCGATGGCCACGATGCCTCGCTGGGCCTCGAGCATCTTCTCAGCCACGTCTGTCTGGTAGTCGTACGGGTACGCGAAATTGACCCCCTCCAGCTCAAGTCCTCGCGTCCAATTGACATCGAGGGGCGGAAGCGCCGGCATCTTTCGCCGCTCGTCAACGTGTGTCTTGACGCCGATCTCTGAGAGGGCGGTCTGGACATCCTTTGTCAGGCCAGCTGGGAAAGATCGAGTCCGCAGCTTGAAGAGCTTGATCCTACCATCCCACTGATGCATGCGGAAGCGAGGACTGAACTGGTAGCCGGGCGAGAAGTAGCTGGTCGCGTCGATCACCGTGTTCCAGGGGACGATCCCTTCGATGCAGGCATCTGCACCGTTGATCACAATGGTGCAGGATTTGTCATAAGCTACCATTTGGCTTTCTTCTCACGTTGTCGAGCTGTGTCCCAGAAGTCTACCTTTTTGGCGGGTGGCTTGGCCATCATCTTGATCTCTGTAGCTTCCTCTGCACGCTGCTGGCCCTTGTCGTTGCTGATCTTGAAAAAGATGTCCTTGTGCGTGTTTAGCTCGCTCAGAAGTAGCATCCCCCACGTAGCCTTTTGCACCTCATCGGGGATGTTGACATCGCACACATCATAGCCCTTGTCAGCAACCTGTTTGCGCACAATCTCAGTGCTCACCTCCAACGCCGCCCGGACCTGGGTGAAACACGTCGGGATCAAGAATCCTCCCGCCACCAACTCACGGTTTTCATCGAACATGGATCCTTTGATGAAGGACCACTGGCGGAAGACGTAGAAGCGGATGATCTTCGTCGCTGAAGGGGGCGGGTGACCACTAGGCCGAGCTTCGTGCTTGCCGTAGATCTCGATCCAGTAGGTTGGTTTCTTGGACCAGCGCTTCTTGAGCCCCACGGAGACTAGGAGGTGGGCCCCATTCAGCTCAGGATGCTGGTCTGCCTCGTTGCGGCCGACGACCGGCTTCTTTGGTGTGATTGGTGTTGTCACATACCTTTATACAGTTCTCGAGGGTCCTAGAGAGCACTTTTTTCGCTCTCGGTCTCCTCTTTCGGGGGCGGTGCAGAACCAGTAAGGAAAAAGTAGGGTCCCGGTGTGAATTGGAAGACCAGACCACGGGTTTTGATGAGGTCCCAAGCAGACGGATTCATGGTGATGTACCTGGGCTCCCGCATGTCCTTCCAAAAGAGTCCGGCGCCAAGGCTATCTGAGGTCTGCTTGCGGTAGTAGAGGACAATCAGATCAGCCTGGGTAATGACCTCATGGAATAGAACGAAGATCCGCTTGGCTAGAGTCTCCATGCAGTTCTTGTTCCCTGGGCAGTTCGAGTACAAACACATCAAAGGATCAGTACGTGGCATCTGATCCCGATGTAGGTAGCACTCAGGGAAGATCGAGTCCAGTTTGAAGAAGACTGTGTGCTCGCAGAAGATTAGAAAAAGGATCGAGCCGCCAGGCCGTTGGTCCATCATCAACTCCGCGTAGAAGAAGCTACAAGTACGTTTTTTTCAGCCTATCAAGATCAGAAGCTGTGAAATCCTTGGTCCGCTGTTCTGAGACCTGGTGCATCACAGAATCCTTCTTGTCATCGTGGTCCAATCCAAGTGCATGGCCTAGCTCGTGCCTCAGATGTGTAAGCATTGTACCGTTGGCCCAGCCCTTGGCTGGATCAGGCATGAGGACTTTGGCCAACACGATTCGGCCGGCGTTGTCGTACACGTCGGTGCGGCCACCTACGTTGTCCTCGACCCTCACCGATCCATCTGGTGCCTCAACTGCACTGAAGGGTATGTCCAACTTGTCCAGAAGCACGTCGATCTTGGTCAGGTTTCCGCTGTCTTCGTACCGGTCAAGCACAGGATCAAAGATAAGCTTGCCCAATCGATTGTTGAGCTGAGCAGTGCAGAGCTTTGCTAGCTCCACATAGGTGCTATGAACCTGTCGGGTGTATTTGATCTTTAAGGGGATGTCAGATTTGCCCCACTGAAGCGTGTTGGTGCCACGCTTCATGAAGCCCCGATCGTGGTGTCTCACCACACCCCAGACAACACCCACGATTGCAGAAACAAAGATCAAGGCACCAACTGCCCAGGTCCAAGGCGCACTTTTCACGAATTCCCACATGGGCTACTCGTCTCTCCAGACGATCTGAGTTTTTCCGTTGTGACCGTGGATCTTGGTCACCGAATCTATGTTGTCGTGGATCACGGTCGTTGGAGTTGGTGACAACCAGCGCACCGCTACGACACCATCCGTGAATTTGACGCCCTCAGCGACCACCCCCTTGCCACTAGTGCCAGTTTCATCTTCGAGCCTAAGTAGGTGGAACCTTCTCATGTGTGTTTCCTTCAGACCAAGGCCTATGACGCTTGATCTTCTCAGCGTCAACGAGTCTCTTTTACCACAAGAGTGATCCCCAAGGCTACGGTTGTCGCACCCAGGACTGCCGTCAGCCCCCAGGCAATCCAACTTCCGAATTTGGGTTTGTTCTCACACTCATGCCGTAATTTGTTCTCCTGAGTCCACTTTTCCGTGATTCGGTTACGGTCTTGCGTGAGCAGGCTGATCGCTTTGTCCTTGGACTCGAGCATGGTGTCCTTGGCCTTCAGAGCTTTCTCAGCTGCATCGAGTGCGGACTTGATCTTCGGTAGCTGCTCCGAAAAGCTCTCCAGGTCCGCGTCCATCTTGAGGAGCACCTTCATCTCCTCTAGCGTGTAGCCCTGCAGAGTCTCTCCCGAGACTTCGACTCGCTTTCCCTCCGGCAGCCGGAAGAGCGGGGGATGGGCCAGGCTGAGTGTTGGTGGAACAACCAACATGGAGATCAGAACTGCGATCAGGTAGCGCATGTCATTTACCCATCAGCTTATCGATGTCGGCCCAGCTGGTGACCTTGTCGATCTTGTTATGAACAGATAGACGTTCCTTCTCGAGCGCTATGATCTCTTTCTTAGTCTTCTCAATCTGCTTGGCTAGCTGCTCTGCGACCATCCGTTGTGACTTCTGCACGTCGCTCTCAGCTGTGATCTTGGCATTGATCTCAGCTTGAATCTTCAACTCCTCTTGTTTGTCCATTTCGTGTTTTAGCTTGGCGATCTCTCGGCCCTTCTTCCAGGCATCGTAGGCCGCGAAGGCTAGTCCAACGAAGGCTAGGATAGCTGCGATGGCTGCTGTGACCCAACCCCACGACGTGCCGCTCTTTTGACTTTCTTCTTTCTTGCTCTGTACCGCTTCCAGGAGACTGTTGAGTTTTTGCTTGACCTCAGTGAGATCATTCTTTTCTTGATTGGCCATCAGTCACCTAGTCCTGGAAAATATAGTCCTGGAAACCTGGTCTCCACCACCTATGATTTCATCCTCGATGCCAACAGCAACCAAAAGATGCCGCATCAGAGACTTGATATCGGAGGTGTACATACGTGGCAGACCACCCATCAGCTTTGTCGACTTAGTGTCGCCAGGTGTAAAGACCAACTCGGCTGTCACACCACTTTCGTTGACGTCAACGATATTGTTGAGCGACAAAGTGTACTGCACACCACTTGCCAGCCCAGTGACATGTAGATCAACATAATTGATGCTGCCAAGAGCAGTTGGTACTAAAACCTCGTTGACCTGCACTACCGGCGCAAAAACGTAGTTGGCCACATTGGTTAGTCCGTCAAGAGACATCGGGATGGAGAATTTGATCCTTACTTCATCGTCAGCGATTAGTTGTACCGTGAGGATCCTTAGAATAGTAGGAGAAGGAGGTGTGGGTCCACTCTCATCCAGACACTCCCCATAGGTAGGATCAGGCTCTCCGTACTGTCCGCCGCCGTAGGTGCAGATCGGTTCATCCATTTGCTACTCCCATTCACCCTGGGGGATATCACTCACCACTCGGGTGCTGGCTCGTACGGCGGGTCTGGCATGTCGAACTTGGCGATGCCCCACCAGTTTCCAACCTCGCCCACGATCACGGTGATCGAGGTTCCGGGCAGCTCAATCTCGTAGGTGGTCTCCCCGTTGATCGTGTCGCTCCCATCTGGGTAGACGACCAGAGAGAAGCCCTCCTCCACATCAGGAGGAAGACGGGCGGCCACCTGGCAGCCGATATGGTCGGCGTCCGCCGCTGGCAGTTGCAGCCGCAGCTCGAGAAACTCCAGGGTCGAATTCGGGATCCATGCCATACCTATCTCCTACGGCTTCTGCGTGCCACGAAAGAGCACCAGCACCTCGCGAACCGGGTCGTAAACCATACTCGAGAAGAAGCGGAAGAAGTGATTGTTGGCCTCGCCACCGAGGGGGTCGCTGTACGTCACCTCGGTTCCCAGCTTGGGAACCCACAGAGTTCCATTCCAGAGATGGGCACCACGCCCCATGGGCTCTCCGGTGCCCATGGCATCGAATCCGCCGTACGCAATCACTCCCTGCAACCCGGGGTGATAACACACGCTGTGTCCGAAGCGGTGCGAGAAACCATTGGCGCCGTCAGACACCTTGGTGAAGCCGTCGCCTGATAGTCCGCTGCCCTCCCACACGCCCTGATTCTCCGGTGTGCCATCCTGGTTCGTGACCCATACGATCACGTCCCGCGATTCGTCCAGTGCAGCTCTGCCATAGATCGCATCTGTGCCCGTCCATGGCAAGGCACTAGCGGCGCACTGGTAATCGAGACCATCGGCGACTGTGGGGTCGAAGGAGGCCGACTGCCACGCGAACGCTGCGGGCGGTGTGCGAATCCACCCGATCACCAGCGGTCGTGGATTGGTCGTCGTGCCTCGGCACAGTACGAGGTCCAGTCCTGGCTGCAACTGCCAATCGGTAGTCGTTCCCGGGTACCGAGCACTCCAGGTGTAGTTCGGAGCCGAGTAGGCGATTTTGCCCCAGCGCCAGTCGCTGTCGATGTCATTCACGCGGTAGGCCAGCACCACCCCGCCATCGGTAGGGTCGTAGCAGGCCAGCACCTCATAGGTCGTGTTCCATTCCGCGCCCGAGTCCGACACCTTCGTCCACGCAGGGCTGCCGGGCGTCCGTGTCCAGAGTTCGAGGTATCCGGTAGTGATGTTGCGTGTGACGAAGCACACCTTGTTGGGGCCTGGCCAGTAGAAGATGTTGAGGTGGACCATGTGTCCCGGACCCTCACCTGGCGGAGGAAGACCATCCACACAGTCAGAGGTGATGGTGTCCTGTTCTACTAACTTGTAGCCCACGATGTCTCCTAATCGAGCTGCACGCCGCGGAAGACCACAGGAACACCGCGAACCGGGTCATAGGCCATGCGCGTCCGGTCTCGGAAGAAGTGGTTGTTGGCAATGCCACCGCGCACTGGGTCGTTGTACTGGGTCTCGAGTCCTGCTTCCCTCGTCCACAGGGTGCCATTCCAGCTCCAAGCACCGCGACCTCGGTAGCTCTGCGCACCCGCATAACCTCCGTAGATTAACATCTTCCCGAGTGCGGCGTGATAGCACATGGCAGCGCCACTTCTCGCGTAAGGGCCCGCGCCAGACCACTCGACCTCTGCGAATGGCGCGGCGGGAGATGCGCTCTCCCAAACCTTGGCGTAGAGGCCATCACCACCCCCGCCGCCAAAGATCACGACCACGTCGCGCACCGGATCGAGTTCGAAAGCGAAGTAAGCGATTCCGTAAGTCAGGATGTACGCTGGCGCAGGTTGGTGGAGCACGAGCCCGTCAGTGCCCCCGGAGGGGTCGAACCCCGCCGAGGAGAACGCGTAACCGCCGAGGCCGTCGTCGAAGTTTCCGAAGAGTCGCGGGCGGCCTCCGTCGGTGCCTGAGCACATCATGGGAGGCCCCCCCTCCCCGCCGGCGGTCCCGAAGTAGCTGCCATCGAGACCCGGATAGGGCTCGGTCCACACGAAGTTTGGGTCACTCCAGGCGAGCTTCGAGAACCGATACCCAGAGGCATCGAGGTCATGAATTGCGAGAACGACCGCGCCGTCCGTGCCGTCGACGGCTGCCATGATTCGGTGTTGCCCGGCGAAGATGTCGGGCGAGGTCGCTAGCTTCGTCCACGAGGTCAGATTGCGTGCCCACAGCTCTAGCTTGCCGTCGTCCGCACCGCCGGTGGCGTTCTTCACCACCACGCACATCTTCAGGATCGCTGGCCACCAGAACAGGTTGGCCATGATCTGTGCTCCCTGATCGTTGGGCGGCACTCCTCCAGAACAGTCGGAGGTGATAGTGTCCTGCTCAATCATCTTCCACATGGCGAAGCTCCTATGCCACGCTGACCGAGGCACAGTCCCAGTAGTCCGCCGTGTACCCGCCCGTCACGCTGACCGGCTTCAGGATCGGCAGATTGATGATCTGTAGCCGCCGCTTTTCTCCCGTCGCCTTCTCAAGCAGGAGCAGATCGGTCATCCCGGGCGATTCTTCCTCTGTGATCGCAACGATCTCATCGTCCACGTTGTCGTGGATCGCGTGCTCGTCGGTTCCTCCTCCTCCGCCCTCACTGGCCGCCGTCTCGAGCTTGGTCAGCACCTCGCGAAGCTGCGCCTCGCCCCATGAGTACTGCTTGTCGCCGGGAAGCGGGAGCGCGAGAAGCTCGGTCTCGATCACCACGCACTGTTGCCCGTTCTTCTTGTCGGTGGTCGGGACGCTCGGACCCTCGCCGTTGGTCGCCACGGCCTGGATCACGATCGTGCCGCCGACGATGTCGGACGGGATGTCGGCCAGCAGCACAGCCGAAGACCCACCCGGTCCGGTCGTGGCAACTCCATCGGTGAAATCACCATGGGCGCCAGACAACAACGTCTCGAGCCCCACCGGCACCCAGAGAATCGTCCAGGTCCAGCTCGTGGGTGAACCAGTAGCGGTCGCGGATAGAGACGCACTGGTCAGTCCATCGCCATCGTTCCAAGGCTTGGTAATCTTCGCTGCACAGGTTACGGCAGGAACAGCCATGATCTACACTCCTATGCTTCAGTGATTCCTGTGAGGATCATTAGAAGTCACCACCAATTTTCTCATCAGAGATCATGATGGCCTCAATGAGACCTCGGATGAGGCCGCGAGACCTCGTATCGTAGAACCTGGCCAAGCTGGCTCTCATTGAATCGACCTTGGTCCGTCGCATGAGCCATGCACCACTTTGAGGGGCGACCCAGCTACCATCTGAAGAGTGAAGCTTTTGGAAGGAGACATTGAATTGATACTGGCTTCCGAATCGAAGACCTTTGATCTTCAAGAATAGGTAGGGCGTCTTTGCCCCGATGGGAGTCAGAACTCCTTCGATGAAAACATCTGCTGCCCCGCCCAAAGGTGTGATGCTGAAGCTGGTGAGATCAAAGTAGCTATCGATGACAGCCAGATCTTGGGTGAATTCGATTTGCAGAAGATCTTCCGAAATAACAAAGATCTCTTTGATCTTTGCTATACTCGGGGCCTCAGTGCGGAACGTCCAAACATAGTATGAGTAGTTGTTTCCGTAATCGACAAGCTCAACAAGCATCTCAACCAGAGCATTACCCGGAAGAGAGACTCCTGGAGTTAGGGTGTAGTTCCTTCCTACACCCTGTATGCCGCGATTCACTCCAGCATAGTCATTGACAGCAGAAACTACTGACCAACCGGCGTGTGGGATACCTCCAGAGAATATATCAACTGGTGATCCTCCATTGATGCTCACTGAGATTGCAGTCTTGTCAGGATCAATGCCGATGATAGGATCTGGAGCTGTAGTTGGTACCCTCCCAATTTCGATTGTAGGAACTTCCATTGTGGAGATCGCATCACCGACCACTAACAAATAGGGGCCGGCGACACCAACATCCACAGCCCCCGGAGCTGGATTGAGCAGATTTTCAACAACATACGGATCCGACGAAGGCTCAGGCTCAGAGCCTATTTCGGGCTCTATCTCTGCTGCTACAGCCCACGCATGGACAGGTTGATTACGAACCAGATCGACATCAATGGGATGCTGATCTACAACCACCCACGGGTTGTTGTAGGCTTCGTGAACAGGTTGGTTACGGACCAGATCGACATCAATGGGATGCTGATCTACAACCACCCACGTGTTGTTGAATGCCTCATGGACAGGTTGGTTACGGACCTCAAGTTGAATGTCAATAGTGATAGCCATTGTGTTTAGTGTTGTGGGGTTACGCCAGGCCAATCAAAGGCGAAACCGTCAGCCATGTGGAACTTGTCCAAGGCATGAGGGGCTGAATCGCTGAAGGCTGTCTTGTTACCGATCGATGCCCTCACTCCGTAATGTCCTTGCAGACGCCCAACCAGCTCATACTCAGCCGTCGTGTTGTTCTCATCGCGAACAACCGTGGTTCCAACCAACACATCTTGGAAATCAGCAATGGCCCACGTACCAGCAAACGCCTCTGTAGCCCCACTAGCATTCTCGTAGGTGATCTGTGTGCCGCTGATTCTAGACGTGATCACAAAGAGCCCGTTATTCCCAGACGTAGTTGCCCCGCTGATCTTGATTGTCTTCCCGACATCGCTGACAACCCAGGCAGCCCCAGCGTCTGTCAAAGTGATTGTTGATCCAGTCTTCGAGAAACTGTCTCCCGTACCAGATCCGCTACCACTCAGTCGCCGATTCTTCTCGCGAGAGGACCACTTCTCCAGCCCATTGGCGTACCCAGCGTAGGTGGAGGCAACCATGTAGACAGATCTGACAGCTTGCGCCCACTCCTTCCACCAGTAACCATTTCCTACTCGCTTGCTGTCGTAGTTGTGGTTGAGATTCCCGTTGTCGGCATCAGTTATTGATGATCCGCTATTTCCCCACAAACTAACTTTCTCGTCACTCGTGTGACCAGTGTCGTAGGGGGTAATGTTGCAGACAAAAGCTCCATTATATCGATTGTCAGTTGCTTGATGAGTCATAACATGTAGAGCAGACCCATCGTCTTCGGCTGCTAGATAGAACCAATTGGTTTTGCTATCAGCACAGCCGAAGTACACAGGACCGAGAATCTTGCTACCAGCCCAATTGCCATCTGTGGCCACACGAATACTGACCTGATGGAAAGCAAAGTTGGTGTACTTGAACTCAATAGCCCATCCATTTGCATGGGGAGTAGTAAGCTGAGCATATGCCCCGGAACGTGTCGGGATGAAGTAGCCATCTTGAAGCAAATGCCAAGTTATCCCAGAATCACTTGGTGGGTATTCCGTAGCGCCAGATCTGTAATCGATGGTCACAGTGTTGGCATCAACATAGCCTGTGATCTTGTACCATCCGGCGTTGGCACCATCTATGAGAATCCAGTACCCAACATGACCAGCCAGAAAGGCACCGGCTGTTGAATCCACAAAGTTCTTGTCAGTCCCAGAGAACGCCCCATTCGAACCAGCACCTGGATTGTAGCTTGTCCAAGTGCCTGTCCCTGTGCTGGTCCATGTACCGGAACCGTTGGTAGCTCCAACAGTTGGATTGTAGTACACCAAGCTTGTTCTGCTGGCGACTGAGACTATAGTCCATGAACCGTTGTTTTGGGCAGTAGACCCAGCTATGGTTACGAGTCCTCCAACATCGTAAGAAGTGAAATCACCACCTGTGGCAGTGAGAGTCCAGTTTCCACCGCCAGCACTGGCCCAAGAGCCACTTCCTGTTGTGGGGGGATCTGAAGAACTATCAAGGGAGAACCCGAGGGCATTAACCAAGAACCCTACTATGGCCCTCAAAGCGAATGGGATGCCGGTGTTGGTACCGGTTGTCGCAGAGGTAAGCTCTCTGATCCACTTGGTGGCCACGCAATTACCCTCTCAGACTTGTGGTGTCACGCCAGGCCAAGCAATAATCCAGCCATCCTGGATCATCAACAGGTCTTTGCTTGAATCCTTGGTCAACGGTAGGTGTCTATAGCCAATAGTTCCATATCGGCCCAACCCAGAACAAAAGGCTCTTGAAGTGTAGTGACCTTTGATCCTGCCCAAAATTTGATAACTTGCTTTGACATTATTTGGATCAAGGATCACTATTGTGCCTTGTACCAACTCAATTTTGTTGCCGATACGTCGATTTGGTTGTCTGTAGTAGTTATGGGAGAAACCGTTACCCCAACCCGCAGCAGTGGACTCGAGCATGTAACCATCGAGGACACTGTTAAGATTATCGCTCCAAGCAGCTACGTGACCACTGGATCGATCATCCGTGCTTCGGTTGAATCCATTTTGAAGCCACGCAGTAAGGAACCCAGCGTTTGTGTTTCCGCAGACTACAAGTAGTTCATCTGAAGAATGACCCGACTCGATTGGATCAATTCTGGATATCATGATGCCGCCACAAACACCGCCCACACTTTCATCGAAACTCGTGTTGTAGTCTACTTGTTTAAGCCACAGATGTAGCCACTCTCCGTCATAATCGCCCTCGGCATTCCAAATGGCACCACAACTACTGCTTGTGGTCGTAAAACCGTACCCCAAGGAAGGCGATCCGCTGGTTATGACCTTTCCGCCCCAATCTCCGGTAACTGCGACCCTCACCCACACAGCATTGTAGGTGGAGTGGTAGTTCAGCTCTACAGCCCAACCGGTTGAATGCCGGGATTGGAGTCGTACCTGATCTCCATGTGCACTGGGAAGCTCATAGGTTCGTGCTACGACCCACCAGGATATCCCTGTGCTAGCTGTCGGCCACTCATAATAGAAATCCGATTTGAAATCTATCTCGACCTGTGTGGATGATATGTAGCGTCTGATTCTGTAGATGCCTCCATTACGCGGGTTGGTATCATCCCTGACCACGAGATACTTATCGGCATCAGACGTGCTGAAAGGCTCTGAAGAGGACTCTGTGAAAATCCAATCACTACCACCAAAAGAACCATTGGTTCCGTTCTTTTCAGTGGATACCCAACTTCTTCCAGCTCCACAGTTGGTTGATTGGAAAGTGTACCCCATCACGTTCTGAAGGAAGATGGCGGTGGCCTTCATGCCCCAACTCTGGCTGAGGGTAGGACCTTGAAGGCAATCAACTTCTCTGAGCCAACGGCTAGTCATAGGTCACCTCTAGCTTGAGCCATTTGATCTACCACCAAACTCATACCATTGCTTCCCACCATGCCAGGGAAGTAACAAACCCCCAACAATGTGTATCAAGGAATGTGTAGCTCCGATGGGCATCAGTGAGAACGGTTGATTCGTGTTTGTACGCTGTATGTGCCTAAGCGTACCCCTAAGCTCCATGTGCCCACTTGTTCTGCTCTCGACAATTAGTGGCAGTCGATACAACTTATGGCTGAACTGAGACTTATGCCTTCGATGTCCGGCAGTCCAGTTGTAATCAGACGAATAGGGACAATGGGGGAACATCAAATACGCAGTTAGACTGGTTACATCATCCCAGCTCATCATCCTAATGTTTCCAGACGGAGAGGCTGACCAAGTAGCACTCGTTCCAATTGCGTCTTTATAATCTGCCTGGGAACGAGACACCATCATCATGACAGGTCGAGGGTCTTGAGCAGGATAGAACGTATCAAGTTCCCCGAATTGGTACAAGATGTGGGATTGTGACCACCCGTAATAGGTCTCTACTGTTCTTGCATAGATTGTCACGCAATCCATGTCTGCAACAGCCCACACCTGAGTAGTTTGAAGTCTGTCCAGAAGCTGAGGGAATGACTGTATATACTGAGCTGTGTGCCTACTATCACTCCAAGAATTCGTGCCTGCATTCCAAGTAGGCCATGGGGAGATGGTAAACCCACCCATGGGAGTTGGGTCGCTGGCCGATCCTGTGGCTACCTGGATGTGCAAATGAAAGGTGTACCTGATCTTCCAGGTGGTAGATCCACCAAATGCTTCAGTTGCGCCAGACGCATTAGTGTACTGAATCTGGGTAGCGGACAGCCAAGCAGTGATCGTGTAGGTACCGTTATTGCCTGGCGTGGTGGCATTCTCGATAACAACATCCTTGCCAACATCTGACGCCTGGAAGGTAGCCCCAGTGTCAGCCAAAGTCACAGTTGATCCTGAGATGCTAAAACTAGCTGTTCCAATCGGACCCACTGCGTCCTTCAACCCTGCTCCGGTCTTTCCCCTTCCGGCTACAACACTGACCGCATTGTAAGCAGGAACATAAGCAGTAGTGCTGTTAAGTAGCCACTTTCTCCAACTCAAACCAGACAACCCAACTGGCAGTCCATCGGAATGGACTCCAAGGTTTGTATTCAACACAACAGTAGTGGAGTTGACAAAAGCACTTATCAGATAGATCCCATTTCGTTCTTCATTTGGAGAAGCAATACCCGTAATAGTTAGGTAAGCTCCAACATCAGCTTGGGTGAAGGATGCTGATGCAGAAATGAATCGATCTGTGAGAACTGCGTCGGTGGCCCCATCCACTCCAGAGGCCGCAACGTTGTCCCACTTGGCATCATCTGAATCAACGTCGGTCCAACCAACCACTTTCACCAAGAACTCAAACAACCATCGATACAGAGCATTACTTGGCATTCCATTGAATGTGTAACCACTAGGATCAGCCAAGTACAGTCCTGTTTGCCACCTACGTTCGCTTGCCATCAAACCACCTCATCGTAGATGCGCCCACGAGCGGATTCGGGAAGAATCTTCAATTCACCCAAACACTCGTCGTTAACAAACCTGACTGCTACCTCCGAACCAGAATCCTTGGTGACGTACACGTCAACCCCTTCCTCCACCAACTCATAGCGCAGAACCTCGTACCAGGAACCTGCATTCTCCCACCGTGCAGGCAACCACCACCAGATGGAGTCAGTGATCAACGTTCTACGCTCGTTCTCGTCCATGCTACACCTGATACCAAACCTTGGTATTGAACCAAGGAATTGTGATGCCACCTATAATGTGCAGATACTCGCTATTCGCACCGAAGGGAGTCTCTCGTTGGTGATCGCGACCAGATATCCAAACACGACGAAGTTTGCCACGAAATTCCATATGCCCACTCGTGCGACTTTCGCACACGAGATCCAACAAGTAGTTCCTTCGAGTTGGTGTCGAGAATCTACGACGACCCTCTGCCAACCAGTGCGCTTCCGACGAATACGGACTGTGCGAGAAGGTTAGGTAGGCACCAATTGTTGTCAGCTCATCGTAAGAGAGCCAGTTCCCACGACCGTTGATATTGCTTGCGGCCCCATATCCAAGCAACGTTACAGCATCACCGGCTGGTGTGGCATTGCCAGGGTTACTACCAGCCCATGCAACACACGGACAAGGATCACTGCTGGGGAAGAACGTATCGATCTCTCCCAAGTAGAGAAAGTGCCAGGCGAAGTAGTCATCCTCAGTGCGGAACATGATCACAGAACGATCGGCATCCGCAGCACCCCAAACTCGGCAATTATCCACATTGATCAGACTGTTGCTCGCATTGTCGATCCCGATGGCACTGGTGTAGCGACTGTCATTCCAGCTATGAGATCCGCTGTTCCATGAGGCGAACGGGCTCATGCGAAGCTCTGGAAAGTAGCTGTTTGTCGAACGGCTGGCAACGTGGAGATGGAAATCGTAGCCACTACCAGTGGTGCCGCGACCTTTGAGCACGATCACGTCAGTTCCTGTCGGAACGTAGGTCGCAACCGGTCTCCAAAGCCTCCAGATCAGCCCAGTGAGTCCATCCGGAAAACCGTCTTCATGAACTGACCGTTCGACTTCCAGCTCCACAGTTGTCGCATTGATGATCTTGCGGATACGATAGATTCCGTTCCGAGAGACAAAACGACCTGTGAACCCTGTGATGGTCAAGTACCCACCCAGATCAGCGGCAGCAAACGTAGCTGTTGCCGAAACGAACTGGTTGGAAGTTGAGCTGGTAGCACCATCTGATCCAGATGAAAGAATGTTGGTCCAGCCGGTGCCAGATACTACGTCAAAAACTTCCCAACCACAGACCTGGGTAAGCCACTCCACGAGCCAGCGTGAAAATGTACGCCCACACTGACTCGCAGTTGCTGCCGTGAGCTTTAGACCATTGGCGAATCGATCTGCCATGAGACCTGTCCTATTTCACTCCAAGCCAGCCTTCAACCTTCTTTGTCCGCTACTCCGTACCTTTTCGCTAGGTTCCGTTTGATTGATTCTGCACACCCAACCAACCCTCGACCTTCTTGGTCCAGAATTCCTTGCCCTTGTCCGGCAGCTTGTACTGCTTGGCCATGTCTGTAACGAAGCCGAGGGCCAGTTCCATCTTCTCCGCTCCAGCCAAAGGCTTGCCACTGAGTTTGGCAGCCTTGACACTCATCTGTTCAGCGTAGGCGGTACCTCTCAGGAGAATGTCGTTGACCTTGGAGGAGTAGTTCTCGAAGCCGTACTTCTTCATTAGCACGGTGACGAGGACGGTCGCCATGATACCAAGAATAGTGAAAACCAGCTCCATGAGGCGCTTGAGCAGAACCTTCCACCACTCGGATACGGTTGGCTCCGGAGTCGGTTCTGCGGTTTTGGTGGCCGACACAGCAGGTTGTGTTGCAGGAGCTTCTGTCTTGACTGCAGGAGCTTCTGTCTTGACTGCAGGCACCTCTGTCTTGACTGCCGGAGCAGAGACAGAGGTTTTGATGACCGCTGCAGCAGGTTGTGTCGTAGGAGCCTGGGCCATCGCCGGCAGTGTGAGAGACAGGGCCGTGGTCAAGATCAGCGTTGCAATGAGATTTCTCATGATGATCTCCTCTATTTCCCGTTGTGGTTTTCGAACACTGGATGCACCTGAGATTCGTACTGAGCCTTGTCCAAGGTCATCAGCACGTGGCCCGTTGCTTTATCCTTGAGTTTGACGTGTGTCTCATCCACTACCTCAACCTCAATTTTGCTACCCCACTTCTCTGGTACAACTGGCGGCCATACGGTTACCATTGTCACTCCTCGATAGCTATGGGAACAAAGTATTCGTATCGTGTATCATGTCCCCAGGGTTTGCTACACACGCAGTTTTGATTAGGTTATCACAGATCAGACCCTGCCCATTCGCACCAGTAGGAACTAGGCTGTTACCAGAACCTGATGTGAAGATCGACTGGCCCACAATGCCACCACTTCGGTCACAGACATTGTTACCAACCAGGTAGACAACATTGCCAGCAGATCCAAGATGGACATTGTAGATGGTGGCACCATCAATGGTGTGCAGGTAGTTTCCAGTGATCGTGGACTTGGTGCAGTCTTGGCAGTAGATATTGTGTTTGGCCGCTGTCGAATGCGCGTTGTTCTTGCTAATCACCAGCCCATTGACCTTGGTGACTACGATTGACTCATAGGTGTACGTTTGGAGTGAGTTTCCATTGACTGAAACATTCCTGTAGTCGGTAGTGGCAAAGGTCAAATTCACCCAAACGCCAGCATCACCGATGATTGAATTCTCGGTGATCTGAATGTTGTTGTAAGACAACGATCCAGGAAGAGAAATGATCGCAATTCCGATCTCTGTAAGGTACCCAGTATTGGAACTGATTGTGATGCCAGAAACGGTCTGAGCACTTAGGTTCACCATTCGTAGCTGGGCAGCGAACGTTCCTGTTGCTGTGTTTCCTGTAATGGAAACGTTGACCCAGCTTCCTGTGGACGAAGAGCCTCCGATCGCAATTCCAAATATACCAGACCCGTAGCAGGCTCCGATCTCATTTCCAGTAATAGTGACATTGAGAGCGGACTCTGCTTGGATTCCCCACCCGTAGCTCTGGAGGCCGGAGCCACCCGAGGAGGTGCATCCAAAGATGACGTTGTCACTGATCTTGGAATTCGAGATGTCTGTAACAATGCGGATTCCGAAGCCTGCGACTCCAATCACTGTCTGGATGACATTGTCGACAATGGTGCTCAGACCAAGCTGAGTAGCGTAGATTCCGCATGTGTCCGCAATCTCGAACCCAGTGGCACCCACCTTGTAGATCTGGTTTCCACTGATCCGGAACTGGTAATTGCTGGTCCCCAAGATGCAGATTGCTGATCTATTGGCTATGCCTCCAGCAAGCGTCGTGGTATCCGGATTGACGCCGTCAAAGATGTTGTCACTGATGGTCACCGTCTGCCGTTGAGATCGATCTCCAAAGAGAAGACCAACCTTCAGGCTGTCTGCTGCTACGCCTGTTGTGCTACCACGAAACTCGTTTCCAGTGATTATGACGTTCCGGTAGATACCAACTGCAGCGGAGAGAGGATTGGCGAAGTACACCCCTGCCTCGACATTGGTGAAGTCGTTGTCGATGATCTTCACATTGCCGATTGTTCGTGCTGCAGCTGAATTGAGCACGAACAGAATGCCTAGGGCCTGGTTGGCTCCACTAGGCCCTGTCATGGAGTTGCTCTCGATCAAGATGTCTTCAAGGCTCTCATTCTGACTGGTGATCTTGATGCAAGCATTTCCCAATGACGAGCCAGACGATACAGCAAAATCACCGTCGACGATCTTGACTCCACTGCAGTCATACAGATCGATCACTGGGAAGGCCACAGCGTTGTTGTTCAGGTAGCCACTCACTTCGAGATGATCGACATTCTCTGCTGCCAGGAAGCCAGCAAAGTTGTCCATACCTACACAGTTGGTGAACTTAACGTTCGTTCCACCTGTCATGCGGACGTGGACCACTGTCAACCACGACCAGAACAAACATCGATCGAAGTGGATGATGTTTCCAGAGTTACCGAGGTGGATGCTCTCAGCGTTCAGCAACGCAGATGCGAAGCTACAGTCCTGAAAGTTGACCGCTGACAAACCTGCTGTTGGAGCACCATTGATGCAGTCGATGAGACTACAGGACAACGAGATCATCGTAAGGTGGTTGAAATCACATTCCGTGAAGGTACCACTGATCGTACCATTCGCTCCCGTGATCTTGAACAACGGGATCGAGGCCATAGCACCGATAGTGCCCCAAAACCACACCCTACGAAACGTCGAGGTCCCAGGCAGCACAGCATTCAAATTGAATGCGGCATCCTGGCAAAACACATCTTGCATCACGAACCCAGAAGGATTCGCAGTATCCACCAAAATTCCAATGTAGGTTGTGAATCCGTAGATAGCCAGATTCTTGAGAGTCACAGAACCTGTGGTTGCGATATGGATCTTTCCACCACCAAGGACGATCTGGGTTCCCTCTTCTCCCTCTAGCACTACTGATCCAGTGCTAGTCCAGTCGAAGTCATTCGCAAGACCGTAGACCCCACGCTTCAGGAAGATCCGCCCACCGGATGCTGGAAGAGCATCGTGAGCAGCCTGGAGAGCGGTCTCCAAGTTTCCATTGAAGTCACCCCACGAGTTCACTCCATCGCCCACAGTGATTGCTGCTGTGCGGGCACCCATGATCCCACCAGACTTGTGGTAGTGCCTTGGAACTGTAGGCAAAGCAGTCTGGAGACCAGGAGGAACGCGTGTTGCGGCAAGCCCAGCATCCCATGGATTGTGGGAACCCCACTTCATGTCCTCGATCTGCGCCGACAGATAGTCGACATAATCTTTCAAAGATCGAAGATTCAGGTCTGTTTTGTCCGTGATCGAGTCATGACCACGATTGAGAATGTCGCCGTGGACCTCGTCGCCCTGAAACATCCGATCTCGATAGTCGATGACATTGGTCTCAGAAGGCCGGCGGTAGCGGCCAACCTTGGACTCTTCGATGAACTGGGTAGCCCCAGTGTCACCTCGGATGATCGCTCCAGGCGCCGGAGTTCCGATCAGAGCACCTGTCAAAGTGACAACACCGGTTTCTGGATCAACGGTAGCGATGGTGGCCGTCTCAGCTCCCGCCCCACCGTAGTCAACGGTCAGAAGATGGCCAGCGAAGAAAAACGACGCCTCTTGCACTCTCAGCACAGTAGACGAAATCCGTTCAAGAAGAATGGTGCTGGCGGGGCCAACAGCCAGGCCAACGTTGACAGCCAAGGTGATCTCATTGAGCGCGTCTGTTGCTACCTTGAGCAGAGGAATCCTGGTAGAGGACACTGTGCCGCCAGCGTCTCTCTGGAATCCGGTCGTGCTAACGGGCTGCACGATGCGCCAGTCTGGCGTCTTCCGTGCTGCCACGTTGGCGAAGAACTCCTGGCCGTAAGGCTTTGGGTCGCCGGATGGATCTGTGCCCTGGTCAACCGTTGGATCCCAGAAGGCCCTGGCATCAACGTCAGAGATGGGCTCGAAGAATTCAACCTCGAGATAGAAGGTCGTGTTGGATCCTTCCAGGATGATGTCCCTGGTGATGTCAATCTGGGCTTCATTGAAGATCAGATTACCATCTCGGTCCAGACCATAGCCTCCGTGAATGACCACTCGACCCGGGTTGCTTGTCTGATCGGGAAGCTCCACACGGAACCCACTGACGAGTCGGTCTTGTTGATCTAGGATCAGTTTCCTCATCGCCATGTTGGTGGTATTCCGACCAAATAGCGCTGCGAAGTCCAGATCGACCTTGTCAATCCGCTCATTTGCGTGGGTCAAGAGTGCCTTCGGCATGGTCCTCTCCTACTTGTCCGTGATGACGACTACCTGAACGCCAGCAGCCCGGCCCCAGTCTAGCAGAAATCGCAGCTGGGTGTCCCATCCTCCCCAGAGGATGAGCGGGTAGTCGGTCCCGTAGTCAGAAGGTTCGCTTTCTTTGGCTTTTGCTACTACCGGCAGATTCTTCTGGAAGTGCGCCGGCAGGTAGACTCCCTCGTTGAACACAAGTCGATTGATAGGACCAACCAAGGTCACCGTGGCATCGTAGCTTACCTCGGTCTGGTCTCCCGGATCAAACTGTACTTGTGTCCACTTTTCGTGGGTGTAGTCAGCACCACTGCTCAAGATCAGCCTGTTCAGACCCACGTTGTTGCTGCTCACGTGCCGGCGTTCTCGCTTCGATCCTGATCCTATTACGATCATGAAGTCGCCAGTTGGGAACCGGGACGTGTCGTCAAGATCGGCGTTGACGCCCCCTGCTGTAAGGGTAACTTTGGTGCGCCCCTCAACAGGAGTTGAGCCTGTACCGAAATTGAAGATCACTGTGCCAAGCACAGTTGGCATATCGGTGATCGACGTGACCGTGATATAGGTCCGTAGCTCTTCCACCAGGTGAACCTTGTCCGGTGACAACAGGCTACCTGGGGTCAGGCTCAATCTGTTGGTGTACGGGATTTTGCCAAGATGCTTGTTGGCCAACGGTGCTGACAGCAAGATCACGTCAGACTTCAGACGGATTGTCTCGCCGCCCACGTAGCCAACCGTGGTGGGTGTCTCGAAGTAAATCGTGTCTCCAATCACCTCGCGGACACCGATCAGAGACCTCCCGGTGACGTTGTTGACGTCAAGCTCAAGACGGTAGCCGTAGGGGGCCCCTCCGGATGGCTTGGGGAACAGCAACCCGTCTCCAAGGCTCAAAGCAACAGACGTGGAACCAATCGGAACCGCTACCGCCGGCAGCGTGACCATAGTGGTTCCCAAAACAGCGGCACCTGATGTCTCTACAGATTCAGTAGATCCTCGTTTTCTTCCAATGGTGACACTGAAGGCTCCAGTGCTCTCGAATAGAGCCGCATCTGGCACCTCAAGAGACGTGTACCCCGACACAGCATCCACAATCAAACCCACGGGCCCAGCAAGGTGCTCTGACAAGTTGGCCGACGCGATGTTGTTGCGGCGAGCCGAGTTGCCTGGGTAGTAGACGTAGTGACCTCGGTACCTAGTGTCGTCACTAGTCGGTGCAACAGTAGGATCACCAAGCTCCAGATCGGTTGCTGGGTATTGATCGTGAACTAGCTGCACACCATCAAGGGCCAAGTGAGCATTCGACAACGGTACGTTGAGGTTGAACTGGTTCTTGGGATAGACCTCGCAGAAGTCCAGGTCGTTGTGCAGCAGCGTTGTTGGGCTGGCTAATTGAATCGTGTTGTGCTGCAGATCAATGGAACTCCAGATCACAACCTCAGGTGTGCCAGTACCGCGACCAATGAGAAGCTGTTTGGTCATGTACCTGGCTTCCCAGATTGTCATGGCACTATCGACGTAGAGAGTAGACGTTCCAACAGGTATTCCGTCTACACCACCCGTCATGTTGGTCAGAATGAATCCTAGATCAGCTACCGTGTCTGACTGGGTCTGATTTCCTGTTGTTCCGTAATGATAGTTGCGCAACGACAACTGGCTGACGGTCAGAACTGTGGAAGACATGTCAAGCGATGATGCCGTGTTGATCGCAAGAAGTGTCGCGTCGCGGACATCCTGTACCGTCACAGCTGTAGCTATGTTCACTCTGACGTTGGCCGGGGTCCAGGCACCCGTCTTGTCGTACTCGAAGACACGAGGAGGATTCAACCCATCATTGAGGGTGAAGGTCTCTCCATCAGAGATCAACCCAGGAGCAACGACTGTGAGAGTGCCTGTTGCCCTGACCGGTCGTGCTGAAATTCTTGTATCAAAGTCACCGATACGCCAGTAACTCCTCTTCTCTTCTGATCCAAAGCCAATACCGATGATTACACTTCCGGCAACCGGAAAGTCCTGACCGTTGTTGACCATGACCAGTGAATCGCCAATGCTGGCATTGGCGGCCAAGCTGCTAGCTGGAATCGATGAAAAATCCCCATGCAGAAAAGATGCATCGATCAATCGATCTTCCACGATGCTTTTGGGGATGTAGATCTGAATCTTGCGTGGCTCTGTCTGGAACACCTCCCAGCCGACTCCCTTGACCTGAAGCTGTGCAAGCTGCACTGTGCAGCCAGTTCTCATCAATGTCACCGGAGTGGTGAGAGTGGTGTAGGAATTGGTGATCGCTGTTCGAAGATAGAGGATGCCGTTTTCCGGATCGTTGTTGTAGAACTCGACGGTCTCTGTGGATCCAAATCCGTTGTCAATGATCTTGATCAACCCTTCCTTGGGGAAGGAAGAAGAGTCGACAACGAAAATGACCTGGCCACCCTCCTCAGATCGCTTGAACCTAGTGGTCACGGGCGACGAAGTGGGGCCGAAATGGTCTTTGGTCAGAGCGGAAACCGTCAGCGCACTGTCTGGCGTGGCATGGCCGGTTAGGGTAACCACCTCTTCGCTAGCTGTTCCAGCATCCAGAAGCAAAGTCTTTGGGAAGCCAGACGTGGGAAAGGCAGCAGCCTGAGATAGCAACAACTGTAGTGAGGTGGCTCCGATCAAGGCATCAGACAGCAATGTCCCAAAGGCATTGTTGCTGTCCGGATCGATGACGTCGCTCAACACTCCCGAAAGGTCCATCTTTCCGGTGAGCGGATCGATGAAGGTGTAGAGCCAAGTCTGCTCTGTCACCAAACCCTCGTTGACAACGACTGTCCCACGCTGCGGAAGTCGTTTTGGATCAGCGATCATCAGAAATTCGTCATAGGCCGCTGTCGTCTGAGAAAGAACCGACGTCACCGTGACTCGAGGTCCAAACACAACATCAAGCCAATCCCGGAACAGGTTGGCAATCTGCAAGTAGTCGACGGCTCCACGACGCACCACGGCCCGCCACAAGCTATCGTTGTGGTAGCCAAGCTGAGGTCGGTCCATGCTCAAGTTCGACCCAACCCTGGACAGATAGTTGCCAACAGATCTGTCCAGGAAGAGCTGGTCTCGGCACTCTCGAATGGCGGACTTGGTGGATGTCATTTTAGATCACCGTCACCAGGCTGTTGCCGTTGATGTCGTAGGGAGTAGGCAATTCATTTTCCAAGATCACAAGGTCTTCCGTAGGGTACGTCACTACGGCGTTCTCCACACCTGTGATTCTCACTGCTTTCTCGATGATCTTGGAACGATACACATTCTCCCCGATCAGTAGACCATCGATGTAGGATTCGACGTCTCGCTGAACCTCTCCCCGCAGCTGAATCTCGTCGTACCCGTTCTTGGCCGTGATCGTGACAGTAACCGAAATCCGACGAATGATCGGTGTTCCAACGTGGACCATAATACCGCCGGCTACCACGCCGGGGTAGTTGGATCGGTTGTTTGGATCACCCGTGATCACCTTCTGGACCTGTGCCATAAGACCAGTGTAGAAGGAGCAATGGGACAGAACCACCGTGCCGGCGTTCAGGCCTGTCCCCAGGTACTGGATCTCCCCGTTGGTCCGATTGACGTAGAACTCAGTCTTCTCTGTTCTTCGAACAAATGATCCTGAATCGTTGTCGTACAGCTCCAATGTGTTCTCAAGCACGGGCCAATTTGGAAGCTGGAAGAAGTTCTGAGCGTCCTCGGCTACGCCAACCACATCAACCAGTCGAACCGTCTGCCCGCTGGCATGGCCATTCGCCGTTGATGACGCCAGATTGATCACGTTTCCAGGACCGAGACTGGTGTACTTGACGTATTCAGCCGAGGCCCCATTGGCGTCGATCAGCACGTATCCACTGTCTGGGAAATTGCTGACTGAGCTGACATTCAACGTCGTAACGCCAGCTAGATGGAGGGCACTGAGGGACGTTTGGGCCATGTTGGTCTTTGTCGGGGTGAACCCAGTCCCATCGTCGACGTAGATGACATTGTTGAACGGATCAGAGAAGTCCTCCCGCATCTTGGAAGTAACAATGCTGCGACCTGTGGTGGCGTCCGTGGTTCCGATGACGGCCGATTCGATAGCATTGACAGTGCCTCGAGATAACTCTCTGATTCGGCGCAACAGGCGAGCCCTGAACTCATCGTCTGTTTCGATGTCTCGGCCACCTGATGTCGACTTCTTATTGGTAACAGTAGCTCCAGTGAATGGGGCTGACCCCTGGAACTGGGAGATCTGCGTAGGAGAAACATTCGTGGTCTTGCCAGTGCTGTTGCTTCGGATCGATATTGGAGACGATTCGTAGTTTCCATCAGCCAGGGTCACCTTGAGTGTAGAGATAAAAGTGACAGCGGGGCTGTTACCCTTTGCTGGTACCTGCACCTGAAGACCAGAATTGATCGTCCTGACTCCAGCTCCTAGTTTGGATATTCTCTCGCCTGCCTCATGGTTGTTTAGCAGAGTAGATACTGAGAAGGTTCCAAGAGTAGGGTTGTGCAGCGTGACTGTGCAATCCTCTACTTGAGGGGTTCCTTCCCCAATACGAACAGTGAAGTTGGGAGGCGTTGTCGGGAAGTCGCTGGAGTCTACAAGGGAGACGGTCTTTGGTGATCCAGAAGTCACATCAAACTTCAATGTGCTAGTGACCAACGATCCATCTTGGACTGTTACCTCACCACTGGATGATGACGCAGCCAATCGAGTGAGGTTGTAGTCGGCCGCCCGCTCGTCTAGATCGGTTCCAGACGAGGTGGCAATCCTGAAAGCGTCGAGCAGCATGACCATCTGGTAGTACTGCTCATCGTCTTCCAGGGCACACGCCTCGAGAAGAGTCCTGGCCACAGAACCAACAGTGTAATCCGTCACCGTGGTGTTTGCCCTCATGTGGGCAATCATGTCCGTGAGGATCTGCTCGAAGTTGCGAGGCTGGAATGCCATAACTATCTCCTCACCAGAAAAGACACGGGGAGCTGCACATCCGCCCCACGTAGCCTAGCTTTCGCCTTGAGTTGGACCTGGTCTGCGTAGATTTTGATCCCAAATTCAGTGATCTCTTCAACACGCGGATCCTGGCGCAGCGTCCTCTGTGCATTGAGAGAGAATTCTTGCAACTTGGCCAACGAAGGGAACTTCGTACCGATGGCGTACTTTGCCCCAAACGTGGGATGGGTCGCCAGTTCACCCTGCTCTGTTGAAAACTTGATCATCACTGCTTGGTGGACATTGTCCACTCCGTCTACCGTATCGAAATCACCGCGCTGGTTGACACCTAGATCTGCTTCCCCATCATCGCTCACGGATATCAGACGAATGTCTCGCCCGTATCGCTTCATGACCGGATCTAGAGCCTCTAAAGCTGCATCAGTATTGGTCGTGGATGCAACTCCACTCTGTGCCTCAATTCCATCAGCAGATTTCGGGATCAGAATAGGATCTCCATACGTCAACACGCCAGGAGACCTCACAGCAGCAATGTAGGGAGACTTGAGATTATTTAGGATCGCCAGAAGCTTCCACAAGGCTTCGTTTCCGAGAAGCCTCTTTGCAATCGCTCGCAGGTCTTCGCCTCCCTCAATGATCACTTGCTTGGCCGATTCCGGTACCGTGATGTTAGAAACATTGAGAGGAGAACCGGCGGTGAGAGGAGGCTCACCAAATTCATCCAGATAGGCCGATGAGTAGTCCTTGACCTGTACCTGTTTGCTCTGCGCCCATAGCAAACTGCTGGTGATCAGGGAGTTGAAAGTACGAAGACCATCACGGATCACCTTAGCTGCTTCCCCGTCTCTACCTTCTTGCCCAGTCGCACCACGATTATTCGCGGGTGCGTCTTTCGGAGCTGGGTTGATGCTGCTTGTCGGAGGGGCCGTTGGCGTCGACGTGTTCGACACGCCGGTCATGATATAGTAGGCCTCTCTGAGGTCTGATCCCCATTTCTCCCAGGTCTGCTTTGGCAGATTCGAGAAATCCAAGCTGTTTTTCAGATCAGACAATGACGACATCACAGAAAGGGCACCTCCGATGATGTCGTTGACAAGCTTGAACGGAAGACGAACGATGTAGTTGACTAGGCTGGACAGCTGGTTGAAGAACTTACCGATATCCTTGATCGCCTTTGTCAGTGTCTGAACGGCTCCGAGGAACTTGGAAAGACCTCCAAAGAATCCGAGAGCATCGTCAACTACTACAAACGTGTAGCCCAAAGGATAGAGAGTCCTCAGTTGAATCTGGTAGGTCCAGCTCAATGGCTTGCTGGACTCCCTACTTGTGACAAACGACATCGGTTCCACGACCCACGACTCGGACTCCTTGGCGTAGATCCACACCAGGGCAACCCTTCGGGCCGTGTCTGGATTCTGTTTGAAATCCCAATAGGCCCTGAATATGTTGCGCAAGAAGATGATGTCGTCGAAGCCGGTGGCCTCATCCGGGGACAACCCTCTCTCATCATTGAACAACTGCTGCAGGGCACCCGGCATTGTCAACTGCACTCCCGTAGCCTTACCAAGACCCGGGATCAATTCTGTAGACGCTGGATTGGGACGAAACCCTACCGTACCTCCGATCCTAATGTCCTTGAATAGACTTCCTTGACTCTCGACGAACTTCCCTCCCTCCTGAGTAGGAGTGATCACCGTAGAGGCTGGCTCTGTGCATTCGTACTGCTGAGGAGCCATAGGAAACTGATACAACGCCTCATTCGTCCTACCAGCTGGGTCCAACCCAGGGACATTCATGATCGAGTTCGTGGCCAGATCAAGAAGGTAGATCGAGTAGGCACTGGACAGGACTACACCAGAGCTTCCGGAATAGCTCAAACCAAGGATCTTGCCACTGGTTGCTGTAGCCCAGAACCGGCGCTCTACAGTGGCCGCTGGAGTAGATGTTCTTAGGACAAGAGCCTTGGTGTCAGCCATCTACAGCTTCTCCTCCACGGTCGGACACGGGAACGTCAATGACAAGTCCGGCAGCGTGGGTAACGTGGGCAACGCAGGGATCGATGGGATCACTGGAATGTTGATTGCCAATATTGGGATCGGCGGCAGTGGGATCGGTGGTATCTCTAGATTGATCGACGGGAGTGTCGGGATCGGAATTGTTGGAAGCGTGGGCAACGCAGGGATCGATGGGATCACTGGAATGTTCAGCGAGAGAACAGGAATCGGAGGCAACGGGATCGGTGGGATCTCTAGGTTGATCGACGGCAACGTTGGAATAGGGATCATAGGAAGAGTAGGCAACGAAGGGATCGACGGTATCGCTGGGATGTTCAGCGAGAGAATAGGAAGCGGTGGGAAAAGCGGGCAGATCATGTGGTAGTCGTGTTCTTCGCCAGGTATGTGTTGGCTGCCGGTGGTAGAATTGCCTTGGTCATGTAGGCCTGGATGGAGTTTTTGTACAGCTCCCAGGCCGTGGCCATTGCTTCAAAGGCCACCTTGAGAGGCACGAGCGGGCCTGTGCTGGCTACAGCCAGGGCTTTCCACTGGGCCAGCGTCGTGGTGGCGCATGCCAGCTCTTTTGCCAGGTAGTCCGCTCCAAGATCTGCCAGGAACGGAGTGCCCAAGATTGTCGGAACCCCAACACCACCAACAGACAATGGTCCGGTAACATTCACCAGGCCATTTACTGTGACGACCTGTCCTTTAACAACTACAGACCCACCCCCTTTGGTAACGAGCTGCACCTCGTCATTAAGTACATTGATCTGAGTTCCATCATCGCTCCAGAGCTGAATCTTGCCCTTTGCGATGTTGATCATGGTGCCTGTGTCAGTTCCCTTGGCTACCGTGATTGAGATGGTATCCTCAGCCTTGAGCAGGGCCTCCCCCTTCTTGCCCTTGTCTGAGTCACCCTCAGCCTCTGTGTTTTCGCAAAAGAGATCGTATCTAGAAGTCTTCTCAAAGGTCTCCCACTGCTTTTGCCGTCGGTACCCACGCTTGGTAGACCGGGCTTTCGGACTACCCGTGACGGGTTGATCTGGGTGTGGAAGGTCAACATCAGTGACAGGAGCGGACTTCGTACTGCCGGCGCCAAGCCTAGGACCCTTGTGCTCCTTTTCGTTGAAATTGATCTCCAGCTGGGCACTCTTCTCGATATCCAACTGGAGGTGACCGCCCTTGGATACCAGCTCTCTCTTGACCTTCGCGTCTTTGATAGTGACTTGGGAGTTGGACTCGGTCGTGTCCAAGTAGACGCTACCAAGTTTGTTGATTGCAAAGTAGGTACCATTGATCCGACGCAGGAATCTGGATCTGTCCTTCTTTGGATCGTACTGTACCAGTGCTTTGCCCTTGTACCCAGAGCCACTGGTCGCAAGGTCGTAGCGATTGGCTGGGTGTGGCCACCAGCACAAGATGAACGGGCACTCGAAGGCTCCTCCAACGAAACCGACCATGCACCACTCACCATCGAGTTTGGCGTAGTCGATGTTCTTGAGGCCTGTGTCGTAGACTGATCCGTCGACCATCTTGGAACAACCACGAGGCAGGTCTTCGTCGAAGTTGTCGATCCCTGAATGTCTAGCAGGGGTGATGATCACGTGTGGGATGAGAATGTCTGGCTGCTTGCCCAGGTAGTCGGTGGCCAGGATAGTGCATTCGTGACGAACACCGCGAAGATCAGCCGTCTGTTGCGCTGAGAAGTTGTTTTTGTGATCAGCAGTATGTACGTCCAGAATGATACCAAGCAAAGGCATCATTCTTCGATCCGTTATCCAGTCGTCTATGATGTGCTGAGACGACGCGACTACGGAACCGTCCAGTTCTTTGACATCATCCATTGCTGGTACCTGATCCGGTTGGACCTGTAGGGCCGCCTGACCCAAACAGAGACTTCAGTGCCTTCATTCCAGGATCGATCACTTTTTCCTTGGCGAGCTTCTTCAGTTCCTCGACGGTGGCACCAACCTGTTCCCATGCTTCGTCTAGGTACTCCTTGGACGAATACGGAATTGCCCCTGCGGCCAGGTATCCCTTCTTGTTCGAGGACCACTTGTTAGCAGAGATCTTCATGTCAGTAAAGTTTTCCAAGAACTGATCCGACAGCACGTCTGTGTCTCCGAATAGCAGAGACGCGCTGGCCACTGCCGCTGGATTTCGTTGTCGGAAGCATTGAGCCAATCGGCTCTCATCATTTCTGTTATTCAACCCACCGAAACCCGTCAACGCCGGTAGCACGTACACAGGGAATGGGTCGTTGCGTTGTCCACGACTAACTGTGAAGTTGCTAACCAGCATCGATCCCTTATCACTGTAGGACCACTGATGGCTAACTCCCTCGACGTAGTAGGATTCAGCTCGTTCCACGATGTCTAGTCGGTATCCAACCCTGATCTCTGGAAAGGCCCTCGTGGTGATGGTCCCGTTCAAGTACTCCTTGTTGTGTTGGTACCAGTGGTCAAGGAGGAGGGCCCAACGAATGGTCTGATAGCGTGCTCCGGGGTTGTCCAGCCCGGCGTCACCCATTTTCTCGGCAGGCCAACGAGCGAACTTCGACGTATACGTGCGTACTCGAAGACCATCGCGCATGATTGAGATCGGATTGCTGACAGGCTGGACATCATTGTCCATGTACTTGCCCATCTCTCCAATCCCCATGTCTGCGTAGACCTCGATCAGATTCACAGTGTCGGCGTCGGTACGTCCAACTTTTTCTTGGATGATGTCATTGACACTGATCTTAACTACGTCGAGGTGCTTTACGCCTTTGACACTAGGCTTCTCAACACGCGTGAACGGATTCAACGACTGTATGTTGGATACCTTACGTCCTGCTTTGTTTCGATCCTTAGACCAGATACCGCTGTCTCCAAATCCACCAAGCGGAACCACGCCAAGGGCACTGCCTAGAACCTTGACAGACATTGCTGGGACAACGGCTTCAACAGTCGAGAATGGGTACTCCCTCATCACGATGGCATTGACGAACTGCACACCACCGCCTGTGTTTCCCTGCAGATAGTCCGGATTCCGACTGTAGGCTCCTTCTCGAAGATCGAAACTGTCGTTAGCTCCAACAGGGCGCAGATCAAGAAACAGCTCGTTGACCAAGTCATTGGACCACGAATTCATGATCGACCAGAGAGAACCCTGAGATTGCCAGATCTGTGCTGCCAGAATGGCCCCGCTGATGGCTTCGGTCTCCATAAATCCAAAATTGATCAAGTCCAGAAGACTGATCTGCTTGGCACCAAGAAAGATGGTGTTTCCTTCCTCAATGGCCGAGCTAGTGAGCGGATCATTTACCCTGTCATATTTGGCAGCTAAACCAGATCGAACTGCTTGGAATGCTGCTGACGAAAGTGGCGGCTGCTGGCCCAGGGAGACATCTGTTGACAGACTGATCGCACCGCTAACTAGGCCTTTGATGAACGAAACTTGAGGAGCCAATGGGCTCGTTTGTTCCGATATTGATCTTTCTATCACTTGGGCCATTTCAGAGTTCACTGTGGCCTTGAGGTCGGCAAGCACCTCAGGTGATTCTAGATCTTGGAAGTCGGAAGCCAGAACCTTGAGCAGGTTCTTCCATCGAACCTTGCGGCTCGCATCAACAAGGGCACCCACCGTAGGATGTGATTTGGGAACAGCAAATTGAGCACCGAAGCCCATGAGACGCTGGGCTAGGCTCATGACCACGTCGGCCGGAGTACCGTAGCATGAGAGCCCTTTGGTGCGCAGAGCCGATCCGCCCATGTTCTTCGTACCCGCAAAAAATTGAGAGGCGAAATCTCCGCGATCTACAATGTGCGGATTGAAGTAGACGTTAGTCTTGTCAAAAGCTTTGGTGATATCAGAACACGTGACATTGTAACGTGTCACAGACTCACCATTGCCTGACACTGCTATGGACCTTTCAATTCGATCCACAAATCCAAAGAAGGTCAAAATGAAGCCACGTCCATCACCTGGATCGAAATAGATGTAGACGTAGTCATTGGGGAAGATGAAGTTGAGATAGTTTCGCCTAGGAACAAGAGTGAACCCAGCTCCCCCACCGGCCTTGATCGACTTGGCTGTGTTGCATTCGATAACATCCCGAGAACAGTTGACAGCACCGGAGTAGGTTTTGTCTTCTGTTCCTTTGGAGATGTGGGAGTAAACCAAGATCTGGCAGCGAGACGACTGCCTCGGCACATCATAGATCTCTGATCCAAAGATGTCTGGCATTTGATCTTAGTCCCTAGGAGTGGCTTTTCTGGTACCAACTCCACCATGCTTTGGATTCCCACCTGCCTTTTGGTTCCTCTCCCGCTCCTCCTGACGTGTTCGCCACGCAGCAGCGTCCTTATCCAAGTTCTCTTTGCTTTTTGCCAAGGCTACCGAGGCCTCTGCAGCCTCTTTGTTCTTCTTGGCGATTTCGACAAGTTGTGGCAGCCAATGCTCTGCCATCATGCCAGCCTGCCCTGGAGCCACGTTGCCCATCTTTTTGTAGATCGATTGAGCTTCCGGACCCGTAGCATGCTGCACCAGCCCCTGCGCCTTCAAAGCTTCATTGACATAGATACCCGCCAAGGAGCGAGACTGAGCTGCTTCAGCATCCAGCTTTGCACTGTAGGTCCGGCGGGTAAGCGCACCACCGAATTGATTTTTCCTCTCGCCAGCAAGACCAGCGTACGTCAACAGGGCTGTGGGACCTGTCGTCTTGGTAGCTTCAGTTGCCTTCTGATAAGCGGCTTGTTGTAGTCCCGATTGTTGATTCAGAAAATCCGCCGAGGTCTTGGGAGCGAATTTTTTGATCAAATCGATTCTGCCCTTGTATCGATTCTCGATGTCCTTCTCATACTCTGCCTCAGACTTGCCAACAGCCGCCATCGCCATGTCTTTGATGAAGATCCCGATCTCCTTCAGAGTACCCCACAACTTTTTTAGAAAGTCGATCATCTGAGGAAAGTAACCAGCGATGACCCCCAAAATCTTGAGTTGCAGATCTTGAAGCTCCATCATTGGCTTGGCGATCTTTGATCCGATTCTGATCTGCTGAGCCTCAACACCAGCGATGTGTTTCTTGATGGCAGCAAATCCATCCTTGGCTGCGTCAAGTGCCCTCTCTTGGATTGGTTTGGCCTCCTGCAGAACCTCGTTAATCTCCTTGTCCTTCTCCTCCTGGGACTTGCTACTGGAGTAGATGTCCTTGAGCTGCTCCGTTTGTTTGATCGACAATCCGGACATCATCGAAAATTGAAGGTTGGCCTCCCTGTTTATCGGATCAGAGCCTCCAGCTTCGATGTTACCGCGCTGCGAGTAGACCTCCTTCATCACCTTTTTGATGTTGTCTGGATCACGAATGCCCTCTTGCTGTCCCTTGAGGGCATCGTAGTAATTCACCGTTCCGCCAGGCTTCCCAAAGCCCATCGCCTGCAAGATCATGGCCTGACCAGCTTCTCCTCCACCGGGAGACTTGATCATTTGATCGAGCTGGCCAAGAACTTGGGAGCCTCTGGCTCCTTGGAATCCAACACCACCACCCTTACCGATCATGGCAAGCTGCTTGGCGATGTTGATAGAGTCCACCTTGCCGGCAGCAGTGCTGAACTGGCTCTGCACCAATCCTCGCACACCTTCATAGAACTCCGGCAGCCTGGCCTTCTCGAGACCAGAGTACATGCCTGCGGCGATCGTCTTGGACAGCTCTTTGGAAGCTCCCTTTCCACCACCGCCGAAGTCAGTTCCAGCCTGGCGCATGGTCCCCATGTACTGGACGGCCTCGCCAACTCGACCAGGGCCGTAGCCGCCGCCCATGGCAAACTGCTGGGCCAACGTCGTAGATCCAAGCTGTCCTGTGGCTGCAGCGACTCCTGGAGCCATCTGAGCAGTTTCAGTCGGCGTGAAGCCGTATTTCACTCCAGCTCCAAAGGCCTTCCTTCCTCTTCCACGATCTGCTTTTCCAGAACCAAGACCCGCCATACCCCACTGTGCCGCCCCAAACTGCATGTACTTCTCGTAGGCCGACTGCATGCCTCCCATGATGAAGCCGCCAGCCATGGAAGCTGCCCCAGTAACTCCTCTACCAATGGCGCCACCCAAACGCTGACGAAGCCCTGGGCCGCCGGGCTGTCCTCGGATCGATTGATAGATTCCGGCGGCACCGGAACCTCTGGCCAGACCTCCAAAGAATCCCTTCCCAACGTCATGCTTGGAGATGGCCTTGATGTCTTTGGCTGTCTGCTGAGTGTCCTTTCTGATAAAGGACCAGGCTCGCTGCATGCGAGTGGATGACTTCGCCGCCGTGTCGTAGGTCTTAACTAGATCTTTTTGTGCCTTGTGAACGGCAGCAGTCTCTTTGAGCTGTTCCTTGTGATCCTTCTTGCGTCGAGTCCGGTGTCCCTTCTGTTTGCCCTCAAAGCCGTCGATCTTCTTCTGAGCATCGTTCAGCTGTTGCTGAAGCTCTTTGACCCTGACTTCAAGTTCGATGACGATCTTGTTTCCATCGCCACTACCACCGGCTGCTGCCATGAAGGACCGCCCTTCTACCGATTGGCCTTACGTCGGTCGCCGTAGTCGTCAGAGAAACCTTCCGCCGATATTTCACGAGCTAGTAACATGGCTCGTTGCTGCTCTTTCAGTGAATCCTCTTGACGCTTACGATCTTTCTTTTTCTGAGGGATGCCCTCGTACAGATCAGGTACAAGTCCTCTTGCGATTTCCTGCTCCCACTTATCGATAAGAGGATCACCTGTGTTGGCGTAAACTACATCACCACTCTCTGTACGCCTCGTCTCTACCGGATTGCGCCGATAGTAGTCTTCCCAGAAATCTGTCAGCAGCTCAAGAACCGTGAGCTGCTGAAACGCATCATGGCTCCATGGAAGGTGGTACTTGTCCACCGCCCACTGCCGTAACAGATCCAGCAGAGCTGGTGTTTTGACCCGCTGGACCGCTAGCATTCTGGCCGCTTTGTCCAGGCTGTACCTGACCCCCCGGTCGTCGAAAAAACGAGTTCTCGAACTCCACCACTTTCTGGTACACCTCGTGGAGTAGTTGTGGATCATACACATCATCGAGCTTGAACCAGAAGGGAGCCTGAACCAGCGCCACCTCTAGATGGGCGATCACTGCGTTCATCCCATCGATGTGCTCTTCGATCCCGCATCCGGGATTCTTTTCATCATAGTGGTAGCCGCCGTTGAGCTGCACCTTCCGGACACCCATCTGGGCCAGGTCTCTTACCGACAGCTTTCGACACGTGAAGGTGCCCTCATAGACCTGTCCATCGACCATGGACTCGTAACGGAAGTTGAACGTCCGCGTCTTGTCGATCGGAGTGTTCATGAGACCCTGTTGTGCAGGGTGGTTCACAAACTGAGGAGCTGTGGGTGGCGGTGTAGGTACAGAACCTTGAGCAGGAGCACGAAATTGTGGCCCACCGGGACCACCAAGGGTTGCTGGATCGATCATCTTTCTTCTCCTGTTGTCTGGCCAGGCTCGCGGTTAGTTGCCGCTCTCGTCCTTGACTCGGATCGCGACAAAGTTGACGTTCTCACTCACGATGCCTCGAGCGGTCACGTCGAATGAGTGCCCTGCACACCTGACGCCAGTGAAGGCCGCCGGGTTGTTCTTGGACACCTTGTCCTCGATGTGAGCCGACATCGCGTTCGAGGTGATGATGTCCTCGGGCTTCGGGAAGATGTTCTGCTGCTTGAGCGAATCCCCGATCACCCGGAAGATCTGCGCTGACAGCGTTACCCGGTAGGCCACCGGTACGTGCTCCCGGACCTCCAGAAGATCAAGTACCTCGATCGGCTCATAGTCGATCGTCTCCTCCCCGCTGACTCCGGCCGCATAGCCAACTGGCGTGGAATCGTAGTAGAATCGTGCTCTCGCTCCCGAGAACACTTGCGGGGAACCACTGTAGTTCGGGGCTGCAAGACCCATGACAGAATCCTCCGATCCTTGTTGTTATTCAGATCAACACTTTGAAGTGGGCGCACTGAAGGCGGATCGTGGGAAGCGATCCGGACCAGGGTGCGCCGCTGGCGAGTAAGACAGAGCCCGGGGGGCCAAAGCCCCCCGGGATGTCCTGTTCCTGTGGCCTGGCGGACAACAGGATCTTGTAGACGAGCGTACGCTGGTCCGCTCGAGGGTGTCAAGAAATGCAGATCCTGCGTTAACCTGTTGAGATTACGCAGGCTTTGTGTACGCCGCTACCGTGTCCCGGACGAGCTGGATCCCGGACGCCAGGAGCTGGGCTCCACCATGGCCGAGAGACCCTGCTCCACCATGCGGGGATCCCACATGGAATGCTTCGGCAGCGTGAAAATCCAGCCAGGACGGAAGCGCACCACCCAACTGGGCAATGAGCTTCATCATGGCGTTGATGAGACTCGGGCCTGAGCTGTAGGGATTCGACTGGCTGTTGCCAGTGCCCTTCCCACCGTCCAGGACGGCCAGATCGGTATCCACCGAGGTGAACTCGACCGAGTAGGTATCACCTGCCTGTGGAGTCGCTGGGAGCGCCCCAGGGGCAAAAAACAGGGCACCCGTGGTGTTGGTCAGCACGTAGGCCGACTTCCCAGCCAGAGCTGCGGTCACATCTCCCACGAAGGTCACCTTGGCCCCCACCAAGCTGTTGACCCCGGTGAAGGCCCCAGTGTCCTGAACCGAAGTCGCCGTACCGCCTGTGGCCGTCAGCGGGCCGGCGTCGATGAGGCCCGTGAGCAGCCGAAACAGATCGGCTACCCGGTTGCCCTGCACATAGGGCGGAACCGGAGAGCTGGAGGTCTTGGTGACCGCATCATTGACAGGCAGAAGAGTGGCCTTCAGGCTGGCAAGCTGCGCGTCCACGATTGCTGGAATGCTGATCGACATGGTGTTTCTCCTTTTTCCTTTTCAAACCCTTTAAGCAGCCTGCCTAGGCAGCTGGAGGTAGATGTCGTTGAGCTGGAAGTTGATCCCGACTGCCGGATAGACCTGAACCTTGACCGTTGCAATGTCACCAGAGATCGTGACACGCAGATTCTCGTAACCCGGCACCAGCACTCCCTTCTCATTGAGTGAGGTCACACAGATGTTCTCGGCGTTGGCTGCGTCCAGCCACGTGGCAGCGGCCTGCTTGATCCCAGATGCATTGGCTGGCGTGCCCTTGACACCTGTGAATCGATCTTCCAGCAGCGTCCGCAGACCGTAAGCAATGTAGCGAACGCAGTCTCGAACGGAACCTTCCATGTAGGCCAGGTTGTCGTCTTGGACGTGGGTGGTGAGGTCACGGACGAACCTGGTGCCCTTGCCCTTGATGTACTCGGCGAAGAGGAAACCACCGCCGATCATCTGGTTGGCGTCCGTGCGATCGAGAGGATCCCAGCTGGCATCCTGAAGCAGATCGTAGGTCTTGATGTACTTGTGAGTCAGCGGCTCGCCAACCTCCGGCGCACCCGCTCGCATGCCTGCTGCCGCCACCGCCAGAGACCACTCAGGCATGATCGTGAGAGTGCCGTCCACGTTCAGCACCTTCAGCTTCTGGCCAGAGAGCTGAATATCGGTGCTGTTGAGCTGGGCACCCTCGTCGAGGATCTCCGTCTTTGTTCCCTCCATGCCCAGGAGGCCACCGCGCTCCGACTTGACGACGCCATTGGCTGCCTTGCAGTGAGCGCTGAGCTGAGCCGCCACCGAAGCGAACATGGCATCGGAGCCGAAGCCGTCAGCCGTCAGATCATAAGAGATCAGAGGAACGACGAAGTTGGCCCTGACCCCAAGAAGCAGATCGAGAGCAGCTTGGAAAGCCGAGTTCGAGCTGGTGCCTCTCGTACCGCCAGCTAGGTACTTGATGCTGTCGCCTACAGTGCCGGAACTTCCCGTCCCGGTCCAAGCTGGACGACCCATGCCGGCAATCGGAGTGGTCGCAGCCCTGGCCGCCGTCAGCAGCTCGCAGGTGGCATTGATGTCGTCGATCGCCACTTGCAAGTCCCGCTTGAAGTTGTTCGGCCACGGGACCGTGTAACTGTAGGTTGGGTTCGGCTGCGTGAGGACCGCGCCCCGATCGTTGCGAAGCTCGACCCCAATATTGCCGAGATCGAAATCGAACGACTCCGAGAGCGTGGTCTGCTTGTTGACTCCCGAAGGAATCGTGGCGACGTAGTTGGTGTTGGCGTTGATGGTCCCAACCAACGTCTCCAGCGTGTCACCAGGAGCGAAGGTGATGTTTAGCTGCGTCGCAGCTACCGCCCCATTGACCGCCACCGAAGTGCTGAACCCGGTGGCCTTGCCTGCGGACCCTACAAACGATCCGGTTGCCTCTGTGGCATAACGGATCGAGTACACACCCGGAGTGGCCAAGAGATACGGAACCGTGATCCACGGCTGCGACACCGTGACCACAGAGCTGACCCCAGCCGTATTGGCGGTGATGATCCGGCGCTGACCTGCACCTGTTCCGCTCGTGATCACGATCTGCATGCCAACCAACTCGTCGACACCGAGGTGGCGATCAGCGGCCAGGGTGATGCTGCTGGCACCTCCACCGGTAGCCGTGCCAGTTAGGATCTGATCCTTGCGAACCTCATAGGTAGCACCGGCAGCGGGCACGCCGCTGAACGGATTCGTCGTGTCGATCTGAGTTCCAGTGTTGGATGCGATCTTGCGCAGGTTCGGCTGAATCAGACCACCGCCCGACACGTAGACGAACAGGTTGGTCAGCGTACCGAAGGTAGCCAGGGAGTCGGTGATGCTGCTAGCAGCACCTGCCGTCGTCACTCCCGAGGCCAGGACCGTCGTTGTGAACTGACCGACGTACTCGACCTGAAGGAATGCCTTTCCACCCAGGTCTTGGCTGACCTGCTGCTTGCTCTCGAAGGCTGCAGTCCAGACCTCGCCCTTGCTGACACCAGGCTCGAACTCGAAGGTGACCATGTTGGCGTGGGCACCGTAGTCGACGCTGGTCAGCACCATGACCGGAGCGAGAACCTCGATCGCCGTTCCTGCACTCGGTGCTGCAGAGAACGCCACTCCAACCGTGATCGAGGTGGCATCGTTGTCCGTGATCGCCCGGGTCTCGTTTCCGATCGTCAGCTGACTGCCGATGAGGGCATCAGGTGTGAAAGCCCCTCCCGTCACATTGATCACGGTTGTCGAACTACCGGCTGCCGCAGTCCCCGAGAAGTAGCGGTTGTACAATGTCAGGGTTGCCCTGGTGCCATCATTGGTCCTGATGCATAGGCACCTGAAAGCCCCTCCAGGGATTCTGGGGTCGTTCGATGGATCAAAGGCGATCTTGATCGCATCAGCGAGTGGGCCGCTTCGGAAGGTATCCTTCGCGAGAGCGGGATCGTCAATCGTGACGATCGATTGTGGTTGCCCACCATCGGCCTCACCGACAAGGCCGATGATGCCGTTGGTAGCCAGTCCGATCTGGGCGAGAGCGCTTGCGTTGATCCTTGTCAACCCGCCCGGACGGTACTGGGTCATACCGTTCCAAGTTACTGATCTTGCCATTGTTCGCTCCTACCCTGGTTAGTACTTCTTGAAGATGGAGTCCCACTCTTCCATGGTCTTTCGACCATCGGTGTTGGTGAAGGCCAACATCCCATCCTTCCAGTGGGGCTTGTACTTCTTGGCCGCAAACCACCGATCGAAAGTCACAAGCATCGGGGGATCAACGGGCTGTGACGACTTCTGGGCAACGACTTCCTCCGACCTGTTCGAGGCAGAAGGAGCCGGAGCTTCGGTCGTCGTGCTTTCACTGCGAACTACTTTCGTCGCCATGACCGGTCTCCTTTATTGATTCAGATCAAACTCAACTGACGAAACGACCCGTTCCGTGCCTGAACCATCACCAACATTCGGATCGTAGACTCCAATGTCCAGTCTGAGCTTGTTGACAGCCGCAACCTCCAGGTACACATCGAACGAATGCTCGAACTCCATGATCAAAGCGCGAGCATAAGATCTACTTGGAAAGTACTCAGGCTTCGTCACAAAGTCAGTTCCACTCATCTTCAGGTTGATGAACCCGCTCTTCTGAAGATAGGTGTAGTTGACAAACATGATCGCTTTCACGATAGCGTACAGGAACAACGTGATCTCGGCATTAGGGCCGCCAATGAGCAGCTGATAGGAAACTCGGTAGTGGGCCCCAATACGTTCAATCACAGATGACTTGTCGTAGAGCTTGGATGGCTCACCCTGGACACCAAACGGGTCTCTTGTGAAGAAAGAGAAGATCGACGTGCTGTCAGGAGGAGTTCCCCAAGCTGCATCCACTTCTACTGCCACCGTACCGGACACTTGATTCGGCGTGATGCTAGAAACCTGTCGAACTTGACCGGCACCTGTACCCTGAAGAACCCTGATCTGGAGGTTGTCCACCTCAAACGGATCAGAAATCTTGAAGGGTGACTGCAGAGAGAACGTGAGCGAAGTAGAGGTACCACCGAGAGCCTGAATCGGACTCTCCAAAAGCTGATCGCTCAAACCGACGTCTGTGACCGATCCACCTCCCAGTACGTCCGCTGGGTCCTCTACATCCTCCATCGGGAATGGGTGCCCCGTCGCTCTGATGCTCTTGGGAGGCTGCAGTACGTCACCAAGAAAGCCTTGGCTCTCTGTCTCGTTCTTGAGAGTGATCACAATAGCCGGAACAGAGATCGGTGCTTCAGGATAATTCAACGCGATGTCAATCGTGTTATCGCGAAGGAATTTGATCAATCCCATCACGTCTTCTTGATGGAGATTCCGGAACAGCATCTGCACAAGGGTCTGGTCTTCACGGAATGCCCGCACACCGCGCACGAGAGCCTGCTGCAGGACATACTCTGGAAGGATGCTCATGCCTTCATCCTTGAAGCGAACACCTGCGTGAAGATGTCGCCTGCTGTTTTCTGGATGTACTCCACGATCGCTGGCCGCAGAGGTCCAGGACCACCCGATCCACCAGGCTTGAAGCCTGGATGTTTCCAACTTCCAGGTTTCGTGTTCTTGGAGATACGCCTCCAAGAATTTGGATCACCTTGCTCAAGTGATCCTTGCGAGCGAAACGGGATGTCTGCAAACGGAGTCGGCGGAAGACCCAATCGACCTACGCTGGCCAGGTAGGCAAACATGGCACGTCGCTGCTTGTCGCTCATCGTCCGACTGGTTTGGAGCTTGGCCTTCTTCAATGCAGCATCACGGATCGAGTACGGCCCAACACCACGTTCCAAAGCTGTAACGATCCAGTTCGTTTTCTTGTCTCTGGCGAAGAGAGTGATCTCAGCTTCGGTATCGCTCTTCATCGTCCAGTGGAGGGCATCCTGATAGCGGCGACGTGTAGTCTTCAGCCGGCGGCCTGCCTCAGACTGCCACTCCTCATAGGCCTGGGTCGCCAGCTGCTTCAAAGCATCGCTGGCAGCTTTCTCGATCGTCTTCCCGATCTCACCAAGATCTACTTCGATCTTGATATTGATGTGGGTTTCGACCATCAGCATCCCAGCCTGGCGCAGAAGCGAATGCGGTCCTCTGTTCGCACCTGCGGGTTGTCGTTTGGGTTGACGAGGTGACTCTTGCGGAGATAGACGCGATCTCCCAGGTCCCTGTCACGATCTCTTCTGGCCCCAGATGGAGTGAAGACCTTCCACTCGATGTAGGCCTCGTACTTGATGGTGTAAGGCGTATTCAGGTTGGGTCGGTTCCCGACCCACCGGATCACCTTGCTGCCATCCAGGACAAAGTCACCGTTGGGCTGGTAGATCTTTCCATTTCGATCTTCGCACCACAGGCTCTTTGCAGCATGGTACCAAAGTCGATCTTCTGACTCATCGATCTCGGTCTTCCTGGTGCTGTTGTCGCTGAAGGTTCCAGCTCCCCGCACGATCACTTGTCCATCTGGAATCGGCTGCGTCCAGGTGAAGGTAATCCTATCTCCGGCGCTGACTATGTACTCGGGATGCGGAGACATCAGACAGTCACCAGGGCTGAGCCAACCCTGTTCGTCTCTCGAGTAGTCCTCCGAGATCCCTGTGACGAGAGCGACGATCTTCTTAGGATCCCTGTAGATGAGTCCCATTCCGCCACAGATATCGCAGCGGAATGTCACTCGTTTCCTGGGAACATGAGTCTGCTCAATCTCGCCGGCCATGGTGTCTTCGTTGAGACACGTGCAGCGCAGACCGATCTCGTGGATCACGGTTTCCCCGCGTTCATCGATGAGCCCGTGATGAACTGGAAAGTTCCAGTCGATCCCTAATCCTGATCCACGAGGTGCCATTGGTCCGCCATTATAAAGTAGTTGAAATCCCAGGCAACAATTACAGCACCACCACGTTCAAGCCTCGGTACCTACCCTTGATCTGTTTGATCTCCCGGTTGAGGAATTTGTTGTAATCCTCAATAGTTGCTGCGTAGATCCCGTAGATGGCACTGGCTGTGTAGGATACGCTCTCCGACACACCATCGCGTGAAATGGACTGGCTCGAGAAGCCTCCTCGGTAGGCGTGCCCCGCCTGCGTGAGAGCATCCATTGCAGCCTTCTTGCCTATGATCTCGATTAGGATCGGATCGACATCTCGCAAGCCGGCAATGGCATCGAAGTGCCAGAAGTTAGGAAGCTCGATGGGTCCGCTCAAGGCAGACACCCACACCATGCCCAGGAACTGATTGGACGTGGAAGAGTTGAACGGAATCAGCTGCACCAAACCGTTCTTCTCCGAGATTTCAATCCAGTCCAGGGAAATATTGATCACTTCAGTGTTGGCGATCTTTCCGAAGAGCCGATTCAGCCTCAGAAGGCTCATGTACGGAAAGAGGATGTCGATCCACTTGGCCGCCGTCATCTGGTAATAGGTGATGGGCGGAATGATCAAATCCCAATCTGGGATCACGTTGCCAGGAAGAACCACATCAGTGACCAGCCTGGTTGGTTCAAGGAACACTCCAGCGATCTTGTCGTTCTCCAACCAGTCACACGCCTGTTCAATCCACCTGCGCATCATGGCGTCAGTGATCTTTGCATGCGACATATAGAGATCGTCGGTGGCTCCCGCTGTTGGCAACGCTGAGAGACTTCGAATCTGGACCACGATGTAGTCCGATCCGTTGCAATCGTACTTCAGCAAGTACCTTCCTGGTGCTGTGATCGAGACCAGCGGGCCGGCGCCCCAAGACAACTGACGCTGCGTTGGAGGATCGTTGTACACGTAAGTCAGTGCGCAGAACCCAACGGGATGGCTCTGGCTGGCCTCGATGATTTCCACACCTGAGATGTTAGTGGGTTGAAATTTGACCATCTTCTGTTCGCGTGCCTCCAGCGGCAGTCCAAAAAGGAACTGTTGCTGTAGGAACGCAGGAGTCATAATGGAGATCGGAACATCGGGCGAATCTCCATAGACAGCCACGTTGGTGGACAGAGAGACGCGAACAAAGTAGTACCCACGACGGATTGTGTTGATGAACTCCGAATCGACACAATCCTCTTTCAAATTGATCAGCCAGGTCCCAGATACGGGGTCAGTAGTGCCAACAATCGCGAAGGTCTTGGTGTAGGCCACGCTCGTACGATCTCGACGAGCTTTGCGAAGCTCCAGATTCAGAACGTGCCCACTCATGTCGCCGCCGCCCGCAGCAGTCCAGGTCACCGTCATCGTGCGGCGGTCTTTCTCGAACTTGCTGTACTCGTCGAGATCCAACTTGACAGTGATGCTTGTCGGGGCCGCCATGGTTCCGTCCTATGGAATGTCGAACAGCTTGTCTGTCGCGTTGCTAGGGACAGTCAGCGTTCGCCTGTAGTTGATGCTTGGGATCACCACATCAATCACTGAACCCTGAATCACCTCGAGGGCGAAGAACCCAGCCTGATCTGTTTTCGCAGCCACAATCTGGGTTCCGACACCACCACGATTGGGGTTCGTCCCCAAGATGCCAGGCGCCTGTAGCAATCGGGCGCTGACTGCCTCACCCACCATGGCCACACCTTTCAGATCAACCAGGTTTCCCGTGAGGATGTTGGTGTTGAGACTGATTGTGCCAGGTGTGTAGGTACTGGACGACTGGACAACCGCTTGGGTGAGAGCCTGCCGAATAGGCGGCGACGGCAGCGATCCGTTTCCATTCACCACGAAAATGAATGAGCCAACTACTGCCAGCTCACCCGATGAGAACAAAATCTCGTAGACACCGTTGCCGTTCTCTCGAAAATCAGGACCCGAGAGAAGCTTGAGAATGAAACTTGGATCAGTGGCCTTCTTATAGGCTACGTCCACCTGGCTGAAAGTGATCCCAACTCGAGGCGCTCCGGTGTTGACATCGGCGGCAACGAACGGCAGCCACGTTGGAACCCCTTGAAGCACTGCGATATAGGACATGGTCCTCTCCTAAAAGATCACGGGCAGCCGATCTTCAACAACATTGTCGACGTACCCGCCGACCTTGATCTCGCCAATTTGAGGGACGTTGGCAGCAGTACTGCCACCGTCCTGAACCGCTGTGAAAAAGTACACCTCTTCCGGCAGCGCTCCAGCAAACGTGGACGTGTCGAATCCATCGATGTGGGTGACAGTACTAAGGTGATATTCCCCTGGGCTGAAGGTCGCCGAGATCTCGTCTAGGGCCTGCAGCAACTGGGTCACGGTGGCCTTGAAGATGTTGTCGGACCAATCCAAGTAGAATCCGTCGCTGTTGCGCCGCACCTTTAGCTTGATGTCAATCAAGCCAGCAATAGGATCACCGTTGTTGTCAACGACCATGACAACAATCGGCTCCTTGGCGCCGGACTGAATTTGTACTGTAGGTCCGAATGACATCTATGGCTTTCTCATTTTGCAGATCATATCGTCAGTGACAGCCGGGTAGTCCTGACCCGTTCTGCTCTTACGAGTTATCTCAGACTGCTTCCTAACCAACGATGCGATTCCTACCACTACAGCTCCGCTACTCTCTGCAATGGATGCTTGGGCGTAAGCCCGTTTCACATTCTTCTTGCTACGAAGACCAGCCTGAGCACTGAGAGCCACCTCAAGCTGCTCAGGCGATATGCAACCAGAAGCTACCATGATTTTGCCCAGAAGAACATCTTCCGAAGCGATCTTCTGTTCTTCTACGGCAACCTTAAGCTGCTCCACTGTGACCGCCCCCATGGCCATCAGTATTGATCCAATAGAAGTTTCGTCGTCTTTCGGATCACTCATGGTCATTCCTCCGAATCTCCTCAATATCGTGTTCTACTTTTCTCAGAGTTAGACCCATCTCGGTGTTGGTCTTGACCATGGCCATACCTAGATCATATAGCCTATTGGCCAAAGCATCCTTCTGAGTCCTCTCTGCCCAAAAAAGCATAACGAACACAGCAGTGATCACCCAAGGTGCCCCCATCTTGAGAAGCGCAGAGATTACTGGTCCAAGTGCCGCATCCATGTTTACTGCTCCACTATTGACAGATTCTTGCCATTATCTTCTGCGCCAGTACCGTTATCTTCGTCATCTTCCACTAGTGGGCACTTCAGGCCAAGTTTCTCCATGCAGCGACGGTTAACGTCCTCCGTTAACTGCCCCTGCCGCTGAAGGGAGGAGAGCATCAAGGTCTGTTGTGTCTCAATTACCTTGAGGCGCTTGTCTTGCCGTTCCAACTTAGCCATCACCTTTGCGAACAACTCTTGTGTAGGAGCCGTCTTTCGTTTCTTAGGAGTATCAGCCATGACGTCTCACCGGCATGAAGTCGTTTGAGCTTCTCACAACGTCGTACAGCTCTGCAGGGGATGTCAGCTCTTCGTCTAGATCGGAGACACTATGACACCCGGCGTCCTTCAGGAAGCGCACGACGGCCTCGGAGCACATCAATCTCTTTGGGGTGCGACTAGGTCGAAAGCTGAACCCGGACTTGATCCAGCGCTTGAACCACGCAGAGATACCCACGCACAATCCGGAAGCCCAGTCGTACTTCGCCCCCAGGTCACGGGCTCTCTTCCGCAAAGCCACATGCTGACGACCACCAATCATCCGGAACTCAGCCACCCACTTGTTCTCTTTGATCCACCGCTGCCACGGTCGGACCTCAAACGCCCACGCCTCAGCCTGCATCACCATCCGCAGGCCGAGCGTGAAGTCGTCGTAGGCGATCCAGGCATGGCTCATTTTACCACCAGTGATCCATCGGATGATTCTGGAGATCCACTTGTTGGTGGTGGAGAACCCGACCGTGATGCCCAGCCCCTTTCCCCCACAACGGCATGACATGTGGGGCATGTCGACCGGGGTGTCGGCTTCTGAGTCCAGAGCTTCCCGCACCATGGGCACTCCCAGAGGATCCGTACAATGAGTCGTTTTTGGGTCACGGCTCACTTCTTCCTCCAAACCCAGAAATGCTTCCGGTAATAGGCCACCACGAACCACCCAAAGGCGGCTCCGAGAAGATTCGAGATCGGATCACCGACGAAGGCGTTGAGCTTGCCCTCCAGACGGTAGCTCCACCTGGCAGGGTACTTCCTCTGCAAGGGATACTCGATCCCTTCCCAGATGTAGCTCCCAACCAGCGTGTAGAGCAGATGCACCCAGAGCGGCGGCTCCCAACAGGCACCGACTGTGCTCGAGATGAAGGCCCAGAAGCCGAAGTGGATCAAACTCCACAAGTCGAATATCGGAGCGATGGTGATCTTCGGAAGCTGCCCTGTCATAGGTCTAGCCCTTCACAGGCGTCTTGTCCGTCCCAGTGCAAGATGTCAATTCCACTCTTTCAATGCCCATCTCGTCGCAAATATCGTAGACCAGTCCTTGAAACGTCTCACTGACGATCACTAGGCGAGTCACAGGGCACGTCGCCATGTAGCCACAATGGAGATCTTCCACTAGCCACAATCTCCCCCCAACGAACAGCGAAGCAGCAGGCATCGTAGCTCACGGTAGAACTTCGTCCTCGCTCGTGCAGTAGAGCGTCGCCGTAGCACTGGTTCCCCCGCTCTTCGTTTCGTGCTCCAGGCTGATCCGGACTTCCATCCCGTAGCTGGAGTGGAGCAGGGTGCTGCCCACGTCGTAGTCCCAGGCGAAGATCCAGAGCGGCTTCTTGTTCGCCCGCCACCCACTACCACCAATGGCTGGATACGAGGGGTAGCTGTGATTGCTGTCATTGATGATGTCGTTGATCGTCTTGTACTTCAGCGGGTCACCGAGAGCGATCTTGGTGCCCGAGGGCAGGTTGTACGGCGGCTCCATGAGGTAGGGCGCAAACACGTCCACGAGCCCGTACGCCTGGAAGACGAACGTGTCGAGCATCTCCAGGTCATCCGAGCACTGAACCTCCACCTTCTCGATCACGAGCGTCTTGCCCGCAATCGGGGCCACGGTGAAGGAGCTGCCGTTGGCGTAGTGATAGGTGACCTTCACCACTTCCGTTCCCTGAAGCGCGGCGAGGAACGTGATCTTGCCGAGAGCGTAGTTCACGGTGAAGTCGCCACCGGACCCCGTGTGTGGGTCCTGTTCGACCTTCGCCACGTCATCGACCGTAACTGCCACCCGGTAGCTGCGGTTCGAGCCGTCCTTCAGGAAATCCTCGAACGTGATCTTGCCGTGGAAGGTATCAATCACCTCTTGGTGGGCGAGGTTGTAGGTCGTGTGGTCGCCACTGTCGGTGGCGACTTCCTCTTCGACGTAGACAGAGCTGGGGTACCAGCTTGTCCGGTCGCACCAGTT